>Ga0137362_10003204_pt1 | contig 10898 bp, 8 predicted proteins | sample MadtaG_2_FD_104801 | JGI IMG/M metagenome (GOLD analysis project Ga0137362, IMG submission 104801) | Vadose zone soil microbial communities from Angelo Coast Range Reserve, California, USA - Mad1_100_16 metaG | ecosystem: Environmental > Terrestrial > Soil > Vadose zone | place: USA: California... | reverse complement strand
TCGATGAATCGAGATCGTATTTATAGGAGTTGTCGTAGTCGCCGGTTATATGGTCGTACTTGATCCAGAGATAGATGCCCCTCAAGATGTTGTGGCTGCCGTGGCCCGACTGCCAGACATGCACCATCTCATGTACGAACACGGCGGCGTTCGCGTCGGACGCGGCGCTGTAGTCCCAGCTCCATAAGTGCGGCGACATGTTCGGGAGATAGCCGGGCGTGAAGGAATTGTATTCGCCTCCCGTGTGGGAATCGTTCCTGGCGACGACCTGCTGATCGTAATCGATTGTATCGCCGAAAATCGGAAAGAGCAGTTGTTTCTCACCGGTTGTCAGGACACGAGGAATTGGGCCTGTCGTCGGCGCGGCTGGCGGCGGCGGTGGTGGTGGTGGCGGTGGCGCCGCAGGCGCGGGTGCCGACGCGGAAGCCACCAAAATCGCGAGCTTTTGATACATCGGGCCGCCGGGATCAATGAAGCCGCTACGCTGTCCGGGGAAATACTTATCCTCGAAGGCCGATATCGCGGCATACAGTTCGTTGCTGCAAATACCCGCGACGATGCGTGGGTTAAGACCGCCTCCGGTGCCCCCGCTTGTCACGGGAATGCGGTTCAGTAAATCGATGATGTCCTTCTGATCGTCTGCCCAATTCTGGCAATGCCGACCGCCGGCTCGGGTGTGCCGTCCAACGCGCGCGCGAATGGGCATGATCTAACTCCCGCCTAATCTATTTCCTGCGGGCTCATTGCCCGTCCGGTGAAAGAAAACTCGTATGGAACCAGTCTTCAAATATGAGTGATTTGGAGAATCACGTAACGACCCAAATTCATAAACCACTGTCCCATGGGACTTGTGGCCACATCCCCGTAGGGTGACAAGGGAACATTCCTCATTCTGAGCATGAGCTAGTTTCTTGCATGAGGGGGGCACTGCGACGCATTCGCTCGTGCCGGCCGACCGCATTACGTTTCGTGACAACCAGGTGCTCCTCGGCAACCAGTCGATTGCGTTCCCCGATCTGATCAGAGAGGCCTATCTCGGCCGCATCTCGCTGTCCTCGACGGGGTTCTATCGCACGCCCGACATTCACTGGGATGCCAAGAAGGCGACCGGCCGGCCGTTCTACTACTTCGCCTATGGGGCCGCCTGCAGCGAGGTGATGATCGACACCCTGACCGGAGAAATGAAGGTTGAGCGCGTCGATATCCTTCACGACGCCGGCCATTCGCTCAATCCGGCGATCGACATCGGCCAGATCGAGGGCGGCTTCGTTCAGGGCATGGGCTGGCTCACCTCCGAGGAACTTGTGTTCGACGACCAAGGCCGCCTGCTCACCCACGCGCCCTCGACCTACAAGATCCCTTGCGCCTCCGATGTCCCAGCTGATTTCCGCGTCGCGCTTTTCGACGGCGTCAACCGGGAAAACACGATCTACCGCTCCAAGGCGGTCGGCGAGCCGCCGCTCATGCTGGCGATCTCGGTGTTTGCGGCGATTGCGGACGCGATCCACAGCCTTGCGCCGGGGTGCCCGGTGCCGCTTGATGCGCGGCAACCCCGGAATCGATCTTGCGTGCAATAGAGCTGGTGGCGCACCATTGAGAGCGCTGGATGGGCGCAATACGACAATAAGCTGACGCAATGTTGCGCCGCAGCCTTTCTCAGCCTTGGGCCAGATTCGGAAGTTCCCGGCTTTCGATGGCGGACGATCGCAGCCTCAAGCGAGGCCCGTCACACGCGGCCCGGCTAGAAGGCTGGTGTACACCCTCCGGTCGTGGCATAGTCTGTGGTGTTATGTTCACTTCAGAAGCTGATAATTGCCAAGAGGGGACGTTCATGCCAACCGAACCGATTACGCTCACAGCAATTGGCACTGGAATTGGGGCAAAGCTAATCGAGAAGCTTGCTCCTGATTTCGCAAAATTCCTTATCGGCCAAGCCCAAGAACTCAAGAAAGAATTCGACATTAAATTTCGTCTTGGCTTCTCGCGCTTCCTCCAAAATAACATTACACGTTTTTCAACTGTGAAGACGATTATATCTAGCAACACTCCAATTCCACTTCTTGATATATACGTCAACCTTCATCTTGCTCTACCTGGGGAAGAGGACGAAGAAAAACGTATTCGTGACGACGATTTTCTGACGCGCATCAATGATTGGAAAAATGTAGTGTTTTATGCGACCGCTGGTGCTGGAAAATCTATGTTGATGCGGTACCTGTATCTTCGGTTTCTCCAAACTCAGACGGAACGGCTTCCCATATTCGTTGAACTGCGAGACTTAAACCAAGGACAGACAATTACTATTCAACAATATATACTTAAGAAAATTCAAGAATATTTGGGCGAGTTCTCGGAACATCAACTCAAGTATGCGATTGAAGCAGGATACGTAATCCTCTTCTTAGACGGCTTTGACGAAATAGACTTTGATAAGAGAACAATGTATGAGCGCGAAATCAACGAGCTATCAGCTCGCTTTGAACGGTTATGGATATTCTTATCCACCAGACCAGCAGAGACGTTTGCCAACTTGGAGAAGTTTTATATATATAAAGTGCAACCGTTTACCAAGGAGCAGGTTAGATTATTAATAACGAAAGTAAACTACGATCAGGAAATTAAGACGTTATTCCAGAAGAAATTAAACGATGGACTTTACGAAACACATAGGGAATTTCTCGTAAATCCCCTTCTAACTATAATGATGTTGGTCACACTTCAGCAATTCGCGGACGTCCCTACCAAAATTCATTTATTCTATGAATATGCGTTCGAAGCTTTGTTTGGAAGGCACGACGCGACCAAAGGCGGCTTCAAACGGACGAGGCATACATCCCTGGCGCTCGATGACTTCAAAAGGCTGTTTTCATATTTCTGCATGTATACATATGTAAACGGATTGCTCACGTTTTCGTCCGAAGAGCTACTGACGATACTTCAACAAAGTATCGTTGCATCACAGATTGACACAAATAAGACCCTCTTCAAAAACGACTTGACCGAGAGCACTTGTATGCTGGCGCTGGATGGTCTTAGTTACACGTTTAGCCATAGGTCGTTTCAGGAGTATTTTGCGGCCTACTTTATATGCCGAGTCAAGTCCGACGAGTTTGAGCGGGCGATACCCCAGCTAGTGCGTAGAGGAAAGTACGACAACGTAGTACTTATGGCCTCTGAAATGAACAGAGAAAAATTCGAGGAAACGTGGGCATTGCCTATGCTAGATCTGTTTTGGGATAGCGTTAAAGATGTAGATGCTAAGAATGACTATGTTGGGTTTCTTCGATCATCGTGGGTCGCAAGATGTCAAGCAAGGGTAAGCATCAACAGAGATGCCAAACATGCATTTGTTTTCTACGGTGAAGCTTTGTCGGAGGAAAGAGAGCAAATAAGATTTATCTTATACCGCGCATGTGATATGTTTCGTCAAATGGGTGATGTATTTACGCCAGAGGACCGAAATGACTACAACTTACTACATGATATTGTTAGTGGACGGATTGTTAAGGACGATCATCGCTTTGATTCCGTGAAAGAGGCCTGGAACGGCAAGCACGTTCAGCCGCAATTTCCTATTTTAGATACAGATAATGATTGGTTGCGCGGTACGTGGTTGGCGCGATATTGCGAAGTCGAGTGGGGGCTTCTTAAAGCTAAGAGGGACGAGGTTGCTCACCGCGTCGCAGAGCGAAAGCGGGGTCTGTCGTTATTTCTTCCTCCGCCGGGTGAGTGAGATAGCTCAATAGCCTTGCTGACCTCGATATAATCAACTTGCTCTGCTTGCTTGATGGGTTTGGAAGATAGCGGCAGAGTTAACACAGCTACTCCGCCTTGTTCCTCGTGATGGCGGCTTAGGGTCATTCGCGCCGTTTCGAGCGCGCCGGTGCTACATCCGCTGTCGCTTCAACTGCGGAAGCGCCTGTCTCGCCCGGCTGACTTACGGGCAAGGCGCAGTGCCGGACGTCAAGCGAGAGCCATCAGAAATCGGGCGCGACCGCCTGCGGTATGGGCAGCGCCGATGTGCCCGGAAAGAAGGAGTTCGGATTATCGGCGCAGATCAGCTCTGTGAGTGGGCCTTCCGGTGCGCTCGCCAACTGCGCAATGCGCGCGATCCCAACCTGACGCACGGCCGCCTCATATTGCCGGAAGCGCTGGATGGCGTTCCAGGGCATCGTAAAGGCACCCGGGTCCTCGATGTGAACGTTCGCCTCCAGCACCTTGCCGTCCTCGATCAAGTGGAAGCGCTCGATCACGTGAAGCTCTTTGGTGTGCGGCGTCCCGAATCCGTCCACCCACGTCCTCTCATCGATTCCGATCGTGTCGACGACGAGCGCATCCCCTTCGTAATGGCCGATCGATTCGCCATACCAGGATGGCTTGACGTTCGGTGAATGTTTGTCCGTCAGGTAGACGTGGCGAACCTCTTGCTTGCTGGACAAGATCATCACCACGACCTGCGGCGTCTGAACGAAATACATCGCCTGGGTCATGGGTCGGAGCAGGAATCCCGGAACCCCAACCGGCCAGCAGCTCGCGTGCGGGGGGTGAGCCGGCTTTCCTGAAAGGACCAGCTCGTTGCGCTTGCGCAAGACGTTCCTTGCCCAGGGCTGGAGGATCGGATTGGTGAGATCGGCGAGCTGTTCGGTCGGCTGCCTCCCGGTCACACGGAATTCGTCATTCGAAACGTACGGACGCGCGGCGTCCTGCTGCACCGGACCGGGACCGCTCCGAGGCGGGATGAACTGGCGATTGTAAGCATACCACCCGACACTTGCATGAGGCGCGAAATTGGGTGGCGCACTCTGGGCAGTCGTCGAAAAGCTCAAGCTGCCGGCGAGGTAAAGCCCGCTGGCAAGAGCGGCTGCTGCGGATTTTCCTGCATGTGTATGCATCGGGCGTTCTCCTCCCAAGACGACTAGTCGAGTTGCAGATTATACGCGCATTGCGCGTAATTCGGGCCAAGAAAGCCGGAGGGGGAGCGGCTGGAAATGCCGGCGGAGCGTGTTATCTTAAGCGAGCGCGATCGGGGCGCACCCCGTCCACGGAAAGGGAACCTCCCGCCCGAACAGAAATCCTGACGACGAATGACGACCCTCTTTCCGCCCGTTTCGTGGACACCGGGCGTTGCGAAAGAGGTCTATCATGTCCCATGAACCCTCGGGTCGCGGCGCCACGCGCTTCGTTCGCCCGCTTCCCTCCAATCCGAACCTGGACAAACAGCGAAAGCTCGCCAAGGCCCTCGCGCGCGACTATTGGCGCGGCAAATCTAAAGCGATCGAGCGCGTGCGCGCGCTGCACCCGAAGCCCCCGGCACCGGAAGATTTTGTCCTCAGCGATGCCCAGCTCGTGATTGCGCGCGGATACGGCTTTGCCGGCTGGGCGGACATGAAACGAAAGATCGAGTCGTTGACCAAATCGCCGGCCGAGCTGTTCAAGGCCGCGGTCGAAGCGGGCGATGTCGATCACGTGCGGCAGTTGCTGCAGTCCCACCCTGATCTCGTCTCAATGATCAACGAGCCGATGTTCAGCTTTAAAAGCCCCGCCGTGCATGTGGCGCGAACCAATCTCGAGCTGCTCGATCTCCTGCTTGCCCATGGCGCCGATCTCAACGCCAGGACCCGCTGGGAGAAGGGCAGCTTCGGCGTGCTGGAACAGGTGAACCCCGACGAGGCCGCTCCTCTCATCGCCCGCGGCGCCAGGATCGACATCTGGGCGGCGGCCAATCTCGGCATGATGGCCGAGCTCATGGCCTTGGTCGCAGGCGATCCATCCCTCGTCCATGCCAAAGGCGGCGACGGCAAGCGGCCGCTGCATTTCGCCCGCACGATCGAGATCGCCCGCTTTCTGCTCGAACATGGCGCCGAGATTGACGCACTCGATGACGATCACGACTCGACCCCGGCGCAGCACCTCATCGGCGATCGCCCCGACGTTGCGGGATTCCTCGTCGCCCAGGGCGCCCGATCCGACCTGCTCCTAGCGGCAGCGCTTGGTGACGTCGCGCTGGTACGGCGCCATCTCGACGCGGGTCGAGACGTGGTTGCCATGCGGGTCGATCGGGACTGGTTTGCGATGATCGATACCGCCGCGAACGGCGGGCATATCTATCAATGGACGCTCGGCTTCCACGTCTCGGCATTCGACGTCGCGCGCAAGCGCGGCCACGCCGAGGTCCTCGACCTGCTGCTCAACGGCGCGGGTCCGCTCGATCGATTGCTCGATGCGCTTTGGTGCGGCGACGATGCGCGCGCCGACGCCGTCCTCGCGGCCGATCCGCAGCTCGTGGTGCGTGCGCCGCAAAAGGCTTTGCATCAGATCGCCGACGCCGTCCGGAATAACAACCTTGCGGCCGTCCGGGCGATGCTCCGCTGCGGATTTCCAGTGACCGCGCTGTCGCAGCACGGCGCCATGCCGTTGCATTGGGCGGCGTTCCACGGCAACGCGGACATGATGGAGGAAGTGTTGCGGTACGATCCGCCGATCGACGTGCAAGATCGCCAATTCCAGGGGACCGCGATGGACTGGCTGATCCATGGTGCGCGCAACCCGTGGGGGTTTTCGACCGGACGACACGGCGAGTGCGCACACCTGCTCCTCGGCGCCGGCGCTCGCGTGGACGAGGCGTCACTGCCGACCGGACACGACGCCGTTGATCGGGTGCTGCGCGAGCACCTCGTGAGAGGCTGAGCGCATCATCAGAGCCCGTCTATCTCGCAATCGGGGAGCCCCCCGGCTCTGCCGGGGTGGCCGGACCGTAGGGCGCAATGCTAGATGCGCAGCGGTCGAGCGAGAGTCGTGTAAACTCGCAATCGAACCAACCAAACGGGGGCGAGGAATCGCAATGATCGATGAGTCTGATAGGCTGATCGGCCTAATCTATGAAGGAATTGTCGATGACTCTCATTGGGGCGCCGCGCTCGAGCGCGTCGCAGCGTTTGTGGGAGCTATCGGTGTCGGGCTGGGAATGCAGGATATGGAGTCCCACCAGTTCCGTGGTTTGGCCAGTCGCGGCATTGATTTAGACTTGTCTCATGACTATCGGCGTCTCGCCTCGACTAACAAAATATGGATTGAGATCGGACGGCGTCGTCAACCATTAACCGATCAAATGGTGATGCCGAAGGCGGACTTTCTTCGCAGCGAGCTTTACGCGGATTGGTTCAGGCCGCACGGGTTCCATGGCGTCATGGCGGCTCCGGCGCTATTCAAGAGCAGGGCCTCGGTCGTCCTGGTCGCATTTCGGGACAGGCGACGTGAGGACTTCGAGCGCGCCGACCTCAAGAAGATCAGGGGTCTTGCCTACCATTTCGGTCAAGCGTTGAGTCTGCATGCAGACCGCGAACAAGCGGAGCAGGAGCTTGCCGCTGCAAAGGTTGTTCTGGATGAAATGCCTGACGCCATTCTATTTGTTGATTATACGGCGCGGTTAAAGCATGTAAATAAAATAGGTCAGATCATGCTAGATAGCGGCGCCGTAATACGAAGATTGCTTAACGGCCGACTCGAAATTCGAGACCGGCAGGCTGATCAATTGTTGGCAGCCATGATATCAGGTGCGCGCGGCGGCGAGCTCCGCTTGTCAGGGTGCGAATTAGGAAAGTTTGTAATCCGCGTACACCCTCGCATGAGAGGCGCAGGCGGTAGCGACATCGGGGTTATGATTGTCAGGATCATTGATCTTAATCGAAAAGGTGAACCACCAACGGCGGCTCGCGTGCGTGAACGCCTTGGGTTGTCCGTTCGACAGTCTGAGGTCATCTCCGAGTTGGCAAAAGGCGGCACCGAGGCGACGGTAGCACAGAAGCTCGGTATCAGGGAATCGACCGTGCATGAGCACATCCGTCGCGTTTATGACAAGCTTGAGCTTGGCAGCAGGGCTGAGCTGATCGCGCTGCTTGCCAGGGTTAATTTCGACATCGCCCCGCTTCCTTAAAAATCACCGCGGATGTCCCCTATCGAGGGGACACAAATCGGTATCCTGCCGTGCTCTGGTGACCCTGGTCCTTGCCGTGGCTCGCGGTCGCGGACGGCGAGGAGAGGGCCGCAGCCGCACCCGCACGCGATTTGCGTTGCGGCGGCAAGTGCCAGGTTTGATCCGCTCTCTATTATGAGAGCAAGGTCCCGGCCTCCCGTCCCCAATTGCCGCGGGAGACCGGGACCACTTTGCGAGCATCACGGTTTCGATCGCCTGACTGATCGAGGCTTGCCGTCTCGCCGCAGCGACGCGTCACTCAGCAGCGCGATCAGGGCCGGGCTGCCGAGCTCAGGGTATCCCTTGCATCGATGAGCTCTTGGACGGAGATTCTCTGTGTCCCGCATTGAATTTCCATGGAGCAACCTCATGACCTCGCAACTGGAGAAGGCCGTCCGCTTCAAGCAGCTTCACGAAAGGGCAGGCGCATTCGTGATCCCCAATCCTTGGGATGCAGGCACGGCGTGCCTGCTGACTTCGCTTGGCTTTGAGGCACTGGCGACAACGAGCCTCGGCCTCGCCATCACGCTTGGCCGCGCTACCGCGACGCCGGCCGAGATCCTCGCCAATTGCAAGGCTATCGCCGACGCAACAAGTCTGCCGGTCAGCGTCGATCTCGAGAATTGCGGGGCCGACGAGCCCAACGCGGCAGCCGGGATGATCCGCCTCGCATCCGAGGCTGGCGCGGTCGGAGGCTCCATCGAGGATGCCACCGGGAACGCCAGCAGGCCGATCTATGATTTCTCGCTCGCGGTCGAGCGGGTCCAGGCGGCCGTCGAGGTTGCGCGTCGGCTGCCGGTTCCGTTCCTGCTCACGGCACGGGCAGAGAACTTCGTGTGTGGCCGCACCGATCTCGACGACACCATTCGGCGGCTGCAGGCGTTCGAGGCCGCGGGGGCGGATGTACTCTATGCTCCAGGTCTTAAGGACCTTGCCACGATCAAGACGGTGGTCTCGGCCGTCTCCAAGCCCGTCAATGTGGTGATGACCCACGCGGACCCCAGCCTGACCCTTGCGGCTCTGGCGGCGGCCGGCGTCAAACGCATCAGCGTCGGCGGAAGCATCGCACGCTACGCTATGGCCGCCTTCCTCAAGGCGGGACGCGAGATGAAGGAGGCTGGTGGTTTCACATTCATTCGAGACGCGCTCCCATCGACGGTGCTGAAAGCCTCGTTTGCGGCAAGAGGCTAGCGTCGCCTCAAATTCTTGCTGTATCGGATAGCGCGAACCGCTCGCCGCCAGTATGCTCGTCGCCGGAACTGGGGGGCGGTGGTTGAGGATGCCAAGAGGTTCCCCGATATCCACGCGGACCTACACAGTTGCAGTCGATGCAGTTGCAGTCGAGATGAGATGACGATTATCGGGTGACAGCCCCCCCGCGACAATGGCTGCTGCGGAGGAGGTATCACAGGCGATGTCGAAGCAAGTCGGGGAAGGAGGCAAGAATCCAATGCGTCAGAAATTGCTGGTGCTCGTAACCCTGTTGGGGTTGGCCGGTGGCGGTTCAAGCGCACGCGGTGCAGATACGAAAGAACTTGAACATGTACTCGACCAGTGGGCCCTTGCATGGTCCTCTGGCGACGTCGAGAGGCTTCTGCCGCTGTTTACGGACGGTGTCGATTACGAGGACGTGCCCTTTGTGGCAGCCAGCCACGGGAAGGATGCGCTTCGCGACATCGCGACAGGGACCTTTGCGGCTTTCGCAGATTTGAAGTTCGAGTTGAAATCACGTTTCGTCGCGGCCGACGGAAAATCCGGAGCGATGGAATGGATTTGGCGAGGGCGGCAAACGCAAGACTTCCCCGGCCTGCCAGCGACCAATAAGCCTTTCGAGATTCGCGGCACGACTGTCGTCGAGTTTACCGACGGAAAGATCAGTCGTAACTCAGACTATTGGGATTTGGCGACCTACATGAAGCAGGTCGGCGTCACCAAATGAGTGCCGGCGAGCCCAGACGCAATACGCCTATCTCGCTCCTGTTTGATCTCGGCGCATCACGCGAACCGACCGACATCGCGCGGAGCAAGGATCAAATGCGGTGAGCCCACGAAAACGGCCAGCGGGTCAATCGCTTTCACCATGCTGTGATCGAAATAATCGAGCGCTGCCCTAAAGGTGCGCACACAAGGGGGGCAGTCATCCGCCGCGTGCCGAACATGGGACGCCCGGTGCGGCTTGACGCCCCGGCCACCCGGAATCGATCTTGCATACCGTAGGGGTGGTGGCGCACCATTGAGAACGCGATGACCCCGGTCTGGCCCACGATTGAGCGGTTTCTCGCCGGGCATGGCTCAGCCGTGCTGGTCACGCTTGCGGAATCGGCGGGCTCAAGCCCGCGCGAGGTCGGCGCCCGCATGGTGGTGCGCCCCGATGGCCGGTTTTCGGGCACCATCGGGGGCGGGGCACTGGAGTGGCTGGCGCTCGCCGAGGCGCAACAGATGATGGCCAGCAGCGGCAAAACGGCAGCATTTCGCAGGCTGAATAAGGCGCTGGGACCCGAGCTCGGCCAATGTTGCGGTGGCCGCGTGGTGGTGACATTGGAACGCTTCGAAGGGCGCGATCTCGATAAGGTCGTTCCATTGGCCACAGCGGAGCGCTCGGGGCGCTTCTTGACCGTATCGGAGCCCGGACAGCCGATGCGCCGTTCGCTTGCAACCGGGTCTCCCGGAGGACCGGGCTATGCCAAGCTCCCGGACGGCCGCATTGCCGAGCGGTTCGGTCCCAGCGCAACGCCGCTTTACTTGTTTGGCGCCGGCCATGTGGGCCAGAGCCTGGTGCTGGCGCTCGCGCCGCTCCCCTTCGCGGTGACGTGGATTGACCCGCGCCCGGCCTCCTTCCCGTCCCACGTGCCCGGCAATGTAACCTGCCGCACCGGCACCGACCCGGTGCGGGCGCTCGAAGCCGCGCCCGCCGGCGCCTTCGTGG
>Ga0137362_10003198_pt1 | contig 10907 bp, 15 predicted proteins | sample MadtaG_2_FD_104801 | JGI IMG/M metagenome (GOLD analysis project Ga0137362, IMG submission 104801) | Vadose zone soil microbial communities from Angelo Coast Range Reserve, California, USA - Mad1_100_16 metaG | ecosystem: Environmental > Terrestrial > Soil > Vadose zone | place: USA: California... | reverse complement strand
GCTTCGTCGGCAGTCGAGGGACGATGGTAGGTCAATCCATTCCGGTCCCCGCGTGGCCCCGACAATTTCTTCGAGTCACAAGTTGTTCGTCCACATCGTTCGCAACGTTATAAATACAACGCACACAATAGGTGGTATGTTCAAAAATGGACGTGTTCTACGACAGATGTATATAGGAACAGCCATGGCAACATGGAAAAAGAGAAACACAGGCGGCAATTCACATAAAAGAGGTTTCCCAGTTGAGTCATAAGTAGCCATGGTCGCCACATCCTGCTGGTTAGAAGCGGCAGTTTAGGCTCTCGGGATTGAGCTTTCTATTCTGGACGGAGTTCCGAATACCTCTTGCTGTCGGTGAATCCCGTGGTGGAAGCGATCTTGAGTGCGTTGTGCCCTGTGCCAAACTGGAAAAGGTAAACAACTTCAATGTTACGTGTTTCCAACTTCGCCTAGATGAACGTCGAGAAATTAGTATCGGATCGTCTATCCTTAAGAAATAAAAGCGTGGTACATGGACCCAGGTCTTCCCTACTCCATCGTTGATATCGTATATGGTGTACTGTCGAGCAGATTGTCGATTAGTACGTTGGGTCATCTGAGTTCTGCTCACATCCAAATGCTGGCCCTTGATGTCGGCCTGTAACTGCCCCAAATAGGTGAGGAAGACATTCTTCGTCATCTCGGGCACACCCAAGCTCGAGGGCGCTACCTTGTGAGTAGAATCATCCGTCGTCAGGGTGCTCAGATTATCCAAGTCGAATGTACGGAGGGATGCGTAATATTTTCGTATGACTTCAACCTGAGGAGACGGGTCTTTGGGGAACTCGTAGGGCCGGGGAGACATCTTGCGCCAAGCTGGATGACGGTGACTTCTGGATGGTTTAATCCTTGCCCTTTATCCTTTATATAGAAAAGCAAAGACGTCTTGACATGAAAAAACAGTAATACAGCATGATTGCTCAATTCCGGTCACCATGCCGAGGGCGTAATACAGAAACTGCTTTTTCAGCTGGTCATGTGCTCTTGTGGTGGGACATCGGGACTCGAGAAGGCAAAGCAGATATGGGCAGGATCCATTTCAGACGTTCGCCTGGGGTCATGTTCGCCACGGGAACGTCGAGAGCACTGCTGTCATTGATATATATGGTGTAAAAAAGGCAAACATTTTCCAAAACCTACGAACAATTCGGGGTCCTCCTTCTGCGATGTCAGAGCCCGAGGTGATGGAGAACGCGAGTGAAGCCAGGCAGAGCACCTCAGGCAAGGTTTTCATCTTTGGCACAGCCATATTAACCCAGACAACCATGTGAATACATGATGCATGCACAGATGCCAACGTACAAGACCGTGACCTCTGTACGGCGATGATTGATCAGCACGGGTACTAGGGGAGGCCGAGCATGCCAGCCAATGCGCAGCCTAGGTTCGTCAACAACACTTGCTTGGAAGTCGATAAGCCCGGGCGATGTATGAGGTAGACCCCTTCAATTCGGTTCCGAGCATTGTCTTGATGTGATCTTGAACAACTATTGAGTGCCGATTGAACGCACTTCGTCTGAAAGGGCCGACTGTCTGTGACATGTCAGACGTACGTGTTATTCGGGGACTTGTGCTAGTATCACCAGAAAAAAGGGAAGAATGGAAGAAATCCAAATCCCCCCTCAATTGCCGAGTTTGGGTCAACTTGGCCGGTTGACAGACCGGGTAATCGGGCCGGGTTTTGAATGCGCGACGTGTCGAGGTCGGAGGTCGCTAGCCTGAGAGCCTACCTTCGTACCCCAGCCCGTCCGCGACATCTCTCTCAATTCTAACACAGTAATTATAGTCGGCTCGATACAGCTGCATAGAACTCCCTTCAAGCAATGTCGTACACTGGGTTCTGGGACGAAATTCGAAAGATACCGCCTGTGACGCGTTTCCTGTGCGGCTCGTCACTGGCGGTGTCTCTTCCGGTCATGTTAAAGCTCTTGAGCCCACACAAAGTCACTTTTGTGATGGCACTGGTAACACAAAGATTTGAGGTATGCTTTTGTGTGCAGAGAGAGCGTCTACGTTCTGACGAGCCGCAGTTGTGGAGGATCTGGTCGAGTTTCTTCTTTGGAGGTCACTGGCCCCCGTTTCCTGCAATGCTTTGGATATGCTGAAGCGTGGTTGTTAGGCAGCGGTCTCAATTATATTTTTGAGTTGGTCATGATGTAGTGCGTGCTCTCATCTCTTTCATTTTATTCTTTGAATGACAGCCCTGTTCAGTAACTATTCGAACACTCTTGAGCTCGGGCACTACTCTCGGAGGTCTTCAGATTATGCCTGGCAGCTGTCCCTCGCTGCAGGAGCCATACTAGTTCGTTTACGTGCCCTTGTCCCTGAAACGTTGATATGACTTGCTTCTAGACCCTCAATCTCCCACTTGGATCGTTTGTGCATTCGCGTGCACTCACCATCTGCATACTTTACCTTTATTCGGCGCTTGCTCCCGCGGGCACTCAGACTTCTCTTATGGGACTTATCACTCTCCCCATCCAGTACCTTCCGTATGCCATGATCGGTGCGCATTGATATCTCATATTCTTTCTCCGCTCATATGATGAATAGGTATGGATCTAATTATGGGGGGCCCGGGGGCAGCAGCCGTAAGCGTGACGGGTGCTGTTGTTGGCCATTTATGGTGGTGGGTAATTTATGGCGAGGACGGACGAGGCCTTCCTAGTCTGCGCCACTTCAGTAGTGCACCGTCATGGGTTCGTACACTTGTCAGTGATGGTGTGGGGCCGGGTTTTGCCGGAGGTGGCGTACATGTCGTTCCGCCGCGGCAACAACGGGGAACATCTACCCGTACAACTGGATACAATTGGGGTGGTGGAGGAAATAGACTAGGATCCGAATAAGAGTTTTTTTTACGCTCACTGTCTTCGTGCTGTCAGTATACGCATTGGCTTCTATCGGAGCTACTCCTTGACACCGAACCGTTCCCAGTATTCCTGCATACGCTCTATGTCCTCATGTCTCCCTTTATCTTTCAACCACGATATCAAGTCGCGCATATGGAGGATTGCCAAGACGCTTCCTTCTCCTCGGAGCTCCGCTTCTAGTTCTTTGACAGTGCTCTTGCCTTCCTGGCCAATCTCCTCGCGATCGAGTGCCAAGACCACTCCGACGACTTCGCCCCCGGCTTGGCGAATCATCTCGATGGCACCACGCACCGCCGTTCCGGCCGTCATGACGTCGTCGAGGATGAGAACGCGTTGCCCAGCGACCGGGACACCGATCAGGCGCCCTCCTTCGCCGTGATCCTTGGCTTCCTTGCGATCGTACGCAAATCCAACGTTAATCTGGTGCTGTGTGTGTAGAAGAACGGTGGTGACCGCGGCAAGTGAAATCCCCTTATAGGCTGGCCCGAACAGAACATCAAATTCTGGAAGCTGTCTCGGCCAAGGGGTCGAGAGGGCCTTGGCAATGGTGTGGGCATAGGCGGTGCATAGTGAATTGAGAAGCGGGCCTGTGGAAATTAGGCCGGCGTTGAAGAAGTACGGTGAGACTCTAAAGGCAGTCCGTTAAACTGGGGTGCTGCGCGATCCCAAGCAAACATGAGTTGGTCGCACCGGCCTGACTTGAGAGTGAACGATCCAAACTTGAGGGCACCAGCGGTAAGCGAGTCATTGACCAACTGCGCCTGATAACTCTCTAAAACGGGCGTAGTTGTAGCCATGATGGGGATGTCGGGCCGTGGGAACGGTGACGGGCGGGCGATCGGCGGGCGATCGGCGGCAATCTTTATTGGGACCCCTGACAATCCTTTCCTTTTTGAAATCCCCCCTGCCCCGCTGCGTGCGGACGGGGTCCATTCGGAGTCCATCGGCCGGGTCATGTCACGACGCCTCCACTTAAAGCTTAACCACCACCACGTACTACGTACGTACTTAAGAGCAGGGCCCCCACCAACATCTGAATGGGTAGTCCCTAAGTATGGCACCGTTTCTTCCAGCTGCTGCGTTCTTGGCCCATTTTTTTTCCTCGGGAGACCCTCAACCCGAGCGTAGCTTGGAATCAGGACATCAGGATCCGGAAAAGGGAAGCCCACGGGATGACCAGGAACCCCAATACGAGGATAACCCAGAGGACGCCGAAGAGCTCGATGACTTCGAGGATGGGGATGGTGTCGACGAAGGAGAGGGGCAACAGAATGAGCCCCAGTCGAGGCAGGGGGTTCCCTTGACGTTTACCGCGACCTTTTCGACCTCTTCCGGCGCCAATTTTCGACCTTCTCTTCCCAAATGGCTTGTCAAGATCAAGGAGGGCTTGTTTGGTTCTCTCGGAGAAAGTGCACAAATCCTTCCAAACTATCGGCGGACTCCTATCATTTCTGGGAGTCTCATTCCTTTCTCCATCCTTCTAGAAATCCCCGGTCTGACGGAGCCCTGGTACGTCCGGACATACGGCAACCAAACTGTGGAGACACGCAAGGACCCTCCGCTAGTGATAATCTCCATCTCTATTTCCATGGCATTGGCGGTTCTAGCAAATATTGCCCTTATATTTCGGTTCCTAGAACGACATGTCAAGAGAAACACCATCATCTGTATCGTAGCACTGACTCTACACGGTAAATCCCATTTTTCTTGCGCTTCTGAATAATATAAATCGTCTCCTCTAGACATCCTAAACGTCGTGACTGTTGTCACCTTTGGTATCCAGCACAATGTCAACGACGGCTTCACTACCAGTGAAGCATTCTGGTCGGTCACTTGCTCCACAATAGTATCTACTATAACGAATATAACTTTGATCTGGGACTTCGTCAAAACGCCCAATTTTGCCAAAGCTGGTAAGTTGGTCTTCACCTATTTACATTTCATTTACTCATCCCTCGTCCAGGCAGTGGCATCACGCTCAAACAACGATCTCTCGTCATCATTTCAATGATATTTATGACCTATGTAGCACTTGGGGCGTTAATGTCTTCTCTCATGATGGATCTCACATTCGTCAATGGCCTGTTTTTCACCATCGTCACCACACTCACCATCGGCTTCGGCGACATCGTACCGGTAACTGCGGCCCAGCGCTTTGCAGTCTGTCTCTACGCTGTATTCGGTATCATCATCCTCAGCGCTGGAATACGCCTCACGTCTGAGGCCGTGCTGGAAGGGCTCCAGATCGGGTATCGCCGACGCTTACAGGAATACAAGAGGCGCCGCAGAGAACGGAAACGCGAGCGTGAGGAGGTGCGTCGCTGGCGCGCCGCTGTCGAGGAGCGCCTCGTCGATCGCGGACTCGATGTGTGGACGCCAGACAACCCGGCGTCATCTGCAATTCACAATACACGGCCAGCAACACTACGCAGGGGGTCAAGTCTTGTGGTCCAAGCTATGTATCTGAATACGGAGGCGCTCCCCCATGACGAGTTAAAAGCAGCAGCACGGGAGGCTGGGGTCCCTCCCGATAAATTCATCGGGCGTAAGTTTGGAAGGCGTGCACGGCAGAATCGCGTTCTCCACAACCATCAGGACCGCGATAACGGTCCTGATAACCACCACCACCAGCATCACCACCTGCATCCCAACCAACATCATCGTCATCATCATCATCACCACCACCACCAACAAACACCACCTCAACAACAACAACCAAGCAACGAGGGCGAGCAACCTGGGCGTGGGCGTGTTCCTATGGACTTTACTTGGACGATCGACGACGGTGGGATGCAAGAGCAAACAGACGGAAGGTGGGTGGGTGGGTGGTGGGACAGGGCGCGCCAGACTCTGCATCTGGCAGGTGCAAGCGACGACACGTCGGCCCCCCGGGGAGATTCGAACGGAGGCATGACATACCAGATGATGGTTAAGACCCTTGAGAGAGAGGAGCGTCGATCATTGTACATAAAGGTTCGTTATCTCTTACTGAGAATGCTTTAACGAGGGTTAAAGGGTCATTGGTGTCAGCTTGGCCTTTCGTGGGCCATGTTCTTCGTTTTTTGGACTGTAAGTAGTTTCACCAGCTGGCCTTAGACCTTACGATTCCTCTCCGTGTATTGAACCCCACTTTTACAGATTGGGTCTCTCATCTTCTCCAGTACGGAGGGGTGGAGCTATGGCTCAGCGATGTACTTCTGTGAGCATTATATTATACCATTAGACTCATCATGACGTGAACATAAAAATAGGCTTTATTGCATTCACGACCATCGGGTACGGTGACTTGGCTCCCGAAACCGCCATAGGGCGTTCTATATTCGTCTTCTGGGCCTTATTCGGGGTTGGCGCAATGACCGTTCTTTTTGCCGGTACGTCCTCCGAATCACACTCCTCGCCAGTGACATTCAGCGTGCCACAGTCGTATCCGATGCCTTCTCCACGAAGTATCGCAATGTCACACACGACAAAAGGTTTGATCGTGCTGTCCGTCGATATCGTCAGGGCCAGGAGAAAGCCGTGATGAACAAGAAGGGCGAGGACGAATGGTCGCGCAAAGAAAGACCCCCCTCACGGGTAGTACCAGCTCTCAAGGCCAACCTTGCCAGAATTTCGTCGAGGACGTCCACGCAGGCTTACAGTGCACCAAAACCCTCGCTGACACTCCCCGAAGCGGAGGCGCTCCTGCGCTCCAGAACTGAGCCGCTACCTGCGATGATATTGAGAGACGTGCTCAAGTTACGTGATCATACTCGGTATTTCCTGATGACCCATGGGCATGCCGACGTATTTGATCTCCAAATGGATACTCAGGGAGGGAGTAGGTGCTCAATGCCGAAAGAGCATGCGGTACATGAGGATCTTAAACAGCTGCTCGATGAGATTGCGGAGGAAGAAGGGCTCGAGGAGCGCTCAAAGCTAGAAGTGTGGGACGATGCCCACGCGAGGAAGGTAAGTTTCTCGTCGGATGAGCGTATGTTTGGCGTCAACGGTTGCTCACTTTTTTCCAGACGCTCTTTGTACTTAGTCTTGAAAGTGAGGATTTTATTGTGTTGCCAGTGGCGCGAGGCTGTGCTGACAGATATTTTTCAGAGGTAGCACGGAAGATGACAGAAGCGGCAGAACTCGCATTGGAGACGCTCCATGAGCGCAATGAGTTGCTTGTCAAGGAAGGGCGCGAGGTTCGGGTTGAGGAGCCGGAGGAGATTCAGAGAAGAGATGAACGGTCAGGGTAGAAGGCGGTAGGAACAGCAGAGATTCGCTGAACTCGCGCTGGGAGACACTCAGTACTCAAGTACTCATGACTCATGGACACCTGTGGTTACTACTGTATACTACTGTAACTTACTGTATATTAACGTGTTTATATCCACTCGGCGTTTTCCGAACCGACTCGTCCGCGTCCGCCTCGCAGTTGCACCTGTCCCAGAACGAAATGGCTGCAGAGGCAGCTTTCAAGGACGTGCCAGAGATTTTCGAGGTGATTACTCGCGAGAATGTTCTATACCAACCCTTTTATTCAGATTTCCGCATAGGTCGAGTTGGGGGAGTCCCTCCTCGCACGAACTGAGGCACTTGGTGCGCATCACTCGAATCCTCAGCCCTCTTCCACGCTCATCTCATTGGAATCCTGTCAGCTACGTTTCGTGAGCTCGGTCCACCGGATCTCTGCCATGTCGTCAAGAGCACCACACGTGCGGGCCAGCGCGAAGTAAGTACACAAACCTCGCCCTTCCTATTGTTAAAAGTCATGAAACCCTCATAATCGGTCACTACGCTTCACCCACGCTCTCTCCCCTGCTCGTTCTGCAGTTGGGTTCGTATCATTACGTCTCCGGCGTAGACACGTCGTCATCCGCATCGCTCGCGGCGTACATCAACTCTCTTACATATTCCATCGAAGAATCGCAAGCATGGTTCACGAAAGGTGCGACTTGGAAGGTAAAGAATGGTTGCTTTTGGTGCGTTTGTATCCCGATTATTGCTCCCACTACGCCCTGATCGGTTTTGTGGACCCGTTTATACCCGCGATGCAGCTGTTTCAATGCGTTTTCACGTGTGGACGTGCGCGTAGATGTCAAGATACCCGGAGGCGTGAATGCATACGTCATAGACCTACGAGGCGAGAGGTGCCTGTTCTTATCTATCACACTTCGATAGTCTGCCGACCTCTCCTCACAGGCATCAAGCTACTCCCGAAATCTGGCAAGAAACATACCTCTCCTCCCTTCTCCGCGCGATCCTTTACTCTGACGACCCGAACTACTTTCTTGAAGCTTATCGTCAGCTAGAACCGATTTCCACGCCCGATGCCGAGCTGCGTTTCCTTCAAGCTGCAGAAGCCCTCTTCATGAAAGGTGCAAAATTTACCTCAGCTATCACACATCGTCTAACTCTTAACGATATACCGGTCGGAATCTAGGATGGCAGGTTGGATCGGATCCCGAGATCCAAGTTGCGACTGTTGTTTCGAACCACCTCACTGCCGGAATCATCAGGTATTTTGGCGATAGTGGGCGGTGGCAACATGCCGCAAACCTTTTTGAAAAGCTAGCTGCGCGCGACCCTGAAGTGTCATCTCTGCTTGCGCGGAGCTATATAGGGATGAGTGAGTCTACTGAGGACTTGAAACAGAAGTACGTCTAATTGTACCTTAGATGAAGAGGTCAAGGCAGTTCAGATAATGGGCACGGCGATGAGGGACACACCACAATCATACCTGTTACTCCACACACAATGCGACTTTCTGCGAAGTAAGGGCAAGCACGAATGGGCGCTCAAGCTTGCGCGCCAAGCAGTCAATTGCGCGCCTAGTGAGTTTGTAACATGGGAGAAACTCACGGATATCTATATTGACCTCCGAGAGTACGAGTCGGTGCGTTTATCCGTCGGTGCTTTTTATTGTTGTGGGTGACAAAGACCCGCTCAGGCGCTACTCACTCTCAATTCGTGTCCAATGTTCACATTCAATGGGCGTGACGCACACCGCAGCCTCACCGCCTTGCGATTACATTTACCCGTTAAGACGGCAGTCGTGGAGATACTACCAGAGCGTGAGAAGACGGACGACGACGAGGCGGACGCGGCATTGCAACGTTTACCGGCGCCCGGATTGCGCGGGACATGGGCGCGTGCCTATGCGCTACTCGCTCGGCTCGTATCGCAAATCGGATGGGATGAGCTTCTCAAGACGCGGAGTGCTGTATTCGTGATGGAAGAGGAGTACAGGATGCAAAAAGCGCAGGGTGATATCACTGCTGCTTCGCGGGAGGAGACGCTTGCAGATGACGACGCCTCGACAAAAGGGGTAGTCACGCCCCGTTCGGAGAACCGGGAAGACTCGCCGATGTCCAGCGATGTCCAGAGCCCCACTCAGACGCATGTGGACACGGAGGGCGTTATCCCAACAATCCGTATTTCCACCGAGTCTGCGCGCGAGGCGTCACTGAGCGCGGAAGAGGTAACTGCTCCCGGGAAAGTGAATGGTGTGGAGAATCCGAATGGAGATCCGGTAGAAGGACTACAGCAACCCGCTCAGGCTGCTGCCGGTGATACTGATGGAGATAGCAAAGATGGAACGCCAACTGGTGGGCCTGGGCAGGAATCTTTCTCATTTAGCAACAAACGGCTGTGCGAGCGGTGGCTGGATAACCTGTTCATGGTGCTGTATGAGGTAAGCGTGTTGGTTACAATCACCGTTTCCTATGCAGTATGCCGACAAAGCGCTAGGATCTCCGTGTTTGGACGATTTTCCGGGCAGAAGTCGCGCACTTCAAAACGCAGCATGTGGCATACCGGAAGACCGGCCTGGAATGGGAAATCCTTGGCGACCTTGGTCTGCGGCTGCATCACAAGGAGGAGGCAAAGGAGGCGTTCCAGCGGGCGTTGGACACGCCTCGGTATTCGATAAAGCCATGGGCGAAGTTGCTGGACATGTACGCGGAGGAAGGAGACTTGATACGCACGCTGCAAGTAGCGATACGTGTCGCTGCGTATCAGCACGGAGAGTATTCCGAACTTGCGGTATGTTCGCATCATGACGTTATACGCGGAGCTAACTGGGGATCGCAGTACCCCACACAGATCGCTCGTTTACTTTTCAAACTGGAACAGGTGCACGGCCATGCCAAGATATGGAACACGTTGCTAAGTATGGGGCTGCCGGAGCCCATCTTGCAGATTATGCAGCGGTACTTGCAGTACGGACAGCGGTTCAAGGTGGAGGGAAGTGACTTTTGAGGCTGATTCGATTCTTTTTTTTATTATTTATTTTGAGTGATGTCATGTCACGATATCGATAAATTACAACGAAATCGCCTCGTCTCCTTTTGAATCCCCATGTCTCTCTCCCCGCCCATACGAAGACTCTCCAGCGCCAGCAGCGGCAGTAGCAGCAAGCGCGAGGAAGACCTCATAAATGCCTACGAGGCAGAGGAGGAACGCATAATCAACGTGCTCTCCCGCAAGCTCGAAAAGGTTCGCCCCCTTGCCATTCATTTAGAGGGGCGCTCTTTTGCCCACCAGACGCCACAACGATTCTCAGCTTCAGGAAGAGAAGATTGAGCTCGAGAATGCACTAGAGGCCGAATCAGAGTCACATGTGAACCGCCTTTCCCGCGAGCTTTCAGCGTTGCGACTTGCACAACAGCTCGCTGCCAACCAACAACAACAACAGAATGGAGGATCCCCCGCAGGACTCAGCGGCACTGGCAATGGTAATGGCAATGGTGCTGGAGTCAATGGCGACGGCACCCAATCGCCTACCCTTCTCCGCTTGCCCAATCCGGTCGCACCGAGCTCCGAGGACATGCTAGAAGCCATGCGTCGCGAAAATGAGCACCTTCGCAATCGCTTGGTCGATACCGAGCGCGAATTCATACGGATAACGCGACTCAATGAAATATACAGAGAAGAGCTGATCCAGCACAGACGTCGGGTACGTCTTCATTACGTTTGGTCATACTCTTGGCTTTCTCGTGGACATTCACTATTTACGCG
>Ga0137362_10003191_pt1 | contig 10913 bp, 13 predicted proteins | sample MadtaG_2_FD_104801 | JGI IMG/M metagenome (GOLD analysis project Ga0137362, IMG submission 104801) | Vadose zone soil microbial communities from Angelo Coast Range Reserve, California, USA - Mad1_100_16 metaG | ecosystem: Environmental > Terrestrial > Soil > Vadose zone | place: USA: California... | reverse complement strand
GCATACCCGTTCACCTTCATGTTTCTTGACGTCCTGCGTCTCTCGATGATACGTTTTTGTAGGCCGTTCTACGCGTTTCAGTACGTTTTAAGCACTGGTTGTCCCGACATGTAGGTACAACATGTACAGACGCTCGCTTGCGAGTGTTCGCACTCAATGCACGAACATGTTTCTTGTGCGAGGAGGGGGTGATCCCCGGCCCGGCTTGCCGGCTCTGGGAAGATGTCAATTGGCGTGGTGGGCTTGGACGTTTCTTTGTTTGAGGATGTCTTCTTCCCAGCTTGCTTCGGCTCCGCCGCCACTGCACATAATACGTTCGCACAGCTCAGCCATCAGTGCCCTGTTCATCTCAGGTGACAATGAACGCATCTACTCGGGTGACATTACAGGTTTGGTCGTTATCACATCGACACGGTCCTTTCGCCCCTTGGCTTCTTGGAAGGCGCACACAGATGGTCTCTTGGGTCTAGAAGAGTGGGGGAAGCAAGTTATCACGTCAGTGTGTGACTCATAATTGTTCAAATGCCCATGAACCCCTGATGCGCTTGCTCTGTGTCGCATATTCGTCCGTTGAAAAGCCATGGACGTGACAACAAGCTACACGTGTGGAAGCTTTCTTTGCAAACTTCATCAACCGTTGGCGTATCCGCATTGGCTCCTGGAACACTGATGCTTGAGCTTAGCTATTCATTGGACGTCAACGCGCTCAACTTTTGCCGGTTCTCTCTGTTGAGTCCCGACGTGCCACCTTCTGCAGACACGCGGGCTCTGATGGCCGTTCCTAACCTTGTCGAGTCCTCACTGGCAAGCACGAGCTCCCTCCCTCTCTGTGTAGAAGCAACCATTGTGGTTGCGATCATGAGCACTTTGATTAGGCTGATATCTGGGCTCTTCCGTCCATGGAGAGAATTCACGCTGCCATCGGAAAAGGCAGTTCGGATACCTCAACGATATTTGGATCCGACGGCCGAGGAACAAAAAGCTCGTCAGGTACGGAGAGAGGGTGGACGTTCGTGTCCAATCAGAACACACGGATGAACACCATTTCCCTCGTTTGTACTTTCTAGGAATCATTATGTCCATGCATCTTCTTGACGCGTCCGGTGGCGCAACGAGAATGGCGGATAGAGCCCTTTCTTTGATCACATCTTACGAGAACGGTAGCGTAAAGCTATGGCGATATCGCAACATCGGAAAGGAGCGATCGATTGAAGGCCTTGGATGGGAATGCCTTTGGTCTTTCAAGCTACACGTCGAGTCCGGTAAGCGAAGCGTAATATGTCGTGCCTGCTGGATGCTCCTTTCAACTCACATATTTGCGCAACCGCGCCGACAGTCATGGCAACAGCGGTTTCACTCGACCGTTCTATCGCCCTCTCGGTGTCAGCAGACCACCTTGTTGGAAGATACAATCTCGACAAAGTACGTGCTCGACTCACATGTCATCTCAACTGCGATCAAAAAAAGGGAACCAAATAAACGCACTCCAGGCGGATCTAATTTCGAACTCGGAGACCATAGGAACGGTGTTCCGAACAAAGCACCCAGGAAATGGCGCGGTGGCGTTCCACGACGATGGACGGGTATGTGCCATTGGAGGTTGGGACGGTCGGTGCGTTCCCCACTAACGTTCTTCATGATTGGCTTCTCCACCGATGATCGCACCTCTTCGTTCGAAAAAAATCCCGTTACTATGAAAAAAAACTTCGACGCTAAAAATAAATATTCACGATTGTCATAGCGTGCGGCTTTACTCCACGAAGATGTTCAAGGCACTCGGCACGCTAACTTATCACAAAGACGCGTTGCAAACGCTTGCTTTTGCCCGTGCACGTCCAGTGGCTGCGCGCCATCACCATCAACACTTCCCGATCACTACCGGAGAAGGCGGCGCTGGAGTCGTGGACATGTCAGCGGACAAAAGTGCTAGCCGGTCCGATGAAGGCGATGATGATGGGGGAAACGTTGTTGATGTTGATGCTGGTGCTGACGAAGGGAATGATGAAAGTGATGATGATGATGAGATGAGCGGAGAGGAAAAGGCGAGACGCTCGCGGTGGCTTGTAAGCGGAGGCAAAGATGGCCGAGTGGTTGTGTGGGAGTTGATGGACTTCACGGCTCGGGGAGATAACGGCGGCCGTAGGGAGCATCATTAATAGTGGCCCGTTTCTTGTTCAAATACCCCAAGAATCTACATACGATGTCAATCATTTGTTTGCTGTAACTGTAAAGAGGGAATCCTGTGAGATGAGGAGGAGGTCAGGGCAATCCACCATGTCTCACATCGCATGTCGGAGTCTCTATCTCTTGACTAGACAAAGTCGTGAACCGTGCGATCGGGGGTGAACGCTGTGAGCCCGGCATTGTGATTGGACCTGTGACCGCGTTGATCGAACATTCGGCACATCCCTTCTCCAGTTTTACCCGTCCCGTACACAGCAAAACTACTACTTACACTACCGTATTAGTGGTAGTAGGCAAGCCAAAAAAGGGAAAATAATAATAATTGTATTGTGCGCACGAACAACTGGCTACCTGATGGAATCTGTCATGAGAGTGTAGTAGTGATCCGGCGAGCCCGACCACTCGGAGAAGAAGCTACTACTGTACTACTATCACAGTAACTGTAGTATTCGGGTGCTGTTGTCTGCATAAACTGTATCCCGGTCGTCCCGAGTCAATGTCGCTGATTAACGTTGATTTGGGCCAGACGGCGGCCGACGGCTACGGCTTCCCCGTTTGCGTTTGATTCCATTTGATTTGATTTGATTTGATTCCATTCCATATTCCATTCCTTCCCTTCCTCGGTCCTCGGTCCTCGGCACATCTGAAGGGCCCGACCCACGCCCCGACCCGACCCCGATTCTTCAAAATAAAATAAAATAAAATAAAACATTACTGTGCTACCCTTTGACCTCGGATCGATGCCGACATAATGACAATGTCAACGTAGACATGGATTACTGTACTGTACTTTGATTTCGCGTCAATTCAAACGGCATGGAGAGATTCGGAGGCAGTGTGCCAGTGCGTGGATACTGTAGCGAAAGCCCTTCATTTGTATTTCATGTCCCTGCCGCGCCCTGTCTTGAACCTTGGCAGTCGCCTCAGTCCCATCTGTATCTCTCAGCTGCCCTGACAGTGAATACAGTTCGATCCTTGGAAGATCGAAAATTCCGAAAGCTGAATAACGCTCAATCTGATTGGATAGAGTTTAAGTGAAACGGGGCTTTCCCTTTTGCGTTTCCCGCAGGCTTGACCTTATGAGATCCTCTCCGACGACTTACTATGGTTAATGCACATTGAGCGCCCTGAACATCAAACCCGACATCATCCAATATTTTCAAATCGAGGATGTGTATTGCATGTGAACAGGCAATGATGATGACCAGACAACGCTAATGATCCAGAACAAGGTGGCAAGGTAACATGATGCATGAAAGGCGAAACATACGCAGAGTGGCAGGGGTGCAAACAATACACTAGACTATGACAGGCAATAAAAAGAATCCACAATAAAGACATGATGACAACACCCAAAGCAAATTATAATTGGTACATCGGCAGAGGTCCGTGCCATTAACCTCGAGACCCGATAGGTGCATGAATGCAAGAGGTCTTTCAGAACCATCTTGATACGCATGAAGGCCGAGGCAAGGTAATAAGGTACCCATGAAATCGAGAGTGTTTGGCTTTTACACGAGAGCAGCGGATTTCAAGTAGTCCCTGAATATGGAATCGCGAACTGCAAATGATGAATAATTGCCGCTGCGATCTGTATAACCGCATAAAACCTACCATTAGCAATGATACTTCGTGTCGTTTTGATATCCTGATTGTAGGACATGAGCGAAAAGGAAAGACCAATAAACCCGCTTGACATCATACCACAGCATTCGTCAGATGCGAGTAAAGGACACGTTTCTTTTCATTATTCTTCCTATGAACTTGCAAAAAGTGCGCACGAAAATAGTTGACAACGGATTCATAGTCATTGGGTCGATTGCCGTATGAGGTGATGCTGCATGGGACGAGAAATGAGTGTTGAAATGATGATGCAGTAAATAGTATGAACTCACTATTTATTGACCCGCGTACCGTTGGCCAACTTATTTTGCAAAACATCCGTTTTATCTAAGCGCTGTGAATACAGGAACTCGAGTCGAGCGACTATTGTGACTCACTCAAGAAGAGAACCAAATGGAGGTTCTTCAAGAGTTCATTGGAACATATGGTAGTGAATAGCTGAAGGGAATCATCAATCCGATTCGTCCGGGGGTCCTCATCCAGGTACTGTCCACAGTAGTATTTGTGTCATCATGGTCGCGTCATTAATTACTGTTCTTTGCGCACCTGATCAAATGCGCTGATGGGCGCGACAAAGATAATCGCGTTGGCTTCCTCAAAATAGGGTACCCAAGTATGTCGTTGTCCTCGGGCGCCGCCTACATCGTACAGGTGCCAGGTAACAGTCCTACCGTGTAGAGGCACTTCAAACTGATGTTCCGCGACACCCATCGTCTGAATGCGAGCGTGCAGGATATCATCTACAAGCAATCGGTGAGCGGACAACGAAACGTGATTTACAACGCTCACCGGTGCTGGGAATATAGTCTCCTACGGCCACGCGATCAATTGCGCTAAAAAAACTGTCACCAGTCAGATCAGAACGCGAACTTTAGCTGGGTGCAAATCAAGCATACAATTCTGCCCATTCTTCCAAACGGAGCCGCCTTCGCTTGATCATCTTTTGAACGACATCCGACCGCCAGAGAGCTTTGATGTCTTCTCTGCTGGCATCAAGAATCCTACCAACCTCCTCGACAACCTCAGAAACATTCACGTTATTTCCGCTCTCCATCACGGGCGTCACGGGGGTGCCAGAGGATCCACGGGAGCGACCAGCGAGAAAGGAATTGCGTGCGGCAGACCTGAGTTGCCAGCCATGGCGTACGAAGACACTGTCCCTGCCCGAACCAGAGACACGGACACCACCGCTAAGCCTGTCCGCGAGAGTGTTCTCTGCCGCAACAAGAGGCGATAAACGCAGTCTGAGAGTCGCGATCTGCTTCTGCGTCTCTGTGAGAAGAGCGGGGACGGGAGATGTGTAGGAGCGGGACGTCTTGGGGGAAGAGCCCTCGGCTGGATCTTCGCGAAGGAGATCTTCCAAGGTTTTCTTGGAAGCAACGGACTCGCGAGGAGGACTGTCTGGGATATCCCCATCAAACGTATCACCATGAGAGTCGAGGTTTTCTAAAATGCGTTTGACGGAGCGAGCGACGTTAAAATAAATGACTGTGCGCCAAGAAGCACGTTCCTTGTCAAGTGTGTCGGGACTATACATGAGTTGAAATTGCTTTTGAAGGGTGGATTTTCCGGATTCAGCCTGACCCAGCAGGAGCAGCTGGGGAAGGAGAGAAGATAAGAGTGGGACGAGGAGAGGGATGGTGTAGGGATAAAAAAACATACTCGGACATCCTGTTTAGACTTTTCATGAACTCTTCGGTCGACCTTGAGTTGCTCGTCAATAACATCAGAGATGCACTTTGCTTCTGCTTCCCTCTGAAGACGTGCCCTGCGCTCCGATTCAGTCTCTGCATCGGGAGGACGGATGGCAGACGAGAGGGGGTCCTCCTGAGAGTAGACAGAAGGGGGACGACGGGCGTGGAGCATGACTTGTGAGGGAAGGAGGGCGAGGGAGGGAGGTGTAATAGGGGAGCTTGATTTGCAGCCAATTAATTATATTTTATTACTGCAACCGCTATTACGTCACCGATATCTACCCCGATTTCCGGTCTGTTGCGGCATACATTTGCCCATGGTGCGTCCCTCCTCTCACATCCGCCGTATCCTCTTACACACTCCCCCCAGTCTGTAACGTTCCACACAACACACGGAGATCTCAAGGTTCGTTTCAATGCCTATACATGGCCATAGTCCTTACTCATTCTCCAACTCAGATCGAAATTTTTTGCGAGGCCGTTCCAAAACCAGCACAGGTCTATTTTTTCCATCCGTCCTTGTCCTTATCATATATCTTACCTCTCCTTAAAGAACTTTCTCGCCCTCTGTGCATCAAATTATTACGATGGCTGCCTATTCCATAGGAACATCAAAGGTTTCATGATCCAAGCTGGCGACCCAACCGGTACCGGAAAAGGTGGCCAATCAATCTGGGGTAAACCTTTTCCAGATGAAATTCGATCCACCTTAAAGGTAGGTTACTGTCTGTCCCACATCCATTCTCCGCTCCAGTCGGAGTGATCTCATAATTCGCCTCTTTGGTATCCCTGGCGTCTATGCTCATTATCCATCCCCGTAACAGTTCAATGCCCGTGGCGTCCTTGCTATGGCAAACTCTGGTCCAGACACCAACAAGTCTCAATTCTTCATCGCATATGCTAAGCAGCCACACCTTGATTCAAAATATACCATCTTTGGCAAGGTAATAGATGGACAAGACTCTACACTCGATGCTATGGAGCGTGTTCCCGTTAACAATAAAAATCGACCTTTGTCGGACATCAAACTCACACATGTACGCACCTGTCACTTCCAGGCATATATCACTCAAAACATAATCTGTCTATTTATCTTACAGGTGACCATTCACTCAAATCCAATAGCCGATGCACAACTCCGATCATGACCATTCCTTCTGTAGCTTAGCTTAAATGACACGTCCTCCATTGCCACTCATTGACAGCCCACTTTAAGTGGATCTTCTGCTCGTCATATTGGTAGTTTACACGTGGTGACAACTCCCAGCTAGTCTGTTCAGTCTTATCATGACTTTATAAAGCCAACCAATTCCTTCTGAAGCTCTCGTTGTCTCCGTGCTTTCTCAAGATCATCCAAACTTCGGAGATCGTTCACTACATCACGCGTCTTGCCAAAGTAAACCTCTTGCAGCAAGTTACGCATCTTAATTTCCATATCCTCGACCATCCTCCCAACGTTCTGCACGTGTGATGTCGCATCCTGCACAGGGTGATCTTGCTCCATCTATCATTAGGATTTGTGACAGCTTCCCCCATCGCACACACTATGAAACACACCTGCCGAGTCATGCTACCGCTTAAGCTGGTTTCTCCATCATGTATCCACGTCACGGACTCCTTCGCATCAGAAGAACCACCTGTGCTCCCACGGCGTGTAATGAGCTGTAGCATAATCGTCGACGTAAGTTTGTAGTGTGCCTGGCGCCCACGCTCCATTGTCTCGAAGACATGGATGGAATCCCAGCTGCCGGAAGGTTCCAAAGGTGACACCGGTGTTAGCGCTAGAAATAATTGGGGATGAAGGAACCGTGTTAACAGTGGTGGTGACGAGAAGAACAGCCATGAATGGATGCTGCAGGACTGATTGGGAATGGTTCTACAGACGAAATCACGTACTCTTCTTCAAAAGCACGACACCAGCAAACCCGCCGTCTTCGAGATCCCATAGGAAAACCGAGGACACGCCGCCTTCGAAGTACCTGGGTTGGCATTGCAGATTTGGTTGCACGAAACAAAGTGCCAAGTCGGGTCGTTTGGATATGGAATGAAAAGCGACGTGTTTTCGTACCAACGGCTAGTAGTAGGGGTTTAAAGAGGTCATAGACTCACATCTCCCGATATGTATCGAACGCCTCGTTCGCTGCGATCTCGAGTTTGCGCAATTTTGGAGGTGGCACGGGTCCATCCTCCGATGGCGGATCATACTCGTTGGACCAAGGCGACCTACACAAACATGACGGCGTGGAGGAAGAACCCAACCGCTCACGTTAATTGTTGGCGACATGCCGCAACTGCTCAAGGAGCGCCACGCAACGTGTGGTAAGTGACGCACCTGTAACTCTCACCGTCCTGGTTGTACACGCAAGCGAGGTACTCCTTTCCCGTCGCCCTGTCAACGCGCAGCTTCAGAGGCTGGTCCACATTGCCTGAGAGATCGTCTGCATAGTCAGGGCTGATCCGCATCAGTGCCTCGACGTTCTCCTCGATCTTCGTGGGCGGAAGCCGCCGCATGAGATCTAGCATTGATGAAACAATGTCCATTGTGTGGGGTGGTGATAAGAGTGCTAGAATAGGAATATGGGAAACGAGAGATAACGTTTGGTGTCGTTGATTGACAAGTCGACGAGACTGGTCCAAAAATGGAAATCACAATTACTAATTGGCATGTGCTCATGTGCTCGAGTACATTGCAGCCTTGTATACAACACTCAATGCTTCACTTCAGTCGTCTGATGCACGTTCGTGCATTGTTACACGACCTTCCCCTCTGAGCATATCTTCCACGTTCTTCATGTTAGCAATTTCAATGACGTTGAACTTTCGATGCGCATAATAGCCCTTGACGATGCCAATGCCACAGACGCTCTGGCCGAAAACAATCGATCAGCTTTATTCATGCACGTATTCCCATCACGTACCTTGAACACTTCGACGAGAAAGAAAACTTCGGCGTCTTCAAGATTGACGGTCCATCCGCTCGGAACACACGAGACGACGGTGTCGATGAGTAATTGCCGAGACAAAGTATTGTGATTGCGAACTTTGAGTTCGATCTTGTACTGCATGATCGATTGAAAATTTAAGCGCGGCTGCCCCTTCTCCCCCCAAAAAAAAGAGGGGGAGAGGGGGAATGTAATCAAGGATGACGTACACGGTAGTCCGAGTCGGAATTTTGTGCCAGGAACGGGTTCAAAACCCGCTGCGCGAGTGACTTGATTTCAGGGACGTTTGCAACACACGTATTCGTGACTGGTGTCAGGCGATGCGTATACCTACCAACATCGACACGTATTGTTTCAATAATGAATATCCAAAAAAAAGGGGGTTATTCAACTTACCTTGTGTGAGTTACCCCAGTTCTTTCCACGTTCTCGATGTGCTTGAGCACAAGCTGCACAGGATCGACGGGCGGCTTGCACGAAATGAAGATCACTGGAACGCATCACCACAGATCAGCTGCGAGCGTTGCAAAATATCATTTTCTACGCACCGCAAGGAGTGTTGGTCTGGCAATTCGCTACGTGATTAGCCAATCGACTCGGATTCCTGGGGCATGTGGACAACGTGAGTGCGACGTACCAAACCTCTGCTCCCGCCGCGGTCGCTTTATGGAAGCAAGCTCTTTCGAAATTTGCTTTTCCAAGTCCTCTTCAACCTCGCCATCATCTGGATCGGGATGACTTTGATCATCATTGGCCTCTACGGCAGTAGACCCTGGCCAAAGCTCGGAGGCAAGCTGAAGGAATTGGAGGTAACACAAAAACACGGCCTGATTAACGATGTCGACAGGATATTGTGCAACACGAACGTCTTACGCTCTCAAACAGATCGTACAACTCTCCGACGGTCTGCTTCTCCTTCCCCTTTACGCAGCTAACCCAGATTCCTGGTCCATCGATGGCCCTTTTCCCCCAGACAGGAGTGCCGTCCTGTCACGGCACAAGCTTGTCAGACGAGATGTCTAAGCATGATTACGACAAGTATCCCCTCACAGAACGATATCGCTTCTTGGGTTTCGCACCATCCTCCCGAGGACGTTTAGCGGTTGACGTCGACATTTTCAATTTGGGCCGTTGTACAGTATTCGGAATGATCTGATCTCATGATGGCATGGCAATCATTTGCGTTACTTAAGTGTCACGTGCGGGAAATCTGCGACGAGCCTGGTTGACTCGGATGAATTGGTGCCCCAGTCGATGCACTGTACAGTGTATGCTATGGAAATTTGGCTCACCTCCAGCCCCTTGAAAATAAGTTCGCCCTTACAAGGTCACGCTTGTGCCATTCCTTGAATGATCACTGCCGAGGCTATTCATTTATTTTCCCTAGTAACCTTTTATTGTAGCAGCTAGGGCCCCACTCCATAGTGGCAGCGTATCAATCATGCCATCACTACGGTACAATATCTCCCTTTGTTTCACGCCAGTACGTTTCGCATTACGTTGTCTGTCTCCCTTCCGCTACTGTAAATACCATCACGTATTGTTCACCCCTGTGTTGAGGGGTTCCCATTCCAGTGGACAGACTGCATGGAAGAGTGCCGAGCGGCATCATCTTCTAGAATGCCAACTAAATCTCGCCAGGGCGAGAACGAGGGAGGTACCCGTCTCGTCTCCTTGCAATGATCGACCGAGACGCCCATCTCGGCCGACGCGCAAGCACCCTCTTTCGGTTAAGCCAGAACCTGGAGGAAATCATGGCCCGATGGTTGCCCCTCTGCTCGACCACACCAACGGGGCGTCTTTCGGTTGACTCGTCATTGAGGCTCCTCCTTTCTGTTATCTTCCTTGACTGATTCCGGTTTCAGATACCATCTTTGCCGAGTATGAACGATTCGAACTGGGTGGGCCGGTGGCGCATGTTAGTGGTGTCATCAAATGAAATACTTTCCAAGAGGGGTTAGCACAAGCGTCCAAGCAATCAAGCAGTATCACCTAACTATTGTCCCCCAACTGACTCTGAAGCTAGCTTTTCAAGGGCCAAAGATATGGGAGAGGGTGTTGCGGAGTTGTGGGCGGAAGAAGTCAAAGGCGTCACCGTGTGTTTATGCACGGATACCTCGTCCAGTCACGGTTATGACTGAGTTCTTTGGTGCAGGCTCGTTAAAGCATCGAATTACTCCGAGATGACCCCCTCCCAAGAATATCCAATCACCATATGCAGAAGACGCAGTAGGAGGATAGATAAGGAATGGCATATACCGGAAGTGGTATGCCGACGATGCTGAAATGTCGTACTTTCATCATCACGGCTCTTGAAACGTTCTCTGAGACGTGAATGTCTGGGCCATACTGTAATAATCTGATAAACTAGGACCATCGGAAAACTCAAGCTTTACTGTGACTACGTATTGCCTCAACAAGAAACCTCGGCCTACGCAATTCTCAAAGAGAAACAATTTGCGAAGAATTG
>Ga0137362_10003189_pt1 | contig 10914 bp, 10 predicted proteins | sample MadtaG_2_FD_104801 | JGI IMG/M metagenome (GOLD analysis project Ga0137362, IMG submission 104801) | Vadose zone soil microbial communities from Angelo Coast Range Reserve, California, USA - Mad1_100_16 metaG | ecosystem: Environmental > Terrestrial > Soil > Vadose zone | place: USA: California... | reverse complement strand
GCGATACCTCCCCAACGCCTACTCAGCTCATGGGCGATAGAGGCCGTGACAGCGTCCAAGCTCAAGAGACGGTTGGTGCGTTAGCGTAATTGCAAAGTGATGGCGATGGTAAGGCGTGAGTCGAGAAGTGTTTTTTCGACGAGCAACACCGTTAGCAACATGCAACTTCCGACCAGAATGAAGCCACGAGCCGCGTACCAGCCGATGGTAAATCGTATCGAGCTGCCGATGATCGCCACCAAGAAGCTTGGCATGTAGGCGAGTAAAGTCACCATCAACCATAAATCGAGGATTGTGCGTCTGCGAAATAGTAGCACGATTAGCGCGGTAGCACCCCACAGCCAAAGGGCAAGGTTGATCTGATTGCCAAGCCGCGTCTGAAACCTGACGTCGGTGGGGAAAAGGCTCGGGAGATATTCCGTGTTCGCCGTCACGATCCAAGTCAGTCCAGCTATCACCGCAAGGACGCAGGCAACAGTGATTATAATACTGGCCATTGTCGATCTGCCCGGCGGCTTGCCGATTCCAATCGAGTCTTTGGAGAGCGCATAGGCCAGGATCGCTGCAGGAAACGTAGTGTGCCAAAGCACGTATATCCAAGCTGGAGTGTTAGGTCCGTCTCCGATCAGACCAGCCGGGGCGTATGCTCCTGGAAAAGCCAGCGTCTGCAAGAACGCAAACGAGCCGCTGAATATGTAACCGCTCGCGAGCGCGAGAATGGCCAGCTGAGGCTGGATTGAAAATTGAGCAAAAAGAAGGACCGCCGTGATAAGATCGGTAACGCTCACGACGGTCTGCAAAACCGGAATGAAGGCATCGACTCGGGCCACCTGTATGCTCGCGAACGGTGCGATAACAGCCGCCGCAACGGTCAAGAGGATGACGATACCGATCGCGATCGTCCGTTGCCGCTCGGTTGCTGGCATCGTCGCGATCACTAACGGGAACTCTTGCTCCTGTTTTTGAACAGGCTTGGCCGCGGCCTCCGGCACCGGAGCCGTTTCCTGAACTTGCGCCAATTCCGTTCTGAGCATTAAGGCATTCTATCGGTTCAGGCTGCCCGAAAGGAAGTGCTCATTATGAAAGGAAGTGCTCATTGTGACGGAACAGCAGCCAAGCCCAGTCCACTTGCCCTCGCGCTCGGACCTGACCTGCGTTAGAACCTGGCCGGCGTCAAAGGCATGCGTCGGTCGATAGCCCCATCTGGCAAGCATTGAGTGGACCCAGGCGCCGCCAATGATTGCCGATGGCTATCCATGAACGCGACTACGCAATATGCCCGTCGCGTTTGCTCATGCGACGGCATATTGTTTGGATCAACCGACATAAGAGCCGATTGGCCGCCAGCACTACTTGGGCCACCAGCGTTTCTCTTGTATTTGCCCTTTGTCGCCGCTCGCCAACAGCGTCATCCGCAACACCTCAAAAATCACGGCAGTCGACCACCCAAACAACAGCACGCCGTTCATCGCCGTCATCGGCCCGAGCAGATGCCAGCGCTCGACCGGGGTCACGTCGCCGTAGCCGAGTGTTGTGTAGTTCACAAACGCGAAATAAATGAGATCGGTGCCTGCTGGTGCGGCGCCTACGATCGCGTAAATCGATGACCAAACGAGTACCTCCGCGAGGTGCGCGATCATCAAAACCGTCACGGCGGCAATCATGACGGCGATCAATCGAAGTGATTGATGTGCCGTTGCCAACTCATCGGCGATGCGCGTCACCCTAATTACGATCACCATCACCAAAGCATGGATCGCAATGTTGCAGACACTGGCGGCAGCACCCAGGAGATATTGACGCATCATACGGATGCCTTCGGCCCTGGACCCTATTCCGCCAGGCGGGGAATGTTGGCGTAGGAATTCGGTTACAGCTAGGAATGCAGGCCCTAGTCGATGATGTGATATCCGCCATCGATATACATGACGCTGCCGGTTATCAGCTTTGCACCGTCCAGCGCCAGAAAGGCCGTCGCCGCACCGACGTCGTCGATGCTCACTAGGCTCCGTGCCGGAGCCTTGGTCTGCGCCTTGTCCATCAACTCGTCAAATTCGGGGATACCCGAAGCCGCGCGCGTTGCCAGCGGCCCCGGCGAAATCGCGTGCACGCGGATGCCTTTGGGACCGAGCTCGGCCGCGATGTAGCGGACGGCGGCTTCCAGCGCAGCCTTCGCGACCCCCATGACGTTGTAGTTCTGCACCACCATCTGGCTGCCGTAATACGTCATGGTGAAGAGGGTACCGCCGTTCTTCATCAGCGGCTCCGCCAGATGCGCCATTCGCATGAACGACCAGCAGGAAACGTCCATGGTCTTGAGGAAGCCGTCCCGCTGAACATCGACCACGCGCCCGTGCAGCGCCTCCTTTGGCGAGAACGCGATCGAGTGCAGCAGAAAATCGAGCTTGCCCCACTCTTTCTCGATACGCGCGAACACCTGTTCGGTTTGCCCTTCGGTATTGACATCCAGCGGCATGAAGATCGGCGCCTCAAGCGCCTTCGCTAACGGCTCGACATGCTTCATTGCACGCTCGTTCAGATAGGTGACCGCGAGCTCCGCGCCCAAAGCTCGAAACGCCTTGGCGCATCCCCACGCGATCGACTGATCGTTGGCGATTCCGACGATGAGCCCCTTTCGTCCTTTCAGCGCAACCTTGGTCTCCGGAAACACGGGAATTGTCATGACGCTCTCTCGCGGTTTGGGCTGGACGACGAATGCCGATTCCACAGCAGCGACAGTGTGTGCTGTGCAATCATCAACTCTTCATCGGTCGGCACGATGTAGACGGGAATGCGACTGTCCGTTCGCGATATCCGCTGAGCGTGCCGGGCGTTGTCTGCGGGATCAAGGCATACCCCGAGCCATTCCAGACGCTCCGCTATCCTGGCCCGAATGCTGACGGAATTTTCGCCGACGCCTGCGGTAAAGACGAAGGCATCAAGGCCTTGCAGGGCCGCGGTCAGCATCCCGGCATGGAGCGCAACTCTGTAGACAAAATAGTCGACGGCAAAAGCCGCGCGCGGATCGCTACTGTTCTGAAGCTCCCGCATGTCGTTGCTGATACCGGAAAGTCCCTTTAGCCCGCAATCGCGATACAGAAAATCCTGCACCTCGGCCGGCGACATGCCCTTTGCAGTCATGAGATACAAAATGACGCCGGGATCGATCTGCCCGGTGCGCGTTCCCATGGGAAGTCCATCGAGGGCGGTGAAGCCCATGGTACTTTCGACGCTGCGCCCCCCGTGAATGGCGCACATCGAGGCGCCGCTCCCCAGATGCGCGACGATGACACGTGCCTTCGCAATATGGGGCGCGACCTGCGGCAGGGTCTTCGCAACGTATTCATAGGAAAGGCCGTGAAAGCCGTAACGGCGGATTCCCTCATCGTGCAGTTGGCGGGGTATGGCGTAGTGATCCGCGACCGCCTCATGGTCGCGGTGAAAGGCTGTATCGAAACAGGCGACCTGAGGCAGGGCGGGGAAATTGGCAAGCAGGGAGCGGATTGGCGCCAGGTTGTGGGGCTGATGCAGCGGCGCAAGCGCCGTCAGACGCTCCAGACGCGCAATCACGCCATGGTCGATCAATACTGGCCGGTCATAGTCAGGACCGCCGTGCACGACCCGATGACCGACGGCAAGCGGGCTCAATTGCAGTTCATCCCGCAGCCAGGCACCCGCCAGCATCAGCGCGGCTGAAACGTCTGAAACACCCTCGATCGGATAGGCGCGGTCTGCCAATATTTCGCCCGTCGCACCGGTGGCGCGCAGCCGCGGACGGCTGCCGATCCCATCCATCTGACCCTTGATCTCCCGCCGCGGCCGGCCGTCGCCGTCCAGGGCGAACACCTGGAATTTCACGCTTGAGGAGCCGGCGTTGACGACGAGGATCGTATCCATGGCGGTCACGCGGCGGCTATCTGGGCGCGGCGCCGTCGGGCGTCGGCATAGAGCGTTGCAACCGCGCAGGATGCCATGCGGGCCCTCGGTGAGTCGGCCCGCGAGGTCAGTACGATCGGAACCCGGGCACCCAGCACGATGCCGGCGCTGTCAGCTTTGGCGAAGTACGCCAGATTCTTGGCCAGCATGTTGCCCGATTCGAGATCCGGCACCACCAGGATCTGGGCCCGGCCCGCGACCTCCGATTTTATTCCCTTGATCCGCGCTGCTTCCCGATCGATCGCGTTGTCAAACGCGAGCGGACCATCGAGCAGGCCGCCCGCGATCTGTCCGCGGTCCGCCATCTTGCAGAGCGCCGCGGCCTCGATGGTCGACGGGATCTTGGATGTTACAGTCTCGACCGCCGACAGGATGGCGACCCGGGGGGAGGTGCCAAATCCGGCTTGCGTATAAAGATCGATCGCGTTTTGTACGATGTCGCGCTTGACATCGAGGTCCGGAAAAATATTGATCGCGGCGTCGGTGACGAAGATGGTCTCGCTGTAGGCCGGGACATCCATCACGAACACGTGGCTGATCCGCCGCTCCGTACGAAGCCCGGCGGCCTTTGCGGTGACGGCTCGCATCAGCTCGTCAGTATGCAGGCTGCCTTTCATCAGCATCTCGCCCTTGCCCGCGTGAATGAGCTCGACGGCCTTTGCCGCGGCGGCCTCGCTATGAGGGGCATCGATCAGCTCGAAACCACCGATATCGATGCCGTGCTTTGACGCTGCTTCCTTGACCTTCGCCGATGGCCCGACAAGTGTCGGCTTGATGATGCCGGCTTCGGCAGCGTCAGCCACGCCGCGCAGCGAGCTTTCGTCGCAGGGATGCACGACGATGGTCGCCGCCGCCGGGATCGCTTTCGCGGCCGCGATGAGACGATCGTATTTGGCGCCAGGTTTGGCTTCGCCCGCTTCCACAGGTGCAACGCTCATCGTTCAACTCCCATCTAAAAAGGGGACTAGGACGCCTTCGCCCGCGGTTCGGCGGTCAGACCGAACAGCTGCGTCACTTGATCAAGCCGCCTGGCGGTTTCGCCGGATATTTCCGCACTCGCGGAAAGCACGTCGCGGATGACAGCCAGACCGTCACGACGTTCGTCTTCGCTGGACGGCAACAGCTTGGGGATTGCAGCAAGGCTCGCCTCCGGTTCCAGCAGCAGCATGAAGAATTGTTCCCGCACGATCGTCTTGAACTGCGCCAGCGTGAGGCGCGAACCGGCAGCGCCCGCGCGAGCCCGCCGCAATGCCTCCAGGCTCCGCTCATCGACCATTCCCCGGACCATGCCGACGTAGAGCAGGCCGCGAATGACGCATTCCCTGAGGCCGCCAGTGCCGATTTGCGACTTGAGTTGCGCGATGCGCGCCTCCAGACGCTTGCTGTGCTCAGCAGACATCTCCGGCCTGGGCGACACTTCCGCATCCGGCTTGATTCCGACCGCGGCCTGTAGCGCGGGCGATCCATAGATGCTGAGAAAGAGCGTCTCGCTGAGAGCTTCCTGCGTGTCGCGCCACTTGTCGAGAACGTTGACGATGTTCTTCGAAATGGTCTCCTGGAAGGCAAGGAATGGATTGTCCTCTGCCGCCGGCTTGCGGTGCTCGCGAATGTTGTCAGCCGCCTCGGCCACGCTCTTCATGGCCGCGCTGTCGCTGCCGAAGGCCTCATACGACACGCGGAGTGGATGCCAGGTTCGGATCCACTCCGCAACTTGCGGAGTAACTGCCGCGCGGAGCCATGGCTGCACGAAATTGCGGTAGTTGGTCAGGTTGATCTCGGACACCCGGGCGGCGGTCGCAAATCGCCGCTCATCCTCGGCCGTATTGCCGCCCATGGCCCTGATATCCTCGAGGGTCCGCTGCTCGCAACGCATGATCCAACTCCCGCCCGCCAGTTCCGGATGGGCGGTCTCCGCGGATTTGGCTTCGAAGGTTGCCTCGTAAAGGCCCGGCGGAAGCACATCGATCAGGTCGATGTTGCTCGAGAATTCGCTGTGCTCTTTCTTGGCGACGCCGCCGGAAACGAATATTCCGAGGTGCCCGACCGTCTCATGAACGGTGTAGACGATGGTTTGCCCGTAGGCCCGGATCTCGTCGACGTCGCCGTAAAGATCGAGAATCCAGCCGAGCGCCTGCTGCGGCGGCGTGATGTTGTCGCCCTTTGAACAGAACACCACGATCGGGGAAGAGATGTTCCGGAGGTCGACGACCTTGCCATCGGATGTCTTGATGCGCCCTGCGGCGAGATTGTTGCCGACGAACAGCTCATCGACGATGAACTGGATCTCCTCGGCGTTCAGGTTGACATGTCCACCCCACCAGCGCTCGAATTCCAGATACCGGTCCGCTTCGGTATCCACCTTCGAATAGACATTGTACTGCTTGGTCCAGAGCGTGTTCGATGGATTCATGTTCTCGAAATTCTGGACCAGCCACGCGCCATCGAACTTGCCGCCACCGAGATCGCTGGTCGCCTCCGTCAACCAGCTTCCTCCCAATAGTCCGCCCGAATAGCGCATCGGATTCTTGCCGCGGACGCCGGCCCAGTAGGACAACGGGGCGCCGGCGATGATCAGCGGGCCAAACAATTCCGGCCGCAACGAGGCCAGGATCATCACCGCCCAGCCAGCCTGGCAATTGCCTATGACGCACGGCTTGCCGTCGGCGTCGGGGTGAAGGGCAATGACTTTCTCGACGAAGATCGCCTCGGCCCGCGCGATGTCCTCGATCGTCTGGCCGGGCATCGGCTCGGGCAGGAAGCCGATGAAGTAACAGGGGTGACCTGCTTTCATCGCCACGCCGATCTCGCTGTCCGCCTTGAATCCGCCGATGCCCGGCCCGTGGCCCGCGCGAGGATCGACCACCACGAACGGACGGCGCCTGGTATCAATCTCCACTCCGCTCGGTGGAGCAACGCGCACCAGCCCATAGTTGACCGGCCGCTGCAACTTTCTGCCATCGATGATTAAATCGACGGCATAGTTGAGGACGTGAGGCGCGGTTTCGGCCAGATGTTCGCGGTATTGAACCCCCCGCTGACGCATGACATCGAGAAACAGCACGCTGCGTTGACCGGTATCCACCAGATATTCGAAGGCGGATGCAAAAAGGCCGGGCAGCGCGTCGCCCGAAATTGTCGTTTGGTCGATATGCATGTTCAAATCTCTCACTGCTGGCAGCCCGCGATCAGGATTGACCTGCAACGAAGGCAAGCCTTGATATAGGTCAAGGGCACCGGGCATTCTCGTGAGGCGCGCCGTCACATTCTTCGGCAAAGCGGCAGGGTAGCCAAGAACCGTCAGCGACGAATGCTAGTTCTCCGCTGCCAATCTTTCCCTGTTGGTCTCCGCATCAGGCGGAACTGCCTCGGCCCTCTCTTCGCGGATCCATGCCATCATCAATTCCCAGGCCACAGCCAGTATGATGGGCCCGACGAACAGACCAACGATGCCGTGCGCGATCATCCCGCCTAAAACACCGATAAAGATGACCAGCATGGGTGTGCTCAACCCGCGTCCCATCAGGATTGGCTTCAGGATGTTATCGGCGAGCCCCACAATCGCCAGGTAGATCGTCAGCGGGAGAGCCACCGCAAAATCCTTGGTCGCCCAAATCCATACGATGACTGGAAGCAGGACGATCGCCGACCCGATCTGCAGGATCGCAAGCACCAGCACGACAAAGGCCAGCACGCCCGCGTGAGGCACGCCCGCAAGCTTCAATCCGATTCCGGCGAGCAGCGATTGCAGAACGGCAACGCCGATAACTCCCTGGGAGACCATTCGTATCGTCGATCCGGCCAGCGCGACAAAATCCTCGCTTCGCTGCGTCACGACACGCGCCTGAATTCGTCTTATTGCCTCGATCAGGCGTGGGCCATAGATGAACAGGAAACCGGACAGCGCCACCGACAGGATGAACTTCAGTGTTCCCACGCCCGCGCTGCCTGCAAAGGCGAGCACCGGGCCGGCCAATGGCTTCAGGTGCGGCGCTACCTGGCGCAACACAGCCCCGAGATTTGTCAAGGCCTGGTTCCAGAGACCGTAGATCTGGGGGCCGAGCAGCGGCCAATCCTTGACGCCCTCCGGCGGCGACGGAATGGTCAAGGTGCCCGCACCGAGCTGACCCGCAAAACTTTGCAAGCCATCGATCATGCCCAGTCCGAGCCACGTCGCGGGTCCGATGATGATCAAGAGACAAGTGACCGTGACGATCACGGCCGCTAACTTCGGCCGACCGCCGAGACGTGCGGACAGCCATTCGTACGGTTGATACAGGGCCACGGCCAGAACCATGCTCCAGGCCAGTATGGGAATGAAGGGACGAACAAGGACGAACGACCAATAGAGCAGAAAGGCCAGTAGACCCAGGCGGACCGCCAGCTGCATGATCTCGTCAGAGGATCTGGTTTGCCGAAGTGCCCTCAAGGCCATCGTTTCAATTTCCCTCGCGCCAAATTGGCACACGCGGCATCCCGCACGGGGACCGATGCCGCACATCATAATTTCTCTTTACCGGGCGGCCCTGCCTGCGCTTGATCCAGATCAAGCACCAACACGGAAGGATCTTTTCCTCTCGCGAAGGAATAGTGCCGGCCCAGCATTTGCCGGTTTGAGAGACCGGGAACCATTTCCATGTCCGAGGCCGCCGAATATTCAGTCGTCGAGCACCTTCGCGACGGTCGCGCGATCGAAATCCGCGCCCTGCGACCCGACGACAGGGACGAAATGCTCGCAGCGATCGGGCGAACCAGCACGCAATCGATTCAGCGGCGTTTTTTTGCGCCAAAAAAAGGGTTTTCCGAGCAGGAGATGGCCTTCTTCCTCAACATCGATTTCGAAAGCCACGTCGCGCTCGTCGCTCAAATCGACGAACACGGACGCGCCGCCATCGCCGGCGGCGGACGCTATATCGTTGTCCGGCCAGGCCAGGCCGAGATCGCTTTCGTCGTGGTCGATGCCTATCAAGGCCAGGGGATCGGGACGATCCTCATGCATCATCTGGCGATTTTGGCGCGTGACGCAGGCCTCAAGGAACTGATCGCGGAGGTGTTGCCCGAGAACACCGCAATGTTGAAAGTGTTCAGGAAGTTCGGCTTCCGACCCGGCTCAAAACGGGACCCTCAAGTCGTACATCTGGTGTTGCAGCTTGCCTGATCAGGAGCTCGGAGCCTTGATCGTTACCGTCTACGTTATCTTCGGCATGACCCTCTACCTGCTGCCACCACGGACGTAGCGCGGCGGCTGTCCTTGGGACAATGTCCTTAAGGACAATGTCCTTTGATGCAATTGAGAACCTGCACAGGCCGGAGCATAAGTCGGGCGAAACGATCCAGGAGATGATTCCTGTTGTTTCAGGCTGGCGCGCCCTGGGGAAGCAAGCGGGCGCTGCCCGTTCCGCGATCTCCGACATTGGTCGCGATAACTTCGACTTGGGGCGAAACATGTCATATGACACCTGGCATCATGGCGGCGGGCACAAGCCATCGAGCGAGACCGGAATTTTGCGCGAAGTTGTTCCGGAGCACAAATGCCCGCTCGACTTGATTGCAGCCTTGGCACCCTCCCGGCTCGAGGACGAGACCCAACTGGTGATGGACCGGCTGCTGCGTGAATGCTTGAAACGTAGGCCGGTGGCGCGATGACCCCGAAGGTGCCGGTATCCTCGGCCGCAGGGTTATCGCGGCAATCAGCCATCGCGATGGGAACGGTGGTGGTCGCCTTAGGACCGACTCCTGCCGCCAATTAGATCGGGCTATTTGCCTTGATCTATCTCAATGGAACTCCTCATTTTCCACGGCTCTGTTCCCGAATAACTGGAAAACGGAGCCTTTCTATGAAGAAATCGGTATTTTTCCTGGCGCTTGCGGGAGCAGCGTTGTCCTCCGCTGCTCATGCGCAATTGACGATCGACATGTCGCGCATCACCTGCGCCCAATATCTTGCGATGTCTCCAGCGGAGTCTGCGGATTTTTCTGCGTGGATGAGCGGCTGGTTCAATCAAAAGTCGGGCTATGTCTTTGTCGACCTGAACGCCTATGCGCGCAACGTCCGGAATGTGAAATCCTGGTGCGCTTCAAATCCGGCGGAGACCGTCATGGCGGGCCTTCAGCGCGCCACGGCGCGGTAGCGATCGCAAGCGAGATAGGGAGATTCAATCATGAAACGTAATGTTGTTATTGCGATTGCCTGGGCGCTGACGTTTACATCCATTGCACCGGCGAAGGCTCAGGTGGCGATCGATCTTTCGCTAATCACCTGCAAGCAGCTTCTGGATTCGGATCCCGACCGGCAGGCCCTGATCGGCTCGTGGATGAGCGGTTACTTCAGCGCCTCGAAAAACATCAGCACCCTGGATTTCCGCTATGTCAAACGAAACCGAACGGTCGTTGGCAATTATTGCAAGACGCACAAATCGGATACGGTAATGAGCGCAATGCAGAAGAATTGGCGCTAAAGTCAACTCCCCGCGCTGTCTCCCTTGCGAGTCTAACCATCCCTGCTTGCTGGTTCGCTCAGTCGGATCAGCCAAGAGGTGGGGTCACCTTCCGCGCGAATTAGCGTTTCGTGTCTCACTCGGCGATGTTATCGACCTCCCGTCTCATAATACAGCCAGCTTCGTGGCAGGGCACTACGCCCTTGATCTGGATCAATAGCGCATCTGGAAGCTAGCGAAATCTGGTCGAGCTACTCCAAGCTCGAGCAGAACGGTGAACGGATCATTCCGGAAGGACTGCCAATCAAGAAGCGAGCAATGATCAGGGACGCAGCTGGTTCAACCAAGAGGAGACTGCCATGAAGAACATGAGCGTGAAACGAGCGTTGTTGGTTGCTGCCGTTGTTGCGTCCGGGGTCGCCGGTTCCGTTGAATGGTCAAAGAGCGACGGCTTGTCATTCTCTGTTGACGCCGCGCAAGCGAGGGTGGGTCGACCGCTAACTCCTGTAAGTGTCGCCGGCGTTGCTCGACGAACGACCCGAAG
>Ga0137362_10003186_pt1 | contig 10916 bp, 12 predicted proteins | sample MadtaG_2_FD_104801 | JGI IMG/M metagenome (GOLD analysis project Ga0137362, IMG submission 104801) | Vadose zone soil microbial communities from Angelo Coast Range Reserve, California, USA - Mad1_100_16 metaG | ecosystem: Environmental > Terrestrial > Soil > Vadose zone | place: USA: California... | reverse complement strand
CCCCAAAAATATCTCCTGCAGCATGGATGGCCAGGAGGCACTCTTTACCTTCGGACGACAGCATGAGCAGTTTGATCTGCCCGCTTTCGATGAAGTAGACCATTTCGTCTTGATCGCCACAGGTGTAGACATTAGTGTGTCTCGCAATCTTAACGGCGCGAGTGTTTAAGGTTTCGCGCTGCAAGGAATCACGCAATTGTTGTTTGAACAGGTCTGCTTGAGGAGTTTGTTGAATCAAAATCGCGCCTCCTTGGAAGCCCACGATGATGACAACAAGGATGGTCGATTTCCTTAGGGAGCTGGGTCAGTGAGCTTGCTTTCAGGCACCATTCTTCGTCTACCGGAACGCCTTAGGACTCTACGTCTTTCCCCGCGGGATGTCCAGACCCGCTTGGTTCCAATGCCTAAGTCCCTGCCGGATGATGTTCGGTTCAAGTTCAAGAGCCGGAAAAGTTCTTCGACTATTAGATCAGCTCGCCGAGGGTGCCCGGAGACCGCATGGATGGTTGCATCTGCCCCGGTGTTCGGAGTTGTAGACTCAACCGTCGCCTTATTCTCAGAGATGGGTCAAAGAAACTTTGAACGTCGCCCCGCGGCCCGGCTCACTCTTGTAGGCGATCGTGCCGTTATGCGCTGCAACAATTTGCTGCACGAGAGGCAGTCCTAACCCAGTGCCGCCGGGCTTGGTGGTCTTGAATAACTCGAAAATATTAACGTTGTCAGGGACTCCGACACCGTCATCACTGACCTCCAGGACTACCATCCCTCGAGAGCGATAGCCTTTGAGGGTTAGGCATCCCCCGTCCGGCATGGCCTCAACCGCATTCTTGCAAAGATTTAGGATCACCTGCTTTATTTTTGCCGTGTCCAACCTAACCATGGGTAAAGCATCCTCGAAGGCAAATTTGACGGTAATTCCAGCAGTCCGATAAGCTATCATCTCTAAAGCCAAGGCCTCTTCGGCGATCTTCACAAGATCGGTGCACTTGAGGTCGAGCGTTTGCTCAGGGGCAAGGGAGCGGAACTCTTTGAGCAATGATGCTAAACGATCGATCTCTCCTATCGCATCTCGGATCATCGATACCAAAGAGGGATCATCAACTTGTTTTTCTTCGAGCTGCCTATCGACGCACTTCAGAGATAAGGAGATTCCGGCGAGGGGATTGCCAACCTCGTGGGCAAAGACGGCAGCCATAGTTCCCAATAAAGCGAGCCGATCGGTCTCTTGCGCCCTGAGCTCCGAGCCGTTCCGGTCGCGGCTTTTCTCACAGGGGCCGACGACCTCAAATTTCTCATATCTTTGTTCGATGAGATTCCCCTCTCTTGGAATATGTTTTCTGAATTCTCAGAGAAAGCCGGGATCTGTTGCCAGCGGCTCGGAATGCATCTCGCTGATCGAAATCAAAGTCTCACCCAACCGCAGACAGGTGGGCGACAGACGGCGCCGCCTTGTCTAAGCAGGATTTCGCTCGTTAGTGCATTACGCATTCAATTTTTATTATGATACGCGGACGGAGGAATGGTTTCTGTCTAATAGTGGACAAATCTCAAAGGATTGTATCCGCAGAACCACCCTTCGCGGTACGTGCATAAAGAATTACGACTCGGCTTATGCCGCAGACGCGGCCGCGTCCGAGATCAGCTTTGCGACTTTGTCAGGATACGAAAGGTTCAAACGGGGTCAATCCTACAAACACGACTGATGCGCGCAAATATTGCTAAGCGAAATCAAAAGGGATTGCTGTCTAACATTGGACAATTGCAAAGAATTACTTCGTGGCCCGCAGAGCAGCCGCTCTAGGCGACTGCGGGCTGTGGCGGGTGTTCGTAAACGAGCAAGCTTTACGGTCGATAATTCGAGGCCGTCCCCCGAGTGTGAACGCGGTCGAGTGCTGGCGACTCCGATTCCCAAGGACGATAAATTAGCTCTTCAGTTTGCCGTGCTCATCAATCCACTTCATTGCTTCTTGCAGAGCAAAGTCGTCGGCGGCACTTTCAGTTGGGAAAGTCTTATCGAGTTGAGCTTGATGGGATAGAAAGTCGCTCACCTTATTTTTGGTATCCTGACGCCTCAAGGTATACTTCGGAACCCACTTCCCGCCTTTATTAGGCTGAAATGACTCTCCGCGAATGAGACAGCTTTTGTATGAAATGCTGCTTTTCATCTCGTGATCGTTCCCTCCGCTGGGTGCACCTCTCGATGCGCATCATACGCCGCATTCTTCAACCCCGTGCCGAATGAACACGTGAGTCATATTTCAGCTTCCTAATGTCTGTTTAGGCAACCGCGCTAGCAGCGATCTGGTGGGAGGTTGAGTTAGAGACCTCGAAGGCCTCTACTGTGGGATTGCCTTCAACCACTCTCGCAAGGGCCTTCAAGATTTCCGGATACTTCCCGCGGTGATAAGCCTCGGCGTCTTCTTTTTTATACCATAGACTGATGGCGACTGCCTCGTCACGTTCTGGGGCGATGAAGCAGATCGCATCCTCAAATCCCCTTTGTCTTCGAAGCAAGGGAATGATCTCCCCCTCAAGAATGCTGGTAAACTCCGCCGTGCTCTTGGGCTTGAGCTTGAAACTGACGTTACGACTATACATTTCAACCTCCTGGACCGATTAGAGGGTTGAGGTCTGGCAGGCTCCCTTGAATAATTTCAGGTAACCATGGAATGAGACCCTATACCTTGATTTACTTCAACAAAAAAACTTAAGCCGTAACCGGGAGAATTGCTGTTCAATATTGGACAATTGAAAAAAGAAATATCGTGAGCCTCCGAGCATGCGTAACCGCTCCGAGCGGTTTTGCTGTTAGATAGCGATCCGCAAGGACGGATTGAGGACCTTCAACTTTCAGTTACTATCGATCCAGTCCTTCGCTCTTCTCAGCGCGTAAGAGTCGGCTTCATTTTTAGTCCGGAAAATTGCATTGAATTGATATTGATGTGATGGAAAATCATTTCCCTTACCGCTGATCTGTCGGCGCACCAAAGTATACCGGGCGACCCAGCTTCCGTATTCCATTCGCTGAAATGACTCGCCAAGAATCAGATGATCCCTGTATGCAATCCGCTTTCTCATTTTATGGCTATTTCAATTTCGGCTGTTTTTGGCTTTTCTTCCTCACCCTCGGTGCCGGCTTTTGTCTTCTCGTTTCTTCGCTCCATCAACCGGGCTGCCTTCTTTTGCTTTTTCTCGCGCCGAGCCGTTTCCTTCTGCCGTTTCTTGAATGTTTCACTTGCCATAAAACCTCCTTTTCAGTCGTTAGTGCGGCGTAAGCGTTATAAACATTAAACCTCTTTGTCGATTAAAACACGCTCGCGGTGGACCGTCCTCATTGATCTCTGGCTTCCAGCACAGCCCCTTTTTTCCTTCCGGTTGCTTCCTGCCTTTTGCGCACGTTGAGAGCCTGATCGATCTGTTCCTCGGCCACGCTTTTTGTCTCTCCCGTCACTTCTGAGATCTCACAAATCAGTATCCTTCTCGCCCTATCTAGAGTCTCACGGTCGCGCGGCGATAGCGCCTTCGTCTCGTTCAACTCTGTGAGTGACTCCACAACCTCAGCCAAATCAAATGCCGATCCGGAGGTCAAAAGTTTCAAGTTGTCGATGGCTCGCTGCTTCCAGTTCGTGGCTGTTGCGGCCGGCTGTTTTAGGCGGCCCAATAGTTTCGGGATCTCAGACCTTGCCATTAACTGGCGTATCCCCAAACTGTCGATTTTGTCTACGGGAACGAACAGCTTGCCACCGCTGTCATCGAGCAGAGCCAAGTGGTAGAAGCTTGTCGGCCTGCCACCGACTACTTTTTTCACCACCGCGCCAATGAGACAGGGGCCTTGATACGGATAAACAACCTTATTCCCGACATTCAGCATCTCGCGATTCTCCTTCCTCGGTTCAAAGCTCACATCACCTGGCTTGAGGCCGGCAAACAAAGCTTGAACGTCGTTCCATGGCCTACCTTAGTCGTGTAGGTAATTGTGCCGTTGTGGGCTGTGACAATCTGCTGGACGACAGGAAGTCCCAATCCAGTGCCACAAGGTTTGGTGGTTTTAAATAACTCGAAAACATTCACGTCATGCGGAACTCCAATGCCGTTATCGCCGATTTCCAATACCACCATGCGCCCGGAACGATAGACTTTGATGGTTAGGCAGCCATCTTTTCTCATGGCCTCGATAGCATTTTTGCAAAGGTTCAAAACGGCCTGTTTTATTTTGGCTGGATCGATCCTAATCGGGAGCAAACCGTTCTCGAAGTCGGTTTTGACGGTAATCCCGGTAGCTCGATAAGCCATCTTTTCTGAAGCCAAGACCTCTTCAATGATCTCTCGAAGATCGGTTAATTTGAGGTGGAGACTCTGCGGTAGCGCCAGAGAGCGAAACTCATTGAGCAATGACACTAAACGATCGACTTCTTGCACCGCCCCCTTCACACTGGCTCGTAAGAAAGGAACATCGAAATCTTTCCTTTTCAGATCGTTATCTACAAACCGTAGAGAGGCGGACAGTCCGCTGAGAGGGTTGGCAACTTCGTGGGCAAACACGGCCGCCATAGTCCCCACCAGAGCCAGCCGTTCAGTCTCTTGCGCCTTTTGCACCGATTCTTTCCTATCTGTCACATTGTAATTTACTTCTAGAATCTCCATTGGACCTCCGTTCGAGCTCTGGCGCAGCGACCAATAACTCGCGACCGCAATTGTTTTTCCGTCTTTCCTAGTTTGGACCAACTCTCCAGTCCAGCAACCGTGCCGCCGAAGCTTATCTTTAATGTCGCGGGGCGGCTCTGGCAGTTCCGTCCGCAGAAGATTGTAAACAGACCTCCCCATCGCTTTTTTCTTGGACCAGCCATAGAGTGTTTGGGCGCCGCGATTCCAAAAAACAATTCGGCCGCTGCTGAAACGACGTATGAGAATCGCATCGTTGCTCTGAAACAGGGCTTGTTTTCCGATCACTTTCGGAGCGAGATTATTTTTATCAATCCGTTGATGGTCTTTGGATACGACCAACTTCAATTGGCCTGCACTTCCCGCAGTATTTTTCACTTCGCTAAAACGTTGCTTGAAAACATCAATGAGTCTCAGTTCATTATAGGTTTTTTCCACTAGGTTCTCCCTTTTTGAACTCTAAAATTTCACACGCTGTCGTACGGGATTTTTAGCCGCGACCGATGACATCTGCGCTTACATTCCCATTCTACGCTGACTCGGCAGGACTTACTGTCTAATATTGGACGATCTTTGAAAAGAATGATCCCCACTCATTGACCCAGCCGCTCCAGGCGATCTGGGCCAGGCAGGCAGTGAGTTTATTTTCTTTAACGATGAGAAAGTGGTCTTCATTCGTCTGAATCACCCCCAAGGTTGTAAAATCGCTGCATAAACATGCCGATCCGAGGCGGATTCTCAAGTTTTTAGCGGGTCCTTTGGCCGGTTTCTTCAAGCCGATCGAGGATTGCGCGAATACTACCGGTGGCGAGGGCAATACTCGAATCCGCCGCGCCATAATACATGTGAAGGGTATCGCCATCGGGTGCAACGGTCGTACCGCAAGGAAAGACGACGTTGTCCACATCGCCGCGCTGCTCGTAGGGTTCTTCAGGACCGAAAACCCACTCATCGCCGCGTATCAGACATCGTTCCGGGTTATCCAGATCAAACAGTGCCAGCCCCAGCCGGTAAAGACTGCCGGAAGCGGTCTGCCGAACGCCGTGGTAGATCACTAGCCAACCCTGCGGTGTCTCGATGGGCGGCGGCGAAAGGCCGATCTTGTTGGCGTCCCACCATCCACCATGCCGGGCTTCGAGCATCAATCTGTGACTGCCCCAATGCCGCAGGTCGGGTGAATAAGACATCCACATGTGCGCACCGGGAGCACTGACTGGGCGGTGGATTAAAACCCACTTACCGCCGATACGGCAAGGAAACAGAGCCGCATCTTTATCTTCGGGCGGCATGATCATCCCGTAGTGCTCGAAGTCGTGAAAATCTTCTGTCAGCGCCAAGGCCACGCCGGGCCCGACACGCGAGTAGGCGGTATAGACGACGGCATACTTTTTTAATTCACCAACATAAGTAATGCGCGGGTCTTCAATACCCCACAACTCTTCCGGCATGTGTTCGGGATCGGGCAGCAGAGTGGGTCTACGGTCAATCTGCCAGGCATCGACGCCATTGGCCGAGCGGGCCGCACACAAGTGGGAATGACCGCGCCGATCCTCCACCCGGCACAAAAGCAGAGTCGTTCCGTCGGGCAACAACGTTGCGCCGGGGTTAAACACGCTATTAGCTGGATAGGGCCAATCTGAAGCGGTCAAAATTGGATTGCTGTTGTGACGGCGAAAGAGCGCGAGGGGTTGATAGCTCATTGAGCACGCACCTCCATGGATTGAAGAGTAGTCTCAAACAGGCGTAGCTCGAGCACGGCCTGAAGAAAGGCAAGTGAAGACTCGGCGCCCTGATTTTCGTTTGGCCGGTCGGCGTGAAGACCGTCTCGACAGCCGCCCGTGGTCGGATCGTACATCGGGAGGTTCAAATCGTTGCGCCCGAGGAACCATTCAAAAGCCCGTCGGGCCTCTTTGTGCCAGCTTTTGTCTCCGGTGATGCGATGCGCTTCGAGACAAGCGGATACCATGGCTTGAGCTTCCACCGGCTGCTGATCGAACCGGGCACGTTCCCCGCCGCGTTTATAAAAGCCATTGGAGCCGATGGGAACAAAATGACCTCCGCTCGTGTCGGAGCGCTGCAAATCGGCCAGCCACCCGAGCGAGTCCAGTCCGGCTTCAGTCATATCGTTATTCGGTATCCATTGTCCGCACATCAGCAAGGCATGGGGCAACACGGCGTTGCAGTAGGTCAGCGACTCTTCGTACCAGCGCCATTCATTTACACGGTGATTTTCATACAACCCCAGCAACCGCCCGGCCAATTCTTCGCGCACCTGACTGGCTCTGCGGTCGCCGTCAAACCGCCGTAGATAATCGTGAATGCCGACGAGCGCGAAGGCCCAGGCCCGCGGACTCGTCGTGTTGATAATAACCGGCAAAGCCTGCTCGAACAGCCGGCCGGCCATACTATGAAGCGCCGGTGTGTTGGAGCGGCCCAACAGAGTACCCAGCGCCCACAACGTGCGGCCGTGGCTGTCGTCGGAACCGCTCTCTTCCAACCAGTTTCGCTGGTAGTCCATGAAATTGCGAAAACGTCCGGTCTCAGTATTGAAGGCATACCAGACAAAGGCGAGATAACGTGACGCCAGTTCTAAGGCCTCTTCATTGCCGAGTTCCTCCAAGAGCGTCGTCACAGTCAGCGCGCGCGCATTGTCGTCGATGGTGTAGCCTTCGCGGTAGTTGGGCACCGTGAAAATGGCGTGTTGAAACATGCCGGTATCGTCCGTCATGCGACGTAAGTGATCGAGTTTAAGGGGAGGAAGCTCGCCGGGACGCTTGGCGAGCGGTTTCACGGCGTAATCCGTGGTCGTGAAATGACGCCGTTCGGCGCGGGCGCGCTGAAAACTCTCCATGTAGCGGCGCGCTACCTCGGGCCAGATCATGTCCCGCCCGAACAGATAGGCCCGCTTACGCATGCCGTGGCGCTTGGCCTCGTTATCCAATAGATCGATGACTTGCTCGGCCAATGCCTTCGGATCCCGAAACGGTACCAATACCCCTCGGTCTTCAGCCAGCATCTCTTCGGCATACCAATACGGGGTCGAGATTACGGCTTTCCCTGCTCCCAGTGTATAAGCGAGCGTTCCGGAGACGATCTGCGCCGGGTTCAGATAGGGCGTGATGTAAATATCCGCCGCGCCGATGAACTCAACGAGTTCCTCCAAACTGACAAATCGGTTGTAGAAGATTACGTGACCTTCGACGCCTTTTTCTTGAGCCAACCATTGCAGCGACAACCGGTAGGATTCGCCGTCGTGCCGCTTGACGTGCGGATGAGTTGCGCCGACGATGAAGTACGTGACGTTCGGATGCTTGGCTAAAATAGCCGGCAGGGCGGCGATGACATTCTCGATACCCTTGTTCGCCGAAAGCAATCCAAAACTGAGCAAGACGGTCTTGCCTTCGACTCCAAACAGGTCTTTGTGAAAACTCGGGTCGGCAAAAGGCAAATCGGGGATGCCGTGCGGGATGAGATCGATCTTGTCCGGCAGTACGCGATAGACTTTTCGCAAAAACTCCGCGCCGCGCTCACTCATGACAACCAGCCGATCCGAGAGGGCCGCGACATTCTCCAACACCTGCCGTTGCTGCGCGTCAGGATCGCGCAGAATAGTGTGCAAAGTTGTCACAATGGGCATCCGCAATTCACGTAGAAGAGTGAGAATATGGCTGCCTGCCCGCCCGCCAAAAATTCCATATTCGAATTGCAGGCAAACAAGGTCCACATTGTTGATATTCAGGAAGTCAGCGGCGCGTCGATAAGAGTCGATATCTTTTTCCGCCAGTTCAAAGCGAACACGGGACGGGTAAGCGTACCCGCCTTCGATGTCGTTAACGGGCAACGCGATGCACGTGGTGTCGCTGTGTGCGGTGGCGATGGCCTCACAGAGATCGGTCGTAAATGTGGCGATGCCGCACTGGCGCGGTAAGTAGTTACCGATAAATGCGATGCGGCTGATCCGTGAATCGTGAGAGCGGAGCGTCATAGGGAATATCCTTCTTGCAGCTGCTATTCCCTTTTTCAGTTGATGGGTGGCCTATAAACGCAAAGAGGCGGATACCCTAGGGACCGCCTCTGCGACAATCGGCCAAACGAGACCGAGTGTGATTTTATTTGGACGTTGGGATTGCTTCTGCGTCACCAACTATATCAGACGGGGCGCATAAAGATACCCCCAACTACTCCCGGAAGTTTTCCACGCGGCGGGTGACCCCGACAGGTTGGTTTAACAGCGCAAATCTAAGACGAAAAAACAGTTGCCCGGCAGCTTTAGAGATTCTGCTCCTGACGTTAATCAGCGAGTATTTTCTTTACCCGGTCCGTAACCTCCCGAGGCTGATCCAGTATCTCCTTCACCAGAGCTTGGAGGTCTTCGCCAGGCGTATGTTCCATATCCATCTGACCTTTTTTCGCCTCCTCAATCAGTCCCGGATCTCTCATGGCCCTAGCGTACGCGTCCCGCAGGGTTTTCACCCGATCCGCCGGAGTCCCCGGAGCGGCGACCATCGGGCGACCGAGGTCTCCGCTGGCGAGAATTACACGTGTCAATCGGCGCCCCACCTCGGGAGTCTTGTATTGATCCATCAATTCAAAAAGCGTAGGCGTATCTGCCAGTCTCGGATCTCGCTTTGGCCCTCCTTGAAGAATATGCCGGTCAAAGCCCTGCTTGTGCCAGGTATCAAAGGGCTCCCGGCCGAAGTGTGGGGGAATATCCATACCCCGGCAGATGATCTCGCCGCGTTCCACGGCTATATCAACCTCACTACCGCCTGGATAACCGGTTACCGTATGGAGCCTAGCCTTTAAATTTTCCTCGAGAAGTTTTCCCAAGAGATAGCCGGTGCTGGCCGTTCCCGTTGCTCCACACTTGGGCGGTTCGCTGGCCTTGATGATATCAGCGATAGATTTGTACGGAGTATCTGCTCGAACATAGAGCATGACCGGAGCTTTCTCCTGGGGTGCCGATCCATTCGAATTTGCGCACGTCGAATTGGACCTCTTTACGTTCTACGAGTTGATCCAGATACAGGCTGTTGATGGGCACAAGGAGCGTTAATCCATCACCTTTGGCGACGTTGTAGACGTAGTTTGCCGCAATCACTGAGCTGGCGCCGGGCATGTTCTGAACGATCATTTCCGGATTGCCTAACATGTACTTCGGCATATAACGCGCGAGGAGACGGGCCCAGCGGTCATAGAAACCGCCGGGAGTGAAGCCGACTACGATGCGAATTGTTTTGCCCTGGTAGAAGGGTTGGCCTTGGGCGTTGGCCGGCGGCACGACCCGGAACGACCCGCCGGCGAGGGAGACTCCGAGAGCAGCGATCAAGATCGAATAAACTCTCTGCCGCATGGCTGACCTCCTTGCGAGTTTGCCAGATTGCTTTACAACACCGCGGCATAAGGACGCAACGGCTTTTATAGTTGTTCGTCGTCCCACGGACGCAAGGATGTGGTGCGGGTTTCGCGGTTTTTGCAAACACGAGATCAGGGAAGAGCGATAGTGAGCCGTCTATGGGAAAATTCTCTTCGCGAACTCTTGCGCCGGCCAGCGCACCGTTTCGGATGCAACGAAGGAAACCTGGGCAACGAGTTTTCTAAGGTAGGCCTCGCCTTTCGTCGACCAAAGAAACGCCCATTTTCCTGCGGCAGCTCCTCCTTGGCGCGGATCCCACATACCGATTTTGCCCTTCCACTTGGGGTTGAGCAGATCGTCATAGATTCGAATCTCGTCTGCCTTGACCTGGTCGGAGTTGTACCAGATGTTGTCCTGCATAAATGCAATGGGTGAATAGGCGAAACGTTGGCTCTTGTCGGTCCAGATGTGGCCCGCCCACCAGTTCTTGGCGTCCCTTACTTCCGGCAGAATCCAAATAGATTCCAATGGCTCCACCGCTCCCATCGGGAGAAGGCTATGTTCCAAGTTGTCCCACGTGCCGATGATCACATCGAAGTAATGCACGCCGGCTTGGTGTTCCTCGGCAATTCGCCTTATGATTTTAGCGGCGGCGGATGGAACCACTTCGACTTCAAAACCGAATTTTCGCTTGATCGAATCTTCCTATACTTTCCTGAGCTCGGCGCTGGGCGGAATGCTAAAAACGACTTTGCCTTCCTTTTTGGCCGCTTCTTGTCGTCGCGCCCATTCGGCTTGCCAGCTTGTCTGGGAAAAAGATGAAGGCGTAGGACAGCCAAACAAGAAAACGACGCTCAGCGCTAATGCACGGCGCATTCGTGTTCTGCACCAAAGTTTG
>Ga0137362_10003184_pt1 | contig 10918 bp, 18 predicted proteins | sample MadtaG_2_FD_104801 | JGI IMG/M metagenome (GOLD analysis project Ga0137362, IMG submission 104801) | Vadose zone soil microbial communities from Angelo Coast Range Reserve, California, USA - Mad1_100_16 metaG | ecosystem: Environmental > Terrestrial > Soil > Vadose zone | place: USA: California... | reverse complement strand
GCATTAAGGACGGCGAATTTCTGCATGGAGAGAAATGCTGGGGCAGAAAAAGAGGATGGCAAATGCTCCCAGTTGGAAGACGGGAAAGTGTTGCCAGCACCACCAACTTTCCCGATTTCCAAAGTTCGATCGGAGTTTAAAGTCCTCGCACGAGCCCGGTCAGCCTGGCCCGCGCAGCCGCCACTGGCACTGCGCTGTTGTCGATGATGATGGCCGGGTGGACTTGGACGCGTCGTACGTGATTTCTTGCTGAGCTATTCTTCATCTCACCTCGTTATAGTTCCGCCTGTACGGCATGTGTTCACTCGAGCACTTCACACGAGCCCACAAATGCCCTCGTCTACCTCCCATGCGCTCGCCCTCATACGCTCGCAACCCAACCAATACGTGATAGCCTCTATTGCTGGCAAGAAATATCTTCTTGCCCCAAAGGACCTTCTAACTGTGCCGCGTCTCAACGACGCTCGTGTGGGAGATGTTCTATCGCTGTCCCAAATACACGAGGTTGGCTCGCGCGAGTACACCCTTCGTGGCTCCCCGGTTATTCCTTCCGGCCACGTCGACGTGGAGGCTACGGTCGTCGAGCACACAAAAGGGAAAATGGAGTTCATCTTCAAGAAGAAGAGACGAAAAGGATACGAGAGAACTATCCCCCACAAGCAGACGTATACCCGCCTTCGGATAGGTCCTATCTTTGTCCGTCCTGAAGGCGAGGTACTATCACCCTAGCATTTGGCAGCTTTGTGTCGTAGACGTAATAGAAACCCCCTAATGAGATCCAAAGAGCGAGATTACAGGAAAGAGTCCAGCCATCATATCTCTCCCTCCTCCGGTGTTTCAGCACGACCCTTTCGGTCCTTGGCTGGAACGGCCTCTGCATCATATCTTGCTCTCTGTGCGTAGGCGTTAGAAACTGAGAGACTGTCTTAGAAACTAAACGCGACCCACTTTCTCACTTCGCTCGTCATTCTCTGCCTCTCGCCTCTCTCGAGGGTCATCATGGCTTCCTCGGTCTTCCTCTTCCTTTCCTGGACGCCGTTTCCTGTCGTCTTTTCTCGAACTTGTTCCTCGTGCAGCATGCCGGTCACGATCTCGGTCACGACGGTCCCGCGGCGAGTCACTCTCCATATCTCGTTCGCGATCACGTCCATAGTCACGCGAAGACCGTCGCACGTCGTCGTCATACCGGTGATACCGGGGGCCACGGTCTCTCTCCTTCTCGCGATCCCGGTCACGTTCTCTGTCCCGTTCACGGTCGCGGTCCCGATCCCGGTCATAATCTCGGTCCCGGTCCCTTTCTCTTTCCCGTTCGCGGTCGCGGTGGTCACGGTGGTCCCTGTCTCTATCCCTATCCCTGTCCCTGTCTCTGTCACGTGGGTCCCTGTCACGCTCTCTGTCTGTTTCACGATGACTCGGTTCTTTGCGCTTGCGGCTAGTTGTCGAGGCTCCGTCCTCCGAGATCTCCCGCAGACGTTCCTACAAGTGAATGAATACGATCGCTCATGTAAACCGACAACAACCGTACCTTTTGCCTCTTGACAAACTTGGTAAATGCCGCACGTCGACCCTCGTCATCCAGCGCCTTGAATTCGGCAAGGTGCTCAATAAGCGGTACAGCCTACATCTCTATTAGCCAGAATTATACAGCGCTGCGAAGCATACGTACCTCATCGTAGCCAAGATTGATGTCGAAAGGCTCAGGAAGTTTTTTTATCGCATAGCGTAGATCATCTTGCATATGTCGTGCCCTCCGTTCGGCCCGGCGCTTCTCATCGGACTGCTGCTTCAGAATTTGTTCATGCAACTGCATTACAAAGGTAAGTGCATAGTAGGATGATATTGTAGAGCAAAGAATACCGTTGTGAATATCTGCTTCAACTCATCCGTAGAGAGAGCAGCAGTTCCTTCGTCGCTGTTCTCCTGCACGACCTTCAAAAAATCGGCCTCCGTTGTCTCTGGTTGGACAGACCACGGCTGAGAGCTACCTCCGGCATCAGAGCTGTGTTTCGAGTTGTAACGCTTGACTGCCGCTTCTACGGTAGCAATCTTCGCGTCCAGCTTTTGGTCGAGATCGTCCACCACATCCCAGAACAACTCGATTGGGTTCGACCCAGGTTTGCCAAGCATGTCGAGATACCGAGTATCGGATAAGAATTTTGGATAGGTGTGCTTCCATTTGACCCGTGCCTTGATATCGCCAGAGGCGACGAGTTCTTGCAGAAGCGTCTATACGCGTTCAATACAAAAGAGTCAGAGAAAGTTAGGTCCGAGACAGTACCTTGAAAGCCTCGCGAGCTTTGCGCTCTGAACGTAATTTGTTAACCTGCTTGCGCCGCATTTCATCCTCAAACTCGCGCTCACGAACCCTGCTGTAATCCTCAAATGCGAGCAAGATGTCTAGGCCAGGAAGCTGCTTCAGATCTGCATCATTTTGCCAGTCTTCTGACTCTAGCACAAGAGAATGCGCGCTGCGCCAGCGTGTGATAACATCGACCCCAAGTTGCTTGAAGAGGGCCATGAGTTTTGTTATGGCACGGTTGCGCGCAGCCCGGTTCTCTTGCTGAGCGATACTTCAGAAAGAGCTTCAGAAGAGTAAAATAAGACATACCACTTCACGCTGCTTCAACTCAGCGACGTACTCCTCGAAAATCAGCTTCCGCTCTGATTCTATCCGCGCCTGCTGCCAGATTGGGTGTTGCGCAAAGAGCTTATCTGCAGTGGGGAATGTCGAGTAATGGAATACATGAGGGTTCCCCTTCAGCATATTGCGGATCGCGGGGCGTATCTTGGCAAGGCGAGCTTCTCGCTCCTCTTGCTCTTTTGCTTTCAATCCCTCGGTATACTACGGTAAACCCGTGTCAGAGCAGGTTCTGAAAGACAGGAGAGGATATGCCTTTTGCCAAGTAGCCTTTTTTTCTGCAAGCGAATTCAAAGCCTTGTATAATGGATCTGTTATGATGGCACGCATTGTCTGGTCCCACGTCCAGGTCGCGTCAACACCGGCCTTGCGCAATAAATACATAAAAGCCTTTTCGCCTTCTTCGAATGTAGCAAAACCGTTATGCGGAATGGTCGGCTCATCAGGGAGATTAGGACGTGCAGGAAGCGCGGACGGTGTTGCCTGGTGAAGATTCGGGGTCGGTTGGCTGATCGTTTGTTCAGGGAGTGCGTCTGCACCTAAAGGAACCAAGGGGCCAGGCTGTGGGACTGCCGCAGGGGCTGCGACGAGAGCTTGAGGAACAGGACTTGGGAAATGCCGTGTCAGTATTGAGATCAAATCACTGACGACAAAGAAATGTGCGGCATACGATGGAGTTGGCGCTGCTAATGCCTCTTTGGTCTCCTTCTCAACCATGTCCTTGAGCAACAAGAGCTCTTCTGGCATCTCCCACTTCGACTCCTTCGACGTTGTCTACAGAAATAGTGAGCCAATGATGGGAGGGAGTTTGCAGAGCATACATTGTAATAATACTTTTTGCCACCAGAGAAATACTCTTTCCATGGCGTCTGCTTCAACGCTCGCTGAGATATTATGACTCAGTTGGTTGAGGACATGAGAGGAAGACTACGTTGAACACACCTCAAATGGAGATTTAAGCTCTGTACGTTATTTCAGCGTACGATGACGAGCGTAGAATGATGGGGACGAACCATCTGGCATTTCCCATACGCTTTCCTTTGTGTTGGTGTTAAACCAGTACGTCCTCCCTTCAGGATTTCGATGCTCCGTCTATGTAGGAAATATGAATTAGACATTCACAGCGCGAACTTGGAAACGTGCTAACCCATAGACTCATATTAAACTTGCTCGAGTCCTACTAAGTTAGCTTTGTGGGAGGAGAGAGCGACAGAACACGATGCTGAGTCAGCATCGTGCAGTCTGCTTTCGAGTCAATCACGCTCCGCTCACTTCAAGTTTAGACATGGCTCCAGACAATCTCTTCCCATCAATTGGAACCCTTGCACAGCAGGCGGATAGCTCGACAGACCAGGTTGATCTCAACGATACCACCAACGAACCTCCAAATGACGATGACGATCGGGTAGTGCAGCAGGTCGAGTCACTTTGTATGAATTGCGATGAACAGGTGAGCACCAATGCTTCACTGCGCTAGTTGTTGATGTAGGAGGGATACAAGTGCATCTAGGGAGTTACGCGGCTCCTCTTAACCTCGATTCCATTTTTCCACGAGGTCATCGTGATGTCCTTCCGCTGCGAGCATTGTGGCTTTTCCAATAATGAGGTCCAGTCTGCTGGTGCCATTCGGTGTAAGCAATCTCCTACACGCCAAGATTCCTATCTAAGTCTGCGTTATCCCTTTCAGCGGAGGGAACTGTCTACACTGCTCGTATACTTTCGAGGCAAGATCTAGACCGCCAAATGGTCAAATCGGAGACCTGTACCGTCACGATACCCGAGTACGAGCTGACTATCCCGGCTTCTAAAGGCAAGCTTACAACGGTTGAAGGGATAGTTCAAGATGTGATCCGTGACTTGAGCTATAATCAACCGTTACGCCGCATTGAGGATGAGGATACATACACCAAGATACAAATTCTGATCGACAAGTTAAAAGCCATCGTACCTGATGAAAATGAAGATAATGAAGGAGGGACCACGCTCGCAGGAGCTGCCAAGTTAGAAGCACCTATGCCACATTTCACCGTCGAACTTGACGACCCGGCCGGCAATTCGTTCATAGAATTTAGAGACTCGATGGCGAGTGATCCACATTGGAATTTCAAGACGTACCGTCGGACACAGGAGCAGAATGTTGCTCTTGGACTCGTTGCCGCTGATACCGCTGGTAATTCTGACGTCGACGGACAGCACGATGATACAACCGAAACAGGACCCAAAGATGACGGCGACGAGGAAATATACATCTTCCCAGGGGTATGCTCCAGCTGTGGTCACCCTCTCGACACGATGATGAAAAAACTAGTAATACCTTACTTCAAGGTACAATTCCCTTTGATCGGCGAAACCATATCTAACCTATCCGGCAGGATGTTCTCATCATGTCTACCAACTGCGACCGGTGTGGCTACAGGGACAACGAGGTAAAATCGGGCGCAGCGATCTCTGAGAAAGGGAAGCGTATCACGCTTCGGGTCGAAGATGGCGAGGATCTCAGCAGAGACATTCTCAAAGTATGCGCTTCCGTTGATGTAGCTTATGATTGACTTCTAACGAGGACGTTGCCCAGAGTGAGACATGCGGCCTCACAATTTCAGAGATCGATCTCGTACTTCAGGCCGGAACTCTGGGAGGTAGGTTCACCACGTTGGAGGGGATCCTGGAGCAGGTCTACGAAGAACTTTCCGAGAAGGTTTTCGCCGCCGGGGACTCAATCGGCAGCGCCGACCCAGTCGGGCCCGATATTCAAGAGCGCAACAAGTTCCAAATTTTCTTGGAGAAACTCAAAGCGGTATAAGATTATACGTCGATACTGATGCCACTTTTGATGACGGAGAGCTGTCCTAGGTGAAAAATGCCGAGCATCCCTTCACCCTCATCCTTGACGATCCACTGGCAAACTCCTATGTACAGAATCTGTATGCGCCAGATCCCGATCCAAACATGGAGATCGAGTTGTACGACCGTACTTGGGAACAAAATGAGGGCCTCGGTCTGAATGACATGAGGGTAGAAGGTTATGAAGATGGCGAAAAAGTGGAGAGCTAGAGATCAATGTTTTGTTTGCATGGAGGCGATGAGTAGTTCGACCCTGGCGATCTGTCCTATGGTGTTCCGATGCTCTCCCAATACCATTTCTTGGACAGAAGCCTGATGGAAGCATCACGCCGGAGTAGTGGTTCAGGAAAACCATGTTATGACTGTAAGCGTAGCTGCTAACATGGGACAGGACGCTCTTAATAGAAGTCATCTACTCCCATTCTGTAACAATCATAACTTGGCTCGCCGCATGTTCAAACAAATATAAGCATAAAAGTACGAATGAGATTGATGCGGGACGAAAAATATGAGCGATTCAACGTCAATCATTTCGTTAAGGATAGCAATATTGAGCTGACAGGTAGATGCATGACGTCACAAGCGACAAGTCACGAGTAACCCGTGTTCAGCCCGTTAATTTGCCTTCCCCTTCGCCGCCATCTTAAGGTAGGTGTCAGCGGATTTCGTGGCTTGGCTTGTAGAAGGGCAGTTATGACGTACCAAATTAAGCGCCGAACCGGCCTTAAACCACTTGATCTGACCTTCGTTGAATGAGTGAGCAAGTAGTATTTTATCACTCGACCCGTCAGAGTGTTTAGCAAGTAATGTCAAGTTCTTTCCAGGAGCAAAGCTCTCCAGTCCAAGTATCGATACCTTATCTGATGGTTGGACCTTGTTGTAATCCGCGGGGTCGGCGAAGGTGAGCGCAAGCATGCCTTGTTTCTTCAGGTTCGTTTCATGAATGCGTGCGAAAGAGCGGACGATGATAGCAAGGCCACCCAGGAATCGTGGTTCAAGTGCAGCATGCTCACGGGAAGAACCCTCCCCATAATTATGGTCACCAATCACGACCCATTTGATTCCCTTCTCCCGATAGTAGGCAGCTGTCTGGGGAACTCCACCCCACTCGCCAGTGATCTGATTCTTGATCTTATTTGCCTCGCCGTTTTCGGCATTGATTGCACCAATTAAGCAGTTCTCTGCACACCGATCAGTAAATAACAGAGCGAGGAAGCCACAAAAGGATTCACGGGATATGTTCTCGAGATGACCACGATATTTGAGCCAGGGGCCACCAGCAGAGATGTGATCAGTTGTGCACTTGCCCTTGACCTTGATCAGTACAGGGAGATCCTCGGGGGTCTTACGGTCCCACGGCAAGAAGGGTTGGAGTAGTTGGAGGCGGTCACTCTGGGGATTAACAGCAACATTGACCGAGACTCTGTCCACTGGAGGCGCCTGATATGTATCTTGACCGGGGTCGTAACCACGAGGCGGGAGCTCCTTGCCACTGGGATCGGGGAACTTGAACGGCTTGCCATCGGAACCAGTAAGAGTGTCAGTCAATGGGTTAAAGCGGAGATCACCCGCGAAAGCAAAGGCCGTAACAATATCAGGAGAGGCAACGAAGGCATGCGTAGCGGGGTTCGCATCGTTGCGACCCGTGAAATTACGATTGTAAGACGTGATAACTGTAGACCTTTAGTACGCATTGCATTCTGGACAAAGTGCACATACTCGAATTAGCCTCGCCCTTCTTGACGTCTTGACGATCCCACTGGCCGATGCAAGGACCACACGCATTCGCGAGCACAAGACCGCCAACATCTTCGAAGGTACTAATAAGGCCGTCACGTTCTATTGTGGCTCGAACTTGTTCTGAACCGGGGGTAATTGTGAATTTACTTTTGGTCTCGAGACCGTGGTTTGCAGCCTCTTGGGCAATAGAGGCAGAGCGGGTCATATCTTCGTACGAGGAATTAGTGCAAGAGCCAATAAGTGCAACTTTCAGTTCAGAGGGCCAGCCATTCTTCACGACTTCATCCTTGAATTTGGAGATCGGAGTTGCAAGATCTGGTGTGAAAGGCCCATTGATATGAGGCTCCAATTCCGACAAATTCTGAAGGTGCAAAATTAGTAACAGTGGGGCGTCTGCAGGGCCAGACCCACAATGTCTATGACCTGATCGTAGTCGGCACCCTCGTCCGCACGCAGGTTATGTGCGAACCGCTGCGCGTACTTAGCAATATCAGGACGTTTTGTCGCATGCAAATAGTCCGCCATGCGTGAATTGAATGGAAAGAGTGATGTTGTTGCACCAATCTCCGCACCCATGTTGCAGACGGTCGCCATACCAGTTGCAGATAGGCTTTCAACACCAGGACCCTTATATTCAACGATGGCACCAGTACCGCCCTTGACCGTGAGAATGCCAGCAACCTTGAGGATGACATCTAAGCACGGCATTAGTGTCTGCAAAGTATAAGAAATAGAGAATACCAGCCTTTCGCTGTGGTCCAGCCACTAATCTTGCCAGTGAGATTTACGCCGATCACCTTGGGTGTTTTGAGTTCCCAGGGTATGCCTGCCATGACGTCAACAGCATCTGCGCCACCCACACCGCATGCAATCATCCCCAGACCGCCCGCATTAGGAGTATGCGAGTCGGTACCAATCATAAGACCACCAGGGAATGCGTAGTTCTCGAGAATGATTTGGTGGATGATACCAGAACCGGGTCTCCAGAAACCAAGGCCATACTGGATATAGTATTAATAAAATCAAGGGATAGGAAGGTATGGTACAGGACGGCCACTTACCTTAGCTGTAGCAGTGGCTAAAAAGTCGTATACTTCCTTGTTGAGTTGCATGGCACGTTCAAGATCCTTGACGCCACCAATTTGCGCTTCGATCAGGTGGTCACAGTGAACGGTGGTCGGTACAGCAGCCGTGTCCATGCCTGCAGACATGAATTGCAACAAGGCCATCTACAAGTGATAAAGTCAGCTCCACTCAAACTGAAATTATCGACGAGGCTGAGGTACAGGCCACTTGAAACACATGAATCAACTGACCTGCGCTGTCGCATCCTGACAGGCTACCCGCTATAGCATAATGATAATTAGACAGTCCCTGTGAGGAGAGGGTGAATACATACGTCTGGGCGAAGCTTTAGATAGCTAACACCGCGGACAATATCTTGATTGTGCGCATCATCAAGATGGCCGTAGAGAATTTTTTCCGAAAGCGTAAGAGGGCGCTTGAGTCTAACGTGCAATAAGAACCAGAAGATAGCCTATCCAGAAACAGGAAAGATACCTGTCGCGAACGATGACAAGATTGTCTTCGATTCGTTGATAGTTGATGTATGCGCGAGGCTCAAGGAGAGACATAGGAACTTTGGTTTCGCCAATTCTTTCGGAAACGCTGGCCATGCCCTTCGCAAGGCGCTGGATGGAGCGCCATGCCTGGGAAGAACGGGAAGCGAGGTTAAGCATCGTTGACGATGCAGGAGTTGATGGTGGTGGTCTGCGTTGAAGGATTTCAGCAGGAAACTCCCTTTTGTTTGGTCCCGCGTTCTGAGCTTCTCCGGCCCGTATCTTCCAATCGCAAAGCTCCAAATTCAACTTATGCAATTCCAATTGGGCAAAAGCGACCTCTCTGCTGAATTGCTCCGAGAGTCACAATCGAAAGCGTGAAGTGACTTATATTATAGTTATCACGCTTTGCTTCCAATATGGTCAGACAAGTAAAGACCTCAAGTCCATCGACGGGACATTTCAGTACTGGACAGGTGATTAGGTCTGACTGATTCGGTTTTTCTAGAATCGGAACATCATGCTCCAGCCTCCAGGCACGAGGCACGGGAAGTTGCAAGGTCCCCGGACCATGTTTACTTCTCGTAGTCACGTGGTGGCGTGACCGAATTAGGAACGCGCGTGTCAGCTTTCTGCCATTCATTCCGCGTTACCTCATTCAACGCATGTACTTACCGCTCAATCGTCCTTCGATCTTGGGCTACAGTAACACCCAACTCTTGAGCTAATCCAGTACTACATTCGCAGGCGCAGAACTCGTCGGGTTAGAGACCCTCTCCATTCCCATTAAGCGCGTTCAGTGCCGCTCGAAGCAGTACGAGCGTGTTACGGACTGTGCACGACCTCGTTAACGAAGTGCGCCGTAACTACTCGTAGAGCGTGAAGCCACCCCTCATTTGTTGGTTCTATTTCAATCTGTCCAATCCCTCTACGCATTGAAGCCGGACCCCGTCTCTGGTTTTTATTAACCGAATACCTCTTACAAAGAACGACTGGCGTGACCAGGGGCCCGCATTTGGGTGTGTTGCAACCTGAGAACTACGTCTCTTCTGCCTCAAAGATGAGCTCGGGGAAGCTCTGGGATGACTTGGGAAGCACCGCCTTCGTGAACACGGATGGTCCTGAGAAGGCAAACTCCTCCACTGACAATTCGAAGTGCACGGCATTGCGCAAGAAGATGGACGAATCCTCGGACGATGAGTTAGACTTTCTCTCGTCTAGCTCCAGGTCCGACGTCGTCGTTCCAACCAGAAGTAAACCCCAGGCGAAAAAGAAGCAACCTAGGAAGGATTTTACCCGGGGGCGAGAAGTGGATCATCATCCTGACTACCTTCCTCCGAAAAAGAGGTTCCCAGACTTTAAGAAGATTAAACAAGCAGCTCCGGAAGAAGGGAGCTCGTCAACTCCCCGGAGCAAGGTATCCAAGACCAAACAGAGTACATCGAAGCAGACGAAGGAATATGACATTCTTGCCACCCTCCATGACAACGAGAATAAACGACTTCCTACACTGTCAGACGGGCTCTCGTCTGACAATGATTCGATCCACGTCTCATCGCAACGGGGGGTCAAACAATTTCCGGGGCTAGCACTGTCACCTTTGCGAGCTAATGACCAGAGCTCACCGCACCTTGGTACTCCTAGAAGTAATACGAAAGATACCATCTCGTGCGGACAGCATAAACGGCTCCACAACAAGACTTCTTCGTACAGCTTGAAGACAAATAATCGGTCTTCCCCAACTTCTATTCTCGCTTCTAGAATTCAGTCTTCAGACTCAAGTGACTCCAGCGAAGCCACGCCCCGCGCCAAGCATTCCAAACCTCGGTTACGAAAATTCCCCACCTTAGATCCTCTCTTAGTCTCACATTCAATGACTTCCGAACTAGACGAAGGGAAAGGCAAAGCCTCGGTTAAAGATGCTTCAAGCCATGTCCCTTCACAAACCCACCGGAGAATCCATTCTGATATGACGACGCCACGCAAAAACAACAAGTCTCGTTACCCATTTCCTTCTCCCTTATCATCACCAGCCCATCATCTGTCGCAGGATTCTGCGACCGTTTTTCGGGAAATGAATTCCCGGGGCTCTTCGGATATCACGGCAGCCGAAGACGCCGATGATGAGTCCCAGAAAAGG
>Ga0137362_10003179_pt1 | contig 10928 bp, 11 predicted proteins | sample MadtaG_2_FD_104801 | JGI IMG/M metagenome (GOLD analysis project Ga0137362, IMG submission 104801) | Vadose zone soil microbial communities from Angelo Coast Range Reserve, California, USA - Mad1_100_16 metaG | ecosystem: Environmental > Terrestrial > Soil > Vadose zone | place: USA: California... | reverse complement strand
GCACGAACCAGGCTTCATGTCGGGGATCCCGGGGTAGATACGCGTCATTCCAAGTGACCATTTGGAGTACGCAAGTACAGGAAGGAATTTGAGGTTCTACGATTCCGCCCGCCCGCTAGGAATGGTATCCTAGTTCTAACGGGAAACCATACTATCCCGTACTTTATTAACCTGCTGGCGCCAAATGTGTACGGACCCTGTAGACCAAGTACTCGTGATCACCGGACATCGCTGTTCGAAGTTGCAGTTGCAATCATGATTTGCGAGAAAAAATCGACTCTTCTGGCCAAATGGCGATAAGATTGCGGATAATCGTTAAGCGCCAGATCCCATGAAAACGCCTTGACAGCTGTCATACAGTACCAACACGGGCACTGCACATCGTTTCGGGCTGCACGGTGTCAGCCAGTGGCCCGTTCCGGGTATATATCTACTCGGGATGATTGATAGAGTCAGATAGAGTCAGAAGGAAAAGGGAGCCGGGAACTGTAAGATATGCATCGGACGTCTCGGGTATGCCCAAAGGATAATCGCTCACGCTATTTTTCGTTTAGTGATGGTTTCCGGAGGCACTAAAAGGTACTGTAACGTAGGCACCTTAAGATCTTTAACAGATGCAGGGCAAAATTCTTGGGAGAGTCATCCCATTCTGGACGGTTATTGTCCTCCTTTGCCTGATCGCAGCTTCGTACCCACGTGAGAACGTTGAGGGCCAAATGCAAGAGGCAATATCGAAGAGCGATAAAAGGGAAATGGCTCGCTAGCTGAAGCATTGTGTTCTAGGTAACGACTTGACGTAATAGATCGACATTCGATGCACCCTTCCCGATGAAAAAATGAAGGTCGGACGGCGCACCTCTTTAATGCCGTATTAAAGACGCGATTGAACTCCGCGCACGATATCATGATAGTATAGAACCATAGAACCAGTGAGATCGCCTAGGGCACGCCCTTGGGCAAATAAAGAATTAGTAGGTCAAGAATGGCGTAAATATTCGCTCGTCGCACTGAATGGACTGGGTTCGTCGCAGACAACCTGAGACAGGTAGCAAAGATAGGCCTGGGGCTGGAGTGGCGCCTACGGTTGCTGTTTCAGCCTCGTGGTACTGTAGAACCCACTGGCGGGTGCGAGCTGTGAGAGGTGCAGAAAATGAGAGGCGAGTGGAGGATACGGTCACTACTCCAGATGGGCCGAGTTGCGGCATTCGGGGTGTGCCTGTTTTACTGTAACTAGGGTTAGGAGTACCCAACCGACGTACTCAGTACTCCTTTGGCATATCCGCCGCTCGCGGGGAGAGGTAAAGAACATCCTAATTCACAGAGCGCAGAAATACATTGACATATTGCTAACTAATGAGTTACAGTAAATATACTAGTACATCGTATCGCAATAAATACAAACGACTCGGGCATCATGTATGCATGACTCGGATAGGTCAAGTTGGCCATAAGGGTTCAGCAAGGTATTGATTCCGGCAAATCCAAAGGAAAGTAATGACGGATGCTAGTATACGAGCGCTGACGTGTGAGACAACGTTCAGTATCCCCAATTGGGGCCAGCCCAGTGTCTGCGGGGATCGATGGTCGGTGTGGATCTGACCCTAATAATAGGACGTGAAGGCGTTTGTCCTGATCTCAGCACGGCCGGCAGCCGAGACCGGATAAGGGTGTATGGACCGAGATAGTTCGGACATATGATCAGACAAGACAGGTATGCCATAATGTCTGCCGTCAGATGGGGTGAGAGTGGGAATAAGTGCTGTCACTCGGCCGGATGGGCGGTCAGCAGGAGTGGATCCGTCCGGAGGGCTGGCGGCAATCACATCATTGGGCGGTTGGGCATGATCTTCTGTGGACGAAAATGCAGAAGGAACGTGTGCAATTTTCGTCGCTGAAGTGAAGGGTGGAGCCAGGGGACGCCAGCGGGGTTTAGCCTGTCTCCGTTGGTCGTGTTTAATTGCAGGAGAAACGTTTTGAGGTAGATCCCTTCCGATGATTGTGGTCCTGCTACGAGAGCCTGCAGGCTTTCCTAGTATCCCGTCGACAATGGCGTCTTCCAGCCCATGCCGCCGCGTAAGGTGACTGCGATAATGTTCGGGGCGACCCCATTTGAAATCGCAATCGGAAAACAAACATGCGCTGGGCCTGTGTTGAGTTCGGTAATGCCGCATAACGCCCTGCGTTTGCGCATATTCTTTGCCGCAAGTCGGACACGAGTATGATTGTTTAGGCGTTTCACACGCGCCTGTGGGTTGTCCGGACGACCGCGATGGCGCTGTGGTGCGTCTATTTCTGGTTTTAGAGGATTTGATAGGCTGATTTCGTGACGCTCCTTCTTCATATCGGACAACAGTGGACGTGGAGGGAGGGGCAGTGAGGATGGGCGGTGCCGAGAGGTTAGATGTCGTGTCCGCGGGCGTATATTGATGACCCTGGTACAAGAAAGCGCTAGTTGGCAAGCGATCCTGGCTCGAGTTATGAGTTGTGACGTCTGTAACGTGGGTGTATGCTGGGTCCTCAACCCAGGCAGGCAGAACACCGTGACATTCGTGTCCTGGCGAGGCCGACTTTACAATCGTTATATCAGATAGGAATGCTCGAGCAGATTTAGAGAGCTCTCGTACCGGGGGGAGAGGGGATTCGTATAGAGTCCAATCCTCACCAATTCCCTGAATTGGATCAGACAGAAACGAAGAAGAGAGACCTGTGACAGTGGTATAGGCCTGACTCGGAGGAAGAGCGGGGTAAGGAGGGTAGCAGGCTCCGAGTCCTTCCATGACGAGAAAATAAAATGGACCGACGTTGGACTGTTACGGTATTGGAAACGGAGAGGGACTTGGAGCAAGCAACAGGTGTTTTGGTCTTGCATGGAGACCTATGGGTCTTATAGAGTTGATGGCCGAAAGGAGGGAGGTGGTGCCAGTGCCCCATCGTTGGCCTCATGTAATGTCATCAAGTAGGATGTGCCCATCTCTGTGCCATTACAGTACCACCACGCAAGCGCATTGTGATGGTGCCCGCCCCGCCCCGCCCCGCAGAATTGGCCATGAAGAGGTGTGGTTACTGAATGATGAGACAGACCTTCCTATCGGAGTCCCCTGTGCGCTGGAAATCGGATTGGCGGCCGCAAAGCGTATTCACTTGGCGCACTGATAACGTAATGTTTTCATTTCGGAGGTCCAATCGGTTGCCACTGGCCACAGTTGGCACTTTGCAAGTACTTGGCACCGACGGAGCTAGCTTCTGGGCTGACACGAGGTCACGGTCTTTCTCTCGTGCCAAAGTGACTATTGTCATCGTTTTAGAAGGCACAATACTCGTGTTTCCCGTGCGCAGAGCAGAACTAGTATTCGACCTCCCAATGCTCCCATCGATGATACGTTACTAGGGCAGAAAATCATGGACCGGCCAGAAGGGTCTTTCGTCAATCCCCTGCAATGCGGCAGCCGAATATTTCGGGACATCCAGAGAACACATTGATGTCCCTGATCACATCATAATATCACGGGGCATGTCCACCTGGCCCTAAATAAAGTTCCTCTCAAGGATGATGATGATGATGATCGCTGACACTTCACACCAATGAGGAAAACTAGCGCAATGTGCTAAGAAGATAAAGTCGTTCACAGTAAGCACGACAACAAGACGATGAGAGCTGGGAAAGCAGGAAGATGGTGTCACGCAAAACAAGAGAACGCGAGAGGACACTGAACTGACATTGGGACACAACGGAAGGGTTCTTAAATACATACGAGGCTCTTTGTAACTACTCATTTAGTATAGGATGAAAGGAAAGGGAATCACGAGTAGGTAGTAAGAAGACGAAGCAAGAAAGAGTGATCGCAAACACTCTTTGCCTGAAAGAGGGCACGAATACTATGATATCAGACCTAACAATAAGGTAAAGGGAAAAAAGACGCTGAAGAAAATGAAACGCAGTCAAAGAAACAAGCAAGGGTAAGAACGAGCATGAAGCGAGTTGGTGATACGGTAAGGATACCCGAGCGCTGATATGCCCCATATGGTTTAATGATTCCGACCGGGTCTAGCCCAACTTCTGCTGGGGTCGGGGTAAATGTCGGTGCGGGGTCCACGGTGCGAGGGTACAGATCCCACAAAGCCAGCAACGAAGGGTGGAGGAGAGTACACGTATCTAACTGGACCAACTAAAGGGTCCACAAAATCCGCGCTGCCACCGTTGGCATAATATCCACCAAAAGTTGGGGTGAGGGCGGGGATAATTGCCATTTCAGAGTTTGATGGGCCCCAAGAATAACCACCCTGGGGAGGGGGGGCACCGAGTAAGGCTGTCAGAGTCATGTGTGCACGTTCTTCTATGAACGGAAACGGGTTGTGAGAATACGTAGCATTAGACAATTAAAATCCGCAGCACCTTCAGGGATGCTCCTCGTCATCATTATCGGCTGTGCCAGCTCGGGCTGGGGAACGAAGGTCACAGGTGATATATTGGGTGGGGTCGCGGTTGGAGGATGCGCCATTGCAGGAGGATACGGCTGGATTCCATAATTTTCCCGTCCAACATGTTCATCAAAGGGGGGCAAATCCTGTTGTGGCCGGTGTCTCGCGATAATGGCGGCCCTGCGGCGGGACCCCTTAACCTTGCCTAGAACCTCATTACGGTCGACCTTGGGATGATGCTTTTTGAGATGAGCCCTATACTCGTAGGGGCGACTCCATTCAAAGTCGCAATACTTGCACAAACTGGGATCGTGCTCCTTTCGGTAGTGCCGATTAAGGCCCTGTCGTTGTGCATATCCTTTCTCGCATTTATCGCACAAGAACGAAGGTATAGGAACTTTACATATGTGAGCGGATAGTCTAGACGAAAGTGATGACGCTACTATACCTTCATCGACAGGAAAGCCCTCGTCGTGATTGCCACCAACGGGGATTTCAGGGAGAGGTGTCCCACCCTCCTCTCTGATGCGATAATTTTGAATAGGCTGTATTTGCGGATAGGGAGGCGCAGGATACATGCGCGCCAGTGGATTAATGGGAGAGCGAAGGAGTGAGAAGACAGGGGACATGATGACTCAAGGTCAATAGACGATGTATGCGGGGAAGGAGTTGCTGAAGTCTTTGAGTTTTAAGGCTTGCAGCTGAGGATCATAGGTAATTTGTTTCACGTTCCACGGGGATCGATGTGCCATGGCACCGCGTCAACGTGTTGAAGGTTAGGAGGGATGTATACCTGTAAACTCGTGTTCCGTGTAAGGAACTCATGGTTACGAGAGCGGAGAACAGCGGGGTGACTTACTCGGGCAGCCGAGGGGGTCAAGTTTTTTTTTAAAATCCGAATTCATATTCCGCAGACATGAGATTGAGGCGGGATTGAGGGGGTCATGGTCGCTAAACAGCATCATGGCCAGAGTGGTTGTGATTTGGACCTATCCGCATGGAGGGAGGGGCGGAGAGGTACGTTAGGTCGATGTACTGTAGGAACTTTTCCTAGCCTTCAACTTGGTGAGCCAGTTGGGTCAATGGTTTCAACCGGGCCTGAGCAGCTCTTGGTGAGAGCGCGGATATGATAACTTGTTCACTGGCAGCCTTCCCGCTCCCGCAGTCGTCTGAGTTTGCAAAATCCAAAATCTCCGATTGAATTTGGTTGGGATTAGATCTCCGCCAAACCATTTCGCCCCATCTATTACCTCTGTTAATCATCGTTTTTCGACCATCACCATGCCACGGACACATTGTCATCTCATGTCCACGCCAGTGCCAGTGGCACAAGATTGATTGTGTCCTCCTCGCGTTCAAGTGCAAAGCCCGCGGATGACCACGGCACTTCCCGCTGACTGTTCGTGACGTGCTCCCGCCTCACTGGCAAAGAACGTGCCCGGCTGTCTTTCCGATGATCTTCTCGACGTCGCCGCCAAAATATTAAGATAAGGACGCGGTTCGTGCGCAAGAAACTATCACCCACGCTCGTCTTATTGAAACTGCGTGCGGTGCATGCCAGTGTGCCCAACGAAAGCCCGAGATTCGAAAATGTGCTAGTGCCACTGGCACAATCCTCATGTTTGTTTCTCAAGTGTGGTACAACCCTTGCTCACCACGCATGGACTATCGTTCTTGCAGGACACGGTCGAGGTGCAAGAAGTACGAGCTTCTTCCGTAGACTATCAACTACTTCACGATCTTCGTTCTTCACGCAACACCCAATCTTCCTCGGTCAATCAAGCGCGCTTTTTTCACGGACTACATATATACATCCATGCATTAGTTATACGTATTTTCGGGTTACTGATCGTTTGCAGCGCCATATATACGCTCCTGCTAATGGTTAGCTCTATCTCTACGGTCATGCAAGGGAACTACCACCCAGTAACCGCCGCCTCCGACGTCTCTTTGTTCGGGTTTATGGGCTCCATTACACCGGAGGCATTGTTTTAGTTCCCAAAGTTACGTAAGTTACGTAGATTATGTCTTCATCTCAGTTACAGGTTGTGAATTATCGACGCTTAAATTGTAAAAATAGGCCAAAGAGAAACGAAGTCAATATGTAATTTTTGATATTCGATGCACCATGCAAGCACGCAAGCCGCTGCTTGTGCCGTAAATCCTGCCACTGGTGCCATGTCTGAGACATGGCTAAGTGTGCATGTGGTCTCGACTCTACCTACCATTTTTCGCATGTACCCCGTGTGTTCTACTTCTACATCATGTCCGCCGCCCACGCACATCACCCGTGGATGGCACATACACACTGGCACACGCACGCACATCACACGTGCGTATCAACACGTGGATGGCACACATAACGCACGCACGCACGCACACACACGCACACGTGTCATACGTAGATGTAGGTGCACACAAGCACACACACACGCAAGCACACGCAAACACGCAAACATAACACGCAAGCACACATACACGCAAGCACACATGCACCTACGCAAACAGCAAACAAACAAACAAACAAACAAACAAACAAACCTGCATAGTTCATGCCTGGAGGTGCTGCACACACGCAAGTCAAACCCGTGTATGATACGCAATACGCAATATACAATCCCGTGACACCGTCACACGCACTGGCCACTGTGGAAGATTGATGTTTCCGAGTCTGTGTCGGATACAGTTACCCACAAAAAAAGGTGGCATCAGAAGTCTTAGTCTTAGTATTGTCGAGGGATAGTCGCCCAGCTTCTGTTCTTTCGTATTTGTAGTTGAATTTTTCCCCCAGAGGCGCTAAGAAATGACATAGGCAGCGTCAAAGTTCCAGCAGAGGGGCAACCCCATGAGAATGTTGAAACCAGAGCGTAAAACGTCGGTCCAAGTATGAGGTATCACAGAGCGATGAGAGGGAATGGCGAGCATTGCGAAGCGGTATTTCTATGCGAGAGCATGGTAGAGTGTGTTGCGAATAAGCATTTGATTCACTTATCACGAATATGGGACGATGCACCTTTTCGTTATTTGCAGTATATTTTGAACACGTAATCGAGCTCTGCAAGTGACGGTCTGGAACCATAAATTCGTCTGGGACGCCTGAAGGGCTAATTGATGAGATATACAGTAGACATGGGCCTGTCTACTACACGCACCTGTCATGCACGTTCCGCTTATCAGTCGGCCTAATAACGCGCTTCTGTACCAAGTCTTGCAAATACTTTCGCGGTTGACTCGGGTTGCGTGGTAGAGTATAATCTGACTCATATGTCAGATCAGATCACCCGTGAATCGTGAGGGCCTTCATACCTAGTCAAGCAAAAGAAACGCTGACGGGTACACTGCCGAAGGATAGACTGGAATATCATCGTCATGAATGCCGGTGATGCCACAATCCAGAGTAGGCCGGGGTAAAAGGCGGGGGATGTGGCCTGTGCGATCGTGTCAATGGATCAAAGGCAGGCACATGGAGGAGCCTACGTTGATGTTAGCATAAATCGACGAGGTGATGTATCTAGTACCCTCACCTCAACGGCCTGCGTCCGATGTTGTGTGGACGATGTAGACTCTGATGGAGCGAGTAGACATACGCTCAAACGGGAGACCGAGATGGGATATGGGACTGTAGGCTTCACCGTTCATCGCAGAGTGAACGAGCGAGCACACGAGCTATGAATGACTCGGACCCAAGGTAACAGTGTATGGATGAGTGGGGATTGCGACGTATTTCTCACTCATAATTTATAGATCAAGAGACGGCGACACGCGGTCGATTTTGCATCCACGAAAACGGCCATGCCATAACGGCCATCTGCACTGCCATGCAACCACTGAAACGCCGGAACGAATAAGGAGTGGACGTTGGACAAGCAAACATGCGTTGTAAGCATGGACCTTATTGTTATCCCATATTAATCGTGATAAAAGACTTTTAATGTGATGTAGGCATAGCCCGAGGCTCTGGTAGAGACGGATTGATGGGATAGGCGCCGGCCTGTTGGTGGAGCCGGAGGAGCGGGATCCAGTTATACAACCTAAACCAGGAGGATATTCCCAAAATTTCGGCATTGTACACGCCACAGACACGTTTTTTCGTCACACGTGTTGGCAGAACCCAGCGAAGGATTGACAATCTCCGCTTCCTTCGAAGCGGACTGTTCGCACGTTCTTCCCGTCTGTCAAAAGCCTAATCAGCATCAAAGTGAAAGCGTAAAAATGAATGAATGATAACAAGCCCAAGATGCAGAGCGCGCTGGTGGTATTTCCACAATGCTCATCATTCTTGGCTGTGGTGCCATCGTTGCTCACATCGCCTAGACCGCCATTATACAGGGCCTGTCCGGAGGGAGGACCTCGGTTGAGGGGAACAGCAGTGGGGCCCTTCTATCGTACCATCAACACAGTCCCTACAGTCCTCGCGCCAGTCCTCGTGTTGATCGTTGATTACGTACACATCACACGCCGAGTCTAAAAAAGGCAAGTCAGCACGTAGCGATTGCACCGCGGCCCCCATGCATTCTCCTTCCCGCACAATATCTGATAAGGTCAGGGGGCATGTGGAATCCGGAGGAACAGCTTCTTCCCCACTGCACTAAGGTGGGTCTCCCATGCGGGTTAGGTCTCAAGCTTCCTCGGGTAGCTCGACTGTTGATGACTTACGCCGTGACTAGCACGGCCCCGCATACAATCTCTAACTAGAAATAAGGATGGTGGACGGCGTCAAGGTTAGCTCAATACATAATAACATGGCGTAGAAGCTACTGTAAAGATCGTGGAATACAGTAACATAACAACTTACCGAGTGTGTGGGAACCACGTGTATTAGTGATAAGGGTAGGGCACTACTGTAATAGCGCCCACTACAGTAGTAGACGTACTATACTGTAACTGGTTCGAGAACAATCCAAAAGCGGATTACACTCGCGGAAACCGCACCAACTTCGCCTTACAATACAGAGGATGGTTCAATATCCCCGATTGGGCCGAGCCCAGAACCTGCAAGGATCGATATCGCAGTGGGACTAGAACCTGAATCCAGAGGGTTCAACCACAGGATCAACTGAAACTAGGCTGCAACAGGCTTGGTGAATGTGAGGTTACCAGGCGGGATACCGGTCACCAGCCGTGTATCTGCCAGGCCGGGCTAGCGCCAACCTGGAAGCATGGTCTACATGTCGTTCTATGGTTCATCTGTGGACAAAAATGCGGAAGGAACGTGTAACTTTCGCCACTTGCAGGCAGGGCGTCAATGGACATTATCGGACTTCAACCTGGCCACGTCGTGTTAAATAGTACAACTTGAATGCGAGGCATTTGTAGTGATTCCCTTCCAATGACTGTGGCCCTACGACGGGAGTCCGCAGGCTTGCTCAGTACCAGGTCGGTGTCAACATCAGGATGCCGCTTCTTGCGGTGATACCTATGCTGATAGGGGCGACCCCATTTTTGTATGGGCGTTTAAGCACTTCCCGCCATGCCACCAGGTCATCTAGTCGAGCACGACAAGCTGTAGCTACATGCAGCGAGGACCAAAGAATGTAGCAGCTAGGAGAAGAGAAACCCAGAGGGAATGTAAGAGGTACAAGAGTGTAGCGCGGAAGGAACACGCAGGCGAGTTCAAGCGGACAGAGATTAGGTCTAGAAAGGGAGAAAGGGTCAGCACTTGACGGGGCGAGAAATACGCACGATGGTTCGTTGGCTTGGTTTCGCGTTTCCGAGTCAGAGTGCAATGAGCTGAGACAAAAGAAAAGAAAAACGCTCGTGGGCTGAAAAGAAGAGAGAAAGAAGAGAACTCCGATTCCAGGTATCTGAGAGCATGCTTATATACATGTCCTTGGTAACTACGAGCCCAAATGGGAAGTGCTGGATGGCGAGCGCGTAAGTGAACAAGAGAGAGAACAAGAGGGTAGAACAAGAGAGTAGCGAGGTGCGTCAACCACGCGGCACAGGTTGTAACCAAGTCACCTGACACGGTCTGATGCGTGACGTTCGGAGCAGACTACTGTAGGAAACTATAGAAAACAAGACGTGAGTGTTATTAGGTCGAAAATAAGCAGTAGAATGGAGGCTAGTTCGAATGAAGGACAAGCGGAAGATCTAAATAGGTTAATAAAAGCGTCGCGGAGAGCATGTTCACGAAATTTGAGCAGAATGGGGAACACGAACGAGGACAAGACTACACACACTGGCACGACAATAGTAGAAAGGAAGGGACCTAGGTCATCCAAGCTCACAGTAAGATTTGCATGCCTTCGTCAGGTTACTTTTCTCAGCCACAGACACACACCATCCTGAACACACCATAAAGTATTGGCAGGATCGAACAATTCTAATCCGTGGGCACTTTCACCTTTGTGTGGTGGCTCTGCATGCTCGGCCTGAGGGTGGTAGGCCATAGATGACATGGCTGGAAGGGTGGCGTATGTAACTTTCGCCACTGCAGGCAGGGTCGGCATCGGTGGATCCGGCAGGGATTCACCCCAGCTCCGTCGATCATGTTCGATGGAGGGAAG
>Ga0137362_10003178_pt1 | contig 10928 bp, 12 predicted proteins | sample MadtaG_2_FD_104801 | JGI IMG/M metagenome (GOLD analysis project Ga0137362, IMG submission 104801) | Vadose zone soil microbial communities from Angelo Coast Range Reserve, California, USA - Mad1_100_16 metaG | ecosystem: Environmental > Terrestrial > Soil > Vadose zone | place: USA: California... | reverse complement strand
GACATCGACGGCGTGCGCGTGAAGTTCCCCGAGGGCTGGGCACACGAGGGTGGGGCTGGTGGAGGGTGGGGCTTGGTCGCGAAGGAACAGGAACAGCTTGGGAATGACGAAGATGTGGATGACGGATGACGATCGTGGACTGTAGCTGTAGACATACAGTACGCTCCTCCGAGTCAACATGAAAGAAGGTCATTAATGACACGATAAATTGTCGCCACCATGGTCCTGGATACAGGTTTGCAAAGTTTTACGGAAGACGGTGGCCGGGGGAAAGATATCAATAACACCGCCAAGTTTTCCGCGCACTTGCCCTGCAGCGCAGTCACAGCATTGTTTCGCCGGCTCCCCGCGCCAGGAAGTGCATCCTCGTATCATGAACCTAATACCCTACTAGCTCAAAAGGATCAAGGATGTTGATGCGATGCGAACGGATTCTTCAGATGGGCGTCAGATGCTATTTGGTGCAATTGACTCGAACGTTGCATCAACCTCATGGCACACGTCAATCAGTGGGAGTGTGCAGATGTATAACGCTATTTCAGGTGAATTCGGCCTGGTAAGATGGCGCGCTGGGAAAGACGGTGCCAGTCATAGGGTTTCGCTGCTGCTCATTCGTTCCCTAGTAAACGTATAATCTCAGACGTGGCGTTCAATGTACTGGATGTACTGGTATATTTTTGCATTGCACTTTAGTGGCGGAAATCGAAAGAGGTTAGTTACCCTTTGGTCATACATCCCCAACTACGAACACGGGTACGGCCTAGCCTTGGAAGAGTCTGGTGACCCAAGCATCCCGGTGATTGTGTTCTTTGCAAAGCGGCAACACGCTTTGATACTAGCGAACCGATAATCGACCGAAGGCTCGCCTTCTCACCCCTGAGCTTCTTCCATCCGGATAGCTCAACTTGCATCCTTCACAGAACCGTCATGTTCCTCGTTGCCATCAGCAGATGGATTAAAATGGCCCGGCTCTCGCCTGCGGGGACCAAATACTCAGCGTTCAGCGTGACCTGAATGTTGGAGGGTACATACCATGTACGCCAATGGTCAAACTGCTTCTGGTTGAGAGACTCCCTCCATTCGTCTTTCATGATCTCTGAACGGAACTCTGCGTGCTGAAGAAGCTCCAAGTGATGCAGTGCATGTGGGAAACTGAGAGCCACGCAATGGAGATAAGCCCAGAAAGGGAGAGAGCAAGCTCAAAAGAACTCACAGGATGAATCTAGCGTAGTCTTTCTCCTTCCAATAAAGCAGATATTTTAAATAGTTGACGAAGGCAGGTTGGTAGAGGATGCCCTGTTGAGCCAGGGAGTGGAGATAATATGGGTTTGCCAAAGCCTGCACAAATTCGAGTTCGAGTTCGAAACGCTTGCGATTTTTGACTCGCTCCTCGTCTGTGCCTTCCCTCACAGAATCAGCCATGATTGTGGGTTGTGGTCAGGTTGGACGGGCCCTAATGGCTTGATGTGAAGTCCCTCTTATTCTCTAGAATAAGAAAACAGAGATTAGCGCCGAGGTGCCGAACACGTGTTCATGCAGCCTCAAATGGAATCAACACTACCCAGCTTAATTAGGTGTTCCGCCCACCTGTCGATTGCCAGGACTTCACGTGATGCGTTGTGTCCCATTTCAATTTCACCAGCAGCAGAGACCTTGCTTCCTGCGTGCATCAACAGACTGAGCGACTCCGTCGATAACGGTATGCCGCTGGTTGATGATGAGCCTTCGAAGGAGACATCTTTTGGACGGCTTTATTCGTTCCTTCGTCACAGTCTCAACTTCTATCGTTTGCACATTCTTTACTTGTGTGTGATTCCGCATCTACCAGAGGAGGCTTTGGACACTGATCATTTTCTCCGATAGCACATTTACACCACTAATATTTTCAGGGGTATTCTACGCCAGCAATGGACGTTTCCACATCGCTTATATTGACGCACTCTTCAACTCTGTCAGCGCCATGGCCGTTTGCGGTCTCGCATCTGTCGATCTCTCCTCGCTCACTGGCTGGCAGCAAACAATTCTTTTTATCCAGATGTGCATTGGAAACCCGGTATGTCAGCTTCTCTAACAGGCGGCTGCCCCCATGAGCTGAAATTAGTACACAGGTCTTGATTTCATGGGTCGTGGTCTATGTTAGGAGGTAAGTTCCGGATCCAACGCTTAGCACCAACTACGGTATCCTCCAACTACGGTATCCTGCATGGCTGATTATCACGTGATAGGTATATGTTCACCATCCATTGTGAAAACATCGTCCGAGCGGCTACCCGCAAGACAACTTTAGGAAGTCCAGAAGCAGAAGGGGTGGGGCCGCATACATTGACCACGCGTATCGCTTCCCTATTTAGTGCAGGCTCCACCCAACTCGCATTCCTCGGATCTCATCATGGAAGTAGTCCCGCCAGTGCCAGCAACATGGTGGGTCAGAGAACTCCCAGAAAGTTGCGCCCAGATATGATTCGCCGCATGGACGACGCACTCAAGTTGGTGAATCCGAATGGGTTGATTATTGAGGGCCAACCAGGTCCATCCAATGTTCGTTCCATGAACCGCTCAGATAACTCGCAGCCGTCGTCATCAACGGCACCATACGACCCACAACGTCCTCCAGCTCAAGAAAATAGAAGCGCCAGTCTGACGCGCTCTGTCTCGTCAGGCGAATCTCGAGTCGGACGACCCCTGGAGCGGCGCTCGTAAGAACGGTATTATCACACTCAATTACGACATGTGTCACTGAGGGACATTCAGGGAAGACCACCATTCATCAGGTTCGAGAAGTAAAGCGCGAGCAGTCTCCTCGGATCGTGAGCAATGTGATGCCTATCGAATTTCACGATGCCCTCATATAGCACAGCTTACCAGCAGATGCGGCACTCAAGCGTCGCTACCGTTTCATCTAATACCGATGCGGAAAGAGCTATGCCTGGCGTTCCAACGGTAAGGACACAAACTATTGAATTTGCGCCTTATCCCCGACTTCGCCATCGAACATCCCGGGACAAATCCCCCCATCACCGACCTAGGTCTGACTTGAGCACAAGAAATCATTCAAAGAACGTTTCTGCCATAGAACGTAACATTGGTACGCTGATTATCACACTTTCTGGGGGTCTTCTGACCCAAATAACAGAATCTAATGGTAATCACACTACCACTCCCCTTTATCGATCGGAAACGATGCATACATTTCGAAGTACGGCACATCGCGAAACGAACGTGAGCTTTGGCGGCTTTCCGGGCCCGCGTGAGATTATATTCCGATTCATTCATCGCTTCATGCCTGGCTTGCACCGCCGGCTTGCGCATACCATCACGATGCCGCGCACAACTACCATCACATCTATGCGAGGAAATATGGAAAGGGCCCGGGCCGTTCCATACGTTTCTTTCAATGCTGTTGTAGGTCACAACTCCACTTTCGAGGAGCTGACCGAAGAGCAACTAGAAGAGTTGGGTGGGGTCGAGTTCAGGGCACTGAATGCATTGCTCTGGATCGTTGGTATCGTAAGGTTCAAGTGCCTGCCTTTTGTGCCACCAGACTCATTCATCTATCGGCGCAGTATCACATATGTGTGCAATTGGTCGGCTTCGCTATCATCGCTCCTTACATATCAACGAACGAATGGAAGAGTAATTTCCTTCCTCCACAGCAAAAGCGACCCGTGGTTCCTGCGTGGTATGTTTGTCTGAACAAACATCCCTCCAAATCCACTTACTGCCACTACCAGGTTTTCAGTTTTTCAGGTCGTGTCCGCGTACACGAATGCGGGGATGTCACTTGTCGACCAGTCTATGGTACCCTTTCAAAGAGCTTATCCTATGATATTCGCCATGATATTCGTGATTCTCGCTGGGAACACCGCTTTTGTGAGTATTGCCGAATTTGTATTGATGTAGCTGATGGGTCGCCCACAGCCGATATTGTACGTTAATTCCTGTTGCTGCATACACTAAGACCCTGCTCATAAGTATGTGGCACCAGTTTGAGATTCTCAGTGTGCGTGTCTCTTCTTCGAAGTGAGACAGATTAGTTGTTTCATGCGCACCTTAGATGGGTGACCACTAAGTTGGTTCCCAAGAAATCCCAACTGAGTGAAACACTGCACTTCCTCTTGGATCATCCTAGGCGCTGTTTCATCTACCTTTTCCCTTCACATCAAACTTGGTTCCTTCTCACGGTGTTGATCATTTTAAAGTGAGACTTCTTACAGCCGTCTACCGCATGACTGAACTTGTTCTGCAGCATGACCGACTGGTTCTTCTTTCTCCTCCTTGATATAGGCAACGAGGCCATTGCATCAATACCTGTTGGTGTGCGGATCATAGATGGGATGTTACAGGCCACCGCCGTGCGTGCGGCAGGCTTCGCAATTGTGAGCCTTTCGGCTCTGGCACCAGCGGTCAAGTGTGTTGCACAACCTATCACCACTCTCCCTGCTGATCTCGATGTGTAGGGTCCTATTCGTAATTATGATGTATATCAGTGTCTGTAAGTCCTCAACGCTCCGTGTGAAGGTCGTTTTAATCCGCTGACATGCTATTCTTCCAGATCCTATCGCGATGAGGTTTTCGCCTTCCTACAATAATGGATATTTTCATTTCTAACGAACTGTTCTCCCAGCGTCCGTTCAACAAACGTTTACGAAGAAAATTCGCTTGGGATTTACGAAGACAACGCCTCTGATATTAATGAGGAGGATTTCAGTTTGTCCGGAAATAGAATGAGCATCTGGGGAAATTACCTAGCAATGCATGCGCGCAGGCAGCTCGCTTTTGGTAAGGCCTATCTCATGTCTATGAGCATGGAGCTCACTACCGCCGGTTAGACATGTGGTGGCTCGGATTAGCTCTCTTTCTTGTTTGCATCATCGAGGTTTGTTGTTATCCTTCGTTCTCTACCCCTACGCCTAATTATTGCACTGGCACTCTCAGCGTGACCAGCTGGAGAACGAAGACAACGCAACGTGGTTTAATATTTTTAACATTCGTAAATCCGGGTTTTATGCGCCTGTTTCGTGTTAATGACGCTTTGTAGTGTTTGAATTGGTTTCCGCCTACGGCGGTGTGGGTTTAAGTCTTGGGGTCCCATACGTAAGCTCTTCAGCACCGTTTCACGGGAGCCATTAACAGCAGATATTTCAGGCCAATTACTCCCTCTCTGGCGCGTTCCGTCCACTCTCTAAGCTTATTGTGTGCGTTGTTATGCTTAGAGGGCGACACCGTGGCCTCCCGGTTGCGATTGACCGCGCCGTCCTGCTTCCGTTCGAATACCAGCATTCACGCGGAGACGGTATCCCAGGGCCGACAGGTGTCACGAGAATGAGAAGGTTCAGTACGCGTAGTGGGCTATCCTTACCGTCCATTCGCATGCGTCCTTAGCTGGGACGGCAGTTGTGCTGAGGGTCTTCAAGCGCTTCCTCTCAATGTGATGTAGGTGATATGGGAGTCATACCACAGGTCCCTTCTTCCGCCATTCCCGACAACAGTTTTTCGTCGCCTATGTACGATCAGACCTAACCACATGACTCCGTATATTACTGGCCCATCTGCTCGAGCACTTCGCAACCAATCAGCTGTTCAATCTCTACGTATGCCTCTGATCCTTTTTTTTAATCGGCACGCCATGTATGAGAAAGCATACAAGGCGTAAGGAGTAGAAAAACGGTCGCCGTATCTACGGCATTACGACTACAGCTGGTATGATGGGGAGTTGCCCACATGGGAGGGTGTGTGTGTGTGTGTGTATGTGTGAGGTTCGCCAAGATGGTGTGGTACACATACTGGGGTCGCGTAATAACTGAGGTGAGCCACTGGGGTTGATATGAACCTGACCCTATGGCGACTCGCGTTGCAATGTGGGATCACTTATCCAGGCTTCCCACATGATCCTCGGCTTTTCGCGATCTCGAGTCCCTTCTAGAAACTGCAGAAGTCCCATGGAGCTCAAAGCATGTGCGAACGGCTGGTCGAGATTCCGGGTGTGGCCTGCACCGTGAGGTAATTGGCGCGGGTGCCCCTGGCAATCATGATGAAGCTTTCAAAATTCTGATAACGAAAATAACAAGGCAATGACAGTCAATCATCTGCATCGCGTCGACCACATGCATGCCCATGCCCTGCCAATGTCTGACAGACGGAATAAAACTCAGACATGGCAGCGAGTGAGAGAATGACGAGAACCATGATAGTAATTTTGGATCCGCTACCGTAACTACCGGGGCCTCAGGCTCCATCAATATGTGATATTGTAATAGCTACAGTCTGAGAACGAGCGAAGGGAGATAGGTGTCATTCAGCCTATCCGTGTCGTCCACTCCCACCGGCAATATCCGAAACGATTCATCGGCCCGGTCACCAGCTTTATGCTCTGCAGCTGCGCACTAGCTGCGTAGCCAAAAAACGAACATGGAAAAGAAAAGATCATTTGTTAATCCTCCTGTAAATTCTTATCCTCGGACGAGTAGCCTATGTTTCTACGATCCTGTGCAATTCAACGATAATTTGAGAATATTCTCATTGGGCTCAGGCACATATTGTACCTCGGTCGGAGCTTATAATCCATAATTCGTCTCGCGACTCGCCGGGCCACTGGACGTTTCCACGTTTCATTTGTCTCGCATTTGGAAAGATGCACACCTGCTAGAAATGTGCAACATACCCGGGAACACAGGCATTAAATGCCAGGCATATGAGAGAAACCGGTTTGGCCGAGATAAATGGTGCCGTACTAGCGTATGATTGACAGGTCAGAGCTTATATTTTTTTCTACCAACTTTGTGAGTGTTCGAGGTCGAGGCCAGAGCGATGGGCCTTAAATCGGCTGCTCTATTAAACAAGCACTGGATATCTGAGCAGAGTTTCGAAGGACCATGACCCTTCGTGACTCTACGAAACCCTTCGGAGCTCGGTGAGTGTTTGACTCAAAAGCCAGGGGTCAATACAGCGGGAAGGTTAGCCAGAAGGGGATATGCCGCCTGGAAGGGTTTGGTGTGGATTGCGGTGTATTTGAATTTCGATCTACGTCGATGAATGCGAGAAGAGACAAGGGCGTTGGCCCTTGTATTGTCGGTCGGGAGTTTCAATTTACTTTGACCGGTGTCAGCCGGGGGCCGAATGTCCATCTGGGGTTAGGCGTCGAACGTCGAAATTTCAGCAGGAATTTACCAACATACTGTAGACCATTTCCAACAAGCAGAACTTCCAGAACATTGGAGGCTATCGAATGGCCTGAGACGACAACTAGGGCTGGCCCTGTGCCTGTAGACGTGCCGGGGTGTGAAAGCCAATCAAGTGCCTGTCTTGACGTGATGGCAACTGTGAGGGGACAGGCAAGAAGGAAGGGAAAAAGAAATACTATACCTCTGGGTATCGATCTTTAGTATCTGAGCACTCTATGAATGATCCGAATCAGTGCAGACCGCGGGTAGAAGATTCAAAGTCAGCGAAATGAATAGAAAACGTCGCCTGATTGTGGCCAATATTAGAAGGAAAATATTCTCGTCTCACGATGGAGATTGCCCAGTCCTCCTCTGCTGTTTGCGTTTACCCGCCATTACCCTCCCCCCTCGACCTCCTCTCCGGTCTGCCTCTTTATTTTTGCCTCGTTCATAGTTACCAACAGACGCCCTCTGCCGCCACCGTTACGGCATCGTGAGCCTTTTCAGACAATTTCAGGCCCTCGCTTCCCGTTACGTCCAGGGACGAGCTGGCAACTCGCAGTCCACTAAATTGGCGTGTTCCGTCTGTATTTATCCCTCTTTGTGTTCCTTCTCGCTCCTGACGGTGTTCCATTCATATTTCGGCCCGCTGCCTCGCTCCTGCGCGTTTTTTTGTTCGATGGACCCGTGTCTGTTATTCATCTCCCTCCACATTTAATTGACCCCAGTAACGCGCTCCACGACGCGTTCTCTCTGGCTGCACGCGTAGCTCTTTTTACCAGACATCCATACCCGCCCCACAATGCGTTCACGTCGCAATCCCACACAACCCCACACTCTCAGTCCACACGCTCCTTCACCCATTATTACAACGTCCACGACTTCATTTCCTCGCGCTTCTTCCCCTTCTGGATTGTCGCAATTACTCTCTAAACCGGCCAAGTGGTTTTCCAGAAATGCTGGTCCTCGGGCACCCTCCGCCGCACCTTCTGAACCGAGATCGAGCTCCAGCTCCTTTGTCCGCAAACCGAAAATCTCTCACCCCACCGATCTTCGTCCTATCCTCCCGTCCCTGCAGAGTGAACCGTACATCCAATCTCCCGCTCAACCTGCCAGCAGGTCAGTTTCCATTGTATCTTGACCGAAACGCAGCCGCGATAACACTACCGTTTCTCTATACCAGGTCCGTATTTGACCTCTCTCTTGCGCGCGCACAAACTAGAGTAGATGGCCCAGCCACGTCTTCTCCATCGCCAGGCAAGAACAGCTCCGCTGACCTTGGCGATTTGCGCAGCCTCTCACAAAAGCCATGGTCCCGCTCCGCCGAGGAACTTGGCAAATTTAGCGTCTCCGCACCTTCGTCTCCCATGGTGAGCGGCTTCCAGGACAGGGTACAACAGTATCGTACTGGCAGCCCTAGTCATTCGTCAACGGCGTCCCAACCGCAACCGCAACCGCAACACCCATTTCCCACCTTCACCGCAGCCAGTTCCTCTGATCTATCCTCCGCACCATCTTCACCAGTGTCACCGGGCCCTTCTCCAGGAACTCCACCGTCATCTGTCGCTGTTCCGATGCTTCATATCCGCTCACATTCTTTTACGCCGAAGCTTCCCTCAAAGCTGTCCGGTTCGAAGATGGGTCCGCCTAGTCCCTCCCGGAAGACTTCCAATGCCTCAGAAAGAAGTTATGATCCACGTGAGCTAGCAAAGGACAGAATCGGATTAAATCCCCCCATAGGTCGGGGATCGTCACCACTTGCCATAGGAGGGGGAAATATGATTTATGCTCCGAGTACGACTCCGTACGATAACATTCCTGCGCCCACTGGTGATACACAATTGCTCCCACCCCCGAAGATAATTGAACCATCAGGTTCTGAGGTACCTGATCAGCATAGCGAGAAGCGCGTCTCTCAGATTGCCTTCCACTCTGGTTTCGTGAATCGCGCAGCGGACTTCACCCTCCCCAACACACGCGGGACACTGTACGGCCATCCCTCGGCCCCTAAGGGGTGGAAACCATTTAAACTTGTCTTACGCGGGACTAAACTTCAGTTTTACAAGCCACCAAATGACCGGGCCACTGAGGTCAAGGAGTTGTTTCCCGTAGGCATCGTACCCGCGGATGAGGAGGAGGACGGGGCATGCCAAGGTGATGAATCCACAGCCGACAAGCCGAAGTTAGATCCAAAGGCCCCGACAGCCAGGCGAAAACGTGCATTCTGGGGGAGGCGGACACACCCTGATTTAGTGCTGGGTGCCGATGGTGCCGTGGTGAAGGGTACTCTCGAGGCACTTGCCCACGAGGCCGTATTTGCCACCACGTTCTCATTGCTCCAGGAGGCGCCGTCCAATGTGCAGCCGTCATCCACACAAAGTACTAGTCTCGCCGCATGGCAGGATTTCGCGCTTTCGGTCCTCTTTGCGTTGCCATTAGTCCTCGGGGCAGAGAAGTTTGAATTCGAATTTGTGCGGTGCTGTACTTATCTTGTAAGCGGCGCGGATGCAGACACGAAAGAGGGCAACCGTGCGCGCGTAACTTGGCTCGCGAGGGAATACTTGCGGTATCGTGGCAAGCCGGTGGACGAGGACGCGTGGAATGATTTCCAACGCGATACAATCCCTAACGCTCTCCGAAATTGCGATAAACTCCCCGGAAAACCAACGTTACCAACGTCCGCGTCGGTACAAGCATTATATGGGCGATCACCTAGTCAGCCATCATCCTCTCCAAACATGAACACTGTCTCACCAAACGTTGGCACCTTCTCGCCCCGCCCTGATCAACATGGAATAATATCGCTGCACGACGCGCTGAGGATGGACTGCATTCCCGAACCAATTGTTACAGCGTCGCCGTCGAAGTCATCCGTGGATACAGACCACAGGCCCTCCGGATCTGGCAACAGTCAGGACATCTCGTTGGCCCTGCTGGATCGAGATGGATTCACGAGGGATGTGCTCTTTCGGTTCAAGGCGCAAGACATCGCTCATAGCTTGTTCATTTTCAATCGTTCTCTGCTTGAGGACCTACCCCACAATCTCACCGCTGACGATTGCTTGGGGTCGACACTGGCGTCCGTTGAGCGCAAAGCTTATTCCTCGCAAGATCCTGAACCCAGCTCTATAGTGGGGCGTTTCCTCGGCAGTGAGACTCGTTTGCACTGGCTCACCAAGCTGGTTCTCTTCCATGTTCTCATGTTCGACTCCTCCGCAAGCGCACAGACATCTACCCTACGTGGAGACTTCTCGCGCACATCGCGCACGTATTCTCGTTCAGAGGTAGTGGTCACCTGGATTCGCATCGGCGAGCTGTGCCGCGTAACTGGTGACGAATGTTCGTGGCGTGCTATTTTCAATGCTCTGTGCTCCCGCCCCGTGGCGCGGCTTGACAAGACGTGGCGCCGTGTGGATCCTGGCGTACGTGCAATGATCGAGAACTGGGCTAGGAAGGCAGGGAGCGATGCTGTTGAGAACAAACTCACGTTCTGGGGCGGTGACGCGTGTGAAAATATACGCTCGTCGATCGACAGAGCGAAGCTCGGAGAGGGTGGCTCGTTTGCTGTGCAATTCCTGAGATCTGCGAAGTACGACTTCGAGGCGTTCCGCACGGCATTCTCATTGTGCCCCAGGAAACCGAGTGAGCGGGCAGATGGACTGACTAAGGTTGTACAGACGTTGCTGGGCACTTGGCGCGTACTTTCGTCCGAAGGGGGTGCTAGCGGCATGTGCCGGAAGTTTGTTCGGTATGTGCCTTCACTGTTAG
>Ga0137362_10003176_pt1 | contig 10929 bp, 10 predicted proteins | sample MadtaG_2_FD_104801 | JGI IMG/M metagenome (GOLD analysis project Ga0137362, IMG submission 104801) | Vadose zone soil microbial communities from Angelo Coast Range Reserve, California, USA - Mad1_100_16 metaG | ecosystem: Environmental > Terrestrial > Soil > Vadose zone | place: USA: California... | reverse complement strand
GGAAATGATCGGTAACCTTGTGTTTCAGAATCCCGACCAGCCAGGTCCTCTCCGATCCTCGGCCTTCGAACCCGCGATAAGCTTTCAATGCCGCCAAAAAAGTCTCCTGCACGCAATCTTCTGCCGCTGAACCGTCACGCAGACGAAATATTGCGTACTTGTAAAGGTAGTCTCCGTGTTGGTCCACCCACGCACTAAAGTCCGGGGGTTGACTCTGGGGGGTTCGCGGGGGTGCGCTCATGCAAAAGCCACGATCTCAAATTAGGCGACAATGAAACGACTTCCATTTATTATTGCATAGGTTGCGATCCTGAGTAATGCCCGAAGGAACTGCATAAAGGCGGAGCTTATGAACCTTATACCCTGTCGTGATTGCGGCAACATGATTGATCCGAGTTCACGCGGCTGCTCCACCTGCGCGATGAATCTGGATGCTGAGAGAATGATCGACAAGTTCGTCTTATACGGACTTCTCTTGAGTGGGATTGTGACTGCGGGAATTATTGTCATACTCTACTTGCGTCATTAACCCTTGCCCGTCGCTACTTCCACCGGTTTACCATTTTGCTTTGTCTTCTGCTCCAGACCTCCGCACTACGGTGTAACAAACTAAGTCTTTTTCTTTCTGGAAGTTAGAATCATAGAGCACCTCAGAGTCTTCCTGTCCGTTTCCATCCCATACCGTCGTCTACCATCTTGTGCTGTTTTTTCAGGCCACATATTGGCCAGTTAGGAAAATCGGCTCTTTCGAACTTGTGAATGTAATTTATTGAGAGGTGAGAAGTTATTGGTGGAGCAGAGGAGGGTCGAACTCCTGGCCTCCGCATTGCGAAATGGACAATCGGCAAAACGCTAAGTATTTGCTTTTTCAAAAGTTGCAGCCACCGAAGAAAGTCAAGGGTTTTTACATTTTTTCCCATTCCTTGCCATCCCGTACACGTCGCGTCCTGTTTTTTTTTGGTCACATATTGGTCATTTGGCTTACGCCAACTCACTGGCGAGAAAGCTGTGTTTTTGAGAGTCCGTTTTGCCAGATCGAGTCTGGTGAAGAGTCCGATCACTTGTGATACCCTTCCTGCCCAGGACTAGAAGACGTTTTTGGGCAAGTGCCCTTATGTGTTGATATATATAGCCAGTCGAAGCGACACCTTGACGACCGCCAGGTGCGTAGATAGTGGCTCATATCGTTTCGTCAGACTAGGTGATGCCCTCTCCAACGTTCTTAAAATCCGTGGCGTGACTTGTTTTGTCCAATTTGTTCCGCAAAATCGCAGGAATGAGTCACGGTCGTTAGGTCCATCATACATCTGGTCTTTGGCGAGTCGAACTGAATCAGTCAAACCACGACTGTCAAACTCTTGATATTCCACCTTACAATGTAAGACTGATTGGCTAAGATCTACTTAAACTTCAAGAGTTCGTAGGCAGATGAAGGAATTCGCGGCGCGCTCGATTCGTTGAAGTGATCTCTTCCCGCTAATGGATCGTTTCAGCAGCAGCAACAAGGCTGCCGGGCTTGCGATTATTTTTGAAAGGAGTTCATCGAATGCCGGACAATCTTTCACCAACAGAGAATTCTTACAAAATGCGTGGCTGTGACTCAGCGAAGATTGCACTAGCGATCATGCGACTGGGGCTTGGGACGATGTTTCTGTCTGTATTCGTAGAAAACTTCAACAAAGGTCTCTACTCGAAAGATGGATACACCGGGCTGATCAATTACTACCTGGAAAAAGGTCACGCCCCCGCGCTCTGGAAGAACATCATGGGTTTGGCGGCGAGTCACGCAACCGTCGCTGGCCCAATGCAGGCAGTTACGGAAGTCAGCTTCGGGGCGTTCTTGGTATTAGGACTGCTGACGCGGCCAGTTGCATTGGCAGCCTTTCTCTTTCTGACTTCACTCTGGGTGTCTGAGTGGGGTACGGCATGGATCTGGGAGTTACTCATACCGATGATCGCCGCGTTTAGCCTAATGGTTGGCGGCGCAGGCCGGAAATGGGGCATTGACGCCAAACTGATGAAAAAGTATCCGAGGATTCCGCTTTGGTAACGAAAATTTCATGGCGACATCAGCAAGAGTGGCAAAAGAGGAGGCAAATCAATTCGCGCTCGGTCTCGCGTTAACAAACGAGTGCAATCTGGCTTGCTCGTTCTGTTATCGCGATCCCGATCGTGTCGATCGCCTGACGCTCGATCAAGTGCGAGAGGTCATGGGGCGTTTACCCGTCCGCTCCGTCAATCTAGGCACTGGCGAGAATGGAATGCATCCGGATTTTCAAAGCATTCTTACCTTTCTCAGGTCCCAGCCGGTCAAGCTCACGATTACTTCCAACGGTCACAGCGTGGCAATTCTCGGCGATGACGATGTGCGCGCCTTTCACGATGTCGAGTTCTCGCTGGATTATCCGACTGAAGCCGAACAGGACGCGCAACGCGGCGCCGGCAACTGGGCGTTGATTCACGAACAAGCAGCGCGCTGTCGCCGGCTCGGAGTTCCGGTCACGATTGTCGCCGTGATGATGAAAGCGAATTACGCGCGGCTGGCGGACGTGGCGAAAGTCGCTAAACAATTTGAAGCGCCGTTACGAGTCAACGTCTATCAGTCTGTGCGGACAGATGCGTTCGCGCTCTCTTACGAAGAATATTGGGAAGGCTTCAGACGTCTGTTGGCGGAAACGGATGTAATTATGATTGGCGAACCGCTCGTGCGAGCGCTGGCGGGACTGTCGCCGCTCGCGGGAGGATGCGGAGTCGGCACTGTTCGCGTGACGCCACGAGCTACAACGCAAGCATGTGTTTACTGGCCCGGTGCGGGTGAACCTCTGTCGAAATTGCTGGACGTGGGCGAAGAAATTGTGCACACGCCGAGCTTTGTTGCTGCTCGCATCTTGCCATCGGCCTGCGAGCCTTGTGAGTTTCGCGAAACCTGTCATGGCGGCTGCGCGGGTCGGCGTAAACTGCAAGGCGCTTTGGACGAACCGGAAATGTATTGTCCAATCGTTCGGGACGAGCGACCGCGTCTCGACATTAGAATGGCCGCGGCGCGGGATCTTCCTAAAATCGGCAGCGCCTGCACGACCGTTGTGATCGCCCGAGATTGACTTCTCGCGCTTCGGAACCTCAGAAAGGTGTTCGTGATCCAAGTGAATGACTCTTCCGAAACCAGATTCATCCACCGTTTCATTTACAGTTCCCTCTTTCGCAACCTTTTCCTCTCAGGCTCGATCCTTGCACTCCTTGGTTGTGCAACGACCCGGTTTACCAAGCGAGCTACTGACGCCGCTGCATCTCCCTCACCCGCGGCAAGTATTGTTATCGCGCAACAGCAATCCGATGCGATTAGTCGCCCGACGAGCAAACCGTACACCGGCGAGCTCTCAATCTTTGAAGATCCAAAACGCGACGAGAGGCTTCAACCCAATCGAATCATGGACATCCTTGGGATCAAGGAAGGCTCAAGCGTTGCCGACATTGGCGCCGGGTCGGGGTGGTTCACTGTTCGCGCAGCGCGGCGCGTGGGAAACGGCGGCACCGTTTACGCCGTGGATATCAATCGTGATTATCTTGACTACATCGAGAAGCGAGCGAAGGGAGAGGATCTTTCGAATATCCATGTCATTCTCGGCAAAGAAGACGATCCGCTGCTGGCCGAGAAGAGCGTTGACGCAGTCTTGCTCCTGAAAACCTACCACGAAGTTGCGCAGCCAATCCGTCTCTTAAGAAAGACCCATCTGGCAATGCGCGCAAGCGCTTTGCTAGGCATCATCGATCGTAATGGCAAAGGCGACGATCACGGACTCGACAAAGAAGTTGTGATCAAAGAAGCCGAGCGCGCGGGGTTTGTGTTGGTAAATCAGTATGATTTTGTGAAGCCGGACAGTGTTGATTATTTTTTGGTATTTCGAGCAGCCGACTAGTCAGCGCTCCACTGCAATTCGCGCCAAGGTAATAAGAATGCGACTCGCGGCCAGAAACGAGCCTTTCAGCGTTCCCGAGATCTTCGACGACCCTCCGCTGCGACGCCGGTAATCAACGGGCACTTCTAGAATTCGCAAACCTGAGCACGCGGCCTTCATCTGCATTTCAAGCGGCCAGCCATAAGTCTCTTCCCGCAATCCTAAACTTTCCAAGGCATCTCGCCGAATTGCACGGAACGGTCCCATGTCGGTGTAATGCACTCCGTAAAGAAGTCTCACGAGGAAACCGACCAAGTAACCGGCCAGGACTTGATGGAAGATCATGCTTCCTGGCTCGCGCCGTCCAAGAATGCGAGAGCCGAGAACGAAATCGTGCGTGCCATCTAGTATAGGTCGAACCAGCATTTCCATTTGCTCAGGGACATCGCTGCCGTCGCCATCAAGAAACACGATGATCCGGTTGTCAGAACTTAGCGCGTTCACGCCCGCACGAAATGCGCTGCCGTAACCTCGTTTGGTTTCGGTAACCACGCGCGCTCCGGCAGCGCGGGCTTTCTCGGCGGTAAGATCTGCGCTGGCGTTATCGACCACGATTATCTCGTCGGCAATGTCGCGCGGCACGGCGCGAACTACTTCGCCGATTGTTTCTTCCTCGTTAAGAGCGGCGATGACAACTGCGACTTCTAACTTCGTGCTTTCAGAAGCAGATCGATTCGAGTCTTTATTCGATGACTTAACAGGATTCGCGAGACTCGTGGCGTGATTTGATCTCCCGCGACTTCTTGCGTGAGTCAGGTACGCTATGATGCCAATCAAGGCCCACGGAATGTAAAGTGCGGCTTTCAACGCGAACACTGAGTTTGGTTTGTCAGCGATCCATGTTCCGTAAAGCACAAAGCTGGCCACCGTTAGGTAAAGAATGGGAATTGAAGGCACGAAGCATAGGAACAGGATGAGCCAAGCGAAGTACCAGGGAAAGTCAGGTGCGAAGAGGACCATGAAGGCTGCGCCAAGCACCAGACTCCGTTTCAGGTAACTGTGATCATCGTGTTCACGCGTGAAAATGATCCAAAGCGAAAAGCCCAGTAACACAAGGCAAGCGAAGGAAATAAAAATTATGTTCGGCAGCTTTACACCACCCAGCAATCGATTCGCGAGACCCAGGATAAAAAAGTGCTCGCCACTGACAAGACCTCGCTCCTGGGCATAGCCCGGAAGGAAACCAAGTACTCCCAGAGGGCCGACGCCGAGATACGGCAAATAGCCAGCGATGATTGTCACGGCTAAAGCAACTGGCATCTTCCATCCCCAGCGTTTGTACAACGCGGGAAATAGAACTATCGGAAATAGTTTGGCGAGGGTCGCGAACCCGAGCGCGACGCCTGTTACTGTTTCCCAATTGCGTTTTCGCGCCAGCAATGCCAGCGCTATGAAAGTAAAGGCTAGCGGATCGACATGGCCGCTGCCGGCGAACTCCCAGACAGCCAAAGGATGCCAGGCATAGATCAGAATCCGCTGTCGCGGCAAACCAAAAGATGCGAGTAGCTCCATCAGAATCCAAACTGTAATCAGTTCGAATCCGACCATCGTCAGTTTCATCCAGGTCACTGATTCGCTGATGCGCGTCGTCAGAAGAAACATGGCTTCGGCGGCGGGAGGGTACATGGTGTGCGCGTAATCGCGACGATTGATTTTCGGATAAATCTCTTCGTCGCGCAGGCTTTTTAGATGATCGTCCGCGGGAATGTAACGATAGGGATTGATCCCCGCTGCCTGCACTCGCCCGTCCCAGACGTAGCGGTAAATGTCATCGGAGAGATAGGGCGAAGCAAAGACAATAGCGAGACGGAAGGCTCCCGCGAAGATCAGCACAAGCAGCAGCGTCGAGCGCCGATTGCGAGCACGAAAGATCAGCAAAGCTGCCGTCAGATAGAGTCCAGATTGAACCAGGGCAAGCTTGATGAACCAGACAATATCCGTCGCGCCTCGAGAGTGAAGGCCGACGCGGTAAAGTATTAGCAAGAAAACGCCGATGGCGACGAGCAGGATATTCTGGCCGATCGGCGATTTGGGCTCACGTGATGCGGTAGAAATCATCCTCTTGTCTTCGCTGCAGATGATGAGGCAAGAAAGCGTTTGGCACCATCTTCTGCTAAGAGCCCGGCAAGGTATTCACGCGTGTGAGGCGCTGCGAAGCCACCCTGAAATTGAACTTGGCTGTTGCACCCGTCGGGTAACAACGAGAGCTCATCGCAAAGAAGGCGCAGGGTACCTGCGTCATCCACGTCATACCAGGTCGGCAGAAATTCGATCGCCAGATTAATTTCGACAGCACGTTCGATTGTGTGAGCGAGTACGTCGGCCGTGCTCCACGCGATGAGCTCGAACAGGCTGCGATGAGTATGCTTCAACCCGATGAGGTAATAACCACCGTCCTGGCTGGGACCGAGCACAACGCGATCTCCGTCCTCCTCTAATAGTGAAGCCGCAGTTCGTAATATCTGAGGAGGCAGGGTTGGACTATCGGAGTTGATCAGGCACACCGATTCGAATCCATTACTCAGCAGTTCGTCAGCGCCACTGATCAATCTTTCACCAAGTGTTTCGCCACGCTGAGCCAATAACATGCGGGTCTTTGGCAGAAGATCGCGCAGCAAACTTTCAGCGCCTGCGGGAGTGTATAGCACTACACCTTCCGTTGCATTTGAGTTAAGACTCGCGATACTCATCGTCATGTCACGCAGAAAACAGGCGCTTAATGTCGCGGCTTCTTCTGGGGTGAGTGGAGGAGTCAGACGGGTTTTCATGGGACCGGCGAAAGGCACCTTGGCCATCAGTGCGAGTGCGCAGTGCGGCGCAATCGACGGTGAATTAGGTTTTGAGTAGCGGCGCATGTTCGAAGCAGGAATTCAGATCAAAAGGCGCAGAGTTTGTACTCCTCAAAGGAAGCTCACAAGAATTCCAGCACCAACAGCCAGAGTCCAAATAGACACCGCAACGACAGCCGCGACTCTCCAATTCGTCGAACGCATGATCGTAAAGAGCGACGGTAGGTTAACTGAGGGACCGGCAATAAGGAGAGCCACCGCAGCGCCAAGCGGCGCGCCTGATGCGAGCAGTATCAGCGCCAGCGGGATCTCGAAGAACGTTGGCAACGCCAGAGGGACTGAAACCGCGGCGACCACGAGCACCGCCAGAATCCTTGCCGCAGTCGAATCAAATGCTCTTACCGAGATCATCTGAGCAATAATCATCGAAAACAGAACTCCGATGATTATGACCGGCAGTAAACGAATTGCGACTCGGATGCAGGCGCGCAGGAAATGGAGAAAGTCTGCCGGCCGGGCTTCCGCTTGCCAACTGTCGCTGTTGCAGTGGACTTTGGTCTCGCCCAGCAACCGATCAGCGATTAGTCCCGTGAACAGCACCGCAGCGATGCTTGCCCCAAGTCGCACCGTCCCGACTTTGTAGTCGAAGAGCATGAACGTAAGAATCAAAGCGGCGGGATTTAGCGCGGGCGCGGCGATCATCAATCCGAGCGATGGCCCAAGTCGTCCTGAACGCTCGTAGACGCCGGTAAAGATCGGCGCCACGCAACAGGAGCAGAGCATCAACGGCGCTCCCGCAAGTCCGGCGATTGCTTGCGAGCGCAGCGAACGTCTTTCCAGCAGCCGTGCGAGCCATCGCGAAGAGACAAAGGTGCTGACAGCCCCACTAATCAAAATGCCAAAGAGCAGCGCGGGCCAGATAACCAGAAAATAATTCAACGTGCGCGTGAAGACCCCCGCGGAGGAAGGTCCAACATTGGGTATTACGTTAGCCCGCGGCTTGAAGACTCCGGTAGCCGAGACTTTGCCAATCACCGTCACCGCGGCTGAGCTCTTGTAAGCGATGAGGGCACCGACGATCAGGAGGAGTGGCAAGAAGAAATAAAGAATGCGCCGGGTCGTGGTCGGCGTCGATTCTCTTTCGTCCTCGATCTGTTCTGCAAACATCGCGGTGTCCTATCGCACTAAAATATCCCTATTCTTTCTCAAGCTCAATTCCGCAGGCTTAAGACCTGTGGCCGGTCACAATGATGATTCTGGCGGGAAAACTCATCTGACCATTCGAAAAGAATCCACGCGCGGCTTGTTTTACTTCCTGCGCAACTTGATTGGCTTGCTCTTGAGAAAGGCGGGCGAGTTTCTCCCGCAGCGTTGCTGAGGTTGCCGCCCTCAGTTCCCAAAACTCATCGGCAGAAATCGGAGCTTCAATCTGAAACTTCAACAGTCGCTCACGAACGTCGATCGCGCCAACACTCTTCAAGATGTTCGCCAGTTTGCCTGTCTTAGCGAAACGAAACGCGCCGGGCGCGTCCGGATCCGTAGGCGAACTCTCCACATGGCGCGACATGACTTCGCTTATGACATGCAGGAATGGGTTATCTTCGCTCTCTTGCCATAAGGCTAGTGCGAGTGCGCCTCCTGCTTTTGTTACCCGCAACATCTCGCGCAGCGCCGCAACAGGATCGGGAAAGAACATAGCTCCCAATCGACTAACCACACAGTCAAATGAATTGTCAGCAAATGGAAGTGCGTCAGCCAAACATTGGCGAAACCTAATGTTCGTTATGCCCCGACGCAGCGCCTCGCGTTTGGCAGCCTCGACCATTTCTTCCACAGCGTCTGTACACATCACCGAACCGGTTGGCCCAACCACCTCGGCAATGCTCAATGAAGGTTCACCAGGGCCACCTGCGACGTCCAGCACCGACTGACCTTTGGAAATTTCGGCGTCTTCAATGAGTGCTCGCGTGATTGGAGCAAATATAGTGCGAATCGTCGAGCTGTACTTTTCCCAATACGGAGCTGATTCGGTCCATTCCCGTAGAGTCTCGGTTATTTGCATGTCACTTGTCGCTCAGGCTAATAGCGCGCTACTGGTTCAGCTTACCACCCGAAGATAAGTTCTGCTGACAAACCAGAGCGCTTTCGGATAGGTTCCTTCTTCCAAGATATCTGGCACTTCCGATTGATCTTTTGCCGGATTGCGCAAATGCAGCGACGCGGCTCGAACGATCCATCCGGCCTTGGCTGCCGGGCGCAGGTTTTGCCTGGAAGGACGGCACGTTCGTTAATGCCGGGCGGAAATCTTGCGATCACGCGACCGCCGCTTGCTCACCTTTTATGAAAGCAAGTAGGTCTGCATTACCTGATCCTTGTGCGTCGAGCACATTCCGTGCGGCGCGCCCGGATAGACCTTGAGCGTCGCATTCCTAACAATCTTCGCTGACAGACTTGCCGAATCGTCGATGGGCACGATCTTGTCCGATGCGGTCTCGTCCAATTCGAGACCGAGGTCGGTCGTTTATTCCGCTTTCACCCACGTATCCGATCCTGTCAGCTTAACTGATACGTCAGAAAAGAAGACCTGCAGGGGCTGCCCGTCCGCCGTACCGTGGTGGTCGGTCGAAATAAGCAGAGGCCCAGCTTTCTTGTAGCCCTCCCATGTTGCCGCGACGACGCTCGGCTTATTGGACCCGCCGCGGTGGTAGACGAATTGCTCGACGCGGTTGTCTTTACCGACGTAGAGTTCCCAGGTGTCGCCGGGCGTGTAACCGCCTTCCGAGGGATACTTCACCGCGACCAGCTCGGCAGAGCCGTTGCCCAGCGGCAGTTTCTGCATGCCTTGATCGGTCACGGTGGCGCTGGTGTCCCAGTAAGCATGTAAGGGGAACAGAAGCCAATAGTTATCATTGGTGAAAGCCGGATCGATGCCATTTTTGACGGCGTCGGGTTGGCTGCTGAGTTCGGAGCGCATGTAGGAAACCTTGACCGTTTTACCTTCTTTATCCTTCCCCTCGTAGGAGACCTTGCCGGTCTTTGGCTCCCACTCCCACGAACGAGAGACATTCACTCCGGGAAACTGAATGTTGAAGGTGTACCGGATTCCGTCGATTTGCCCGAACGAATCAAGGCCATAGGTCTTGGCGATCTGTTCGGTATTGATCTTGGCAGTCTGTTCGGGAACGGATGAGCGCTGTTGGGGAGCGGGCGCACGCTTCTGCGCGCAAGAGGTTGCTGCAAGAACCAGCAACCCAAAAACTAGGAAACGGATGGTCTTTGAACGGCCCAACTTTGTCATGGAAACTCCTCCTTTAGCATGTTGCTATCATCGATACGTTAGTACCAGCGGATGGAACCCTATCTGTCATATCCTCCCGCCCTTGTTCCGCGGATCGTCTTCCAAATTCACGTATTCGATCCCAAGGGGTCCCATTGCCGTGACTTGGGCGATGTATTCTCCAGACCTCGCCCAGTGAAAATGCACCGTATTGCCGGGTAGAACGACAACGGTACCCGGTGGGCGACGAATCGAAAAGATCAAGAATCCCAGATCACTCAATCCAGCGTGGTCCTCAGGACGCCGCCCGAGCGGCCAGTGATATTTGCGATCTGATTCATGGATGGGAAGGTCGTTGATCGACGCGAACCGAAAAGCCATGAGCTCGTCGTCATTGAACTCCCAGTTCTCATTGCCATAAGAGCGGTGCCAGTTACCCGAGTCGTCGTGCCACTCGTAAGCAAAGCGCACCGCGATGCGGTTTCCGGTGAACGCCCACAGTTCCTTGATGAGCCGGTAGTCCAACTCTTTCGCCCACTTGCTAGAGAGGAAAGCGACGATTTCGTTTCGTCCGTTAACGAACTCTGAACGATTCCTCCATTGTGAATCGATCGCGTATGCCAGCGCTACTTTCCCCGGATCGCGGGTGTTCCAGATGTCCTCGGCGAGACGTACCTTTTGAATCGCACTCTCGCGTGTGAAAGGAGGCAAAGGGTGCCGTGTTGTCATCGTGGCAGTTGCTATGGTTCTTCTCCTTAGCCAGTTGACCCCATTGAATCGTGGTCGTATCGCGTCACTGGATTGCCGGTACAAAGCCTCGCACCAATGCGGCGATTTCATCCGCAGCCGTATCGAGGGCAAAGTGGCCGGCGTCGAGTACGTGCACTTCGGCTTTGGGAACGTCTTG
>Ga0137362_10003174_pt1 | contig 10932 bp, 9 predicted proteins | sample MadtaG_2_FD_104801 | JGI IMG/M metagenome (GOLD analysis project Ga0137362, IMG submission 104801) | Vadose zone soil microbial communities from Angelo Coast Range Reserve, California, USA - Mad1_100_16 metaG | ecosystem: Environmental > Terrestrial > Soil > Vadose zone | place: USA: California... | reverse complement strand
TTCTCTGCGGCTGTTTTCGCGCAATCCGCCGGCGCTCCCGAACTCCACTTCAAAGACCTCTCTGGCAAGGCGCATTCCCTCTCGGAATATCAGGGAAAAATCGTGGTTCTCAATTTCTGGGCCACCTGGTGTCTTCCTTGCCGCGAAGAAATGCCCATGCTGAACCGCCTGGCCCCGAAATACACTGAGAAGGACATCGTCTTCCTGGCTGCCTCTCTCGACGATGCCGAAACGCAGCCGAAAATCCCGGCGTTCCTCACCAAGAAGAAAATCACCTTACCGGTATGGACCGGCGCGACTCCCGCCTCTCTCAAGCAATTCGACCTCGGCGAAATCCTGCCGGCTACCCTGATCCTCGATCGCGATGCTCGTCCTGTCTTCCGCATCCGCGGCGAAGCCTCGCGCAAGGACATTTCTTCGCGCCTCGACTGGCTTCTGAGCGACCGTCTCGCTAAGGCGCCCAAACCTCAGCTTAAGAACTACTGACCTTCTGGCATCAGCCCGCCCTCCGTCACCCTTCCGCTTTAAGCGTGAATCGCGGGGCTGTCGCGGTTAAACTCGGTCACCTGAGAATTTTCCGTGGAAGACATTTTCTTTCAGAACGCCGCCGTCACCCTCCACGCCGTCGCTGCCGGCCCCGAAGACGGCCAGGTCGTTCTTCTCCTCCACGGCTTCCCTGAATTCTGGTATTCCTGGCACAAACAAATCGAGCCGCTTGCGGCCGCCGGCTTTCGCGTCATCGTCCCGGATCAGCGCGGGTACAACCGGAGCAGCAGGCCGCGCGGCGTCGCGTCGTACGCCACTCCGCAACTCGTCTCGGACGTCATCGCCATCGCCGACCAGCTCGGCCAGCAGCGCATCTTCCTCGCTGGCCACGATTGGGGCGCCCACGTGGCTTGGAGCGCGGCGCTGCTTCATCCGCAGCGCGTCGCCAAGCTCGCCGTCCTCAACGTCCCTCATCCTTCCGTCATGCGCCGCTATCTCAAAACGAATCGCCGCCAGTTGCGCCGCAGTTGGTACATTTTCTTCTTCCAGCTTCCCTGGCTCCCCGAACTATTTTTCTCTGCATTCGACTTTCGCATCGGCGTCCGGTCGCTCGTCCGCTCGAGCCGCCCCGGCACCTTCTTGCCTGAAGACCTCGCTCTGTACCGCGCCGTATGGTCCCAGCCCGGTGCCATGACCGCGATGATTAACTGGTATCGCGCTCTGTTCCGCCATCGCACCAGATTCCCTGACCGCACGGTGCACGTCCCCACTCGTATCCTCTGGGGCATGCGCGATGCCTTTCTTCTCGCCGAAATGGCTCAGGACAGCTTGCGCTATTGCACCGAAGCCGAACTCTACACCTTCGCCCAAGCCTCTCACTGGCTCCAGCACGAAGAACCCGCCCGCGTCTCCGAACTCCTCATCGATTTCTTCCGCAAATAGGCGCGGCCGGCGCATCTCGCCTGCCACACGCGCTACAGCGTGTCGGGTGAAGTGCCCTCGCACACATTCATTCTGCGGTGTTCACGGATAGGGAGACTGCGGCGGGAACCGGCGAGGCTTACCTACTTACTGCCCCCACCCCGGCTTGGGATTGTGCGAGCTTCGGGACTCTTCGGCGTCCAATCTTCAGGAGGAAACGCCACGCGCCAGAACGTCGGGCGCGGCACAGAAAACTCCAGACCGATCTCCGCCTTGCCGGAACGCACCGGACCGAGGAACACCACGTGACATTCCTGCTCCTCTTGCGTCCGTTTGTGCTGCAAATGGACCTTGCTGCCGCTAGTGAGCCGTCCAGCCAGCAGCACCAGGGCCCCGTGTGCGTTGATGGCCAGCGTTTGGGTCTCTTCCTCGAACTCCCTGTTTTGGGCGTCCGTCCCGCGAATGCGCACGCCGACTTGCATCAGCACACGCTGGCTGCGGCGCCGCGCCACCGGATTCGTGGAAGAATGCGACATTTCTCCTGCGTTACCTCACTTCTCCAAATATACCGCGTCGGCCGGGATTGTCGAGTAGCATCCCCGATAATGGTTCTCAATCATGTCACAGCGGAATTTGTCCGCGGGCTCGGAGGGAGAGCCGGACTCAGCCGCGCTCTTCGATCGGCACGTAATGGCGGGTGTCGTGGCCGAGGTAGATCTGCCGGGGCCTTGCGATTTTCTGCTCGGGGTCGAGCAGCATCTCTTCCCATTGCGCAATCCAGCCCGAGGTGCGCGGAATCGCGAACAACACTGGGAACATCGTCATCGGAAAGCCCATCGACTGGTAGATCAGCCCAGTGTAGAAATCCACGTTGGGATAGAGTTTCCGCTTGACGAAGTATTCATCCTCGAGCGCGATCCGTTCGCACTCCAGCGCGATCTCCAGCAACGGGTTTTTGCCCATCAATTCAAACACTTCGTACGCCACGCGCTTGATAATGCGGGCGCGCGGATCGTAGTTCTTGTACACGCGGTGCCCGAAGCCCATCAGCTTCGTCTCACCCGCTTTCACCCGCTTGATGAAGTCCGGCACCTTTTTTACCGAACCGATTTCCAGCAGCATCCGCAGCACTTCCTCGTTGGCCCCGCCGTGCAATGGGCCATAGAGCGCGGCAATCGCCGCCGCTGTCGCCGAGTATGGATCCACGTGCGAGCTGCCCACTCCGCGGATGGTGTTCGCGGAACAATTCTGTTCGTGGTCCGCGTGCAGGATAAAGAGAATGTCCAGCGCCCGTTCCAGCGTCGGATTCGGGTGGTACCTCATCTCCGTGGTGCGGAACAACATGTTAAGGAAGTTGCCGGGATAGCTTAGCTCGTTGTCCGGATAGACGTACGGCATCCCCAGCGTGTGACGATAAGAAAACGCCGCAATCGTCGGCATCTTGCCGATCAGGCGGTACGTCTGCTTGCGGCGCGACTCCGCGCTGAAGATGTCCTTGGCGTCGTGGTAGAAAGTCGAGAGCGCAGCGATCGTGGAGATCGTCATCCCCATGGGGTGCGCGTCGTAGTGAAAGCCGTCTAGAAATTTCTTAATGCTCTCGTGGATGAAGGTGTGGTGCGTGACGTGGTAAGTCCAATCCTTGAGCTGCGCAGCCGTCGGCAGCTCGCCGTTCAGCAGGAGATAGGCCGTCTCCAGGTAGGTGCTCTTCTCCGCGAGGTCCTCGATCGGGTAGCCGCGGTAGCGCAGGATTCCCAGGTCGCCGTCAATAAATGTCACCTTGCTGATGCAAGACGCCGTGTTGTTGAACGCCGGGTCGTAGCTCATCATACCGAAATCGGCGGGGTCCACCTTGATTTGCCGCAAGTCCATGGCGCGGATGGTGTCGTGGGTGATCGGGATTTCGTAGGTCTTGCCCGTGCGATTGTCGGTGATCGTCAAAGTCTGGCGGGGCGTGGCGGAGCCATCAGTCTTGCGCGCTTGCGTTGCAGACGGTGCGGAGTCCATAGAACGTTCCTTAAGGGAAGCGGCCACAAATCACGTATTGCCTTAACACTGTACACCAAAGGGAAGCCGCCGGGAATGGGGCCGTTTGCGCGTAACTGCAAGCAGATGTTTGGCGTGGGAGGAGGGCTGGCGGGCAGGGAGAACGGCCCGGAAGGCGGGAAAATATACCTCTTGACAATAGTCGTTATAACGAGTACCATCACCATGGCAAATCCGGGAGGTGGCCATGATCAACATTCGCAAGAGCGAGGAACGCGGGCACGCAGACCACGGCTGGCTCGACACGCATTTCACTTTTTCCTTCGCCGATTATTACGATCCGAAACACACTCACTTTCGCACCCTGCGGGTGATGAACGACGACCGGGTAGCTGGCGGCGGGGGTTTTCCCACGCACCCGCACCGGGACATGGAAATCGTCACCTACGTGCTGGACGGAGCGCTCGAACACCGCGACAGCATGGGCAACGGCTCGGTCATCAAGCCGGGCGACGTGCAATACATGAGCGCCGGAACAGGAGTGACGCACAGCGAATTCAACGCTTCGAAAACCGATCCTGTGCACCTCTATCAAATCTGGATGTTCCCGGAAAAACAGGGACTGAAGCCGGTTTATGACCAGAAGAATTTCTCTGAAGCTGACAAACGCGGGAACCTGCGCCTAGTGGCTTCTCCTGACGGGCGCGACGGCTCGGTGAAGATCCGGCAGGAAAACGAGCTCTACGCCACGGTGCTGGGCGCGGGCGAATCCGTGCGGCACGCGCTGAAGCCGGAACGGCATGCGTACGTGCAGGTGGCGCGCGGCAGCGTGAAGCTGAACGGCACGCAGCTCGATGCCGGCGACGGCGCCGCCATCTCCGCCGAAAAGGCTGTCGAGCTCACCGGCGTCGACAACGCCGAAGTATTGCTCTTCGATTTGGCGTAAGTTGCTCCCAGAAAAACAGGGCGCGGATCCCGCTCGGTGAACGAGTGGATTCCGCGCCCTTGGATTTTGGAACGCAGATGCAGGAATGAGGAAGGCAAATCCACTCCTGAAATTATTCTCGCCAAAAGTTTTGCTGGGGCGCGGTGAGCTAGTCCGGCGAGGAAAGCGTCACGATTGCGCGCCGGGGGCGCCGAGAGGCTCGAAGGCGGCTTTGAATTTCGGCTTGCGGGCCGCATAGAGGGCGTAGCCGGCGCCGACGAGAGCGAAGATCAGCGACAGGACGCCGTTGCCCTTCATTTCGATCTCCCACAAGTGGGCCAGGATGGCTTGCAGAAGTTGTCCAGAGAAGGGGACTTTTTCGCTTTTCATGACGATGAGGGTGAAAAAAATGGCGTCGCCGAACAAAACGCTGGCGATTGTGAGAACAGGGATGAGGATCTGGCCGAAAAGAGTAACTTTGCGGGTGCCTTTGATGACACCTTTGGCGACGAGGTAGCCGATGAGGATGGCCCCATAAAGAAAAATGTAGTTGATGGCATAGGCCACGACGCCCCAGGCAATCCCACCTAGAAGGGCAGCGCCAATGCCGAGCGCCAGGCCGTTGGGGTAGTTCGCCTCGAGCGCTTCGTAGTCCATTGCGGCGCGATCCAACTCCTGGTGGACCTTCTGCTGGCATCCGGAGCAAAAGTAACCCGGCATTCCGTTCATGAGCGTCAGCGAGGAAGTCGAGGAACTCGCGCAATGCTCGCAGCGGCCGTCGAAGGCCAGGGCAAGAGGCTTCAGAGCCTCGCGTAGCGTATCCGCTAGCTTGGCCACCTCTGCGGCTTTTGGTTTGGTAAAGGAGTATTTCCATTCCCAGCGGAGGAAATCGCTGCCGACGGCGGCAAGCTTTCCCGGTTTCTTCCCGGCCAGGGCCGGACTCTCTTTGAGAGCAGCCTTCAAAGATTCGGTTTCAGCAACTTTCTTGAAGCGCAACAGGATGACAACGTTCGAGGCGCTCCCGCTGCGGTTGAACCCAATGGCGGTGACGTAGCCGTCACGCGCACCCATGACACTTCCATGTTTCCTGCCCCAGGGTCCCTGGCGGGGGAAGTATTGGAGCCCGGTGAGGGAAGCAACTTGCTGGAGATAGTCGCGTTCGTTCATGAACTCCGTCTCCGTCAGCCGCGAGCGCGGTGGAATTCGCGCATAAAATTGACCAGGGCTTCAACAGCTTCGTGCGTAACAGCATTATAGAGCGAGATGCGCATTCCGCCGACGGAACGATGGCCGGGTGTGCCTACGAGGTCAGCAGCGGCGGCCTCCGCGGCGAACTGTTTTTCGAGGGCTTCGTTTCCATTCGCGACGCGGAAGACAACATTCATTTTCGAGCGAGAGGATTTTTCGACGGGGCAGGCGTAGAAGCCGCCGCTGTTCTCGATGGTGTCATATAGGAGCTTGGCTTTGGTTTCGTTGCGCTTTTCGATCCCCGTGATCCCGCCTTCCGCTTCGATCCAGTCCATCACCAGTCCGACAATGTAGACCGCGAAAGTCGGCGGGGTGTTGTAGAGCGACTTCTCCTTGATGTGAGTGCGGTACTGAAGGATCGTGGGGAGATTCTTTTCGGCGCGTTCGGCGAGATCTTTACGAATGATGACGACAGTGACGCCGCTCGGGCCGAGATTCTTCTGCGCTCCCGCGAAGATGAGGCCGAACTTTTTCACGTCGATGGGGCGCGAAGCGATGTCCGAAGACATGTCGGCGACGAGGGGCACGCTGCCGGTTTCGGGAGGCGACTTCCACTGGGTGCCTTCGATGGTGTTGTTGGTGCAGATGTGGACATACGAGGCGTCGGGCGAGAATCTGATTTCGTCTTTGCGCGGGAGGCGCGCGAATTTTTCAGCTTCGGTGGAGGCCGCGACGTTGTGGAGTACGCCCTTCTTCAATTCGGCGAGAGCTTTCGCCGTCCATGTGCCGCTGTGGATGAGATCGACGGGCTTGCCGCGGAGGCAGAGATTCATGGGCACCATGGTGAACTGCATGCTGCCGCCACCCTGGAGAAAAATCACGTCGTAATCATCGGGAATGGCGAGATGCTTGCGCAGGCCGGCTTCGGCGTGCGCGTTGATGCTCTCGAATTCCGGCGAGCGGTGGCTCATCTCCATTACGGACATGCCGGAGCCGCGCCAGTCGAGCAGTTCTTCACGGATGCGTTCGAGGACGGGCAGCGGCAGAGCGCCGGGACCAGCGTTGAAGTTGTGGACGCGCTTGGCGGTGTGCGCGCCGACGGTTCCAGGATTCAAGGCGATGGTTTCCTCTTCAGAGTGGCGTTCGGGAGCCGCAGGTAATGCCGCAGCTCTTTCTTAACCTTCCAGAATAGCAGAGGTGAACAAGTGCAGACGGAGAAGGAGGGTACGCGAAGCGGCGGGGTAAAGGGTCGACGCGTTCGGCCCGAACGCGAATTGGGCGTGACGGTGCAGGGCGTAGGGCCATGAGAGCGGATTTTTGGGGCAGTGATTCAGGGTCGAGTGATGATGCGGTAGCCGCCGCGGATCCTGAGGATCTCAAGAAAGTCTTGAGAATGCAGCGCGAGGTCGAGGCGAGCGCCGGAGGGCAACTGACGGGCATTGAGATCAGCGCCTACCAGCGCGTGTGCCCCGCGGTAGCAGATGTTCGCGCGGTATGGTATCGCTCGGCGATGTTGCAATTGCTGGCTGGGCCATTGAATTTGCTCTCACGACGGCAGCGCGAGGGTGAATTCGACGATGCAGTATTCAGCGTTGCAGCGACACTTTCGATGAAATGTATGCAGATAGGCGTTGTCCAGGATGAGCTTCCGCTGGATGTAGGAGAGTTCGTGAGGGAGATCGAGAATGCTGCGAGAGAGAAGTCGCTTGGGGAGAGGCTTGACATTCGGGGCTGGCGAGCATAGAGAGGAAGGACACAAGGCCCCGCATTATCCATCCGACGACCGATCCCATGGAGGTGAGAGATGAAGCGAATCGTGTTTTGCGGGTTGTTTGCCGCGTTATTGATCGTGCTGGAAGCGAGTCCAGCCCGGGTGGCTCCGGACAAAACGCCGACCCTATGGCAAACCAGAGACGGCGTCAAGGTCATAAATCTTTGGGAGGTGCCGGAAATAGGCATACGCTTTCCAGAATGCGTGATGATGCGGATGTCCAACGACAAGCAGAAGGAAATGGAGAGCGAACCTTTGAAGTTTCTGCGAAGTCGCAAGATTCTCGAGGGCGCCGATCAAGTGCAGGGCCGCATGGTAGTGCGCATCCTGGACCCGAAAAAAACGGCCGCTAACGAAGTTATCAGCGTCGGGTGCCACGATGAGGACACCTACCTGGCCTACGCTACCTTTCAAGTGTCATCGATCAAGGGGACCGACGCGCCGGTAAAGTAAGATCATTGCGGGAGACCGACGCGGCGCAAGAGATCCTGGAAGCGGGGTTCCCCGCGCAGCGGGTCAAAGGCATCGTCAACCTTCAACCAAGGCATGTGGATGTCACGCTCCGTGAAGGCCCGGTCGAGAGCATCGAGCGCTTGCTCCTTTTCGCCCAACGCGGCATAGACCATCGCGAAGTAGTGAGTGGCAACGTGACTTTGTTTGCCGCGTTCGTCCAGCTCGTCCAAAACCTTTCTTGCGTCAGCTTTCCTCCCAAAGGCAGCGTAAGCTCGCGCCAGCCCTACCAGGCGACCCGGACCGCGGTTTGAAAGGGCGACGGCGTGCTCCGATTCCGCGATGGCCTCCTCGCGCATGCCCTTGGCACGATAGCTCCAGCCGAGGCAGGCGTGAGCGCCGTCGGAGTTGTCGTCCAACTCGAGAGCCTTCCTGCACTGTTCGATGGCGCGGTCATACTGGCGGGCAAAATAAAACGTCCAACCAGCGTTGACGCTGGTCAGAAGCGAAATTGGGTCCAGCTCCTGGGCGCGCTGGACCTGTAGGAAGGCGTCTTCGAATCGCCCCGAAACCAACAGGTAATTGGAATATCTTCGGTGGGCTTCGGCATCGCTGGGGTTCAGCGCGAGAGCGCGTTGGAACTCGCTTCCGGCGCCGGACCAGTCCCAATCGCCGTAGAGACGGATTCCTCCCAGAGCGGTATGCGCCTGACTGAGCGAGTCGTCCAGCGCTAGCGCCTTGAGCGCGTATTGTTTTGCAATGGGCATCGCCGACTTCGCGGGAAGGTCATTGGTCGTCCAGTAGTAGCCGGCAAGATCCGCGTATGCGGGGGCGTAGTTGGGGTCGAGGAGCACGGCTTGTTCAAAATATTGGCGAGCCTTGCGATGCTCCTCCAGCGAGCCCTTTTGCCAGTGGTAGCGGCCCTTCAAGTAGGCGTCATAGGCTTCGGGGTTAGCGGTGGGCGTCCGGGGTGGGTGCTGAGCGGGGAGCAATTGGATAGCGAGGGAGCTAGCGATCCGGCCGGCGACGTCGGATTCGAGAGAGAAAACGCCCGCGACGTCGTAGTCATAGTTTTCGCTCCAGAGTGTGGTCTGGTCGCGGGCCTGGATGAGCTGAGTGGCGATGCGCACGCGGCCGCGCTCGCGACGCACGCTGGTTTCCAGAATGTAGCTCGCACCGAGCTCGCGGCCGATTTGGTCCACGCGCTTCTGGCTGCCCTTGTAGACCATGGCGGATGTGCGGGCGATCACGCCGAGCCGCTGCGGCATAAGACGGCCCAACTGATTAATCATTTCGTCGGTCAGGCCGTCGCAGAAATAGTCCTCTTGGGGGTCGCGGTTCACGTTTTCGAACGGCAGGACCGCCAACGTGATTTTTCCCTGCGGCGGTTTGAACCACAGCCAAGAATGCCGACGAGCCAGGTAGGCTCCCGCCGAAAGAGCGATGACGAGCAATCCTGCCAGCATAGCGGCGAAGCGAAGCCCAAAGCGGCGCGGCGGCGAGCTGTCTTTATCGGGAACGCCGCGGGCCAGGCGCCGCAAGTCGACGAGCAGTTCTCTTACCGATTGGTAGCGGTTTTGCGGATCTTTCTCCAGGCATTTCAGAATGATTTGTTCCAAACCCAATGAGATCTTGGAGTTGAATTGGCGCGGTGGTATGGGTGGCTGAGTTTGGATGTCGGCGGCCAACGCGGTGGCGAGCTTGGTTTTGAACGGGCGCTGGCCGGTGGCCATCTCGTAAAATACCGCGCCTGTCGCGTAAACATCCGTGCGCGCATCCGCCGGCTGGCCGCGGAGCTGTTCGGGGGCCATGTAGGGCAGTGTCCCCGCGCCAAGCGCGGTGCTGCTCATCTCGTCTGCGGTGGATACTTCACTGGCAGGCTGCAGGAGTTTCGCAAGGCCAAAGTCGAGGATCTTCGGCTGGCCCTTCGGTGTGACCATAATGTTTCCCGGCTTCAGGTCGCGGTGCACAATGCCATGCTCGTGGGCTTCTTGCAGCGCGGCGACGATTTGTATTCCCAGGTTGAGAACCTCGCTTTCGGGGAAGGGACCGAGGGCGAGCCGATCAGCGAGAGTTTTTCCCGGGACGTACTCCATCGCAAGGAATGCAATGCCGTCCTGCGTGTCAAAGTCATAGATGGCGCCGATGTGGGGATGATTCAGCTTGGCGAGGGCCAGAGCCTCTTTGCGAAAACGGCTGCGCGCCTCATCGCTGGCAAGCCCGCCTGCCGGCAGGACTTTCAGAGCCACGTCGCGGTCCAGACGCAAATCGTGAGCGAGATAGACGACGCCCATTCCACCGGCACCGAGCCGCTCGATGACGCGATAGTGAGAAATGGTTCCGCCGATGAGTACGGCGGAAGCTTGGGGCAAGTGCGAGGCATGACTGGATTCAGATTCGGACTCCTGTGTGAGAAGGAATTCTACTTCGTGACGCAGGGCGTCGTCGCCGGCAGTGGCTTCCAATAGGAAGGCTGCGCGCTGGTGCGCGGGCCGCTCGAGAGCAGCGTGATACAAATCCTCGACCTGGTGCCAGCGGTCAGGCATTTGCATGCCACTCCTGTCTCATCTTCCGCAACGGTGGAGGGGAACTTAAGCAGTCATGTTAGGGGGGAGGCGGTGAGCAAGTCAACGAGACGCGAGGGATACCTGAATTGCTGGCAGAGAAGAGAGGGCTACAAGAGGGAAGATGGCCACCTGAAGGTCGCCGCTACGGGACAAGGGCGAATTCGACGCGGCGGCGCATGGGGTCGATGCGTTCGGCGCGGACGCGGACGCGGTCACCGAGGTGCCAGGCGAGTTCTTTGGCGGTAGCGCCGCGGCCACGGCCGTGATGCGAGCCTGCAGCACCGCGGCGCGCAGAGGATTCGCGGAGGGCGACGATGGCGTGGTCGCGCTCGCGGAAGACGCAGCGGGCGCCGGCGGCCTCTTCAAGGGCGTTGATGGGGAGAAGGCCTTCGACGAAAACTTCGAAGAGCTCGACGAAGCAGCCGAATTTCTGGACAGAAATGATCAGGGCGTCGTACTCCTCGCCGAGATGGTCTTCCATGAATTGCGCGGTTTTCCAGTCCATTAGTTCGCGTTCTGCGCCGTTGGCGCGGCGCTCGGCTTCGGAAGTTTCGGTGGCGATTTCCTCGAGCTGGCGGAGCGAATAAAGCGTGACTTCCGAGCCGCGCGGCGCGGCGACAGATGCGCTTGTGGCGGGCCGG
>Ga0137362_10003173_pt1 | contig 10934 bp, 10 predicted proteins | sample MadtaG_2_FD_104801 | JGI IMG/M metagenome (GOLD analysis project Ga0137362, IMG submission 104801) | Vadose zone soil microbial communities from Angelo Coast Range Reserve, California, USA - Mad1_100_16 metaG | ecosystem: Environmental > Terrestrial > Soil > Vadose zone | place: USA: California... | reverse complement strand
GCGCGATCGAGGCGCAGAAGGCTGGATTCAGAATTATCAGCATAGACAAAGGCTGCCTGGTAAATTCCATTTTTCATTATCCGGCGAATATGATTTTCTTCACCACGCCGGAATTGCTGGAAATCGGCGATATCCCCTTCAGCACCGCCAATCCCAAACCGAACCGCCTGGAGGCGCTGGAGTATTACCGGAAGGTGACCGAGCACTACAAATTGGATATTCGTCAATACCAAAGAGTGGAGACCGTCACCGGTCAGGATAACCGCTTTCACATTACCACTTGCGACCGGCTGGGGCGGGTTTACGACTATGCTTGCCGGAAGGTGATCGTCTCAACCGGCTATTATGATCGGGCAAACCTGTTGCGCATTCCCGGCGAAGACCTGCTCAAAGTCTTTCATTACTATCGCGAACCACATCCCTACTTCGACAATGACGTTCTGGTGATCGGCGGCAAGAACTCGGCGGCGATTTCCGCATTGGACTTGTGGCGGCACGGCTCCCGGGTCACGCTCGTCCATCGTGGTCCGAAGATGCACTCGCACGTGAAATATTGGATCCTGCCGGATATCGAGAACCGGATCAAGAACGGCGAGATCACTGCCTACTTCAACACCACGGTGCAAGAGATTGCACCCGACCATGTCGTAGTGCAAGCCCCCGCGGGCGAACTCACCATCAAGAACGACTTTGTCTTTGCCCTGACTGGATACCATCCCGATTACGATTTCCTACGGGCGATGGGCATTGAGCTCTCTGCCGACCAGTGCCGTCCAGTCTGCGATCCTATAACGCTGGAAAGCAATGTGCCGGGTGTCTATGTGGCCGGCGTGATCGTCGCCGGATCGCGGACCAATGAGATCTTCATTGAGAATGGCCGGTTCCACGGCCAGCAGATAGCCGCGCACCTAAAGCGGGAATTGAGCCAGCGGACCTGATCTTCTAAAGGTAACCTACTGTATTTATCCCTAGGCAGGTTTCTCCGCGGATAAGTCCCTGCAATGAGAATCGGTCAAAAAAAACCAGCCCCGGGATTTCTCCCAGGGCTGGACAGAAACAGAAGAGGAAACATGCGAACTCTCTCTGCTAGGACTTTAGACGACGGCGAACCAGACCAGCGATTCCCACTAAACCGGTTCCGAGAAGACCCAAGGTGCCGGGCTCTGGAACCGCCGGAGGCGGGGTGCCAGGGACAGTGCCAGCGAAGCACGTTCCTGGATTGGCCACAGTGCCGCTACAGACGGTACCAACAACGTGGAGCGCAACCTGTATTCCAGTCGCAACGTCCGCGTTGGTTAGAACCAAGGACCATGTTGAAGCAGTGGCTGGGCCAGTCGTTTGGAAGAAGAGGGTGCAGGAAGCACAAACCGCTTGGAGACCACCGCCTCCCGGGGGACCGACGCTAAGCGTACCCAGGCTGACATTTGTCACCGTGGAAGTTGCACTAATATTGCCCCCAAACGAAACAACCGGTCCACCGATCCGAACTTGAGTGCCCGGATTCATCGAGACGGTCACACATACGCTGGTGGCTGCTGCACCGCAGGTTCCAGTGCCGCCCTGGGTGAGATCTACGGTTCCGACGACCGTGGCACCTACCGTTATGTTGAGTGTTGTAGCCGAAGCTGCGGGCACCATTGCAAGCGCTGCAACCAGAACTAAGGCCAGAATTGAGAGTTTCAAACTGATATTCCGCACGACTGTTCCTCCCCAAGTGGGTCAACTAGTACTTCAGTAACGCATTACTATTGGCAAGAGGGGTGCCAATCCCGCATTGGAAAACTCATGAAGTCAACTAATTGATTTTAATGGGATTAGTCATAATAATGTTGACAGAACCCGCGTCCCAGGGTTGATCAACTGCAAATTCCTGCACATTATGTGCGGGGATTTCGGCAAAGCTCATTACCGAGGGCAAATCCGCAAGTGCTTGCTAGCAGGCGACTAAACGGTCAATTTTGGCCGCCATAATGAAGTCGCTCTCGGTCAGGCCGTCAATTTTGTGGGTCCAGAGGGTGATTTGGGCCTTGCCCCAGGCCAGCATGATATCCGGATGGTGTCCCTGCTCCTCGGCCAGCGCCCCTACCCGGTTGACGAAGTCCAGTGCCTGCTTGAAGTCTGGAAACGTGAAAGAACGAGTGACGTGGTGCTCGTTTACTACAGTCCAGTGCGCCCATTCCGGTACCTGCTTATGGATATCGGCAAGCTCCTTACCTTTAAGCGGAGGGACTCCGCCACGGCAGGGAACACAGGTTTTGCTAGCCAGGGACATCATCTTCTCCGAATCTTCATTTTCAAGATGACGCGGCTCGGCCAGGGGATGCTACAACCATCGCGGAACCAGGTTTGCCGCGCTCACAAAACGTCAGACGCAGAACGTCAGAACGGAATGTCTTCATCGCTGATGGAGGACGGCGCCGCGGCGGCAGCCGGCTCGGGCTCCGGGACCCGTTGGTCGAAGTTGTTGCCTGCGGCTACGCCTCGCGCGGACTCTCCACCCTCACCCCGGCCACTGAGCAGGACCAGATCATTGGCGACGACCTCGGTCATGTACTTCTTCTGATTGGTCTGTTTGTCTTCCCAGGAGCGGGTTTGTAAGCGTCCTTCGATATAGACTTTGCTGCCTTTTTTCAGATACTCACCGGCGATTTCGGCCAACCGTGCCCAAGCGACGATGTTATGCCACTCGGTCTGGTCCTGCCATTGCTCGTTCTTGTCCTTGAAACGGTAGCTGGTGGCGACAGAAAATTTCGCCACGGCTGTGCCGCTGGGGGTGAACTTAACCTCTGGGTCTTTGCCGAGATTTCCAAGCAGGATCACTTTGTTAACACTTTTAGGCATGGGAGCGCTCCTAACAAACCTGAGTTGCCGAAGAATAGAATTTGGACAAATATACCAGCTTTATTTCGCTGAGAACGACTAATCGAGATTGCGAGTTTCAAATCAGGAAAGCGTGTCTTGGCTAGGTTAAGTCCGGCACGGTTAAGTCCCAGCAAGTGAAGGTCACGTGGTAATCCTTACGGCTTCGGCGCGCTTTGTATTGCCTCAAAGGTCATTTCTTTCCTGGGGCTTCCAGTCTGGCGTTTCCAGGCAAGAAAAAGTCCAGCATAGGTTTCTGTGATGTAGTCCTGCAGCGCGACGCCGAGTTCGCGCGCCATCGAGTCGATCCAATCAGGCGGACCCTCGATTTCCGCAAAGTTACCAATCGGAGTTTCATCCAGAACCACGTGGCCCTGCTCGCCTTTCCATTCGGCCCGAAATTTTTCATAGCGAAAGCACGGTTCGAACTGTAGTGCTCGCAGGATAGCTTCCATTTTTTCGCCGCTCTCGACCTGGGTTTCGGTCTCAATCCGGGTCTTGTGAGGCCCGCTTTTCTCCTCGCTTCTAGCCTTGTGCGTGAGAACCCATGTTTCACCATACTTGCGCAGGCGCAGGAGGTCTCCCCGTGTCCTCAATGGACGACCGGGCAGATCGAAAAGTGTGTTCATCTCGTGCGTGCGCGGAGTGACTTGCTTTAACCCGAGTTGGCGCAGTCGGGACACGAGCGACTCAAGCTCAGCAACTCGGAACTTGATTTCGATCTCGGTTGAGGAGGACATTCACGAAAGTATAAATAGAAAAACCGTCAACCACGAAGTACACGAAGGAATAGGACGGAAATCAGGTTCGTCGGGGATTTCCTTCGTGGTCCTTCGTGGTTTATGGGTCTGCTTAGGTCGTTCGGCTAAAGGTCGGCAGCTTTACTAGTTCGCTGGCGGGCACAGATTCGACGGGCTGGCCCGCCTTGCGCCAGGCCGCCAGCCCTCCCACGATTACGAACGCACGAAACCCTTGCTCCCTCAGTAGCAGCGCCACCCGGGCGCTGGTCGCTTCCCGCGCTCAAGTACAGTACAGATAAATGTCTTTGTCCTTGGGCAGGGTTTTCAATTCTTCTGCCAAACGATTTGGTTCCAGCCGGATTGATCCCGCAATGCGTGCCGCTCCAGAGTCGTAATAACCATGACTTCGGACGTCGGCCAGAATGATGTCTTTGCCCTCGGCGGAAGCGATCAGCTCTGCCAGTTCGTGAACATGAATCCGCGGCACCGTGCCGGAAATACGGTAGCGACGGTACTGCACGATGCGATAAATCAGATAAACGCTCGCTGCGACGAGTATTACTTCAGCCAACGTGTGGCTCGCGGTCTGCAGTCCGTGGGTGATTTTGGCAACAAAATCCCGAAACAGGTAGCCGGCGCCTCCATATGCCAGGATGTAGAGACAAGCTCCAGCTAGATCAAGCCGAAGAAACTGCAGTGGCGGCATTTTCATGCTGCCGGCAAGCGGCGGGGCCATGGTATTGACGCCAGGAATGAACTTGGCAAAGAGCAGGGTCACGCGTCCGCGCTTATAGAACGACTCCGCGGAACGCAGGATGCACGTCTCAGGATTCAACGATAGCCCACAAATGAAACTCAGCAGCGCCCATCCTGTATAGCGGCCCAGCAGAAATAACAGCACATCACCGAGGATCATGGCCACAACCGCAGTCAGGAAAGCAACGGGTGCGCTCATAACGTGTGCGGCGGAGGCAGCCCCGGCGGCAACCAACGCGATGGCAGCCGGTGCCGGCAGTCCCGCGGCCTCTGCAAAGACCAGCAGGAACACCAGCAGATATCCGTGATGCGAGACCGCGGCCAAAAGATTGTTCATGCTCTACACTAGTATAAGAAAAAAAGGCGGCCGCAGCCGCCTTGGCATTCGAAAAACGCAGAATTACATCGAAGTCTTTTCTTTCGCGGCCTTCATCATTTTGACGCTCATGACATGGATGGTGCCCTTGTCCGCATAAACGTGTGCGCTAAGCTGGACGTGATGGCCTTCGTGTCCCTTCAGGGCTTCAGGATTCATTACATCCCAGCTTTTCTGGTCGGCGTCGCTTACGAAAGTGATTTTGTCGCCGTCAGCTTTGACGGTGCCCTTCAGCGTCTGCAGCGGCGCTTTGGCGGCTGTTTTGCCCATGTCGCAGCTTTTTCCCGTCTCTTGCGCGGCGGCAGCCATGCTAAATGCTAAGCAAACTGCCAATGTGAGGATCCAGAGCTTTTTCATTTATGCAATCTCCTTAAGTTAAATGCCCCGTGAAATTAGACTCCTGATTGCTAGTACGAAGCAAGCGCGGATTTGGATGTCGGAGAAAGGAGGAAAGTTACAGCTCGGACGAATCTATTTTTCTCGCGCAACCACAAATTCGGGGGCCCATAGCAGGGCACGTTTGATTTCGGAATCAGGGAAGGTGCAAATCGCCCTGCGGGCGGATTCGGCATATTGCAAAGCGCGGTTTGCGGCAGAATCGAGCGAGCCATACCGATTGAGGATTGCGAGAATCTCGGCATGCGTGACTCCGTTGAACGCGCGTTGCGCTACTACGGTTTCAATCATCTCGCGTTCCTCGGATGTACAACGCTCCAGAGCGTGAATCACCGCCATCGTGACTTTGCCTTCGCGCAGATCACTGGCCACCGGTTTTCCCAGAATATTTTCCGAAGCGGTGAGATCGAGAACGTCATCCACGATTTGAAATGCCATGCCGAGATCGCGCCCATAGCGCGCAACCTGATCTTCCTGCTCGGGAGTTGCATCGCTGAGAATTGCGCCCAGCCGCATGCAAACCGAGAACAAGCATGCAGTTTTCCGATAGATGAGATCAAAGTGCTCGTCCAATGAGATAAGTTTGCTGAGCTTCTCCATCTGCAGCAGTTCACCTTCGACCATCTGCTGTGTGAGTTCGATCAGCGCGTCAAGAATGCGAAAATTGCGCTCCTGCACGGCGACCTTAAACGCCTGCATATAGAGCCAGTCGCCAGCCAGCACGCACTTGGAATTTCCCCACTGGGTGTTGGCAGCAGGACGGCCGCGCCGCGTTTTGGCTTCGTCAATGATGTCGTCGTGAACGAGGGTCGCAGTATGGATGATTTCCACAACCGCGCCAAGTTTCACTGCACCGCGCCCTTCGTAGTCGAACAGCTTTGAAGAAAGGAGGAGAAGCGCCGGACGAATGCGTTTACCCCCGCCCTCGCGCAAATATTCTCCAATTTCCGTGATGGCAGTGACCCCGGAAACCGTGTCGCGGCCGAATTCGCGCTCGATGGCGGCAAGGTCGTCGCGCAGAAGCTCGAAGACTTCTCGTCCGTTAGTGGCGGTTGTGCTCATCTCTAATATTCACCATGGAGACACGGAGGCACGGAGAAGGCAGCCTGCAAAACAATCTCATTTCATCGAGAGCGATCTCGAACTACATGCCTCGTTGGTTTTCTCCGTATCTCAGTGCCTCCGTGGTGAATCAGTTCGTCCTGTAATTCGTAAACTGCATATCAATTCCAAAATCTTGCTGCCGGAGCAGGGCGATGATCTCCTGCAAGGTGTCGCGGTCCTTGCCGCTGATCCGCACCAGGTCGCCTTGGATTGACGCCTGTACCTTTTTCTTAGAATTCTTGATCAGCTTCACGATGTCGCGCGCTTTCTCGATGGGGATGCCCTGCTGCATGGTGATTTTCTGTTTTGCCGTTCCACCCAAGGCGGATTCGATCGGAGTATAAGTAAGTCCCTTGAGCGAAATGCCGCGCTTGACCAGCTTCGCCTGCAGGATGTCATTAATCGCCTTCAGTTTGTACTCATCAATCGAGTGCAGCACGATCGCGTCTTTACCTTCGAGCACGATATTGGACTTCGAGTCCTTCAAATCGAAGCGGGTCGTGATCTCTTTCATCGCCTGCTGGATGGCGTTTGAGACTTCCTGCAGGTCAATCTTGCTGGTAATGTCAAAAGTGTTCTCTGGCATGACCTAATAGATTAGCCGTTAGCGCGGAAACATGCACGCCGGAGGCTAAACGGACGGCGCAGGTTCTGGAAGCGAAAAAAAACGATAGAAATTCTGGGAAGTGTAGTTGCCAACTTCTTCGGGTGAGATTCCCCGAAGCTCGCCAATTTGCCGTGCGACTTCCTTCACGAATGCGGGCTCGTTGCGTTTGCCCCGATACGGAATGGGGGCAAGGAACGGCGAGTCGGTCTCGATCAGCATGCGGTCGAGCGGGACTTCTTTCGCTGAATCGCGAATCTGCTGGGCTTTTGGGAAGGTGATATTTCCCGCAAACGAAATCATGAATCCCATATCGAGCGCGCGTTTGGCGTGCGGCCACGTGCTGGTGAAGCAGTGCAGGATCCCGCCAAGGCCTGAGGGCTTCCAGTTCTGTTCGATGAATGCCAGACAATCTTCCCATGCGTTGTCGCTGTTCTCAGACGGGCGGCAGTGAATGACTATCGGCAACTTGGCCGCGCGAGCTAGTTCCATCTGGCGGATGAACACGTTCTTCTGAGTCTCGCGGGGCGAGTGGTCGTAGTAATAGTCGAGACCAATTTCTCCCCAGGCGATGACTTTGGGTTTGCGCGCGAGTTGTTCAAGTTCGGCGAAGTCTGAGTCTTTGGCGAGCTTGGCTTCGTGGGGATGAATGCCGACACTGGCGTAAATGCAGTCGTGCTGCTCGGCGATCTTGATGGCGCAATCGAGCGGGCCAGGGCCGTCGCCTGTGCCGACGGCGAGGATGTCGGTGATTCCGGCTTCACGCGCACGCGTGATGACGTCGTCGCGATCAGAGTCGAAGCGCGGGCCGTCGAGGTGGGCGTGGGAGTCGATGAACATGGGAAGAGTGTTCACCCAGCGGACGACGTTTTGGCCAGGTCAGCCAGATCAGTCTCCGTGACGAAATCGGCGACGAAAACCAAGTGTGTGGTCGGGTCGATTGGAACCGATGGCCAACCCGTTGCCTCTTTGCTGAAGTCGGTATTAGAGATCAAGTCCTGAAATCTGTTCAGAACCTCCGAACAGGACCGCCGAGAATAATCCGCCCATGCTTCGCCGGGTACACGCTCCTTTGAATCGGCATTGAGCCAGTACATTTCACAGATAGCGTCATTCAAACGAAACTGGAATTGTCCGCCCAAACATGCGTAACCGAGAGCTTCCGCCTTCGCCACAGCATCAGGAAAGGAAGAAACGTTCCAACCGTATTCATGGCCGCGAAACGTGGCACCCTGTGCGATCTCAGGTGACAGAACGAAGTTCATTCTGGTCGTCATTTCGCCAACAATCACATTGAATCAAACATGGAGTTCTACTTCAACCTCGCACCAATGGGTACATCCTCCAAAAATCCAGCCAGCACTGGCTTCCCATCCTCAGGTGATGCGGCGACGATCATGCCGTTTGATTCCAGGCCACGCAATTTGCGCGGCTGGAGGTTGGCAACGATCACGACTTTTCGTCCGATCAAAGACTCGGGAGCATACGCTTCGGCGAGGCCAGCAACGATCTGACGAACTTCGGTGCCGAGATCAACTTCCAGGCGCAACAATTTGTCCGCTCCCTTTACTTTTTCCGCGACCTTGACCAAGGCCACGCGGAGCTCGACCTTCGCGAAGTCATCGATCGTAATCTTGCCATCACTGGCTGCGATGGGCGCCACCGTTTTCTGTGGTTCGGCTAACTGGGGCACAGCCTGAGATGCTCCGGACTCTGCGGCAGTGGACGCTGGTTGCGCTTCGGCAACGGCCGCAGTCCTGTCCTGTTCTTCCATCTTCTGCATCCTTTCAACGGCGCTCTTGTCAGCCCGCGGGAAGACCGGCTCAACTTTCCCCAGCTTAGTTCCCAGATGAAGTTGTCCCCAGCGCAAATCCGCCAGCGGAAACTTCCTAATATCACCGAGTCCAAGCTGCGCCCAAATTTTCGCGGTTGCATCCGGCATAACAGGATGCGCCAACGCAGTCACGATGCGCAGGGCATCAGCGGACGTGTAGAGGACGGTTGCGAGACGGGCGCGGTTGTTCTCATCCGGTTTCTCGGCCAGCGCCCACGGCTCGTTCTCCACGATGTACTTGTCCACAGCCGCAATCAACCCCCAAGCCGACTCAAGCGCGCGCGAAAATTGATACTGCTCAAACAACCCGTGATACTCACTGATAGTTTTTTGCGCGAGCTTCACGATTACGTCATCGGCCGGCCTTCGCGCGGCGGCGCCTGAGGGGTACGGTACCTCGCCCTTAAAATATCGCGTGATCATGGCCAATGTGCGGCTGGCAAGATTGCCTAATCCGTTCGCAAGATCAGAGTTGTAGCGCTGCACTAGCGCATCAAATGAAAACGACCCGTCCTGGCCGAATACAACTTCGCGCAGCAAGAAATAACGCAAAGCATCAGCACCGAGCACGTCAAGAATGGTCTCCGTGCGAACAATGTTGCCGCGCGACTTCGACATCTTGCTCTCTTCAAATAGCAACCAACCGTGCGCCACAATGGACTTGGGCACCGGCAGGCGTGCAGCCATCAGCAACGCAGGCCAATAAACGCAATGGAAGCGGACAATTTCCTTGCCGACCATGTGCACGTCGGCCGGCCAATATTGTTTGTATTTGGAATCGTCATCCGAACCATAACCGAGGGCTGTAATGTAGTTCGCCAACGCGTCGAACCAAACATAGATCACGTGCTTGGGATCGTCGGGAACCGGAATGCCCCAGGAAAGACTGGAGCGGCTGACTGAAAGATCGCGCAGGCCTGAGCGGACGAACGCAATTACTTCATTGCGGCGAGTCTCCGGGCGAATGATGTCTGGCTGGCCGGTGTAGAGATCCAGCAACTGCTCCGTGAACGCCGACAGTTTGAAAAAGTAATTCTCTTCTTTAACCGTTTCAGTCGGGCGACCGCACTCCGGGCAAGGCGCGCCTGGGCCGACGACATCCACGTATAACTCGTCGAATACGCAGTATTGGCCGGTATAACTTCCTTTATAGATGTAGCCGTTGTCTCGGATACGCCGCCACAGCTCCTGCACGCCGCGCTTGTGACGGTCGGAAGTAGTGCGAATGTAATCGTCGTAAGTGACACCCATCCGATCCCATAAAGCGCGAAACTCGGCGGAAACTTCGTCAGTGAGTTGTTGCGGAGTCTTCCCTGCCGCTTCGGCCGCGCGCTGGATCTTCTGTCCATGCTCGTCGGTACCCGTCAGAAAAAACGTATCAAAACCCATCATGCGCTGGCGGCGGGCAATGGTGTCGCAGGCGAGCGTGGTGTATGCGTGGCCGATGTGCGGACGGGCGTTGACGTAATAGATAGGGGTCGTAATGTAGAACTTTTTGGTCATGAGAATCGTCGTGGGTCGTCAGTGAGTCGTCGGCCCGAAAGCTGAGGGCTCACCATCGGCCCGTGATAAATCAATTAACCACGAAGGACACTAGGTATCACGAAGGAACCCGTAAGCTTTCCTTCGTGCCCCTTCGTGTCCTTCGTGGTTATTGCTTTTCGGCGGCTTGCAAGTAGCGCTGCACGGCTTCCTGCATCACCGTCTTCAATGGTACACGGTGCTCGGCGGCAATGCGGCGGCAGTCCTCGTATTCCGGAGCGTAACTGCTCACGGTGCCATTGAGGCTGGCAATCTTGATGCGGACATCTCCGAACCGGGTTGAGACGCTCATCCACTTGCGGGCCAGAACTTGTCTTTTTTCTTCGCGGCACCGCAGACCCAGAGTCGTCGTCTCGGCAAAAACGATTTGCGTGAGCTTGTCGGCGTCCTCAGGCTTGCACAGCACGGTGAGCAAGGTTCCCGGACGGTTTTTTTTCATCTGTACCGGCGTGGCAAAGACGTCGAGCGCGCCAGTTTCGAGCAGTCTGTCCATGACATACCCGAAGACCTGAGGATTCAAGTCATCAAGATTGGCTTCGAGCACGGAGATAATTTCGTGGGATGTTTGTGTGGTGCGGACCTGCTCTGAGCGAAGTCGAACGGGGCCCTCGGCCGCGTTTGTGCGGGAAGTAAGCTCGCCAATAGTGATCCGGAGCACGTTGGCGTGGCCGGAAAAATCCTGCGTGCCCGCCCCGTACCCCGTCTTCTCAATTTCCATTTCCG
>Ga0137362_10003172_pt1 | contig 10934 bp, 8 predicted proteins | sample MadtaG_2_FD_104801 | JGI IMG/M metagenome (GOLD analysis project Ga0137362, IMG submission 104801) | Vadose zone soil microbial communities from Angelo Coast Range Reserve, California, USA - Mad1_100_16 metaG | ecosystem: Environmental > Terrestrial > Soil > Vadose zone | place: USA: California... | reverse complement strand
CTCGTACGTGGTTTGCGCCCGCGCCAGATCAGCTTCCGCGCCCCTCAGTTGCGCATCCGCGTTCGAATTTCCGCTCGCCACATTTTCCCGCGTCCTCGGCACGTCCACTCCCGCCGACCGCGCTTCGCTTTCCGCCAGCGCCAGTGACGCCTTCGCTTGATCCACCGCCGCCTGGTAATCGCGCGGATCGATCTTCACCAGCACCTGTCCAGCCCTCACCGCCTGGTTGTCGTCTACCAAAACTTGCGCCACGCGCCCGTAAACTTTCGACGCCATCGGCGTGATGTGTCCGTCCACCTGCGCGTCGTCCGTCGTTTCGCGATTTTGGAAGTAGACGAACAATCCAACGATGGCCGCCACCACCACCGCCCCGCCACCCATCAGCAGCCGCCGCACCTTCGGGTTCGCTAACCCTTTCGGCGTTTCCACCAGCCCCAATTCCTCTTCCGTGATCCGCAGCGCCTTTGACGCGTTTTCTAAGCCCACTTCGATCTCGATGCTCATCGTTCCCCCGGTCTCACTTTGCGTAAACTTTTTCCATTTGGCCCACCGACCGCGCCAGGTCCGCTCGCGCCTGGTTAAAGCGGTACAGCGCCGCAATCTGGTTGTCGTTCGCGCGCGATAGCGAATCCTGAGCCTGAATCACTTCAATATTGTTCGCCACTCCCGCCTTAAAGCGGTCTCGCGCCTGATCCACTTCTTCCTTCGAAAGCTGCACGCCCAGGTTCGCCACTTCCACTTCATTCCTCGCCGATTGCAGGTTCAGCAGCGCCGTCTTCACGTCCAGCGCAATTTGGTTCCGCAAATCGTCTTTCTGCTGCTCCAGCTTCTTGATTTCCAAGTCCGCACGGACCACCTCCGCGTGTATTCGCCCGCCCGTAAACAGCGGCATATTCACGCTTGCCTGGTAGGTGTACGTCGGCAGCGTCGTGTTTCCCGACGTTCCTACGTACGCGTAATCTCCATCGAACCGCAGAGACGGCAGCCGCGAATCCTGTGACGCTTTCTTCTGAAATTCCGCCGCTTTGATTTGCGATTCCAGCGCCTTCCATTCCTGGCGCTCCGCCAGCGCGAGCTCGATGCTTGGCTCCGCTTCCGGCTGGGGGGTGTCGAAGAAACTCAGCGAGTCCCCCAGCTCGATGGCCTGCCGCGGGTCCAGGTTGAGCAGCCGGCTCAAACCAAAGAGCGAGGTCTCGCGGTCATTTTCGGCTTCAATTAGCCGCTGTTTCTCGTTTTGCAATTCCACGTTGGCGCGCAGCGTGTCGATCCCCGTGCCCACGCCTTCCTTCTGCAGATCCGCCGCCTGGTCGTACAGCGCCTGCGCCAGGCTCACGCGCGACTGCGATGCCTCCACATTTGCCACTGCTCGCAGCGTCCCGATGTATTGCGAAACCACCAGCAGGATCACTTGCTCTCGTGTCGACAGGCTATTTGCTTTGCCCGACTTCGCCGTGTTCTGCGCTGCTTGATATCTCCGCCAAAGCGTCAGGTCGAAAACCGGCGCGCTCACGCTCGGCCCGGCGGAGAAAACTTGATAGGGCCCCAGCGTTTTCGGAAATCCGGGGAACGGCGTCTTGCCTCCGAACTGCGCCAGCAAATTTACTTTCTGCGCTTCGTCCGAGACCCTCGCATCCAGTTGTGGCAGCAAATCTGCCCGCGCGATGTTCTTGTCCTGCTCGCTCTGCGCCGCCGCCAGAATCGCTATTTGTGCCGTCGTGTTCTGCCTGAGCGCAAGGCTCACGGCCTGATCCAGCGTCAGTTTCAAGCCCTGCGAAGGGGCGCTCCCTGGCAGCGCGCTCGGCTTGTTTGTGCCTTGCGCGTGCGCGGATGCAGGCACCAGCATCAAACTGAAAAACGCTACATAAAAAATAATGTGCGAGGACTTGCGCCGCCCCTTCTCCCCGCTGCGTGAATCCTGCTTTTCTCGCGCCACGATTTCTTGCACGATGGCTTGGTTCAGGCAGCCCTCCGCGACCAATTGGCCGCCTTGGCGGTGGATTTCCTTCAGCAACATTCTTCCGGAGGCGTCGATAAAACTTACGCCGCAAAGATTCAGGTGGAACTTTTGGCCCGGTGAACCCGCTTGCAGATCACGCCAGCACTGTTCCAGAGCTGCTACCCACGGCCCCGCCAGGCGCCCCTCGACGCTGAGAACTGTCTTGCCGCGCTTCTTTTCGGTTGTAATTCTTAGCATAGATTCCATCCAAGTCGCCGTTTGTAGATGCATGATCCTCACCATCTGATGCAAATTGTTTGTTAATTCTTAAGCTAAAGAAAAACAAAGGCTTAATCGTATTTTGGAGGGTTGAGGAACTTCAGGACTTGCCCATATATAGGCGTTAGATTAAATACGGTCATATAAATTATGACCATATGTGGGCTTTAGCTCGTACCGCTCGCCCATCCTCATCCCATTACCACTACCTTCAACTTCCTATCAATTACTTGCTCGCCCCTATTTGTCCGCTTTCCACATAGGCATCCACGCGCAACCCCAGAGGCAGCCGTTGGCCCGGGTCCAACTCCATGAGGGTCTCCAAAATCTTGGTGTCTACATGTTCAGACGGTTCATCGGTCCGGATATTCTTCTTTCCTAGAATGCCTCCCACGCGAATCACGCGGCCCATAAACTTGTGCGTGCCGTACGCCTCCGCCGTCACGTACGCGCGTTCACCCACTCGCAATTTGGACACGTCACTTTCGTCCACGTCCAGCCGCACTCGCAGCACGGAATCATCCGCCATGGTAATCACCGGCGAATCGAATTGTGTCGAGACGCTCTCCCCGTTGTGCCGCAACTTTCGCAGAATCAATCCATTGCTCGGCGCGCGAATGTAACTTTTCTCGAGGTACGCCCGCGCCTCCGCAAGTTGCGCTTGCGCGGTGGCCACCGCCGCTTCCGCGTGGGCGCGGTCTTCCTCACGCGCTTCCGCATCGACTAGCGCAAAATGCTGCGCCGCTTGTTCGTATTGCGCTCGCGCCACTTGGAATCCGCGCTCGTAACGCTCCGCCTCATCCCGCGAGATGACGTTGCGATCGGCCAGCCCTCGCCGCCTTTCCGCTTCACTCTTGGAATTTTCCAGCACCGCTTTCGCCGCCTGCATGGACGCTTCCGCTTCCCGGCGTTCTTGCGTTCGCGCGCCGTTCACCGTGCGCCGCAGTTCCGCTTCGCGCTGCGCCAGTTCCGCCTCTGCTGCCGCAACCCTGGCGCGGTAATCGTCATTCTCGATTTCCGCCAGCACCTGTCCGCGCTGAACCCGATCGCCCTCTTCAACCGCGACCCTCTTTAGCCGCCCGCTCAACTCCGAGCTAACGCGAACCTCTTCGGATACCGCCTCGACTCGCCCCGGCGCAGCAATCAGCGTGGCGCTCACCGCGCCTGCGTTTGTTCCCGCTGCCGAGACTTCATGCCCGCGGCTCCGCAATAAATTCACCATAGACAACGCAAACAAAATCGCCGCCGCAATTAAAACGGTTTTCGATCGTTTCATGGTCTGGCCTCTTTCTCCGTTAATTCGCCGCCGCTGGCTGGAACTCGGGAAACTGTAAACTTTGCATCGTTCTCGCGGCGCTCTTCTCTTCGCGCACGATTCGCCCATCCTCCAGGTGAATAATCCGGTCGCCGAACGACAAGACGCGCGGGTCGTGTGTCACCATCACCACCGCGCGGCCGTGCACGCGCGCCAGCCGTTGCAGCAGTTCGATCACCGTCCGTCCGCTCGTTGAATCCAATGCCGCCGTGGGTTCGTCCGCCAGCAAAATCGGCGGATCACCCGCCAGCGCCCTGGCAATCGCCACGCGTTGCTTCTGCCCGCCACTCAAGTCCGCCGGAAAGGATCGCGCTTTCTGTGCCAGCCCTACTTCTGCAAGCAGTTCTTCGCTGCGTTTTTTCGCCGCTCCTGCGCGAATCCCGCGCACATCTAACGCCACCGCGACATTCTCCGCCGCCGTCAGCGTTGGAAACAGGTTGAATCCCTGAAAGACAAAGCCGATCCCCTCGCGCCGGATTCGCGGCAATTCGCTTTCCGGCAGCGTGGATACGTCTTCGCCTAATAGTTCCAGCTTCCCTTCGCTCGCGCGCAGAATGCACCCCAGAATCGAAAGCAGCGTCGTCTTCCCGCTCCCCGATGGCCCCATCAGTAGCGTCAGTTCTCCCGCACGAACCTCCAGATCAACTTCCTGCAGCGCTCGCAGTTCCGTCGTTCCCTCGCGATAAATCTTGCTCAGCCCCTTAGCCCGAATCACCGTGTTGCGTTCCTGCTTGCTCATGACAATTTCTCTTTTCCAATTTCCATTTTCGAATTTCGATTTTCTAGCCTCTGAACACCATGGCCGGATCGATCCTCGTCACTTTGTTGATCGAAACCAGCGCCGCCGCCACGCACATCACCACCGCTAGAAACAGCATGCCGATGCTCATCGACCACGGCATCAGGATCAAGGCGCCGCCTTTCTCGCTTGCGTCCACGATAAAGTGCGCCACGATCATCGCTGCGCCGTACCCCAGCACCGCGCTCCACACCGCCTGTTCGATCAGCACGCGGTACAAATACCGGTTCGTCGCACCCATGGCCTTCAGCGTTCCGTACTCGCGGATGTGATCCATCGTCGCCGCATAGATTGTCTGTGCCACCACGGCAATCCCCACCACCAGGCCCATCAGTGCCGCTGTCAGCACCGCCAGTCCCGCACCCGTTGTGAACATCCAATAAAACCGTGTTTTCCGGCTGAATTCTGCCGTCGTGTAGACATCCACGTCTGCCAGCCGCCCGCGCAATCTTTCTTGCAACTCTTTCGGCGAAACGCCTGCCGCCGCTTTCACCAGGATGTACGCCGTGCTGTCTTCACTCGACGTGGGATTCGTGTAATCCAGAGAATTCTTGAACTTGGCGTAGATAAACGGGGAAGTCGTGAACGAACGGATCCCCCGCGTGAATCCCACCACGCGTGCACGGTGGTCGCCGATTTCAATGCGGTCGCCAATCTTCTGTACTCCCAATTTGTCGCGGTACAGTTCGTCCACGATCACCGAGTCCTCTTCCTTCAAATCCGCCGTGCTGCCTTGCACCACGTTCCGCGGCTCGCCCATTCCGCTCCCCGGATGAAATCCGATCGCTTGCACGTTTTCCACGCGGCCATCCGGTCTCTTCCACCGCGCGAACGCCTGCATGTACTTTTCGGCTTGCGCCACGCCCGGCGTCGAAAGCACCTGATAGAACTTCCGCTCGGAGAAATTCCGCCCGGTATCGAAATATCCCACTCCGTGAAAAACCACCCACAGATCCGCGTTCGAATGGTCGATGTTGTTCGAAGTGGTGGTCGTGAAGCCCAGGAACAGTCCAAACTGAATGATGATTAGCACCAGCGCGAACACGATGCCCGTCAGCGTCACCGCAAAGCGCACTTTGTCGTGAAACAGATTTCGTCTCGCCAGTAATCCCATGTGAACTGCTCCTGGTCGGAATACGTAACGACCTGTCAAAAAGTAACACTGCTCGTTAGATGAACAGTGTTAATATTTGGGCAAAAAAATTACCTCGCCCTTTCCAGCCCCGCCACCAGCGTATCTACCGTCGAATGAATCACTTTGTCCCTCCCCACCCACGGAAAAGTGTAGTGCGTGATCAACAAGGACGTAATTCCGTGGACCCCTGCCCATAGTGTCTGAGCCGCCAGTTCCACGTTCATCGTCGGCATTTTACCTCCCGAAATGCACTCCCCGATTTCCCGCGTCAAGAACGCAAACGCCTGCATCCCCGGTGAGTCTTTCTCATGATGCTTCTGGTGATTGAACCCCTCCGGAAACGGCATCATGAATGTAGCCCTGTAATGATGCGGGTTTTGCAAGCCGAACTCGATATACGCGGTCAGTCCACGCTTTAGCCGTTCCACCGGGTCGCCCGGTTGCTCCATAATCTTGCTCAACCGTTGCACCAACCGGGCGAAGGTCTCCTTGCAAACTTGCTCGAGCAGCTCGGCCTTATCCTTGAAATAGATGTAAATCGTCGTCGGCGAATACTCGATCTTGTTCGCAATCCGCCGCATGGACACGTTTTCGTATCCGTCGCGCACAAACAGTTCGCTCGCGGCATCCAGGATCTCCTGCCGGAGGAACTTCTTCTGCCGCGCCCTGCGTTCCTTAACTCCCATCTCGTCGCGCCTGCCTCACTTACTTAACACCGTTAACTGTACCGCTTCAACCATCTGCCTGTCAACCCTTCCTTTTTCTGCATTTTGCTGAACCTTCTGAACGCCGCTCCTATTTCTTAACGGCGATGGCCTGCAATTCGAAGTGTCCCCCGATCAACAGCGAACCCGCTCCAATGAATTCGCGCGCGGGATAATCTTTCGTCGAGAAGTAGCTCGCGTAAATGGGATTGAATTTCTGGAATAGCGACAAGTCCGTGCACGCAATTTGCACGTACACCAGATCGTCCATGGTCATCCCTGCCTGGGCTAGCACTTCTTTCTCACCGTCTAGCAGTAACTTGATCTCATCCTCGATTTTTTCAGGCACCTTGCCCGTCTTTGGATCAACCCCGATCCTGCCTGCCAGATACAGGGTGTTCCCCGACAGAATTCCGTCGCTGAATGGCGCCTGCACTGGTCCACCCGCCAGCTTGATTACCTTCCTCGTGGGCTGCATCGTGACCTGCGAAAACGCTCCACGTACCGTGAAAATCCCCGCCACCGCCAATGCCACCAACAAAAAACTGATACGACGATTCATGTTTCCCTCCATTCGAATGACCTGCCCCATCCGCCGCGCGAGTGTAATACCCAATTTCGCCCCCGGCAAGCCGTCCCAATCCTCGCCGCTGGCGGCCAAAAACTCTCCGACGCATCTCGAAACCCATTCGAATCAAACGCCATGACCCTTGCTCGAATTTAGAACGCGATGAATCCCCTTCGAATGAAGTACAGCGATGTAATCCCCACGCCCAGCCACAGAAGCACCCCAAGAAGCAGCGGCCGCCACCCCACTTCTTTCAGCGTGCCGCGCGAAATCCCGCTGCCGATCAGGAAAAGTGTTGCCGTGAGCCCCAGGCGGCCAAGCGTGAAAAATGTCTTGGTGGCGGAAGGCAGGGCAGGCAGGTACGTGTTGGCAAGAGCGGCAAGCACGAAGAAAAGAATGAACCACGGAAACTGGATGCGCGGTCTGTCCTCGCCAGGCGCAGTGCCGGCGGGAGTGTTTCGAAGACGCCTGCGCTTGATCGCCGCGGTGGTCAGCGCCAGCGGAACGATCCACAGGGCGCGGGCAAGTTTTACGGTGGTGGCAATGACCACGGCTTGCGCGCCGTACTTAGTGGCGGCGCCGACGACGGAACTGGTGTCGTGAATGGCCAGCGCGGCCCACAATCCGAATTGCGATTGCGAAAGATGCAGCGCGTTTCCAATCGGCGGAAAAATCAGCAGCGCGATCGAATTCAAAATAAAAATTGTGCCGAGCGATACCGCCATTTCCTCTTCATTGGCTTGCAAAATCGGGCCAATCGCGGCGATGGCGCTGCCGCCGCAAATGGCCGTGCCGGTGGTAATCAGAAATGAGGAATTGCCGCGCACCTGCAAGAGTTTGCCGAGAGCGCGCCCCACCAGCAGCGAAAAGGAAATCCCCAGCGCGGTGTAAATAAATCCGCTGCGGCCCGCTTTCAGGACTTCGTGCAAATTCATGCCGAAGCCCAAGGCCACGACGGAACACTGCAGAAGTGCTCGCGCGATGCCGCGGCTTTCGCCGATGTAGGGATGCGCGAAACTGAGGCCGAAGAGAATTCCGACGGTGAGAGCGATGGGAGGAGAAAACAGTCCCGTGAAAGAAAGGACGAGAGCAAAAACAAAAATAATTTTCGCAAGCGTGGGCATGGACTGCGAAAAGAGTATCAGGACGGGCGCCGGCTGGGCCAGCAAGAACCGGATCTGCCTCGCCTTAAACGTTCCGGCGCTTTTTGGAGGTTTGCGGGCTCCGGGCTTCAGCCCTGCATTCTTCTTCCTTTGCGAAGTTGGTGTCCGCGTGCCGTTGCTGAAATTCCGACGCGCATCATTTTTCTTTTTTATTTTTCTTTGGCGGGCGGAGTAGCGAGAGAGGATTTCGCTGGGGCGGGCCTTGACGCGGCGGGGTGCGGGTGCGCGAGTGCGGCGACGATTTTAGCGGTGGCAGTCTTGCTGACGTCGCAGTTGCGATCATAGATGCGGCACTGCGCCAGGGTGAACTTACAACCGCAGTTGCAGGTTTCGGCGTTGAATTTGTGGAGCGCGACAGTTTTTTGCTCGGGCGTGAGCCTGGAGAGATCGACACCGGGAAGCTCGCTGGCGCGTTCGGCGTTCTTCAGGAAAATCTGGCCAGTGTCCTCGAAGGTTTCCACTTTGACGTTGCCGATGGGCAGGCCGAGGAGCGAACGGATTTCGGTTTCGTAGAGAACGGGATCACGCAGGCCTTCGTGTTTTTGAACGATGCGGCCTTCGGCGTCCAGCACGAACGAAGTGGGAAGCGCCGCGATGCCGCCGTACTGCATGCGGATTTCATTGGTGGCAAGGGCGACGGGATAGTTGATGCGGAATTTCTCGGTGAACTCCTTGATGGCGTCTTGATCGTCATCGTCAACGACGAGTCCGAGAATCTGCAGGCGGTCTTTGTATTTGTTCTGGAGCTCGACGAGGTCGGGGATTTCGGCGCGGCAAGGTCCACACCAGGTAGCCCAAAAATTCAACAAGATGACTTTGCCATGTGAGTCCGCGAGTGAGAGCTGTTTGCCATCAAGGCCAGTGAGTTTGAATTCTGGCGCGGGGTCCGGGTTGCGCACGAAGCGGATCGTGGGCTGGTTTTCCTGCTGAGCAAAAGCCAGAACTGGAATGAGAGACAGCAGCAGGGAAGTAATGATGAACGGAAACGCTGCGCGACGATGGAAATTGAGCTTCATGGCGTCTCCTATAGGAGAGCACAGGAGACGCGCGATGCCAAGCCACACGGATGATTAGCGATCGGTAAGTAGCGTGGGCAAAAAATAGGTTCGCCGCCGCTGCGGTGAATGGTTCAAGGCAGCACACGGCTGGTCGAAGGGTCAGACGAGATCGTCGACGGTCGGCCGCGTAGCACCCTTCCAGTTGGCGTCAAACTGTTTGCGAACGAAGCCCGCGTCGTAGGTCTTATCTTGGCCCTTGAGGGCTTGCTCGAGACCAAAGAGCGAACGCGGGTTGCGGGGATTGCGCTCGAGGTCCGCGCGGAAAACCTCCTCGGCTCCGGCATCATCACCGATTTTCAGCAGCACCGCGCCGAGAGACTCGCGCACGGGATAGAACCAGTCTTGCGGCTCGTCGTATTTCAGCAAATCCTGAGCAGCGACGGCGGCACGAAGCTGGTTCACCGTGGCGTCCATATCGTTTTTCGCGAGCGCAATTTTTGCGCCCAGCACGTTTTCCGCGATTTTCAGGATGTCCTTGGTCTTATTGTTAATGGGCATCTGGAAGATGGCGTCGGGCGACGTTTTCTCCTCCGCGTCGGCAACGATCGTATGCTCGGCTTCCGCTTCGTCCAATTTTCCCGTCCCAGCCAGGGCCAGGCCGCGAGCGAAGTGCCAGAACACCGCGGCGGTCTGCATCGCCGGGTCCGGCTGCGGCGCTTTCAGAATTTCGTTCCACTTGTGAAAACGCACTTCGACGGCCAGCGGCACGGTCATGAAGCCCTCGAGCGGCGGCATGCCTTTTACATGAGGGCCCACGTTGGCCGCGAGCAACTGCGCGCCGCGCCGGGACTCCAGATAGTTGCCGTTCATGGCCGCGGCCATGGCGATGAAATGCAGATTGTGACTGTAATACATCATGGAATAGATGCCTTCGGCTGTGCCGGCCTTGATGTATGCCTGATCGGCAAGGGCGGCTTTCTGGTTGGTTTTCAGCGCGGCTTCGTAATCGCCGGTGCGAATGTAGATGTGCGCGGGCATGTGCACGATGTGCCCCGCGGCAGGGGCAAGTTGCGCCAGGCGATTCGCGCCAGCCAAAGCGCGTTCCGGCGATGAGGAAGCTTCCACGGAATGAATGTAATAGTGAATCGCGCCGAGATGATTGGGCTCGCGGCGAATCACAGACTCCAGCGTCGAGACAATTTCCTCCGTGCCCTCTTCCGGCGTGCCATCCGCGCGCCAGAGTCCCCAGGGATGCAGGTTCATTCCGGCCTCTGCGAACAGCGTGGCGGCATCGAGATCGTCGGGGAAGCGCTTGACCACGTCGCGCATGGCATCGCGATACTGTTCCGCGGCGGCATGCAAATCGGATTTGGGATCGGCGGGAAAGCGTTTGGCAAGCGCGTCAATGTAGGCCTTGTCGCTCTCGGAAATATCGGGGGCGAGCGCCTGCGCTTTCTCGATGGCGGCATGGGCCTGCGCAAACCGGTCTTCGCTGGCGGGATCGTTGTAATTGGGGCCCACGGCTTCAGCGACGCCCCAAAACGCCATGGCTAGTTCGGGGTCGAGCTCAGCAGCGTGCTGGAAGGAGCGCATGGCTTCTGCGTGATTGAAGGCATAGATGAGCCGCAGGCCCTGATCGAAGAAGGTCTGCGCTTGCGCGTTCTTAGTGGAGACCGGGTGACGCCAATTGCCGAGGCCGGTCATGAGCATAGCGGATTTTGTTTTGGCAGGAGCGGCGTGCTCGGGGTGCTCCTGTGCGTAGGATAGAACGGCCAGCGCAAGAGCGAGGGCAAGCAGGGTTAGGATGCGGCGATGCATTCGTAGCCTCCGGCAAACAGTGAAGTGGGGTGACCTGTTCGCGAATTGTAGCATCCGGGATCGAGAAACTGGAAAATCGAAATTGGAAACTGGGAAGGGGCACACTCCCCCGGTTTTTTGTAAGTGTTGCATCTAAAGGGTTTACCTTGGGCGTAAGTCTTTTGTTTGCAACACATGCGGGAGGTCCATAAGTGTTGCATTTAAACGACTTAGGGAAAT
>Ga0137362_10003171_pt1 | contig 10934 bp, 11 predicted proteins | sample MadtaG_2_FD_104801 | JGI IMG/M metagenome (GOLD analysis project Ga0137362, IMG submission 104801) | Vadose zone soil microbial communities from Angelo Coast Range Reserve, California, USA - Mad1_100_16 metaG | ecosystem: Environmental > Terrestrial > Soil > Vadose zone | place: USA: California... | reverse complement strand
GGCCATGGCGGACGGCATGCCGCCAGGAGTGGGATTGGCTGCGAGCACGAGCGTCATGCCGCACCGCCAATCGCCGACGCGCGAGAAATTAGTTGCCCGGCGAATCGCGGTGTGCGTAGATCGGGTGTCAAAACTATCGGATATCGAAGGGGCTCGACATTTGCAGTGTCGGGCCCTTTCCATTTTGGTGGTCTATCCGGGGGCCACGGGTCGGGTTGGCGCCCGAGCGAGGCGGCACGATTTAGCGGGTGATGTTTTACAGTGTTCCGGTACGTTCCGGGATCGTTTGCGAGAATCCCCATAGTCGCTGGAAAACGGATGTCGTTGATCCAACGGCAAAAAATGCCTGGAGGACGTTTTGGACGAACACGTCCGCCGTATCGATGAGCCGCAGCAGGACTTCGCGCCCGGCCGGCGCCTTGATGTCGAGCACGATGCTGCGCTTGTTGCGATTGGACCCGAGAAACAGCGAGGCCATGTGCGGATTGCGGCGCGGTCCGGTGTGCCGGGTGGTGTCGCCCTCCGGCCCTTCCACCTTGATGACGTCGGCACCGAGATCGCCGAGCATCTGGGTCGCGTAGGGGCCGAGCACCACGGTGGTCAGGTCGACGATGCGCACGCCCGCAAGCGCTCCGCCGGGTCGATCGCGAACGGCATCGGTCATGGATGGCCTTCGGGTTGGGGCTGGGAAGAACTGGCGCCTGCGATGGGGTCTCTACCGGCTGCTGAACACTGCTGCCGCCATGGATTGGCATCGCATCGGTCCATGGCGCCACGCCCTATCGTATCCGATTTGGGAACCGGCGTGACTTCGGCAAACCGCCATGCCTGCAGCCGGGCGTCGATGCCGACCTAGACGAAAGGCCGCTGGACTCCTCGCAACGATCTGCGCACCGTTCCGATACGGAATCGTGGCCTTATTGAGAATGAAAAGGGAACAGATGTGAAGGGCAAGCCCCAAAAGCAGACCCTTGCCATGACCTTTCCTGATAGCTCCCCCCAGCAGGTTGAATAACGGCAATCGAACTTTCCAGTCCCGCCGAATCACTAATCAACCCGAACGCGGAATAATTCATATTCGGACCCTTGGTTGACATTGGAGATTCACAATGGCGGTTGGCGATATGCTCCAGATTTATGATGCTGGAGCCAAAACATACATATGGCACAACCCATTATTTGAACAACGGGACGACGCTTCGTTCAGTCTCGGCGTGAAAAAAACGAAGGAACTCCACGAGGGATTGACGAATCTCGTTGCAGCCGGAAAAACCTTCTCAAAAGTGCTCTTTGAAACTCATGGAGAGCCCGGAATGCTTTGGCTTGGAGGCGATCCCATCCAATATTTTGAATTTACCGGAAACCAAAGCTGGACCGATTCGCACTATGACAAATTGTTTCCTTTCGATACCAAGGTGATCTTTGGTGGGTGCAATGTGGCGGAAGGTGACGACGGTGGAAATTTTTAGAAAACGCAGGGAAACTACTTCTCCGCCAAGGAGGCGGCTATACTCTCGGATGGACATCCCTCGGTTTCCACCTTCTTGGGCACGACATGCATTTCTGGGGGGATTGGAAAAGGGTGAATATTTCGCCTGGCGGGTTGGGGCGTGACCGGACAACCAGAAGCGACGTCGTCGACAAGATTGCTAACGACAAGATTATTAAACGACCATGGGACAACCGTTGGCGATGAAGCAATGAGCAAGGTTCTTGTCGATGCCGGCTTGTGCCGGCGTTATAGGCAGCGTGTTTCAGAAACCTCCACCATTTTGCGTGTGTATTGATTGCCCTTCCTGTCCCCGTCGCCTCACGCGGCGGGGACCCTGTCTTCGCGGGCATCCACGTCTTTCTTGTGGCGTCGGCAAGCGAGACGTGGATGGCCTGGACAAGCCCGGCCATGACTCCGGAAAGTTGGTTCAACGTGATCGGAGCACAGCGCTAGGCCAGCAGTATCCGCCCCCGTCGACCCGCCCGCCGGTTCCATTCGCGAGTGCGCTATCGAAACAATTTGGCCAATCCTCGTCTGAGATAGACAACTCAATCGGTTGCCGCCATGCTGTGTTTCCCTGAGCAACATATCCATTCCTAGGAGTCCGTGACGGCAAGATTGCCCGAGGGCCAGGGCGCGGCTGGAGGTCAAATCCAGATAGTAGAAGCTGGGGATATTCGCAATGTCGCCGACGGCTGGCCACGAAACCATCACCGGACTTTTGGCGGGCGCCGATTTGTTCAAGGACTTAGGCGCAGACGATCAAGCCGCCTGCGCTGCGAAAATGCGGGAACTGCGCTTCGAGAAGGGGCAGATTCTGTTCACCCAGGGCGATGTTGGAGCTCGTCTCTACCTGATGGCGAAAGGCCAAGTCCGGCTGGCAATTGCTTCCAATAGCCGACGCGGGCTGAGTTTCCAGATCGCCGTCGCCGGAGATCTCATCGGCGAGATCGCCGTACTGGACGGGGGGCCGAGGAGCGCGACAGCAACCGCGCTGACGCCGGTGACGGCTTACGCCCTCGAAAGAAGTGTGTTTGAGGAGCTGTGGTCCGCACGTCCCGGCATTGCGAAGGCGATCATCGCATTTCTTTGCCGGCGCCTCAGAAGAGCGAGCGATCGGCTTGAGGCGACAGCGCTCTTTCCGATGGAGGTGCGCGTGGCGCGATTTCTTCTGGCAGCGCTTGGAGACCGGCAGGCGTTGCCCGGACGGCGGGTGCCTCTGGAACTGGGATTTTCGCAGGGCGAACTCGCCTTGCTGCTCGGAGCCAGCCGCCCGAAGGTCAACGCGGCTCTCGGTGCGCTGGAGAATGCCGGTGCTATCCGCCGCACGTCGGACCGCATATTCTGTGAACCGGCGAAACTCGCACTGGCAGCGCAAAAGAATGACGATTGAGCGATTCTGCGGATCGTATAAAAGAGCGCTTGCCTGGTGCCGCGATAAGGGAGCGCCGCAGTGATGAAGTCGCTGAGCGAAAAAGGGCCGAAATCATTTTCGCGTCTGATGATTGCCGGGGTAGCTTTGTCCATTTGGCTTTGCACGCCTGCGTCCGTGCTTGGCCAGTCCGGCGGCTGCGTGCTCGTTCCCGACGGCCGCAACCCGTCCGAAAAGATCTTGCGGTGCCGCAGCAATCTGACGATCCGCAGTGCTCCAAACACCGCCTACCGTCTGACCAATCCCGACAAGCGGCTGCAACCCGGTGGGGCGCGGCTCGATTCCGGTGCTCTCTTGATCGAGTTCACACCGAATGAAGGCCAGCGGGATTTTCGGATTCTGACACCACAGGCAATCACAGCGGTTCGGGGCACAAGATGGGCGGTGGAGGTCCGTCCCAGCCAGACCTCCACATTGGTACTTTCCGGCGCCGTCGAGGTGACGCGACGCAACAGTAGGCGCAGCGCGGTGCTCGGAGCGGGAGAAGGCGTCGACGTGTCGGCCGGCACAGGCCCGATCGTGGTCGAGCGCTGGGCTCAGAAACGGATCGACGCCCTGATGGCGCGCTTCGGCCAATGATGCATCTGCGACGTCCGTCGATTGAAGCGCTGCTGACCTTTGCGTTCGTTGTGATCGGTGTTCTGTGGGGCAGTTTTCTCGCCGACCGACACCTGGCGGGCCTCGACAAGGAGTTCAGCCGGCTCGAATATTTGACTCTCGATTGGCGATTTCTACTTGCCGGGAATCGGCCGGCGCCGCGCGGTGTGGTCATTGCCGCTGTGGACGATGACACGCTGCGCGAGGCCGGAAGCTATCCGTTGCCGCGCGACGTTTTGGCTCAGATCGTCCGTGGACTGGCCGTCCACGGACCGCAGGTCATCGCCATCGACATGTTATTTGTTGACCCCGGTAGGCCGGATGCCGATGCGCTACTGGCCGACGCCTTGCGGGCGAGCCCCGCCGTCATTGCGGCGGCAGGGCTGTTTGACAACGATCGGGCAAGCTCTGACCGACGGCCGGGATTGAGCAACGCGGACTCCGTTCCGGCGCCTGCGGACGTTCTTTGGCCGATCACGGTCATTCGCAGTGCGGCCCGTGTCGGTCTGGTCAACGTGTCCACCGATGAAACGGGCGTACCTCGGTTTGTCCCAATGATTTTTCGCGCCGGCGACACGATCGCGCCCTCCTTCGTGCTCACGGCAGCATCGGCAGCGCTGAACACCGAGCCGGTATTCGGCAACGACACTCTCAAGCTTGCCGCTCGGACCGTGCACGTCGATTCGGGGTATCATCTGCCGATACGTTACTACGGGCCCCGTGGCGCCGTGAGGCAGTTCAGTGCCGTGCAAGTTTTGCGGGGGAACCTCGATCCGGAAGATGTCCGCGGCCAGGTGGTCGTGCTCGGGATGACGGCGACCGGGTTGAGTGACACGTTCGCCATCCCGTTCGATCGGATCGTTCCAGGCGTTGAGATCGTCGCGACGGCCATCAGCAATCTTCTGGCCGGCGACGGGCTGGTCCGAAACAATCGGACGCGAGAAATCGATGCAGCCGGGGCCGTCGTGCTTCCCGGCCTCCTGGTCCTGCTCCTCGCGATCCGCCGGACGGCGATCGGCTTGTGCGTCGCCCTGTCGGTTTTTGCGCTGTGGACCGCAGCCGTCTACGCAGCCTTCGCGGCCGGCTACTGGCTCGATTTCGCAATGCCGCTCGCTGCGGCGGTGCCGGTCGCCATGATCTATGGGGTGGCCCGCGTTGTCCGCGATCGCGCCGCCGCACGACAGCTGACGGGCGAGAAGCAGACGCTCGCCAAGTTCATATCGCCTTTGCTGGTTGAACAGATCCTGGCCAATCCGCAATTCCTGGAGCAGCCGGTTCGGCAGGATGTTGCGGTCGTGTTCGTGGACCTGTCAGGCTTCACCGGCGTGGCCGAAGCGTTGGGGCCGCAATGGACGCGCGACTTGTTGGCCGATTTTCAGGCTCGCCTTCAACGTGACGTCGTCGCCCATGGGGGATTCGTCGTCGACTTCATGGGAGACGGCGCAATGATCATTTTGGGGCTGCCGACCGCAAGGCCCGACGACGGATCGCGCGCGCTCCGGATGATCGTGAACATTCGCAAATCGATCACCGCATGGCTCGGCACCTTGCCGCCGGTCGCGAAAAGCCGGTTAAGGGTGCGGGTCGGAGGGAATTTCGGGCCGGTCACCTTGTCTCGGCTTGGCGCGCCGGAGCATCAACACGTAACCGCCACCGGAGATACCGTCAACGCGGCCAGCCGACTGCTTGAAATCGCCAAGCAGCAAAACGCAAGCGCTATCGTGACCGAAGATTTATGGAACGCCGCTTCAGCGCCTGTGCGCCACGAAATTGCCGCTGGGCCGCCGATCGATATGGATATTCGCGGTCGCGCGCAGGCGCTGCGCATTCGTGTTCTCGACTGACGGAGAGATCAAGTTCAGCCGCGGCGTTGGTAAGTATCGAGACAGACCTCGGGCACGAGGCTGTCACATACGAGCCCTCTGTAGCCCTCTTGTGTCCTGCCGCTTTGCGCCCCTGCGTCTTGCGTCCGGAGCGTCTTCGGCAGAAGTAGTAGCTGCTGACGTTGTAACTGCTGCTGACGTGGCAACTGCTGCTTCCGTGGTTGCCTGGTGTGACGGGGCCGCGCGCACTGCCAACAATGCAGAAACGAGCCGTGCGCTTTCGAGCGGCAGCCCGTTTTTCAGGCGAGGTTTGCGGCGATAAGGCACCCCGGTCCCACGATGCGGCGTCGAACGGGACCGGGGTTCACGCGCGAAGCGGGAGGGGATGCTCGCGCGCACTGCACAAACCATCGAAAGTAGATCGCGTTCCTGGCGATACCGGGTTAGCGTTAACCGCACAAAGTACACCGGCGCACCGAGGCCAAGTGCGCCGGGGCAAGTGCGTGGCGGAAGGAGAATGGAGCGCGCCGCCAACGCTGCACAGCATAGGCGCGTTCCGTCCGTTTCAAACCCGGCAAATTCGTCCCGCGACAACGTGCGAAAGGAAGCGCCCTAGGGTATCGCCAGCGCGCCGCCCACGCCCCCGACCGTTCGGTGGCAGGTGCCTAATCCCCGCGCTCACATTTAGTGCTTATCTTCGCGGGCCGTGTGTCCGTGCCGATGTCTATGCCCGGCCCGAAAATTTCTAGCGGACCCGCAAACCATGCTATAGCGCGCGCACTCGCGGACACACAAGTTCTCTAGAAATCCTCATCGGGTTTGCGGACACGACGCGGACACGGAGCCTTCGGATCAGGTATGCACTCTTGGCATAAGTTTTTGATTTTGTTGATTAAGCCGGCTTAGCTCAGCTGGTAGAGCACGTGATTTGTAATCACGGGGTCGGGGGTTCGAATCCCTCAGCCGGCACCAGCACTTAGCTCAAATCAAATTAGACCATTTTGGCCCCAGTCTCGCGGTCAGTGTTGTAGCAAGACCGCACGCGGTGTGTAGGTTTCAGAAATTTTGCTCAAAAATTTTCCGGGCCGATAGGCAAGCGGGGTCGAAATTTCGGGGGCCGAGCATCGATAGGCATCAGGGGGGGCTGAAAGGCGGGGCGGGGCGGCTCCAATAGGGGGGGTTGGGTTACCGCCTAACCTCATAGTGGGAGGCGGGACCGGAGGGCTTGGCTAATCCTCTTACCTGCATCGAGGGGGGAAATTGCGATGTGCAAGAAAGCGTGCGCGGCGTTGCTTTTCGTTCTCGTTCTCGGCGCCGAAGCGGTAGCGCAAGACTGGCCGCCGTTGCCAAAGCAAGGGTTCATCAGTGGCCGCGTCGCTACTCCCGCCGACGTTGCCGCGGGAAACGCCGTATTTTCTGCCTCTGTCGGTGGTGGTGCTGTGGGAAAATCGACACCGCTGCGGATCAAGATCCCACAATATGCCTACTACAAGGAGGACGGGACAAAGATCCCCGTCATTGTGCTTCAAGGGGAGCGCGTTGATATTCAAAAACCGGGCGGAGAGCTTGTGCAAATGCCGTCGGTTGGTGCTGTTAAGCCTGACGGCAAGAAATTCATCGGTATCCTGACGAATTTTGAGTTGCTTGGGCCGGCCCCCCCAAAATGAGATAGCGGCGCCCTCGTTCACGACGGCCAGCCGGCACGTGACCCAACTGCAACAGTTCTACAAGATTCGTGTTGGTGGCGCGTCTTTGCCCTCACAGAATGGCCACGATCCATTGTAAAAACGACCCCGGTCTCGGGGGCTGAGGAAGAGACCGAGGCCGTGCTCTTTGGAGCGAGCGAGGCCAGTTTACCACTCTTCCACACAAACGAAAAACGATTCCACACAAACGAAAAACGATCATTTGGTGACAACGAGGCTGCCCCCGGTCGGCGGCCTTTTTTCACGTTTTCATGCCTTTCACGTTTTCATGCCCGGCTGCGCGCACCCCGGCGTCTCACCACGACCGCAAAAGCGCCGCCGTGACGGTCTATCCTCAAGTCGCGCCCGCAAGTGAACGCGCGGCTACGTCCCCTCTCCCCCATTGCGGGCGGCGTGTGCCCCGGCGCCTTCGCGCAAAAGGCGCCGGGGACTGCGCGAGTGCGACTGCCGTCAATCCAGCGCCTTGTAGACGCTCGCACGGCCGATCTTGATAGCCCGCAATGTCGGTTGACTTGATCGGCGGGCGCCGCGGCGCATGGTATTGGGGACGGGCCATCAACGTTTTCGCCTCCGCCGCACGTTGCGCGCGTTTGGCAGTAGGCCCCTGCGCGTTCCTGCGCCCGGGGAAGGTTATCTTATGAAATGTCGGACACCCGACTGAAGATGAGCTTAGGATTGATTATAGTTATAGTTGCAGAAAGCAGCTTTTCATCCGAGCCCTTTCGCATAAATCCATTGGGGAGTATCTATGACTTCGGAAGAAGATATTTCGAGGGCTGCGGAATCTTTAGTATCGACATTGAAACGCTTGCATGAGGAATTACTCGGGTTCGATGCGCTCCTGCAGGAGCGAGGACGATCACTATACGATGTAATGCCCCTAGAAGACTGGTTAGACATTATTGGTGTACTGTCGAACTTGAGCGAACGGTCTGGGGCTATCGCAAAACTGTGCTTAGGACTGCATTTTCAGGCGAGGTCCTCAGTACGTGGCCGCAGCCAAACGGATGACGGTGGCCAGAGGAACGACGGTGAAAGGTCGAATTGATTGACGAGCCGTCAGGGCCCTTCTGTTCCGCTGCTAATGTGATTCCCTACATGCCTCCAAACTTGCGGGACATGTCATAACAAATTGTACCCCAATCTCACGGGATCGGTGGTTCGAATCCCTCAGCGTTGATTTTTCGAGAGAAAATCCGTCACTTAAATGTGAAGCCGAGGCTGCAACGGGCGCTTCCGCGCCAAGCCACTCATGGTCTCGATCACACGAACGGATTAAACGCGCCCGGCACCCGCCTGAGATTCTGGCAAAGCTGAGGCTGCTCGATAGCCATATCTGTGAGATACTGCTGATAAGTGGTCTTGAAAGTAGCCGCAACGGCGTCGGGCCCGGTCAGAGGCAGGAATCCGCCGTGATCCTTTCGCAGCTGAGCTATCCTCAGCTCCGATCGATAGACGTTGCTGATCACGATTGCGGCAAACTCTTCATAGTTATCCATCCCTGGATTGCCGTTGATTTGCTCAAATATCGCGCGTCCCTTCATCTGGCGCAAACCGTGGACCATCTCGTGGAGCAAGATCTCGTCGGGCCTCGCGCCCGGGCCCGTCGGAGCGCCGGGAGCCGTAAAGGTGCTCGGTGAAAACCTTATCTCGGTGTCGCTGCCCGTTCCTTTACCGATATCCGCCGGCTGACCCGGGCTCCCCTCGATGATCCAACTGATCGGTCCAGTGTCCCCTTCCCACTTCACGTCGAAGCTATTGTCCGCGAACCCGCTGGTCGAATACGCCAGCAGCGTGATCTTCGTTGAGTTGTCGAGACGATACTTGTAATTCATCGAATAAGGCTTCCCGGAGCGGGTCCCCTGGATTTTGATCCTGTACCCTGCATAGAAATTCTGTCCGGTAATCGCCGCCGAATTCTGTATGGCTGAGCCATATCCCTGTCCGCCGGCCACCGGCTCACCCTTCATGGTCGACGCTCTCACATCCACCGCCCCCGCGGTGGCGTTGAACTGTCCGCCTCGAGGGGTAGGATGATAAGGCCGGATCACCATTTTTTTGGGGCTGCCATAAATCTCGGTCATCACCGCCCATCCGGTCCAGGTCCGTATTAACCCGGTCAGAATCGTCAGCACGCCGGTTTCGTAGTTCCGCTTGTTGGTCGTGGCTTCCCCTGAAGGGAGCCAGTCCAAGCCCATGAAACCGGACGTGAACTCGTCTCCGTCAACCGCTATGTTCGGAACCAGCTGGAAATGTTGCATCTCGACATCCCCCGCCCATGTTGGCCGGCAAACTTCAGACCCCTTTACATTGCAGCCGTCAGTTGCGAGGCGGGTCGTCTGCAGCGAACCGCACGAGCGAGCTCAGGCAGGACGCCGACGGCCTGTGCAAATGGAACGGGAGTACGGCGGACGCCGCGGTTCTTCATCAGAAAATTGAAGTATGACGATTCGGTGGTAAGCATGTGCCTCTCCATCATCAGGTTGCAGGCATGTCCTCTATGATGTGTCGCCGGCCGACCGCCCGTGGTTCACGTGCGTAGCAGTCCCCTTTTGGGTCTGCGCAGGGGTCTCTCTTGGTAGCTGTGGATAAATCCGGCCGGACAGCGCGAGCTCCGGCCGCGACGCGAGCGCGCCGTGACCGCGTTCGAGGCCGCGCATGAACTTATGCCGGTTGCGGGGGCTGCCAACGCTTTCAGCGCTGCACAAGCTCGACGCCAACCGGGAAGGCGATCGTCTCGCGCGATCTGATAACGTCCTCAGTAATTGCTGGGTGATTTCCCCTGTGTCAGGTTTGCAACACGCCTGCATTAGTTGATAGAGGGACTTTCGGTTCCCGGTAATGTGGTTTATCAGCATTCGTGGGATGGGGGAGGCACGTGCCCCCGACCTCCGCGGCTCAGGGGCCTGGGGTCGGGGTCACGTTGCCGGCGGTACCTCAATGAACGGTCGCTGCGCTTTCTATTTTATTTCGCGCAAGCCGCATTTTGGTCAGGTGCCGCCGTGGCCGTTATTATTGGCCTCCTGGTGGAAGCCACCATCGACGGGCTAATCATTGGTTTATACTTGGCCTGACATTGAGCGCCGTAATGGCGTTGTTCCATCGACGTAAAAGAATGCCTTGGATTTGACTTTATTGGCCTTCCAAAGTTCCAACTTAAACTCTTCTCAAGCTCTCTCAAATGAGAGGTATGGCGATGGCTGATTATGATTCGGCACAAGATTTGAGTTTGTGCCGGCAGAGCCCGAGTTACCCCGCCGCATATCGGCAAGGCCACGCAGCGGCGGTTCAGACGCGGTGCCGTAAGCCAAAGATGGTGTGGGCGTAATCGATGTTTCTGACTCGTAGGGTTTAAGCGTGGGGTATGTAATGGACGCAATAAATTACAAGGCGCTCCTCAGTCCTGAAAACTATGAGGACCTGAGGCAGGCAGCAATTGACCTGAAGATCAGGGAAATGATGAATGTCGGCTGTGCATGGCATATCGTTTGGACCGGGCTGGTAGATACGCCATTCCAGTTTGATCCGGGCGATCCTCACCATGTTGCGTTGCTCGAGCAATCGGCAGCACGGGAATGTGAAGGCCAAACCGTACGCGATGTGCTCAATGAGATTGCCAAGCTGGTTTTTGAATGGGTTACCCCCGGGTTCAACAGGGAAAGTGGCGATACTCTTGAAGGCCTTGTGGCCAATGTGGGCGATGGGCGTCTGAGTGCGCGTGAACAAGCAACGTGATGCCTTACCTTTGGCTGCCCGTTACGTTTACCATCCCGCGGCATTCCGCTTGCCATGCCGGGATGCCGGCGTATCCGTGTCCAGATGCAGCGCGGTGGGGCGTGTGACGCCAGGAGAACGCATATGGTACCAAATGATGCGCATTTGCG
>Ga0137362_10003170_pt1 | contig 10935 bp, 9 predicted proteins | sample MadtaG_2_FD_104801 | JGI IMG/M metagenome (GOLD analysis project Ga0137362, IMG submission 104801) | Vadose zone soil microbial communities from Angelo Coast Range Reserve, California, USA - Mad1_100_16 metaG | ecosystem: Environmental > Terrestrial > Soil > Vadose zone | place: USA: California... | reverse complement strand
GCTGGTTCTGCCATCGGCGCGAACAACGCCGGGCGGACGCAGCAGGAAGTGCAGTGGCAATACGACACGGCCTATCAGCAGTGCATGTATTCCCGGGGCGATCAGGTTCCAGGTTACCAGGCGGCCAATGTTCCGCCCCAGCCCCCGCCACCCAGCGCGGGTCAATAGGTCGCTGCCCGAGAGCCGGCAATAAATCCGGCCTTATCCCGCAACCAACTATACTATGCCTCTCTCGATCGATGATCGCGGGAGCCGGGGATGAAATGGGCGATCTGGTTCACGCTTGCCTCCAGCGGCGCAATCGCAGCGATCCTGCTGATCGTCTGGCTGGCGGGCGGGTTTGCGCGCGTCGGGCTCGATTTCAATGTCACGCTTGCCCTGGTGCTGGGGATCTTCTTCAGCAGCCTGCTCGGCATCGCCTTGATGGCCCTGATCTTTCACAGCAATCGCAGCGGCCGGGACGAGGATGCCTATCGCACGACGATGCGACAGGACGACGATCGTCATTGAGGGTCCACGCACGCAGCCCGATTTTCGGGGCAGCCCACTGAGAATGACCGTTTCGCGGCTTTGCGATAACGGCTAGGTTCCCAGCCCGCAAATTCCTTCGGTAATTGGTTAGTCATCCCTCATGCTGATTCTCGGCGCCCATTCCGGCGGACATGACGGATCTGCTTGTCTGTTCGACGAGTATCGGTTGATTGCCGCCGTCCCGCTGGAACGGATGACCCGGATCAAGGGCGATGGCGCGCGCGTCCCCATCGAAGCCATCGACGAATGCCTGACCATCGCGGGACGCCGGCGCGCGGAGGTGGACGCGATCGTCTTCACCCGCGGACTTTTCCCCAGCCGCCATTTCACCCATCTATCGGGCGGACGTCTCGCCGAAGCCCGTCTGCGCCGGCTTCTCGGCATCGAGAAGAGCAAATACATGGAGAACGAAGGCGTGCGCTATGGGCGCGTGGATTCGGCCGCCATGTTCGATGCGCCCCGCTTTCGCCGGGAATACGGAATCCGGCCGGATGCGGATATCGCCTTTTGCAACCACCATCTGGCCCATGCTCTGCCCTGTCTCTTTCACAACGATTGGCCCGAGGCCCTGCTCTATACCGCCGATGGCGGCGGCGACAATGTTCACTATTCCATCAGAGTTTTCCGCGATGGCCGGCTCACGGAACTCTATGGCGGCGACGCGCAGATGCTCCAACCACGCCGGATCGATAGCCTGGGGCAAGCCTATGCCTTTGCTACCGAAGCGCTCGGCTTCCAGGCCTTTCGCCATGAAGGCAAGGTCACGGGGCTTGCCGCCTACGGCAAGCCCAAACTCTACGATGCCCTTGCCACCCATTTTCGCGTCGACGGCGAGGGCCAGATCCACAGCGATTTTCCCAACGAGAGGGCGATGCGCCGGCATATTTTCCAGCTTGCCCAGGGCACGGGCCGCGAGGACGTTGCGGCCTCGGTGCAGCTTCTGCTGGAGAATTTCATCCTCGAAGCCATGCGCCGAATCCTGGCGCGATATCCGCTGCGCCATCTTGGCCTTTCGGGCGGGGTCTTCGCCAACGTCAGGCTCAACCAGCGCCTGGCCGAGGAATTGCCCGTCGATGATGTGTTCATCTATCCGGCCATGAGCGATCAGGGCCTGGCCTGCGGCGGGGTGCTACAGTTCCTGCTCGAACGCGATGGGATGGATCAATGGCTCGCCCATCGCTGGCCCCTGGACACGCTCTATTACGGCCGCGATTTCGGCGCCGGCATCGACGACCGGTTGAACGGCGATCCTCTATTTCGACGGCTTTCGACCACGCCGGTGGAAAGTGCCGCCGATCTGCTGCAGCAGGGCCGCATCGTCGCCATTCATACCCGCGGCATGGAATATGGTCCGCGCGCGCTGGGAGCCCGTTCCATCATGGCGGCACCCGTGGACGCCAAAATCAACCAGACCCTGAACGACCGCCTCTCGCGCAGTGAATTCATGCCGTTCGCCCCGGTGGTGGCGGCCGAGGATGCGGAATCGATTTTCGAACTTGGCCCCGCCAAGCGCGATGCCGCGCGATTCATGACCATCACCTGCCGCGTACGCGAGGGCTGGCGCGCACGAATTCCCGCGGTGGTCCATGTGGACGGCACGGCGCGCCCGCAGATCATCGAGCGGCGCCAAAACCCGCTCTATTACGACATCCTCGCTGGCTACAAGGCACTGAGCGGCGTGCCGGTGCTGATCAATACCAGCTTCAACGTGCATGAGGAGCCGATCATCAACAGCCCGGATGAAACCGCCCGCGCGCTTGCCGACCGGCGCATCGATTTCGTCGTCACCGAGAATGCGCTCTACGGGCTTGCCGACGATGCCCAACAAAGGTGAGTTGTATAATGGAAATTGACCGCGACGTGAATCCAGCCGGGATCGCCGAGGCGCATAAACTGATCCAGCCCCATATCCGCCTGACACCCGTGGTCGCCCTCGACGGCAGCGATTTCGGCCTCGCCAAGATGGACCTGACCCTGAAGCTCGAGTTGCTTCAGCATTCGGGGTCCTTCAAGGCTCGCGGCGCCTTCACCAATCTGCTCCTGCGCCAGGTGCCGGCGGCCGGCGTCGTCGCCGCCTCGGGCGGCAATCATGGCGCGGCTGTCGCCTATGCCGCCATGAAGCTCGGCCGACCGGCCAAGATCTTCGTGCCTCGTATTTCCTCACCGGCGAAGATCCAGCGCATCCGCGATTATGGCGCCGATCTGGTGGTGGGCGGCGAGCACTATGCCGATGCGCTCGCAGCCAGCGAAATCTAGCGTGCGCAGTCCGGGGCGCTGGGCGTCCATGCCTTCGACCAGACCGAGACGATGCTGGGTCAGGGCACCATCGGGCTGGAGCTGGATCGGCAGGCCCCCGATCTCGATACGCTTCTTGTGGGCGTGGGCGGTGGCGGGTTGATCGCGGGAATCGCCGCCTGGTATGCCGGTCGAGTTCGCGTGGTCGGCGTGGAGCCGGAGGCCTCCCCCACCCTCGCCAAGGCACTTGCCGCCGGAAGGCCGGTCGATGTCGAGACCGGTGGTGTCGCCGCCGATTCCCTGGCGCCGCGCCGGGTGGGCGAGGCGGTGTTCCCCATCGCCCAGCGCCATGTGGATCGAGTCGTCCTGGTCACCGACGAGGCGATCCGCCACGCCCAGAAGGCACTCTGGGCCGGCATCAGGATCGTGGCGGAGCCCGGCGCTGCCGCGGCTTTCGCCGCCCTGATCTCGGCCCGATACCAGCCGCGGGCAGGCGAACGGGTCGGTGTTCTGGTCAGCGGCGGCAATACGGTCGCGGTGGATTTCGACCGTTGACGGGTGAGCGGCGGCCTCCGACTGGCCTCACGCCGGCATTTTACCGCAACCAGCATCCCTAATCCGAGGATCGGACAAACAGCCCTGGCATCGCGGAGGCCGATCCTCACCTCTCTTGATACCGGCCTAAAGGCCAAGTAGCGTGTCCAATTGGCGAGAGCCAGTTTTTAGCAGGGGCAAGACCGCTCCGGCAGTGCCTTGGAACTGCCAGAACAAAGCGGCCGATCGTGAACATAATGGAGAGGAATACGGGAATGAAAAAACTACTTGCGGCAATGGCTCTGGGCGCCAGTTTTGCCTTGGCCACACCTGCCGTCCATGCGGCCACGCCGAAAAACACGCTGATCGAGGCTTGGCATATGGACGACATCATCTCCCTTGATCCGGCGGAGATGTACGAGCTTTCTACGTATGAGGTGAATGGCAACGTCTATGAGACGCTGGTCGCCATCAACCCGCATAAGACCAGCGAGATCTTGCACAAGGCGGCGCTCAACTGGACGGTTTCCGACGACGGCAAAACCTATACCTTCAAGCTGCGCCCAAACATGAAGTTCCAGAGCGGCAATCCGGTGACGGCGGCCGACGTGGTCTATTCTTATCAGCGGCTGACGGCGCTCAACAAATCGCCCGCCTTCCTCATTCAGGACCTAGGCATCTCTACGGACAATATGAAGACCACGCTGAAGGCGGTCGACGATCTGACCTTCCAGATGACCGTCGACCAGGCCTATGCGCCCTCGTATGTCATCAACGTTCTCTGCGCCTCCAATTTCTCCATCGTCGACAGCGCGCTGCTGAAGACGAAGGAAGTGAAGGCAGCCGATGGCACGAGCGATTGGGGCAATGGCTGGCTGAAGACCGGTTCGGCGGGTTCGGGACCGTTCGCCATCACGCAGTGGAAGCCCAACGAAGTCATCACCATGGAGGTGAACCCCAACTACTACGGCACCAAGCCGAAGCTGAAACGGGTCGTCTGGCGCCACATCGCCGAAGAGTCCTCCCAGCGCCTGCTTCTGGAATCCGGCGACGTCGATATCGCCCGCAATCTCTCGGCCGACCAGTTGGACGGGGTGCGCAAGAAGGGCGGATTCAAATTCACCTCAACCCCGCAGAACACCAACCTCTATATGGGCCTCAATACCAAGAACCAGTACCTGGCCAATCCCAATGTCCGCGAAGCGCTGCGCTATCTCGTGGACTATAAGGGCCTGGTCAAGACCGCGCTCAGGGAAGGTTGGGTCGTCAATCAGACGTTCCTGCCCAGCGGCGTGCTGGGCTATGTCGATTCCAATCCCTATAAGCTCGACATCGCCAAGGCCAAGGCGCTGCTGACCGAAGCCGGATATCCCGACGGGTTCCCGCTGACCGTCAACGTCGCCTCGACCGAACAAGCCCGTATGGATATCGCCCAAGCCCTGCAGGAGAGCTTTGCCAAGGTCGGCATCAAGCTGCAGATCCTGGCTTCGGATCAAAAGACGGTGATCACCAACTATCGGGCCCGCAAGCACGAAATGGCGTTGCTGACCTGGGGCATCGACTATTTCGATCCGAACACCAACATGGCCTTCGTGGTCAACACGAACAACGCCGACGATGCGAAGAGCAAGCCGCTGGCCTGGCGCAACGGCTGGATGAACGAAGACTTCAACAAGCAAGCCGCTGCATTGCTGATGGAAACCGACGCCGGCAAGCGCAAGGCCGGCTATCAGTCCATGATCAAGGCTTGGCAGCCGATCTCGCCCTTCGTCATGATGTTCCAGCAGACCTGGGTGGCGGCGCTTTCGCCGAAGGTGAAGAACTTCTTCATCGGGCCGTCGAACGAAATGACTCAATACAGCGACGTCTACAAGTAACCAAGACAGCGTAATGTCGAAGCCAGCGACAGCTTCGGCGAGCGCGGTCGCGACCCTACCGGCCGAGAGCAGCACCTCGTTCCTTCACGGAGCGAGGCGTCTGCTTCTCACCGGGGGCGGTCTTTTATTTTCAGTCGCTGTCACCTTCTTTGGCCTACTCGTCATCACCTTTGTCATCGGGCGCCTGATGCCCATCGATCCGGTGCTCTCCGCTGTCGGCGATCGAGCGAGCGTGGCAACCTACAACCAGGTCAAGGCGGAGATGGGCCTGAACCTGCCCGTCTGGCATCAATTCCTGATCTATGCCTGGAAAGTGCTGCACGGCAATTTCGGCGCGTCGATTCTGACGGCACGGCCCGTGCTGGAGGATTTGATCCGGGTGTTTCCGGCGACGGCGGAAATGGCCACGGTGGCAATTATCATCGGCATCGTCTTGGGCATTCCGCTGGGCGTCTGGGCGGCCGTCTATCGCAACAGTCTGCTCGACTACATCATGCGCGTGCTTGGCCTGATCGGCTATTCGGTGCCGATCTTCTGGCTCGGCATCATGGGCCTTCTGGTCTTCTATCTTGAGCTAGAATGGGTCGGCGGACCCGGACGGTTGGATGTCTATCTGGATGGCAATGTGCCTACCGTTACCGGTTTTATCCTTATCGATTCCGTGATCGCCGGGAATTGGGAGGTGTTCAGCAATGCCTTCAGTCACATCATTTTGCCGGCGACACTGCTGGGGTACTACTCGCTCGCCTACATCAGTCGCATGACGCGCAGTCTGATGCTGGAGCAGCTCAATCAGGAATATCTCATCACCGCGCGGGTCAAGGGCGTCTCGGAACGGCGCGTCGTCTGGCGTCACGCCTTCGGCAATATCCAGGTGGCGCTTATCACCGTGTGTGCGCTGGCCTTCGCCAATATTCTGGAGGGCTCGGTCCTGACCGAAACCGTCTTCGCCTGGCCGGGCATCGGCCGCTATATCACCACCGCACTGCTTGCCGCCGACATGAACGCGGTGCTGGGGGGCACCATCGTGGTGGGCCTTGTCTATGTCGGCCTCAATCTTCTTTCCGACATTCTGTACCGCATCGTGGATCCGCGCGCCAGATGAGTGGCAATGAAGCAGCGATGACCCTGCGCCCCGGCCTCAAGGCCTGGCTGATGACAGATACGCCGATCTCGGGCTGGCAGGCGGGCTGGGGGCGCGCCTATCGCGGCTGGCGGGCCTTTGCTCGCAATCCCATTGGTTTGGTCGGCCTGGCCATCGTCCTCCTTCTTCTGTTCTGCGCCGCCTTCGCGCCCTTGATCGCGACTGCCGATCCGACGGTCCAGGATTTGTCGCTGCGCCTGCAACCGAGCAGTGCCGACCACTGGCTGGGCACGGATCGCATGGGCCGCGATACCTTTTCGGCCCTGGTGTATGGCTCGCGAGTCACGCTCTATATCGTCGTGCTGGTGCTGGTGATATCCGCCCCCATCGGCTTGCTGGTCGGCTCGACCGCCGGGTATGTTGGGGGATGGACCGACAAGGTCCTAATGCGCATCACCGACATTTTCTTTTCGTTTCCCCGGCTTGTCCTGGCGCTGGCCTTCGTCGCCTCGCTGGGGCCCGGCCTCAACAATGCCATCATCGCCATCGCGCTGACCGCCTGGCCGGCCTATGCCCGGGTCGCCCACGCCGAGACCCTGGCCGTGCGCAAGAGCGATTTCATCGCCGCAGTGCGCACCCAGGGTGCCGGCAATTGGCGCATCATCCTGCGCCATGTGATGCCGCTGTCGCTGCCCTCGGTCATCGTACGCGCCACGCTGGACATGGCGGGCGTCATCCTGACCGCCGCAGGCCTGGGCTTCCTGGGGTTGGGCGCCCAACCTCCGACGCCAGAATGGGGCGCCATGATCTCGGTCGGCCGCGAGAACATTCTCGATCAATGGTGGGTGGCTGCCGTGCCCGGCGTGGCGATTTTCGTCGTCAGCCTGGGCTTCAATCTGCTGGGCGACGGGTTGCGGGACGTTCTCGACCCCAAGACGACCTGAGGGCGGACGACGTGGACAAATCCGACGGGCCCCTGCTGCAGGTCGAAAATCTGTCGGTTCGCTACACGACGCCGACGGGGGTGGTCGATGCACTGCGGGGAGTCAGTTTCGAACTGGGCCGCGAGAAGCTTGGCGTCGTCGGCGAATCCGGTTCCGGCAAATCGACCCTGGGGCGATCCATCCTGCGGCTGATCCCCCATCCGGGCGTGGTCAAGGCGGACCGCATGGCCTTCATGGGTCAAGACCTGAACGCCATGTCGGAATTCGAGATGCGCCAGGTTCGCGGCAAGCAGATCACGATGATCCTGCAGGATCCAAAGTTCTCGCTCAATCCGGTGATGAAGGCCGGCGATCAGATCCTGGAGGCGCTCTCGATCCATGGCCGCATCGACCGGCGCGAAGGGCGCAAGCGGGTCATCGAAATCCTGAAGGCCGTGCGCATCCGCGATCCCGAACGCGTCTACAACGCCTATATCCACGAATTGTCGGGCGGCATGGGTCAGCGTGTCATGACCGCCATGATGGTGGTGACAAACCCGATGCTGCTGATCGCCGACGAGCCCACCTCGGCGCTCGATGTGACCGTGCGCATGCAGGTCTTGGCTATCATCGACGATCTGGTGACCCAGCGCGGCATGGGCCTGATCTTCATCAGCCACGACCTCAATCTCGTCGGCTCCTTCTGCGACCGGATTCTCATCATGTATGGCGGGCGCATCGTCGAGAGCTGCAAGGCCTCGGAACTGCACGACTGCAAGCACCCCTATACCCGCGGCCTGCTGGAATCACTGCCCAGCATCGAGCATCCCAAGGAAACGCTGGCCACCTTGAAGCGCGACCCGGCCTGGCTGACGGCGCCGTGATGACAGGATTTCTCGAGATCAAAAACCTGCATATCGTCTTCGGCCATGGCCACTATAAGGTCCACGCCGTGCGCGGCGTTTCCTTCTCCGTCGCCAAGGGCGAGTGCTTCGGCATCGTCGGAGAATCGGGCTCGGGCAAGACCACGGTTCTGCGCGCTCTTTGCGGCCTCAACCCCGGTTGGGAGGGGGAGATATCGATCGACGGCCGCCCGGCACCGCGCCATCCCGACAAGGATTTTTGCCGCACTGTTCAGATCGTCTTTCAGGATCCCTATGGCTCGCTTCATCCGCGCCAGACCGTCGACCGCTGCCTGCGCGAACCGCTGGAAATTCAGGGAATCGGCGAGCGCGATCGGCGCGTCGTCGATACATTGCAGGCCGTGGGCCTGAACAAGAGCTTCCGCTACCGCTATCCCCACCAGCTCTCCGGCGGCCAGCGCCAGCGCGTCGGCATCGCCCGCGCCTTGATGCTGGAGCCGAAACTGCTGTTCCTGGATGAGCCCACCTCGGCTCTCGACGTTTCGGTGCAGGCCGAGATTCTCAATCTTCTCGTCCGCCTGCGCAAGGAACGGGGATTCACATACGTCCTCGTCACCCACGATCTGTCGATCATCTCACATATGTGCGAGCGGCTGATCGTCATGAATGTGGGGCGCATCGTCGAATCGATGCCGGTCGGCGCGCTACGCGATCGCACGCCGGAGAACCCCTATACCCAGCAGCTGTTGCAGGCGAGCCTGGGTTACGATCGTCAGGCCGTCGAGCGGTATCAGACGTTCGACTAGGGTGTGGCGGCCGTCACTCGCGGCAGACGGCTGTTCCGAGATGTAGCAGGAACAGACGTCGTCATGCCGCCTCGCGTATGGTAAAATCCCTGTTCAAACTCGCTCTGGCTGCCCCCTGAGGCGGAAGAATCTTGGTTTAGTACCTTCTCAGCCCAATGGCGGCTTGACGGTGGAATCCGGCTGATGAACCCATCCTCTTGGTTCGGCGCTGATGGGGATAGTAACCTCCAGGTGTTGTGGGAGGACGGCGAACGCGTCGTCTGCAGAAGATGGCGCGATAGCGCCGACGGCGCCCGGGATGCCGTTCTGGCCGTGCTTCCCGCCACGGAGCACCCGACGCCTGGCAGCCTCAATCGTCTCACAAATGAATACGGATTGAAGGACGAACTGGACGGTGCGTGGGCCGTGCGGCCGCTGGAGCTTGTGCGCGAGCGCGGGCGGACCATGCTGCTGCTGGAGGACCCCGGGGGCGAGCCGCTTGACCGCCTTCTCGGCCCGCCCATGGAGGTCGGACGATTCCTGCGCCTCGCCGTCGCTCTATCGGCCACGCTTAGGCACCTGCATAAACGTGGCCTCATCCACAAGGACGTCAAGCCGGCCAATGTTATCGTTAACGCCGCGACCGGCCAGGTCTGGCTCATGGGATTCGGTATCGCTTCGCGCCTTCCGCGCGAGCGCCAGTCGCCCGCCCCACCCGAGTTCATCGCAGGGACACTCGCCTACATGGCACCCGAACAGACCGGACGAATGAATCGTTCGATCGATTCCCGGAGCGACCTCTACTCTCTTGGCGTCACGCTTTATGAAATGCTGACCGGGACCCTTCCCTTTAGGGCCTCCGATCCCATGGAGTGGATTCATTGCCATATCGCGAGGAAGCCGGTGCCGCCCGGCGAGCGATTGGAGAATCTTCCGGCCCCTGTCTCTGCCATAATCTTGAAGCTGCTCGCCAAGACTGCCGAGGAACGCTACCAGACAGCGGCCGGCGTTGAGCGTGATCTTCGGCGCTGCCTTGCCGAATGGGAAACTCAGTGCCGCGTCGACGAATTCGCGATCGGCGAACACGACACGCCGGATCGGCTGCTGGTCCCCGAGAAATTGTACGGGCGAGCGGGCGAGATCGACACCTTGCTCGCCTCCTTCAACCGCGTCGTAGCGACTGGCACGCCGGAGTTGGTGCTCGTCTCCGGATATTCTGGTATCGGCAAGTCGTCCGTCGTCAATGAGCTGCACAAGGTGCTTGTTCCGTCGCGCGGCCTTTTTGCGTCGGGCAAGTTCGACCAGTACAAGCGAAATACCCCGTACGCGACGCTGGCCCAGGCCTTCCAGAGCCTTGTCCACCAGATCCTCGGCAAGAGCGACGCCGAGATGGAGCGATGGCGCACCGACTTGCTGGAGGTGCTCGGCCCGAATGGGCAGCTCATGGTCAATCTCGCCCCGGACCTGGCTCTTGTCATCGGGGAGCAGCCGGCCGCACCCGAGCTGCCGCCACAGGACCAGCAGGCTCGGTTCCAACTGGTGTTCCGGCGTTTCCTCGGCGTGTTTGCTCGGCCGGAGCACCCACTCGCGCTGTTCCTCGACGATCTGCAATGGCTGGATTCGGCGACCCTCGATTTGATCGAGCATCTCGTCCTGCACCCGGAGGTGCGGCACCTGCTCCTGATCGGCGCCTACCGGGACAACGAGGTCAGCCCCTCGCACCCGCTCGCTCGAATGCTGGCGAGGCTCCGGGAAGCCGGAGGAAGGGCGCAGGAGATTCTGCTCGCGCCCCTCATGCCGGACGATGTGGAGCGGCTGTTGGCGGATGCCTTGCACGCGGATCATGAGCGCGCGCGACCCTTGGCCGGCCTGGTGTTCGAGAAGACCGATGGCAACCCGTTCTTCACGATCCAGTTCTTGCTCGCTCTGATAGAGGAGGGGCTCCTGGCGTTCGATTCCGGCACGGCGGCCTGGACCTGGGACCTGCAACGCATCCGCGCCAAGGGTTTCACTGACAACGTAGCGGATCTCATGGCTGCGAAGCTGGGCCGTCTACCCCATATGACCCAGAAAGCTTTGGGACAACTGGCCTGTTTAGGGAAT
>Ga0137362_10003161_pt1 | contig 10946 bp, 12 predicted proteins | sample MadtaG_2_FD_104801 | JGI IMG/M metagenome (GOLD analysis project Ga0137362, IMG submission 104801) | Vadose zone soil microbial communities from Angelo Coast Range Reserve, California, USA - Mad1_100_16 metaG | ecosystem: Environmental > Terrestrial > Soil > Vadose zone | place: USA: California... | reverse complement strand
CCGTTTTTTTGAGACTATCCAGTCTTCGTTAATCATGCTTTGCCTACTTTCCTTTATTTTCCTGACATTTTCACTCTCAACCAAAGCAAACGGAGCATCTATCGGCCCTAACGCCGTTCTACCCATTACCAACGCGAACATTAGCCTGGACGGTTACACGCGCCCGTGGGTGTACATCGCCTGGTATTGTGTTACCATCTAAACTTATTTTTCTCCTCTAGTGCTGTCCTTGCTGGTGGGACATTTCCGGGTCCTACAATCGCAGGATACAAGGTTAGTTCAACAGCATTATACATAACCATATGATAACCTATTCGCGGGGTAGGGAGATACCTTTGTCATTGACGTATCCAATCAGCTTCATGACACGAGCATGGATGTCCCCACGTCCGTAGTAAGTATCTCCGGCCTTGGCTGTTCGGGGTTACTCATGTCCACATTCAGCATTGGCATGGTATTCGACAACATAGCTTCAACGCTTACGACGGTAGTTCCTTCGTGACTCAGTGTCCCATCGTACCAGGTAATACGTTCCGATATCAGTTCAATGTTCCAGACCAGACGGTACGCTACGAGCACACTGTTGCCTCTTGAATGTGTGGATTTACATCGTGGCCATTTCAGGGCACATACTGGTACCACAGTCACTTTGTTAATCAGTATTGCGATGGCCTGCGAGGTGCATTTGTCGTGCGTGACCCTCAAGATCCACATGCAGACCTCTATGATGTTGATGATGGTGGGTCCTAAATCCGGCGTTCTCGTTACCAGCGTATAGCTAATTTGCGAATCTAGACTCCACGATTATCACGCTTGCCGACTGGTGCGCTTTGGTTTAAGGACTTTATTGCAGGTTAGGCTTACATCACGATCAGGTATCACTACCTCTCCACAGATGCGCCCACTGTCGCGGCCTTCAATAGTACGCTCATTAATGGCGCGGGTCGTTGGGCTGGTGGACCTGCTACTCCGCTTGCTGTTTTCAATGTCCAACAGGGGAAGAGGTGAGCTTTACCGCCCTTGCAACCGAATTGTGTGAGTTTATGACCTGCATCGTAGATACCGTTTCCGCCTTGTTTCGATTTCCTGCGACCCAAACTGGAAGTTCTCCATTGATAACCACACAATGACGATAATCGAGGTGGAAGGAACCAACGTTCAGCCACTGACAGTGGATCAGATCCAGATATTTGTTGGCCAGCGATACTCGTTTGTGGTGAGCACTTACAATGTGACAGCTCAACTAACGCGGACGCTGAAACATCGGTCGTAGCTGAATGCTAATCAACCCGTCAATAACTACTGTAGGCCGATAATTTATTTGCACTTGCGTAAACCGACCCTGTGTCAGGGATCCGGGCCCTCCCGAACAGGGACAACGACACAACTGATGACGGAGTCAATTCCGCGATTCTGCGTTATGCGGGCGCAAATATTGGCGATCCAACAACTCGAAATACCAACAGCCAGCTGCCCCTTGTAGAAACCAATCTTCACGTACGCCCTCTCTTGGTTAATAGGAATGTAGGGCTGCATTGAGGATCTATTTTCTTTGCAGCCGTTGGTGTCTTCCCCTGTGGTGAGGATCCCCGCTCATTCACGAATATGACGTGTCTGGAACTGCTTTTGCTTAGCCCGGACTGCCCTCCCCAGGGGGAGCAGACCACAACATCGCTTTGAATGTTACTCTTGTGAGTAAGTTTCTTCTCGATTATCGATAATGGTTGACCACCATAAAATAGACACTTCAAGGGGACGTTTTTGAGTTCTTGGTAAACAACGTTACCTTCAAGGATCCCTCTGTCCCCATTCTACTTCAGATTCTGTCCGGCGTCAAGAAAGCGCAGGATCTCGTTCCCGCTGGGAGTATTTATGGATTGAACCGCAATGAAGTCGTGGAGGTGACCATTCCGGCTCGACCGGGTGGCGGTCCTGTGAGTCTCAGCCTCGTTATGCTTTCAAGCTGTTCAAGTTCTGTGTAACGTTACGATAGCATCCCGTTCATCTTCATGGGCATAGTTTTCATGTCGTTCGCAGTGCAGGGAACAGCACTTATAACTTCGACAACCCTATAATGCGTGACGTAGTTAGCATTGGCAGCACGGGAGATGAAGTTACGATTCGTTTTGTGGCTGATAATCCTGGGCCGTGGCTTCTCCACTGCCATATCAATTGGCACTTTATCGAGTAAGTGCCTTGAAGCTGTCCCTAGACCTAGACTAATGATCTATGTGCCTCCCAGGGGCTTTGCTGTGGTTTTCGCCGAGGATGTTTCAGATGTACAGTCGACGGATGTGGTCTCCGGTGAGAGCATCATTTTTCCAATGTATGGGCGGTCATGCTAAGCTGTATTCAAGCTGCTTGGAGTGAGTTGTGCCCTGTATACAATAAGTTTGTCAATGAGAGTACTAGTGGTCTTTCCACGTAGTTTCATTTATACCACAAATGCAGATGGACATGTTTTTCTTACCATGCTACCGTAAATGGACCGAGTGCTTTGTCATGCTTGGTCCATGCGTGACACAGCCACGCGTTTCACGTTGTCCAGCCGTCCCGTTGGTCCCAGCCCTCCCAGCTGAGAGACCTTTGTGAGTCCAGCCTTGTCTCCTGCGCCGCGTCTCCTCATTGTATCGACCGTCATTCAAGATGCCCGTCCCATTCATTAGTCTTCCTTTATCGTATCATGGAGCAACCCCATCCTCTCGTCCAGTCCTCATCGCCTTCCGTCAGTATTCCTCCCTTCCCACTCTATTTTTTTTTAGCCCTTCCTCATCCCCGTTAGGCCCAAAATTCCGTCTACATAACCGACTCGACACATAACTTGAACGGAAATCCATCGCACTCACAGCCGGCAGGACCCAATCAAAGCGAGGAACTTTATAAACGCTCCGTAATGCTTGTTATCTGGTACAAGGTTAGTGGCTCCTTTACCGTCTTGTCGTTCCAAATCTGCTCATCCAATATCACAGGCTCATACAACTCCTCTCCGTCTCTTGCACCCTCTGCCCACCTTCCCGTTCCTTCAGCTCTCTCAGTTTCCTTCCCTCCTCTCGTCGCTTTCGCTAACTCAGAATTCTTTCGTTGACGCTTACAACGCAGCCACAGCCCAATGGGAGCAACATATGATCGAAACGGTCCGACTTGTCGTCTCGGAGCAGCGCGTTCTGTACAAGCTTCGGAAGAGTCTGCTTGAAGACCTGGCGGAGGAGGAATGCCCAGGCCTCCAGGAAGAGATCGCCGCACAGCCACGCATGGAGCAAAACGGGAAACACGCTTTTGTGCCACAGTCGTCTACTGGGCCAATCAAGCGAAGGGCCCCTGACATCACGCCCGAATCTACTCCTCCGAACAAGTACTATATCCCGGATGGTATGTATCAAGGGATGCCTCACCAATATGGAATGCCCGTCGCACAACCTCAGACCTTTCCGCAAAATTTATCCACACCGACACCAAAGCGTGTTCAAGGTCAAGCCGTGCCGATCCACGCATCGAGTTCGCAGACTCAAGTCCAGACGACGTCTTCGCCCCCCGCAAGTTCCGCCGCTGTGTCAAAACCGTCATTCGGGTATGGGCAACTCGATCTTTATCCGGGCGTGACCTCGGAGCCACTTCCCACGAGAAACGGCGGCGCTTCCACGCTTACGTCAAGGCCATCTCCTCCTGAACCATCCAAGGCTCCTATCCCTCATCATCCTCACCCGCCGCTGAAACGATGGCCGAACGACTACAGCGTCCAGGAGGTATCACTTGGGTTTGACCAGATGGATGCGCTCGCCAACGCGCAACCTTCCATGACTCAGCGCGTAGCATTCGAGCGTGTCTTTGGCTGCCGCTACGTCAAAAGCACTGTGTGTAGGCATCGCGCTGTATGGCGACGCGCTGACGAAGATTTGCGTGGCGTGTTTGTCAAGCTGGGTCGTGACGAGCGTGCAATGTGGGGGGAATTCGTACGGCGCGTCGAGGGCCGCGCGTCTGGTTTGAGTTTGCAGGCTGCTCCTGGCGAGTCGGAGGTTGGGCACATGCAGGGTGTTATGCAGGTGCCACTTCAGCACCTGTCCCTGCGGAGAGATGAGAGTGAGGCCACTCAGGAACCCGTCATGGGCTCATTAGTACCACCGATTCGAGAGGAGCAGCCTGAACATCGACAGCAACATAGTGGATTGGGTGCAGCCATGGCCCCAGCTTCGGGACCAGGTCAGACTGGCGAAACGACCCACGTACAGATGCAACACTCTGGTGAGCGGGAACATAATTTTGCTCGTTGATGTAGCGCGCCCACTGATCCCGATCCCGTAGTTGTATTTGATTCTTCGTCTTCCCTGGCGGATGGTCTTGGTGGAGGTGACCAAGGATGACTTAGGATTCAGCTGGGCATTGGAGGCATGTAGCTCTAAAGGGTTTCGTTTGCTTGGATTCGAGATCATGTATTTTTCTTGTTGTACGAGATCATACCTTCACGCATACACGGATTACATTGTCACTCGCAGGGATGTAAATAATGGGACCCGTCGTTATGAAGAAAAAGGAGTGAGACACTGGTAAGAAACACGGGCACGCGAGGGCGTGATGGCCGTCGCGTTTAAGTGAAATTGAGAAGGGACATGTGATAATACGAGTAAGGCAAGCGATAGGAATGGAATGGCGTGAAGCCTGGGTCTCTCACTCGGTTTCACAGGCTGTACCTGCGCTTTTGCGTGTTCTCAACGACAATGGCCTGCTGCAGGTGGAGAGCGGCAGGCCATTGCCATTGAGAATGTACAAAAGCGCAGGTACAGCCTGTGAAACAGAGTGAGGGACCCCGAAGCCAGATTCAAACTCTGGGAGAGTACAGTACTCTCTGCAGCACCCTGATGCCCTCGTCCCAGTCCGCATTGTCCCGGAAGATGAACGTGTTTGTCTCCATCGACCCGGCCGTTACTCAGGAACCCCTGGCATGGCCTTGGTATGTATGTCACGCCTACTTATACTGTTCCTTTCCTTGACCCTTGATCGCTTGCCTTACTCGTATTGCAGTCCCTTCATCCGCGTCCCAGTCGCCATCTAGGTCCAGTGCCTCGAGACGCGACGGCCATCAATCATATTTCTTACCAGCGTCTCACTCCTTTTTCTTCCATAGCGACGTGTCCCAATCTACTTACAAATATGGCTCCATTACTTAGAGCTGGCGGTACCAGTACAGTAGCATGTAAGTAGATAAATGGCGCGATGTGCACTGAGACGCAGGGATGTAAATGATCATGTATATGTGTGGATGTGCCTTTCGAATCAAAAGAAAGAAGCGACAGGAAAACAGTTCGTCTCGAATATTGAGATTATCAAGTGTGGTCTGTATGATAACTTTAAAAAAGCGTAATCTAGGTAAAATAGAGTAAATAATGTCGTGTATGATCAGTGAGGGTCGAATAGGGCTGTTCGTGAGTGGCGGGTTCGCGGTAGGGGAGCAACAGCCATACTAAAATCTGGGCTCCCGCAATCGTCTTCCAATCAACAGCTTTTCGGGTACCATCTCGTGGAAATACGGTGCTATCTTCTTCCGAAGTGCGCGCTCCGCCTGTTCCGAGCTCACATTCTTCGGCACCACGGACGCCAAGACAGCCTTTGCCACCAGGCGCTCAAGCGGCTCGATGTCCCACTTTGCCTTCTCGTCGTCGGGCATGTCTTCGGCACCCATTATCATTTCTACCGTCGGCGTGCGATACTCCGAGTTCCTGTTGCAAAACTCCAGCAGCCCGCGTGTGATCTCGGCATTTAGGCTCACATCCTTCTCGACCCTGGACTGCGACGGCGTCACAGTGTCGCCCATGCTGCTCAAGGCTTTCTCGGCGCTGTGGTCGTCGCCACCGAGGTAGTTGGCTACCCAGCTGGCGTGGCTCCAGTGTAATTTGTCTGCGTCTAGGACAGCACGCTGGATGCGCGCGGAGAGGATGGTGAGGACGAAGCGGTAGGTGCGTATGTCGGGCTTTAGGCCTAGCAAGTCAAATGTGCGGAGCGTGACGAATGCTGCTGGGTAGTCCAGACATAGCGTGAATAGTCTGAGGGCGATGTTTAAGGTCGAGAGGCGTATGATGCGGCGCGGGTCCACTGCTTTCATGACAAGTAGCTGGCACTCGAGCATCTGGCGGAAGAATTGGCGTGGCGTTGGTGCGTTCGGGGGACAACGTGCGCGACGAAGACTTGGACTTCGGCAGGTCCATATGCGCTGGAGCGCGTTGAAGAGACTGCCGAAGACGAATGAGTCCGGAATCATGTGAGGGCCTTCTTGTCGCAGAATCGAGTCGTATAGGGCGAATGCCTGATGGTAGTTCTCGGTTCGTACCGCCCTTTGGACGAGTACGCTAAGAAAAGGGAGGTCAACTCGAATCTGCAATTTCCCCACTTTGTCCAGTAGAGTGTTTAGGCGTCTAGTGGCCAGAGCGCCTCTCTCCACAAGAGAGCTTATTAAAGTCGTATATGGCGCTGGATTCGCAGGTCTTTGCCGAACGGGAGATAGGTCGTGGTGCGATACAACGAGACCTTCCGCAACATCTATGTCCCCAACGTGCGCATAGAATAGGACGAGCTTGTTGACAGTGTTCAGTTCCAGTTCGTACATTGATCCCCGAGAGTCCACATGCTTGTTGACCAATTTGCTAACGAATTGCGAATCGACACGGGGGTGCCTTTTCAAGACATCCAGAAGCTGGCAGAGACTACGTTGCGAATACGAGGGGTGGGAAAGGATGTAGGAGAGGTCATCAAAGAGGTTATCAAAGTTTTGTTGCTGTTCGTGAGGCGTCTCGACAATGCTTGAACAGACAAGCAATTTGGCCCGGAGCTCATGGGACGCGAACATCCTGTTTGCATTCATTTGTTGGTGAAGCTCGAGGGCACCCTCGAAACGCTCGTAATCGAGAAACTTGGTAATGCCGCGCTCGTACAAGAATCGGCGAGGGAAGGAATACTTATGCCCAAGAGGTATCTTGGAGAGGCAATTTTGGAGAATTTCTTTGGCTTCCTCGTCTTTCCCTCGCTTCAATAACCAGCCAATCTGAAAATTTGTCTGATATATCCTTGACCATAGGGATCGTATTGCGGCTGCGTCACTGGGTTTCGGGTGTGAGTGCAAATGTGGACGGGGAACGGATGGGTGGACCCGCATAGGCGGTGCAGGACGGAAGCGAGGTATCCCGGGTGTTAACTCTGGTCGTCGTCGTTTTGCGGCAGCGTCATTGGGTTGTGGGTGCGGATGCAGACGGGGGACAAGTGGGTGCACTCGGATAAGCGGTGCAGGAGGGAAGCGAGGTATCCCGTGTGTAAGCTTTGGTGGCCGTCCAACACATTTTGGCAAAGTATGTTGCATAGGACACACAGGCATTCACGGTCATCGGGTACAGTGCTGAGCGCTAGGTACGCTGAGTAATCAACGTCCCCGTATCCGCCAAAAATGGAAGGGAGTGGGCCGGAGCGGGATCAGCGACAGCGAGATCTCTCAAGCCAAATCTCGGCTCGTCTGCTCTCTCGTTGGGTGGCGTAAAACACCGTCTTTATTAGCAACCTGGCATGTTCCCTCGTCTCTTTGTCCCACTTTCTTTTCACCTACAGCAACACTCTGGCTGGCTACGGCCCCAAGTCTATCCGCATACCTATCAAGGTAAATCTTTCGACGCCGCTCTTTTCATGGAAGTTCTCAGCCGGATTCTCAGAAGCAGATCGGGCACGCTGCGCACCGCAAGGCAGCAAGTCACGTTAGAAAGCGCGTCTAACTATCATATATATCAATGATGGAAGATGGCATTACCACACTCCCAGCACCTCGTCAGAAGATACGAAAGTTGGACAATATGCGGTCGATATACGACAATGTTCATGGTTACGGTGCGTCACCGGTTCTAGCCAGCGAGCAAACGGCACTCTGAATTGACGCAGTGACTATGGGACCCCATGTTTGGAGAGTTGTGGACACGTACATTATCTATATGCCTTTGTGCGCCATTGTTATCTGATGGTGCTTCTTACCCTTTTGTACAGGAAACACTTTCAACGTCTTCGTCACATCAAACAACTTGGGCTTTCTTACTACGTCTGGCCTGGAGCATCGCACAATCGCTTTGAGCACTGCCTAGGTAGGTATTTGATACAAAGAGCTATATATATGCACCTTACTCTGAACCAGGAGTCGCCTACTTGGCCCGCCAAATGGTTGTGCATCTCAAGGATGCCCAACCTGAACTGGACATTACGGATCGTGATGTTAGGTGTATCGAGCTGGCAGGCCTTTGCCATGACCTAGGACACGGACCATGGAGCCACGTGTGGGATGGCGCATACATTCCTAGCGCGTTGTGAGTCATACCTTCTTATGTACATTACAGAGTCATTACACCCGCCAATAGGAGAGCGGGGTTTTTACCCAAGGATGGGAATTGGCAGCATGAGGATGCATCAGAGATGATGTTTGATGACATGATGGAGCAGTACGACATGGATATCCCAAAAAAAGACGTCGAATTCATCAAAGCGCTTATTGCTGGTGACCAGGCTAGATGCAGGTCTGTCCGTAATCGCGTTCATGCTCCTCCAGCTCAGTCACCCCTGATTAATTTTCAGTGATGAAAAGTCTTTTTTATTCGAGATCGTTGCTAATAAGAGGAATGGCATCGATGTAGACAAGTAAATTCGCCTTTCTTTCCCAAGTCCTGTTCTCATTGCGTATCCCAAAGATTCGACTATATTGCACGTGATACCCGGGCGATTGGCGATAATCAGAATCTCTCTCTTACCCGGTATGGGCTTTTCGTCGTTCTCAACAAACTGATATAACTCAAAGACTACAGTCTCATAAACTCGGCTAGGGTGATTGAAGACCAGATTTGTTACGACAGTAAAGATGCGAATCAGATATATGAGCTCTGTTATACCCGCTTCAGCTTGCACAAGCGCATATATAACCATAAAACTGGTCCGTTATCAAGATATTACGCTGACCTGGGATACTTAACGGAGGACCGATAGCCAAAGCGATCGAACATATGATCGTCGAAGCGATGCTTGCGGCAGAGCCATATCTGAAGATCGCCAGTTGTATTACCGATCCGAAGAAATACCTCGGACTCACTGACGATATCAGGACCGAGATCCAACGCTCCCAGGCTCCAGTGAGCACCAACATCCTCCAATCCCTTACTGGTCCAGATTATAATGCGTCGTTCTAGGAACTCCTGGAAGCTCAGAAAATTCTTGAACGCATACAGAATCGGGATCTTTACCGTTGCGCTGATTACAAAGTCTTTGACTGGGAACACCGCGAGCTACTTGAGGAGAATATAACGGCAGCGGGTATTGTTGCCGCAGCAAAGGAAGAGTGTTCTTTACGTGTTGGGCGGCTTGCTTCTGGAATAAACCCCGAAATTGACAACGAGGACAATGTCGTCACTCGTGAGGATATCCGAGATCTGACGCCAGATAAAGTCATCGTGACCTTTTCCACGATGCATTACGGGATGAAAGACAAGAACCCCCTGGATTTTGTCAAATTTTATCCGAAAACCCGGCCCAACGGTATGCTTTGTTGCATTCAAAGCGTTTTGAACACTATTTTCAATCAACAACTAGAGTGTTTTCATGCACAGCGAGGAGACCTATCTTTACTCATGCCAAAACAGTTTGGGGAGGTACTTCTGCGTGTCTATACAAAAGATGTTAGGTTCGTACATTATCCCGTAGGCTGCCTGGATGTATTACTAGCAGCCACTCCAGATTCTTTGGTATCGTCCAGGCGGGTTACCGCGCTTTGATGCAGCACATGATCAAGCGGTCAGAGCCTACTACAATTGACGTGCAAGGTTCCGAGTCCGATGGTGTAATCGAACGCCCTCGCACACCAAGAATGGCCTCGCGGGTGTCGAGTTTTACAGAGAGTTTCGGCGATGGCGGCGAGAATGAGTCACCATACCTCAACCAGTTCACAACCGTTGGCAGGAGTTACGGTAAATCACTGGCACACCCAACCTCGCCTTCGAAAATACTCGGAGCACGGCCTGTGAGCACGTCTGTTCCGGGTTTGACCCTGGAACCATTGAAAGAGGAGGATGTAATGGATGCTCAACCACGCCTTCAAGCACCGACCTCCCCAACAGCAGCCAAGCGCGAACCAAAGACCCCCATCGCAGTCAGTGTTAATGAAGATAATAGCCCACGAGTCATCGTCGGGGGAAGTGACAGCCCAGGAATCGGTGATGATAACACGGAGGTCGCGTTGCTGTCCGGCAACCGCAATCCCGGCAGAGGGTTGAGATCGAGCAAAAGGCTTAGGGAAGAAAGAGGAGGGAGTTCGACGGCTAAAGAGCAACCTGGGAGTGGTAGCACACCCAGTAAAAGGAGGAAGACGTAGCGGGGGACAGTACTACTTTCAGCATGTGACGCAGGCAATGATATCCGAATAAGGAAATGGCATCTGGTCTCACCAAATATTTCATCCAAATATTTCATTCCCGGGATTTGGGCCGGACTGGGCCATCCCCGCTTGTCTACGATTATCACCTCGCTGTCTATCTCCTTTGAGGATGTCTGCCGACTCCCAAGACATCGAAGCCAGAGTGACTGTGACCCCAGCCGTGAAGGATCTCAGGAGCTTGTTCGAGCAGAAAGCCAAACAAGCCACCCCTGCAAATCCTAATGCCTCCCTTCGACCGGGTGACAGCAGCGTGTTATCTGGCTCTCGGCCAGCACTCAGTCGTCGATCCTCACCGACGCCATTATCCGACGGTCAATCTGACTTCCTGACCTCTCACACCGAGCTACCCCCTGCCGAACCTAGTTCTCTCCGCAAACGACCTCCGCCTCCACCTCCCCCGTCGCGGGGACCGAAACAACAAATCGGATCCCCATCTCCTTCCTCCTCTCCTCAACTTCGCGCCACCCTAGAACCAAACACCGCACCCGGGAGCAGGAGTCCACCACCTTCT
>Ga0137362_10003157_pt1 | contig 10948 bp, 11 predicted proteins | sample MadtaG_2_FD_104801 | JGI IMG/M metagenome (GOLD analysis project Ga0137362, IMG submission 104801) | Vadose zone soil microbial communities from Angelo Coast Range Reserve, California, USA - Mad1_100_16 metaG | ecosystem: Environmental > Terrestrial > Soil > Vadose zone | place: USA: California... | reverse complement strand
TAAGAAGCGGCGAGATCGTCAAGAACGAGCTGCGGTAGCGTTCCAGCGCTGAACCGGCGGCTAAGGAACCTAAGGAACCTAAGCGGCCCGCTTCATCGCCATGACCGCCGCATCGATCGCGCTCGCGAAACGCTCGACGATGGTGTCGAGCTCGGCGCGGGAGGCGAATCGGCGGGTGCGCAAGGTCGTCATCGCGCGCTAGCTGGCACGCGGCCGCTCGGTCACGTGCGCTCGAACTTCGAAGACGCGCCGCCCACGCAGACCGCGGATCGCAAGCACAGAGCCCGGTTTGTGATTCGCAATGCGCGCCAGGGCATCCTGCGCGCTGTTCACGGCGGCTCCGTCGATGCCGAGCAGCAGGTCGCCCGGCAGCAGCCCGGCCTGCTGTGCGGGGCTGCCGACGTACAGGGTGTTGATGAGTACGCCGCCTTGGGCGAGGCCGCGCTGCACCGCCTGCTCATCCGAAATGTCCTCGGGCACGATGCCGATCCACCCGCGGATCACGCGGCCATGCGCGACGATGTCGCTCAACACGCCGCGAACCATGTTCACGGGGATGGCGAAGCCGATGCCCTCGACGCCCAGGTTCTTGGCGACAATCGCCGTGTTGATGCCGATGAGCGCGCCGCTCGAGTCGATGAGCGCGCCGCCCGAGTTGCCGAAGTTGATCGGCGCGTCGGTCTGGATGAAGTCCTCCAGCGGCGCGATACCGAGCTGCTGGCGGCCCGTGAAGCTCACGATGCCGTGCGTCACCGTCTGTGACAGCCCGATGGGGTTGCCGATGGCGAGCACAACGTCCCCCACTTTGAGTTGGTCCGAGCGCCCGAAGGCCGCCACCGGCAGAGGTGTCAGATCGATCTTGAGGACCGCCAGATCCGTGTCGGGGTCGCGGCCGACAATGCGCGCGTCCGCGATCCGCCCGTCGGCAAGCTGCACCCGGACCGAGTCGGCGTTCGCGATCACGTGATGGTTGGTGACGATGTGGCCGCTCTGGTCGACGATCACTCCCGAGCCGAGGCTGCGCTCTATACGCTGCCGGTAACGGGGTAGATAGTCTCCGAACAGCTCGCTCAGTGAGGACGGCGCGATGCGTTCCGTCACCAGCCGGGCCGTGTAAACGTTCACGACGGCGGGAGCGGCGCGCTGGACGGCTGCGGCATAGGTCACGCGCACCGGGGCCTGTGCCACTGGCGACGGCGCCGCCGCCATGGGAGCCGACGGGGCGGGCGGCCCGCGCCGGATGAGATCCGGACGCAATGCCACCACGAGAAAGGCGAGGGCAAGCCCCCCCACAACTGATCCGGCCACGAACGTCAATCCGGACCCTGCGCGCTCCAGCATCACTAGACTCCAGCGATCCGCGAGTGCTCACCGGCAAGGGGTGTGCGCACGGAAGGTACTGTTCCTTTGTGTATAATGCGCCGCCCCCCGCGAGCTTAGAAACTGCATCGCAAGCTTAGAAACTGTACTGCGCGCACAGGTCGTTCGCGCGGCAAGCGATGCGCTTGCGGCAAGCGATGGGTTGGAAGCAGACAACGGGAGAGCGGTTCGATGGCGGATAACGTACTCGTCGCCGGTGATGAGGTCGACCTGGATCGCCGCAAGTTTCTCACGCGGGCGACGATCGCCACTGGGGCCGTGGGGGCGGGATTCGCCGCCGTACCCTTCATCGCATCGTGGCAGCCATCGGAGCGGGCCCGCGCGCTGGGCGCGCCCACTGAGCTGGATATATCGAAGATCGAGCCGGGGCAGATGACGATCACCGTCTGGCGCAAGCAGCCGATCTATGTCGTGCGGCGCACGCCCGACATGGTGGCGCGCCTGAAAGGGCACGACCCGGCTCTGAAAGACCCGAGCTCCGACAGGTCTGATCAGCCTGCGTATGCAAGGAACCTGATGCGCTCGCGTAATGCGCAGTACCTGGTGCTGATCGGCACCTGCACGCATCTCGGCTGCCTGCCCAAGCAACGCTTCGCAGCGGACGGCGAGCTGGGCCCCACTTGGCCGGGGGGGTTCTTCTGCCCCTGCCACGGGTCGCGCTTCGATCTCGCGGGCCGCGTTTTCAACGGCTCGCCCGCCTCGGTCAATCTGCGCGTGCCGCCCTATCAGTTCTCGAATCAGCGTACGCTGGTCGTCGGCCAGGACGAGAAGGGAGCTGTGTGATGGCTTCGCGACCCGAGCCCGCCGCCCGCACTCATAGTCACCCCCCCGCCAAGGGCCCAGACCCCGCTCAGGGTCTGATGGCCTGGATCAACAAGCGGCTGCCGGTCCAGGAGTTCATCGACAGCCAGCTGAAGGGCTATTACGCCCCGAAGAACTTCAATATCTGGTACTTCTTCGGCTCGCTCGCCCTGCTGGTGCTGGTGATGCAGCTGCTCACCGGCATCTTCCTCACCATGTTCTACAAGCCCGGGGAGCTCACCGCTTTCGATTCGGTCGAATTCATCATGCGGGAAGTGGATTGGGGCTGGCTGATCCGCTATCTGCACTCGACCGGCGCATCGGCGTTCTTCATCGTCGTCTACCTGCACATGTTCCGGGCTTTCCTGTACGGGTCGTACAAGGCGCCGCGCGAGCTGCTGTGGCTGGTGGGCATGCTCGTGTACCTGGCGCTGATGGCCGAGGCGTTCATGGGCTACGTGCTGCCCTGGGGCAACATGTCGTTCTGGGGCGCGCAGGTGATCGTGAACCTGTTCGGCACGATCCCGGGAATCGGCCCCGGGCTCGTGGAATGGATCCGAGGGGACTACGGCATAGCCGACGCCACGCTCGACCGCTTCTTCGCGCTGCACGTCGCATTCCTGCCGCTGGCATTGCTGCTGCTCGTCTTGCTGCATCTCGTCGCTGTGCGCACCACGGGGTCTAACAACCCTGACGGCATTGAGATCAAGGAGAAGGTGGGTCCGGACGGCAAGCCGCTGGATGGCATTCCGTTCCATCCGTACTACACGGTGAAGGACGTCGTGGGCGTCGGCGTATTCCTCGTGCTGTTTGCGATCATCGTGTTCTTCGTGCCGACGCTCGGCGGTCTATTCCTCGAGGCGCCGAACTTCGAGCCGGCGAATCCGTTGTCGACGCCGGAGCACATCGCGCCGGTGTGGTACTTCACGCCGTACTACGCGATCTTGCGCGCCGTACCGGATCAGCGCATGGGCGCGCTGCTCATGCTGCTGGCGGTGACCTTGTTCCTGTTCCTGCCGTGGCTCGACCGCTCGCCGGTCAAGTCGATGCGCTATCGGGGCTGGATCTCGCGCACTGCGCTGGCGGTGTTCGCGGTGTCGTTCGTGGTGCTCGGATACCTCGGCCTGCAGCCTGCGGAAGGACTCTTTGTCATCCTGGCGCGGATCTTCACGGTGCTCTACTTCGCGTTTTTCTTGCTGATGCCGTTCTATACGCGTATCGATGCCGTGAAACCGGTGCCTGAAAGAGTGGTCTATCATGCGCATTGACGGCTGTAGAACCGGCATGCTTGCGGCCCTGCTTGCGGCGGCGGTATTCGCGCAGGGCACTGCTCAGGCGGCCGAAGAGGCGGGGAGCCGGCTAGGCGCGGATTGGCAGACCTGGCAGGCGAATACCGATGTGTCGAATATTGCATCTCTGCAACGGGGCGCGCGCAACTTCACAAACTACTGTCTTGGGTGCCACTCGCTCAAGTACGTCCGATGGTCGCGCATGGGCGCGGATCTGGCGATTCCGCAGCCGCTGTTCGAGAAGTATTTGCTGCCGCCGGGCGACAAGCCGTTGCAGTACATCCTCACCAGCATGCCTGCGGCAGATGCGGAAGCCTGGTTCGGCAAGACGCCACCCGATCTGTCGCTTATGGCGCGTGCGCGCAGCAAGGACTACCTGTATCAGTTCCTCAAGACGTTCTACATCGATCCCACGAGACAGACCGGCGCCAATAACCTGAGGCTGCCGACCACCGCGATGCCGGCGGTGCTGTCGGAGCTCGAGGGATTGAAGCGAGCCGTCTACAGGAGCGTCGAGAAGCGCAGCGACGACGGCAGAGTGACGACGGAGCAGGAGTTCGATCATTTCGAGCAGGTCGTACCGGGCCGTCTGAGCACCGAAGAATATGACGCCTTCGTGCGTGACACGGTCAATTTCCTCGACTATGTAGGCGAGCCGAGCCAGGTCGCGAGACGCTCGCTCGGTGTCTGGGTGGTGTTGTTCCTGCTCGTGTTCACATGGCTCGCCTGGCTGATGAAGCGCGAATATTGGAAAGACGTCCACTGATCATCGGCAAGGCGCCGGCCGTTGGTTCTCGGGGCTGAGCGCCTGCACGGGACGGGTCGCGGGAGAGCGGAAACTTGTCGAGCAGACGATCCATCATGACGCTGTTCTCCGCGCCCAATGACCCGTGGAGTCATCGCACCCGAATCGTGCTCGCCGAAAAGGGGATCAGCATCGATATCGTGAGCGTCGAGCCGGGCAAGCTCCCGGAGGATCTCCTCGACCTCAACCCGTATCACAGCGTGCCCACGCTGGTCGATCGCGACCTCGTGCTCTATGACTCGCGCGTCATCATCGAGTACCTCGATGAGCGCTTTCCGCATCCTCCGCTGATGCCCGTGGATCCGGTCACGCGGGCGCAGTTCCGGCTCGCGCTCTACCGGATCGAGCGCGACTGGTACAGCCTCGTGCAGCAGATCGAGCAGGAGCCGGACAAGAAACAGAGCGTGAAGCTCAAGAAGATCCTGCGGGATACGATTCTGCAGAGCGCGGAGCTATTCAAAGTGAAGCCGTATTTTCTGTCGGACGAGTTCTCGCTGGTCGATGCGACCATCGCGCCGGTGCTGTGGCGCCTGCCGTACTACGAGATCGACGTGCCGCCGCAGGCGCAGCCGATCCTCAAGTACGCGAGCCTCGTGTTTTCGCGGCCGGCGTTTCGCGAGGGGCTTTCAGAAAAAGAGCAGGAGATGCGACTCCTCTAGAGCGCCCCCCGGAAAGGCCCCACTGGATCCCGGCCCACGACTAGTGCAATCTCGGTCCTCTCATGGCCAACCTGCCGCCCAAGCGTCCTTATCTTTTGCGCGCGATGCATCAATGGATCGCTGACTGCGGTAACACGCCGCACGTGATCGTAGATGCCGAGCGCGCAGGAGCCGATGTGCCTCGCGCGTACGTCAAGGAAGGCAAGATAGTGCTCAATTTGAGCCCCAGCGCTACACAGCGTTTGAAGCTAGGCAATGACAATGTCGAATTCGATGCCCGCTTTGCCGGCGTCGTGCACCACGTGCGATTCCCGGTGAGCGCGGTGATGGGGGTGTACGCACATGAGACGGGAGAGGGCATGGTGTTCTCAGACCAGGACCTGGGACCGCAACCTCCGACCCGGCCGACCCTGACAGAAGAGGGTGGCAAGCGGCCGCAGCTCAAGGTCGTGAAGTGACCGGACTGATGACTTCCCGAATCTGGGCGGGAAAGTCGTCAAATTCCTGGACCTGGCGGATCTCGATCACCTCGTTGTCGCGGCCGGGGCAGCGCGTGGCCCACTCGATGGCCTCCTGTCTCGATTTCACCTGGATCATCCAGTAGCCCCCGAGGACTTCGTTGGTCTCGGTGAAGGGCCCGTCGGTCACGATCGGCTTGCCCCGGGAGAACGCGACGCGGGCTCCCATCGAGGGCGGGTGAAGTCCGTCGAGCGCGAGCAGCACGCCGGCTTTTTGCAGCGCCTCGTTGTATTTCATCATCTCTGCGACGTGCTGCGGATCGGGCATCGTGCCGGGAGCGGCCGCCTCGTATCCCTTGGGGATCATGAGCATCATGAAGCGCATCGGAGTCTCCTGTGTTTCGGCCCTCTGTGTCCGCAAGGACGATCGTGATGGCGCCAACCCGACAGTTCTTTGCCACCACGGCTGAAAGGGCCTCCGGCCCTTTCAGCCAATAAAAAACAAAAGGAGCCGGCCTGTAAGCCGGGTTCTGTCGAGGGCAGTCATTCCTCTGGGATCCACGTCGCCGTGAACCTCAAGCGGCCTACCCGGAAGCGCGCGCGGATCCGCGCTGCCCGAAGCCTCGCGGCAATGGGCTGCTTCCCTATTTGGCCTTGCTCCAGGTGGGGTTTGCCATGCCGGCCCTGTTACCAGGGCCGCGGTGCGCTCTTACCGCACCGTTTCACCCTTGCCGGTCCTTGCCGCTTGCGCACCAAGGACTTGGGCGGTCTGCTCTCTGTTGCACTTTCCGTGGGCTCGCGCCCCCCAGGCGTTACCTGGCACCTGATCCGCCGGAGCCCGGACTTTCCTCCACCCTTGCCAGTTCGCACTGGCAAGAACAGCGACTGCCCGGCCGGCTCCCTGAGTATCTTACATTGGCTGAAAGGCGCCGGACGGCGCTTTCAGCGAGCGCGCCGAGCTGCTGCGTACAACCCGCGGGGAAAAGGCGTGGCTTTTCCCCGCGAATAGCATGCCGGTTGTGCAGCGTGCGTTTTGGGGCTGAAAGGCGCCGGACGGCGCTTTCAGCAGCCAGGCTAGCAGCGCCTATTCTTCAGCCGGAGGGGTGCGGCCTGAGCCGCGCGTTGCGAGCGCATAGGCTTCGCTACGCGTCGCTCCCGTCAACTGCGCAGCTACCGCAGCCGCTCTGCCCGGAGGCAACTCCTTGAGCAGCAGATCGACCGCGCGGCGTAACAAGTGCACGTCGACACTGCTTGTGGCCGGCGCGGCTCCGTGCACCACCAGCGTGATCTCGCCGCGCTGAAAATCCCGGTCACTGCCTGCTCGCTGCGCGAGCTGATCGAGTGTGCCGCGGTAGATGGTCTCGTGCGCTTTCGTCAACTCGCGCGCTACCGCCGCCTGCCGGTCGCGGCCGAATTCCGCGGCAAGATCGGCAAGCGTCTCGGCAATGCGATGCGGTGCTTCGAAGAAAACAAGTGTGCGCGGCTCGTGCGCGAGTCGCGCCAGCTCCGCGCGCCGCTCACCCTCGCGCGCGGGCAGAAAACCCTCGAAACAGAAGCGGCTCGTCGGCAGTCCCGCCACCGCAAGCGCGGCAGTGATCGCCGACGGCCCGGGGACGGATTGAACTTCGAAGCCGGCAGCGGCGGCACGGCTCACGAGCTCAAAGCCGGGGTCGGACAGCAACGGCGTGCCTGCATCACTGACGAGCACGACGTCTTCACCCGCTTCGAGTCTCTTGAGCAGCTCCGGCACGCGTTGCGACTCGTTGTGAGCGTGCAGCGATATCAACTGCCGGGAAACGCCAATGGTCTGCAGCAGCGCAAGCGTGTGGCGCGTGTCCTCGGCGGCGATCACGTCCGCAGACTCGAGGGTCTGCCGCGCCCGCGCGGTCAGATCGCCCATGTTGCCAATCGGCGTCGCTACGACCTGCAGCCGACCGCCCGGCTTGACCACTATAATCCCGCCCCGTGCCGCTGAAGCGCGGCGAATGGACTGGCATCCTGCCCTTCAATCTGAGGCTTCTCAACTCTAATGCAGAACCGGCCAGCCAATAAACTTGTCGCCGCGGTCGCCGCCGCTGCCTGCGCCCTCACAGGGTGTCCCAGCCTCACGCAGCGTGCCGAGATTCCGCCTTCGGTGGAGCGCGCCGAGACCCTTGCACATCAGGGCGATCAAGCGGGCGCGGCGCGCGTGTACGAGGACCTCGCCGCGCAGAACAGCGGCCCCGATCGCAACGAATTCGCATTCCGCGCGGCGCGCGCCTATCTAGCCGCGCGTCGAGCCGAGGACGCAGCGCGCGCTCTGGCGATGACAGAGCCGCCATTCACGGCGGAGCAGAACGTCGAGCGCCCGCTGTTGGATGTCGAGCTCGCGCTTGCCCGCGGGCAGGGGCAACAAGCTTGGCAGCGGATCAGCACGGTTGCCGAGCCAAGCACTGCGCCCGAAGCCGCGCGCTACCTCAGACTCAAGCAGCAGGCCGCGTTTGCCGCCGGCCGTCCGGCCGACGGTGTGGCCGCGGAGGTGGCTCTCGAGCGCTGGTTGCCCAACGCGCAGGAGCTGCACCAGAGTCGCGTCAGTCTGCTCGGCGCGCTTCGTGATGCGAGCGAGCATGGCACGAGGATCGACCCGGCGGCGGCTGCGGACCCTGTCGTTCGCGGCTGGCTCGAGCTCGCTGCGCTGGCCGCGGCGGCCGCGCGCAACCCAGCCGGCGCAACGCCAGAGATCGACGCCTGGCGCGCCCGCAACCCGAACCACCCTGCGAATGCGATCGTGCGCACCGAGCTCCTTGGCCAGCAGGTTCAGCCGGTCGAGATCGCACCTCACGTCGCGCTACTGCTGCCGATCACCGGCCGGCAGGCCGCCGCCGCGATCAGCGTACGCGACGGGTTCATGACCGCGTACTACCAGACGCCGGCTGCACAGCGCCCACGCGTGCGTATTTATGACACCGGCGAGAACGCTGTGGCGGATGTCATCACGCGCGCTACGCAACAGGGCGCCGAGTTCGTCGTCGGTCCCCTCACGCGTGACGAGGTGACGGCGGTTGCGGAGCTTGCAGCGCAACGACCACCGATCCTCGCGCTCAATTTTTTGCCGCCGGAGCGCCCGGTACCCGCGATGTTCTATCAGTTCGCGCTCTCCCCGGAGGACGAGGCGCGTCTGGTTGCGCGACGAATTCTGGAGGACGGCCATCGCGAGGGTATCGTTGTGGCGCCCGCGGGCGATTGGGGCACACGGGTCCTCGCCGCCTTCAAGCAGGAGATCGAAGCCGGCGGTGGCACGCTGCTCGCCACCGCGGCTATCGATACCTCGCAGACAGATTACTCGGACGCGATCACGCAGGTGCTGCGCATCAGCGACAGCCGCGCACGGCATCGGCGCATCGAATCGATCCTCGGCACCAAGCTGCAGTTCGAGCCGCGGCGGCGCGGCGACATCGAGTTCATCTTCGCGCCGGCTCAGGCCAACACGGAGCGCCTGTTGCGACCGCAGTTGCGCTTCCACTACGCGGGCGACATTCCCACCTATGCGACGTCGGAGGCATTCGAGCCCGACCTGCGTGCCAACGACGATCTCGAGGGTCTGATCTTTCCCGACATGCCCTGGATGCTCGGCGGCGACCTCGCGGATGCCGTCCGGGCCGCCACGCGTGACGCTTGGCCGAACGGCGGCCCGCGCCGCAGCCGGCTGTTTGCATTCGGCTTCGACGCATATCGCCTCGCTCTGGCGCTGCGCAATCGCGGGGTCTCGGCCAACATTGACGTCGAAGGCCTGACCGGCCGCCTGAATCTCGACACCGAGCGGCGCGTGCGCCGTGAGCTCACCTGGGCTCAGCTGCACAACGGTGAGATTCGCATGCTGCCCGCAGCCGGGCACTGAAATCGAGTGTGCAAGGATGCCCACCACTCAACAGCGAGTCGGACGCAGGGCTGAAGATATCGCGGCCGAATTCCTGCACGCCAAGGGCCTGGCCGTCCTGGCAAGGAATTACCGCCGGCGGGTTGGGGAGCTCGACGTCATCGCACGCCAGGGTGATGTGTTGGTGATTGCTGAGGTACGTACGCGCGCGAGCGACGCCTACGGTGGCGCGGCCGCCAGCGTCAATGTGCGCAAGCAGCGCCGGCTGATCCGCGCGGCCGCGCAGCTGATTCAACAACGCACGGACCTCGCCCGGCTGCGCATGCGATTCGATGTCATCGTGGTGTCAGATCCGGATGGCGAGAAGCCGCGCGTCGAGTGGATCCAACACGCCTTCCTGGTGTGAGTACAGCCCAGCTTGGAATCACCCACTGTATAAAGTTCCCCTGGCAAGCCGCTGATTGCTAAGACGAATGACCCGCAAGTACTGTTCGGGGGTCGCCGGTTTGTTACATAAGTCGTTGTGACTGCGACGAATTTCTCACTATTTTCAATTGACATAGTTCGCCCCTCATTTCTATAGTGGCATCTAGTGGGAGAAAGTGGGGGGAAATGGGCGAGCCCATTACCATGACTCTATGTTTCGCGGTGCAACAAAGGTCACCCTTGACGATAAGGGCCGGATGGTCATGCCGACCCGCTACCGCGAGCAGCTCACCGAGCACGCCCAGGGCAAATTGGTCGTCACCGTCGATCGGGACCAGTGCCTCCTCATCTATCCCCTGCCCGAGTGGGAGCAGATCGAACGCAAGCTGATGAGCCTCCCCAGCCTGCATGCGCAGGCACGTCGGCTGCAGCGGCTCATGGTAGGCCATGCGACTGATCTCGAGCTCGACGGGCATGGCAGGGTGCTGCTGCCACCCGAGCTGCGCGACTTCGCCAAGCTCGAGCGGCACGGCATGTTGATCGGCCAGGGCAACCGCTTCGAGCTGTGGGACGAGGCGCGCTGGGGCGAGCGCCGCGACTTGTGGTTGAAGAGCGAGGAAGCCGCGACCGATCTGCCATCCGAGCTCGAATCGCTGTCGCTGTAAGCGACCGGGGGCGGCCGGCCGGGTGTGTGGGAATAAACGGCGCGCCGCGCGCCGCGACCGGCTTAGCTGCCGCGAGATTGGTCTTGCTTGATCGGCATGAGTGGAGCGGTTCATGCAGAAGCGCAATTTCGCGGGAAGTCTATCCGGGGTTCGCACTTTGGGGCGACCCCGACGGGAGTGGCGGGCGGCGAATGAAGAAACAGGCACAGCAGGGGGCGGTCTCCCACCGCTTGGATCGTGGATGAGCACACACCTGTGCTTGTCCGGGAGACGCTCGCGGCGCTGGCCCCAGAAGCGGGCGGTTACTATGTCGATGCGACGTTCGGGCGGGGCGGTCATACCGCACTCATTCTCCAGGCCGTGGGTCGAGAAGGCCGCGTGCTCGCGCTGGATCGGGACCCGCAGGCCGTCGCGGCCGGTGCTGAGCGCTTTCCCGACGAAATGCGGCTTACGCTCATCCGGGCGTCGTTTGCCGATCTCGGTGCGCTCGTGCCGGCGCATGCGCAGGGTCGCCCTTGTCGGGGCGTGCTCTTTGACCTCGGCGTCTCCTCGCCGCAGCTCGACGATCCACAGCGCGGTTTCAGCTTCCGAGCCGACGGCCCGCTCGAC
>Ga0137362_10003155_pt1 | contig 10949 bp, 10 predicted proteins | sample MadtaG_2_FD_104801 | JGI IMG/M metagenome (GOLD analysis project Ga0137362, IMG submission 104801) | Vadose zone soil microbial communities from Angelo Coast Range Reserve, California, USA - Mad1_100_16 metaG | ecosystem: Environmental > Terrestrial > Soil > Vadose zone | place: USA: California... | reverse complement strand
TTGGAAGCGGCCGAGAAAGACTTCAGCCAATTCGCAAGTAAGAACACCGCGATCGATGTCAAAGAACAGGGCAAGGCCATGGTCGAGGCGGCGGCAACGCTACAGGGCCAGCTCATTGCGGCGCAATCGCAATATGAGGGCCTTAGGGAGATTTACACGGACATCAATCCTCGCGTGCGCACGCTCAAGGCTCGCATTGACGAGCTTCAACGCCAACTGGAAAAGCTGGGCGGGAAAGGTGAAAGCGCGACGACCGTTTCCGGCCAACCCGGCGACTCCATGTATCCTTCCATTCGGAAACTGCCGCTGCTCGGCGTTGCGTATGCAGACCTCTACCGGCGCACGAAAATTCAGGAAACAGTTCTCGAGACGCTCACGGAAGAGTACGAGATGGCAAAAGTCCAGGAAGTTAAGGAAATTCCAACGGTAAAGGTGCTCGACCCTGCGCACATTCCCGATAAGAAATCGTTTCCACCACGTCTCCTGATTATGTTTCTTGGAACAGCATTTTCCGTTGCCGTCGCGACGACTTGGATACTCGGAAAAACCAAGTGGGACGAAACGGATGCCGGCGATGAGCGGAAGGTCTTTGCGCAGGAAGTTTTCTCGACTGTCGCAGCGCGCTTGCCGGTGTTTTCACAGAATGGTTCTGGGGGACGTTCGGCGAAGGGCGGGGTTTGGCGTCGTTTCCGCCGGCGAGAACTGGCAAGGTCCGCAAACACTGAGGGTGACGAGTAGCAGTCGAAATGACCAGGTTTGTCTGTAACTAGCTAATTGTAAATGGGTTAGGTCACAAGAGCCCTTGTAAGTGACGGGGCGAAGCTGTCTGAAGCTCATCGACGAGGGGGATTCAGACGTTCGAATATGCAAGTCACCATGATCAACAATGCAGAAGTCCCGACCAGCACTGGCTTGCCGGCAGAGTATGTCGAACAGCGCTGGTACGCGGCGTACACGAGCGCGAACCATGAGAAGCGCGTGGCGGAACAGTTAGGGGTGCGGTCGGTCGAACACTTCTTGCCTTTGTACGAGTCGGTGCGGCGGTGGAAGGACCGGCGGATTAAGCTGCAGTTGCCGTTGTTCCCTGGGTATGTGTTTGTGCGACTGGCGCTGCGCGACCGTTTGCAGGTCTTGCAGGTACCGGGAGTGGCGAAACTGGTCGGCTTTAACGGAGCACCGGCAGCGTTACCGAGTGAGGAGATTGAGGCGCTGCGAGCGAGTATGGCGAACGGGGTACACGCAGAGCCGCATCCGTACCTGACCATCGGGCGGAGGGTACGCGTGAGGGCGGGATCGCTGGCGGGCTTGGAAGGGATCCTGGTGCGGAGGAAGAATCGCGCACGGTTTGTGATCTCGCTTGATCTGATCCAAAGGTCGGTCGCGGTGGAGGTTGACGGGAGCGAAGTGGAGCAGTGCGGAGAGAACCCTTCGCCAAGGGCGCTTGGGTAGGCGAGTGATAGCGAAGGTGAGAAGAGATGGACTTGCTGCGAAATCATTAAACATTGCAGTGCGGATTACACGAATTGCCGGTGGATTTTGGCGGAAACGGTTGCGAAGGGGTGGCAGCGAGTCTCATCATTGCAGGCAAAAGGAGAGAAGATGCGTGCTTTGATAACAGGAATAACCGGGCAGGACGGTTCGTACATGGCCGAGCTGCTGCTGGACAAAGGCTATGAGGTGTTTGGGCTTGTCCGCCGCAGCAGCGTGAAGAAGTACGACCGGATTGAAGGCCTCCTTCACCGGGTCGAGCTGATGGAGGGGGACCTTACGGACCAATCGTCGCTGGACAGCGCCATGCAAGCGGTGCAGCCGGACGAGGTGTACAACCTGGCGGCACAGAGCTTCGTGCCGGTTTCCTGGAAGCAGCCAGTATTGACGGGAGATGTGACGGGGCTCGGGGTGATCCGAATCCTGGAGGCGATGCGAAGGCATTGTCCGAAGGCGAGATTCCTGCAAGCTTCGAGCTCGGAGATGTTCGGGAAGGTTCGCGAAACGCCGCAGACGGAAAAGACTCCTTTTTATCCGCGCAGTCCCTATGGAGTTGCCAAGGTGTTCGGGCACTACCTGACGGTGAACTACCGGGAGAGCTACGGGCTGTTTGCGTGCGCGGCAATCGGGTTCAACCATGAGTCGCCGCGGCGCGGCGTGGAATTCGTGACCAGAAAGGTGACGCACCAGGTAGCGAGAATCAAGTGCGGCCTGGCCAACAAGCTGCAGATGGGGAATCTGGAGTCGAAGCGGGACTGGGGCTTTGCAGGAGACTACGTGCGGGCGATGTGGATGATGCTGCAACAGCCGGAGCCGGACGATTATGTGCTGGCGACGGGCAAGACGCACAGCATTCGGCAATTACTGGACGCGGCTTTTGCCGCAGTGGGTCTGGACTGGGAGAAATACGTCGAGGTCGATCCGAAGCTGCTACGTCCGGCAGAAGTCGACCACCTTTGCGGCGATGCCACGAAGGCGCGGGAAAGGCTCGGATGGGAACCCGAGGTGAGTTTCGAGGAATTGATCAAGATGATGGTGGAAGCGGACCTGGAAGCGGTGCAAAGGTCGGAGAACGGGTACGCGGTTGCGGCAGCTCGCAGCGGAGTTTCGTGAGCGGCCCGGCCCTCTCTGGAATGCGCGAGCACTTGATGGCGTCCAAAACATTAATTTTGGGAGCGGGCATGACCGGGTTGGCAGCGGCAGCCGCCTCTGGTTTGCCGGTGTATGAGGCAGAAGACTCGCCGGGCGGCATTTGCTCCTCCTATTATCTTCGGAGCGGTGACAAGACGCGCTTGCATAATGCACCGAAGGAAGGAGAAGCTTACCGGTTTGAGTTGGGCGGGGGACACTGGATTTTTGGCGGCGATCCGCTGGTCCTGCAATTTATGCGTTCGTTTGTTCCGCTGCAAAGTTATGCAAGGCGCGCATCGATCTATTTTCCGGACCGGTCCGCGTTCGTGCCCTATCCAGTCCAAAACAACCTGAAGCATTTCGAGCCCGAGATCATTGAAAAAGCACTCCGGGAGATGCTGGAGGCCTCCAAGAGCAATCAGAAGCCAAGGACGATGGCAGAGTGGCTCGAATTGAGCTTTGGAAAGACATTAACTCAACTTTTTTTCGGTCCTTTTCACGATTTGTATACAGCGGGTCTCTGGAAATCTATCGCGCCTCAGGATGCGTATAAGTCGCCAGTGAATTTGACCCTGGCCATCGAAGGCGCGTTCAACCACACTCGCCCGGTGGGCTACAACACATCTTTCGTTTACCCGGTAGAAGGGTTGAACGCCTTGACCCAGCGCATCGCGGCACGCGCCGAAGTCCACTACGGGAAAAGAGTTATGCAGATCGATGTGCAGCGACGCGAGGTTCATTTCGCCGATGGGAGTGGCGCGCGGTACGAACGGCTGATTTCGACTCTTCCGCTCAATCGCATGTTAGGGCTAACAGGACTAACCGTGGAAATAGTTCCGGACCCGTCTCCGTCCGTTTTAGTGATTAATCTGGGCGCTCGCCGAGGGGCTGCTTGCCCGGATGATCATTGGGTCTACGTTCCACAAAGCAATTGTGGATTTCATCGTGTGGGTTTTTACAGCAACGTTGATACGTCATTTTTGCCTGCTTCGGCCCGCAGGACAAATGAGCATGTAAGCATTTACGTTGAGAAAGCGTATGGGGAGGGACAGAAGCCTTCGTCGTCAGAAGTGGCGGCGCTGTCTGAGAAAGCAATCGAGCAGTTGCAGGACTGGGCGTGGATTACAGATGTCGAGGCGGTCGATCCGACGTGGATCGACGTCGCCTACACCTGGTCCTGGGCGGGTTCAAACTGGAAACAACTCGCGCTTCAGGCACTGGAAGACCACGACATCCACCAAGTCGGGCGCTACGGTCGGTGGATATTTCAAGGCATAGCCGATTCTATTCGGGACGGGTTGCTCGCGGGGGCTTCTGTCGGGTCCGCTGCACGTGTGATTGCAGCCACGGAAGCACGATAAATCGAGGGAGCTTGGTGAGTTGGATCGAGGAAATTCAAGCAAAACGGTTGTTGCGCCACGCAGTCGTCCAGAATGCTTTGTCCCTTTACGGAGTCCAGGCGGCGAGCTATCTCGTTCCCTTGGTTACCATTCCCTATTTGGCCAGGGTATTGGGGACGACAGGATGGGGCTTAGTTGCTTTCACACAGGGTTTTGGGGCTTACGTCGCTATTTTGGGTGAGTATGGCTTCATGTTCTCCGCCACTCGGGAAGCCGCGCAGAACCGCGGCGACCGCGACAAGCTAGCGAATATTCTGGCGGGCGTTCAGGGGGCGAAGGCGTTGTTGGCCGTGGCTTCGGTTCTGGTGGCTGTCGGTGTTGAATGGGTGGTCCCTGAATTTCGCGAGCACCCCGCGCTGTTCTGGAGCGGAATGTTTTGGGCGCTTGGCCGTGGTTTCAGTTTGACGTGGTTTTTCCAGGGGCTGGAACGGTTGCGGCTAGTGTCTGCAATAGAGGTAGCCGGCCAGGGATTGGCTACGATCGGAATCTTCATTTTCGTGCATAGCCTCCGCGACGCAGATCGCGTGCTATCCCTGCAAGGAGCTGGCTACCTGCTGTCTTTTGTTGTGAGTGCTTGGCTGGCTTACCGCGTGGTGGCGTTCCGTTTGCCGAGCTGGAATTTGGCGTGGGAGTCGCTGTGCATGGGCTGGACTATGTTTCTCTTTCGTGGTTCGCTGAGTCTGTATGCCGCTGGAAATGCATTCATCCTGGGGCTCTTCGCATCGCCGCAGACCGTGGCTTATTACGCGGGTGCGGAACGCATTAGCCGGGCCTTTCTGGGTGTGCTCGCGCCGGTAGGCCAGGCGCTCTTTCCGCGCATAAGCTACATGGTGCAAAACGCGCCAGAACGAGCTGCGAGGCTTGCTCGGATTAGCCTAGTGGTAATGGGCGTCGGTGGCGTAGCCATGGGCGCGACAGCATTCGTGCTCGCGCCGCTGGCGGTACGCATCCTGCTGGGAAGCCAGTATGAGCCAGCCGTGCCAGTCTTGAGGATTCTGGCATTGCTTCCGCCGCTCATCGCCGTGAGCAACGTGCTTGGCATTCAATGGATGTTGCCACTGAGGTTAGACCGGGCCTTTAATTCCATCATCATTACGGCTGGGGTAGTAAACCTCGGCATGGCTACTGCGCTCGCGCCTCGATACGCGGCGCATGGGATGGCCTGGGCCGTTGTTTTTGCCGAGACCTTTGTGACCGTGGGCATGTGTATTTTTTTGCGGATGAGGAAGCTGGACCCGTTGGCGCGGTGGCCGAAAATGCGAGGTGAGCATGCGGGCCTGATTTCAGGGGAGACGGCCCAATGACCACTAGTGCTCCTCCGACGGTGGGTGCTGTGGTGGTTACACATAACCGCTGGTCCTTTCTTCAGAAGTCTCTCGAGGGCCTGAAAAGCCAGACGGTTCCTCTCTCCGATGTGATTGTTATTGATAATGCTAGCGAGGACGGAACTCGCGAGGGAGTTCCCCATCAGTTCCCATGGGCAAGCTACCAACGGCTGACGGAGAACGTGGGAGGTGCGGGCGGATTCTCAGAGGGCGTCCGTCTTGGTTACGAGAAGGGGTACGACTGGCTATGGGTAATGGACGACGATGCCGTTCCGGAGCCGGACGCTCTAGAGCGCATGCTGGAGACGCAAGTGATACGGAAGCCTGAAACTGGGATGCTGGCCTGCCTAGTTGTTGGCACTGACGGAGAACTAGATCGTGGGTGCTGCGCGAAGTGGTTCGATATGCGCACCTTTCGGGCGAGCCCGATTTTTAACGGGCGCATACCATCAGGAGAGGCGGTCGAGTGCAACTCGGCAACCTTTGTAGGCATACTCGTGAATCGAAGGGCCATTAGCCGGGTCGGGATTCCTCGCAGCGATTTCTTCATTGCCTGTGATGATGTCGAGTATATTTATCGAATCTGCGAAGCAGGCTTCAAGGCGTATCAGGTCCCGAGATCGAGAATCGTTCACCTCTCAAGAAGCTCATCGCGGTTCTACCTGCGGGGCCGTGCGCCGCTGTGGAGGTCTTACTACGATTGGCGCAACACCTTGTACCTCAATCGCCAGTACTCCCACCCTGTGACGTTCGTGAGGAAAGCAGGGAGGTTTGCCGCTGGAGCGCTACTGTTCGGTGACCGTAAGCTGCGGCGACTGCGAGTGCTGGTCCAAGCGATCAATGACGCGCGGGCTGGACGCTTGGGCCGCAGGATTTTTCCTCCGGAATAGGGAGAAGAATAAACGCCTATCGGTTTGCACCTCTCTGGACATAGGTCGTCATGGGCTTATTACTTATTCTAATCTGGGGAGGAGTGATGCTGCTCCTCGCCTGGTGGCTTTGCGGGAGTTGGCTGAATCACCTCAGTCTGTATACATTCGTCTGGACGCTAGCTCTGGGTGCATACGAGCTGCACTGGATTCGCTATAACTCCATCAGCCCTACGGCGTGGCTCTACATCTTTGTTGCGTGGGTTGGGGTCTACCTTGGCACGGCGATTGTCATGGTCCCCGGGAAGCGGCCTGTGAACTTGTCGGTCCCTCATTATTTGCCGCGCCTCAAGTTGGTCATTATCATTTTCAGCTTGGCCGGGCTTGCATCCAGCGCCGTCCTTGCGCGACAGATTATGAGGGACATTAATCCTAACCTTCTGCTGGCGGTGACGTTGGGAACTCCGCAGATTTACCAGTCTAATTTTGAAGAGACTGGACAATTCTCGGGAATACCTTACTTGGGATTTCTGCCGTTGGCAGCGTCGGCACTGGCGGGCGCGTATGCGGCAAGAAGAGGACGAATTGATTGGGTTTGCCTTTTTCCTATGTTGGTAGCCACGATTAATGGAATCCTCTCGGTCTCGCGCTGGGCAATTTTGCTGTCGGTCGCGCTCTTTCTTACAGCTCTTTATTTGACTCCCAGGCCTAAGCCTATTCGGCTGAGCTTAATACAAAAGGGATTGCTTATCCTGGTGGGCCTGGGCGGACTTGCTTTTGTCAGTTTTGCGAGAAATGACCTGGCCTTGTCTCTTACGGACCAGAGCACGACCCTGAGCCACATCTCCGAATGGGTGCCCGTTGCACCTTCGATCTACTTTTACGTCTCTGCGGGGCCTCCTGGATTGAGCGAGTATTTGCGTGACCCACAGCAGGAGGGGAATCTGCCGTGGGGGCGGTACACCTTTGCATCAGTTTACCGGTTTCTTTCCAAACTGGGGCTCGCGACCTATGTGCCGTATCACCAGGAGTTTTACAGCACGCCGGAATGGGTCAACACCTGCACTTATATTCGGGAGGTGCACTCGGATTTTGGGGTGGCCGGCGTATTGATTTTTCCGATTGTGCTCGGTGCTGTGGCGGGTTGGCTGTCTTCTTTCCGAGGGAGTCTCGTCCGAGTCATGGTTCTTACGCATGTCTATTTTCTGGTCCTGCTCTCCTACACCAGTTTGGTGATGTCGGCAGGTCCGTGGTTCCAGAGTTTCGTCGTTTCGTTAATCGCCGCGGTGTTTGTGGAACGCGCGTCGCATTCCGGATCACCCGTTCGAACGGTCAGGACAGTGCAAGGGCTCGTATCTTAAAGTGCCCGTCGCCTCTGCGATGAAGACGGCCATGGAGAACAGAGAATGCAGGGCTTTTAGTTGCGGGGTCTGCGGTGGAAGCCAGGCAGCCGGAATTCATGAAGCCCGGGAGATGATGTACGGGCTGCGGACGCGATTCCATTATGCGCAGTGCGCCGGATGCAGCTCGCTTTGGCTGACCGATCCTCCGGCGGATTTCGCAGCCTACTATGCCAGCGAGTATTACAGCTTCGCGGAAGGCGGGGGCGGAGCGAAGGAGCGAATTAAGTATTACCTGCGGGCGAAGCGGGACGCGGTCTATTTTGACGGTGGGGGTCTACTTGGCCGATTTCTGGCGCAGCACTTTGAAGATGGCGGACTTCTCTCGGTTTCCAGACTGAATGTCTCACGTGAGGCGAGAATACTTGATGTGGGCTGCGGAAGCGGGAAACTGCTGCACAGGATGGCGGCACTCGGTTTTACAAACCTGTCGGGTGTGGACCCTTTTCTCGCGGGCGATATCAGCAATGGCGATGGCGTGAAGATTAGAAGAGCCCACGTGGAGGATGTCACTGACGGGAAATACGACCTGGTGATGTTTCATCACAGCCTGGAACACGTTGCAGACCCGAGGAACACGCTGAGAACCGCAGCACGGCTCCTGGCTCCGCGGGGGAAGTGTCTGGTGCGGCTGCCAGTGCTGGGGGAGGCGTGGGAGGTGTATGGAACGAACTGGGTGCAACTCTCTCCGCCAAGGCACATGTGGATACCAACAGAGAAGGCCATGAGTCTTCTGGCTGGGTCCGCCGGCTTGAAACTGGAGAAAGTCGAATATGATTCGACGCCGTTTCAGTTTTGGGGAAGCGAGCTTTGCCAAAGAGACGTGGCGCTGAACACTGCGGATCCACATAACATTAGGGGACGGCTCCGGATCAGGGAGATGAAGGAACTTCGCAAAAGAGTTGCATCTCTAAATAGAGAAGGTCGTGGGGACCAAGCTGCGTTCGTGTTCACCGAGTGTGGGTGACTCTGACTTATGTGTTGGTTGACAATCATCATCGTAAACACAAACACGCGCGAACTGGTGCTCCAGTGCCTGGGATCGGTTTACGCGAACGCGCCAAAGTGCGAGTTTGAGATCATTGTGGTGGACAATGCGTCCACCGACGGAAGCTGCGAAGCGATTGAATCAGGTTATCCGGAAGTACGCCTAATTCGGAACGAGCGGAACCTCGGGTTTTCCTCGGCGAACAACAAAGCATTCGAAATCGCACGCGGCAAACACATGCTGTTGCTGAATAGCGACACGATTGTGCTGCCGCGAAGCATCGATCTTCTCTTATCTGCTCTGGACAAGGATCAGAGCCTGGGAGTCGTTGCACCGAAGCTGGTCTATCCGGACGGGTCACTGCAGATGAGCTACGGCCCGATGCCGAGTCTGTTTGTCAGCTTTTGTTCATTTTTCGAAATTAAGAAGTGGGTTCCACGGAGTTTGCTTGGGAATCTTGGACGGTCGGCAAGCAAGAAATTCTTGGGGAGAACCGTCGGCTCGTATGTTCGGTGGTTTTCGAGGCAAAGCCCCGACACTGGCAAGCTGGAGAGGCATGACCTGGTCACTGGAGCCTGCATGCTCATCCGGGGGGAATGCTTCAAGCAGGTGGGACCGCTGGACCCAGCGTTTTTCATAAGCGTGGATGACGCGGATTATTGTAAGCGGGTGTACGACGCAGGATGGGAAATTCAATATTTGGCCGAAGCAACTGTCGTGCACATTAAGGGCGGGACGCTGGGGGAGCGATATCGGTGGACATCACCGGCAGCCTACCACAGTGTGTTCTACTTCTTGAGGAAGCACCGAGGAGAGGGCGTCGCGCTAGCGGCAAAAGTGATGGCGCTTACTTCGTTAGCTCTTCGGTTTATCGCGAAAGCTCTCGTCACACCAAGTGCGGCCCGAGGCTATTGGAATTTAATGAGAGAAGTTGCCGCTGGGCCCGCGAAGGACAGTGAGAAAATGTTTCCGGTGTGATGCCGTTGGAGGGAGAGCATGGACGCGCGGCGGATTGAGCGGGAACGTGAGTTCCATAATCATTTGGCCGAGGCGGGCTTCGCGAGAATCCCATTCACCGTAAGACTATAGGATCTCGCTGCGAAGGAGATAGTCGATGCAGGAGCGAGAAACAAGAGAGAAAGAATTTTACGACGAGCTGGCTACCGAAGGTTCGGTGACGCGCAGCCTGTTGGACCGGTTCTCAGAAGCATTCTATGAGAAAGGGAACCGCGGGCGTATGTGGGCACCTCTCTGGAAAACGTTGGATCTGCGGGGAGCAGTCGTACTGGATTATGGCTGTGGGGGCGGCGGGTTCAGTCTGCGTCTTGCAAGCCTTGGTGCGCACGTGGTGGGCGTCGACATTTCCCCGAAGCTCATTGAACAGGCTCGCGCCTCCGCATCAAAAGTAGGAATGAATGGTTCTTCTCCTCTATTCACGGTCGCGGATGCCCACCGCACGCCTTTTGGCGATAATTCGTTCGACTATGTTTTTGGAAATGGCGCGCTCCATCACCTGGATTTGGACAGAGCCTATGCTGAGATTGCCCGCGTACTTAAGCCAGGCGGTAAAGCCTTGTTCATGGAGCCGATGTATCATCATCCGTTGCTCCGGGCGTTGCGGCGATTGACACCCAAGTCCCACACGGCGGATGAAAAGCCGCTCTCCTTACAGGACATGGAGCAGGCCAGGAAGTGGTTTTGCGAGTGTTCCCATCGGGAGCATTTTCTAGTCGCCGTTTGTTTTGCGCCGGCACACGTGCTGGGCAAGCGTGCCGCCCTTGCTGTGCTCGACGTCGTCGACGGATTCGATCAGTTTCTTATGCGTCTAATGCCGTCTCTGCGAAAGTACGCGTGGCTCTCCATGATGGAATTAGAAAAACGGTAGGGACCCCTCCTTGCGAAGATATGAATATTGATCAGGCTTTAGCACGCTCGAACTTGAAAAGTCATAAGGACGCTGGGGGAGGAATGAGAATTCTTTGCGTTTTGCCATCGGTACCGTCGCCGCTAAAGGTGCGCGCGTACAATCTGCTGTCGCGGTTGGCGAGGCGGAATGAGATCTACTTGGTGTGCGTATCGAGTGCCGTGCCGACCGAAGAACAAATGAGGAATCTGAGCTCCTACTGCAAGAGAGTGGTGCACATTCCACACAGTCCCTTGAAGGCGATGATGCAGTGCGTTGAGGCGTTGCCGACGAGTACGCCGCTGCGAATCGCGTACTGCAGGTCGAAATCGGCGAAAGAAGCGGTGCGGCGGATGTATGAAGAAGTGCAGCCGGATGTGATTTTTGTGGAGAGGTGGCGGGCACTGCAGTACGCTCCGGAGGACGCTGCAGTGCCGGTGGTGTG
>Ga0137362_10003154_pt1 | contig 10949 bp, 7 predicted proteins | sample MadtaG_2_FD_104801 | JGI IMG/M metagenome (GOLD analysis project Ga0137362, IMG submission 104801) | Vadose zone soil microbial communities from Angelo Coast Range Reserve, California, USA - Mad1_100_16 metaG | ecosystem: Environmental > Terrestrial > Soil > Vadose zone | place: USA: California... | reverse complement strand
TCACTTCGATGGGGACAATTTCCTCCTTGAAGCGTCCGGCAGTGGTAGCAGCAGCGGCTCGCTGCTGGCTTTGCAGCGCGAAGCGGTCTTGCTCGTCGCGTGTCACACAAAACTTCTCGGCAATGATCTCGGCCTCGTTGCCCATATGGATATCTTCAAACGCGCACCAGAGACCATCATGTACAACCGCATCGATAACCTCGCCGTTGCCCATGCGGTAGCCGGTGCGAGCTTTGTCCAGCAGATAGGGGGCGTTGCTCATGCTCTCCATGCCGCCTGCCACGAATACCTGCTCATCGCCAGCGCGAATGGATTGCGCTGCGAGCATCACGGCCTTCAGACCGGAGCCACACACCTTGTTCACGGTGAACGCGGGGATATCGTCCGGGAGACCAGCGCCAATGGCAGCCTGGCGTGCGGGGGCCTGGCCAATACCTGCGGAGACCACATTGCCCATGATGACATCTTCAATGGACTCCGGCGCTATTCGTGAACGACGTACAGCTTCTTTTATAGCAATAGCACCCAGTTGGGGTGCGGTAAAACTAGCCAGGTTGCTAAGAAATTTGCCCGTCGGCGTCCTTGCGGCACCGACGATGACGGGGATATGCTCTGCCATGTGATTGTTCTCCTGTGGTGCTTCCACCCAATACAAACGGATAACCAGATGTGCTCTTTCGCTTCCATTGTAGCTTCTGGAGGGGAGGAGCGTCAAATGTCATATCCCCATGATGATGTAAATATAGTTCTGCGTTTCGGCAGGCAGGCAGTTCATCCAGTTCGAGCCACAGAGGTTGACAGCGCGACTGACGGCCCCGGTGCCCGCATTGTAGGCAGCAAGAGCCATAGCATAGTTGCCCCCATACTGGTTAACATAGCTTGCCATCAGACTTGCAGCCCCTTGCAGCGCCTGGGGAGGATCCCAGGGGTTGATGCCATGTTGGGCGGCGGTACTGGGCAGGAATTGAGCGATACCAACCGCTCCGGCTGGGGAAACTGCGTTAGGATTGAAGGCACTTTCCTGATTGATTTGCCGCACAAAATAGATTGAAGGGATACCGGCGTTGATGGCATCCTGCTGGGCGATGGCAATATACTGGCTATTTGGGAAACTCATGGGGGGGAGCACTGGCGCATTGCTCCCTCGATGCCCTTGAAGCTGCCAGCCCTGCTGCTGTGATTGAAACCAATTACTGATATTCTGGAAGATGGGAAAGGCATACTGCCCATTAGCCAGTGGCGAGAGAGTGACCAGCGAGACGATGATCACTAGAAGCAGGGTTGCAAGCGCAATGCCCTGGCGCAGACGCGGACTCATGCGCCTGGCGGGAGTTGTGGTTTTTGGTTCTGGGCGTTTATGCTTTGCTGGACCAGGGATCACGACCACACGCTCAGTATTCCTGGAGGTCGTGGTAGCCTGCAAAGCAGCGTTCAGCGAAGGTGTGGTAGCTATGATGGGTAGCGTACCTGAAGGGACCCTGAGCAGTTCAGTCACCGTTGGCGGAACTGAAGGTACCGGCAGTGGTTCGGTCGCTACTGCTCGATACCGCTCAGGGGGCCTGGCTGAAGGTATTCTCAGGGGTTCGGTTGTCATCACCGGGTGTGGGTTTGTCTGTAGAAGAAGCGGAGCGGGGGTGGTAGATATGACAACCGGGACAACTTCTATCGATGGATCCTCCTCCAGGATGTCGACTTCGTCAGGGATGTCGGCTTCGTCATCCTGCTGAAACGGCAAATGAGATTTAAATTGCTGCATTACCTACCTCATCACTAGTCATACACGGTCAATGATATTGACGAGTCTACTTAAATAGACCCGTGTTCGTCAATGATTTGTGCATAAGGTGGTTAAGAATAGGCCAAAACTCCCACATTTCTTTACCGAATCTTAACCCTGATGTCGTCATTGATGAGGTTTGATAAAGAATGCGGGCCTTGCCGCCGTCGGCGGCAAGGCCCGCATTCTTTATAGGCCAGGTGTGCTGAAGCGTTCCACTATCTTTTAGGTCAGCTCAATATGTTGTTTCCGTGCGAGAAACTCCAATTTTCCGACGAGGTTTTCAATGACTTGATCCCAGAGGAACTGCTCCGCGGTACGCTGACCAGCGCAACGAATGCGCTCCTGTTCCTCGGAGTGACGGCGCAAATGGAGCAGATAGCCAACAATCTCATCGGGATCATCGGTCTCGGTCACGATGGCGTTCTCGAAGGAAACGGCATAATCTTCGCCTGTGCTGCCTGTGATGGCAATGCCCTTCGCGGCCATAACTTCGAGACCCACCAGGCCAAAGGGTTCGTGGCCGCTGTTTGCCAGCGTGGCGTCCGCAGCAGCATAGATAGTGCGCACAAACTCTTCGGGTAGGAAGAAACGCAGATTGTAGATGTCAGCCTGGCCAGCTTTCGCCACCACATCCAGACATTGCTCAAGGTTAGGCCGTTGGGCCACCACGTCGCGGATTTCCAGGCCCAGGTTGTAGGCGTGACGAAGCACTTCTGCCCCGTGTGGCTCAATGCCGCCGCGCACAAAAAGGGTAACAGGATAGCCACTGTATTTCAGATGAGCCACCGCCTCAACTGCCATCATCCAGCGTTTGTCAGGGTCGAAGCGGCCAATTTTGAAGAGGAAGAAACGGTGTGGGTCGCCCCGGCGTGCAATCTCACGCAGTCGCTTCATGGCGCTTTCATCGACAGGAGTAAGGTGGCGTTCAGGAATGCCGTTGGGGATGACCAGCGGATTGACGCCGTAGCTCCACATTCTGTGCTTCATGTACTTGCTGACGGTGCAGATGGTGCTGACATAGCCGAGACGCCCCCAGTTGATGCGATACAGGGACATCAGACTATTGAGGTTCCAGAGCATGAGCACTTTCTGGCGCACACCAAACCAGTGGAGCACGTCGGATGTGCGACAGATAGCCTCGGCGGTCTGCCAGTCTTCGCCCATGATGACGACGGTTTTACCTTCGGCCACCGCGGGACGAACGATTGTATCGTAAATATGGTAGGGAACGCTTTCGTTGTAGTCATAGAGCTTTTGCTCTTCGCCGTCGTAGACGCCGTTGAGGTGGTATTTGCTGATCCACTGTGACCAGCGCTTGAGTATGAGGCGACCATCGACACGTAGCTCCGTTGAGGGCTTATACGGATCGCCAATAAAGATCAGGTGTGTGGTATATCCCTGTGTTGCCAGGGCTTCGCTCAGCTCGCTCACACGGGTGCCTAGACCACCGGCAGTGGAGTAGACATCGGGTCCCTCGAAACACAATAGGACAAAAAGGGTGTTGTGTGGAGAGATGGCTCCATTGAATTCAATCATCATGCGTTGTTATCCTCTTTTTATTATTCATGGTTCACTGGCCGGACGGTACATTGCTCATGAAGGGGCGACCTGCGGGGCACGATGTGTGGAGGTCAGCCACACAGTCCCCCGGATGGCGTCTGCGTCCCTGCAATTCCTGGTCTTTCCGCGTGTTTCTGACGCTCGGTTTGTCCAGATACGATGTACTTTCTATGTTTTAGTATAGCATGCCGCCCATTAAATCCCTGTTTTCTGGACATAAGTATATCATAGGATAGAGGTTGTCGCGACGAGCCATATAATCGAGCAGCTCTTTCAATCTATGACAGTATACGAGTCCATATGTTCTATGGTATACTGCCAACAAGAAACGTTCCGGCTACAGCGAGAAGGGAACCTGAGGTAGCAAGCCATGTCTGAAACGTATATAGCGGCAACATTACTCAATATTGCCAAAGAAGGACTGCGTGACATTGGCTACCGAGACGATTTGCTCCGAGAACACTATGGCTTTGTTGATATACTGGCTCAGGATCAACCCTTGCGCCAGATTGAGCTTGCAGCATTTGCACAGGAACCTCCATCATATCGCAATGCATGCATTGGAGCTATCATCACACCTCATGACGGACCCGAAGCAATTAAGCATTACCGAGCACTAGGCGCGCCACAAATACTAGCAATATACCCAGAAGCTGAGATAATCCGTCGCTGGAAGATTCCAGCACATGGAGACCCTATACCGATCGAGCTTATCGAACCTTCTCAGTTACATGCAACCATCCAGGCCCGACGAGATGAATGGAACCCAGAACGGGTATTACGCGCAAAATCAATTGGTTTTGCCACTGCCCCGCGCCAACTCGACTTTTTTGACGTCGGATTGCTTCCGACCCTCGAAGAATTGGTGCATAGCAAATTAGACAGCCTGCTACAAGAGGTCATTGCTTCCAGCAAATCCGTCTACAAGGAGCATCACGATAAGAGCCTCGACTACAAAGCACTCTTCCGACTCATCTTTCGGTTGATTGCCGCGAAGCTGCTCGGTGATCGGCAGTATCCAGGGAACTGGCTCGACAGCAATACGCAAGAGGTTATTCGAGCAGTTGAAGCATTCTACTTTCAGGGTGCTCCAGCCGAGGCCGTACTCAATGATCGAGATGTGCAAGATGTAGCTTGGCGAAAAATCCGCACTGCATTTTCATTTCAGAATCTCTCTGTTCAAGCGCTGGCATATGTGTACGAAAACACATTGGTAAGCCCTGAGACGCGTAAAGGGTATGGGACCCATGCAACTGCATCTCAGCTTGCGGAGTATATTGTGAACAGTCTCCCATTTGAAGCACTTGCCACTGATGAACGGCATGTTTTCGAGCCATTCTGTGGACATGCTCCCTTTTTGACTGCAGCGTTGGGACGACTGCGAGCACTGTTACCAGCAAATATGGATACAGAACAGAGACACAGTTATTTGATACATATGTTGTCAGGTATGGATGTGGACTCGTTTGCTTGTGAAGTTGCGCGTAACTCGTTAATCCTAGCGGACTATCCCAACCCCAATGGATGGCATATCGAAAACTCCAATGTTTTCACCTCGCCAGAACTGTCCCATCATTTGGCAAAGGTGCAGGTAATACTTTGCAATCCGCCTTTCGAGGATTTCCGACGTGGAGAGCGACATGTCTTCTCGACAAACAAAGCCGTTGAGGCTTTGTTGCTCGCTCTGAGGGGTCAACCAAATTTGCTCGGCTTCATACTGCCGCGCTCATTCATCGATGGGCAAATGTATCGTAAGGCACGCCAGCAAATTGACAACCTCTACAACAATGTCGCTCTAGTTGCGCTACCGGACAATGCTTTCCATTACTCGGAAGCGGAAACAGTCCTGCTCATAGCGCACGGACGGCACACTGTTCAATCTGTACGACGTTCAGCACTCGTCACGAAGAGCGATTATGAGCGTTTCATCCACACCGGTGAGCCAACATGGCAAAGAGAGACATCCACCGACCAAGCACAAAGCGCAACCAAGAGCACGATTTGGTACGGCCGATTGGAACACATATGGGATGCGCTAGCACACCTGCCGCGCTTAGGAGACGTTGCGGATATTCACAACGGGATACAGTATAAAGCCTTTAAGGAGAAGGCATCAAAGCTTGTTTCAGATGAACCACACGCAGGATTTGCTCCAGGTCTGGTACGTGTAACAGATGAATTTGAACCATATATTCCAGGTCCCTTCAAATATCTCAATATGGACCCTGAAAACATGCTTTACGAAGCATACAAGCGTCCTTGGGAGAAACCAAAGGTCATAGCCAATGCAGCACGCAAAAGCCGGGGGCCTTGGACTATCGTAGCTGCCATTGATGAGCAAGGGTTCGTATGCTATGAGAACTTCGACGGCATCTGGCCTCGCGGGGATATACCTCTAGAAGTTATTGCTGCATTACTCAATGGTCCTATTGCGAACGCTTTTCTTAGTACCCATCGGACTACTCGACGCAACAAAATAGAGACCATCAAACGAATTCCCATTCCGCGACTCCGACCACCTCTCATCCGCCTCATTGTCTCTCTTGTGGGTGGATATTGCTCTTATCGAAAACAATGGCTCGAGCAGCCAGAGCAAGCCAAGTACTTCGAAGGATGCTGCCGTGGGATAATGAGACAACTTGATGATGAGCTACTTACTGCATATGATCTACCGTTGCAACTTGAGCGAGAGCTGGTCAAGTACTTCGATGAGACCAGGAGACCCGGTCCGACAACATTAACAAAAGTGGATGCTTCATCTTCGAAAGAACTTTATACATCGATTATTAGAGTCGAAAATATCAAAAACGAAGACGGTAACAAGATAGTGGAAGCAGTGATAATGAATTGGGACTCAGATGAGCTTGCTCGTTTCCCACTTGCTTTGGTTCCTACAAGTATCCAGGAAAAAGTCGCTCAAGATATCTGGTTACTTGCTAAAGTGAATGTCGGAGCCGAAAAAGCGCAAGATCTTGTTTTTGAAGATATTGAGTTAGCACCAAAACAGGACACAAATAATGAAGTTGCCTGAGCTCATCGTCCTGGATGTCGGGCATGGCAACTGTGCTATTCTTCGAGACACAGATGCTATTACTATGATTGATTGCCCACGCAACGCTGGATTGATCAGAATACTGAGACGGCTAGACATCTATACAATTGACAATGTTCTTATCTCTCATGCTGATGTCGATCATGCAGGTGGTTTACCAAACCTTCTGGATAAAGTCATTGTCCGCAATATTTACATCAATCCTGATGCGACTAAAGACGGAAAGGTATGGAATGGTATACAGATCGCACTAGACATTGCCGAAGATTCTAAAACTACGGTGAATATGTCTCTTACCACCGGGTTATCTAAAAAAATCTGCTCTGGGCAGGTGGAAATAGAAGTCCTGGCACCATCTTCTGGTGTAGCCTCGGGAGGTGCAGGAGGGCGAGATCCAGAGGGACGTAAGCAATACTCTAACTCAATGTCCGTGGTTATAGGGCTTACACACAACTCTCACAGATTTGCGCTCCTACCTGGAGATATAGATGAGGTTGGATTGAGTAATCTGCTCAAGAAGCACAAAGATATTGAAGCACAGGTCTTGATTTTTCCGCATCATGGGGGAATGCCAAGCAGTGCCAAAGGACTAGAATTTGCACAACAGTTATGTGGGCATGTCAAACCCAATTTAGTGATTTTTTCACATGGAAGAAATCATTTCGAAAATCCACGCCCTGAGATAATACAAGGTGTTGCATCCACTATTCCGGATACTCACATCATGTGTACTCAACTGTCTAAAAATTGTGCGAGGGACCTTCCTATTTCAGACTTTAGCCATCTCACTAATCTACCTGCTCTGGGGCGTAGAGGTGCAAATGAAATGTGCTGTGGGGGGACTATTCTTATCAAGATAGACGGGAAGGAGACCAGTTATGCCCCCTTGCGTACCGCACATAGAGTATTCATTGAAAACAAAAGCCAGGTACCAACACCTTTATGCTTACGACATCTCGTGAATTTGTAGTAAGGGATATCGCGAAAGACATAAGGGCCCAGTAACATTGACACCACCCCAAACCGCGCCATACAATCAAACGAGAACCGTTTATGTATCACACAATAAAGGACAAATCCTTCATGCAACAATCTCCACTGACGCAGCCTCAACGGCAGGTTGAACCAATTCCCGAAGCTCGTGAGGTGGCCCCAAATGCCTGGAAGATCACTGTGCCCATCCCTTTTCCGCTGCGTACCGTAAATGTGCACGCACTCGTTGGCAATGATGCTGAGTGGACGTTGATTGACGCGGGCATGGGTACGCCCGAGGCGCGTGCAGCCTTCACGGCAGGAGTCCAACGTGCCGGACTGAGCATTCTGCGCCAGTTCACCGAGTGGGTCTGGGAACTGATTGCTGACCTCTCGTTGCATGACTTGCGGCACGATTTTGCACCCCGTGTAGAGGCGCAGCGGGAAGTTGTGGCGCCAGACCATCCCATGAGTCGTGCTATTTCTCCCTGTCCACAGAAACCTGTTCCCTTGTAAACGTCCGCTGATAAAACGTCCGATTGACATGAAGGAGACGGTCGGAGAGCGCTGCATCGTTGACCGCACGGGCCAACAGAAGCGTGCCGATCATGCCAGCCAGGAGCACGAGGGCTTCATCACCTTGCTCAAGAGATGCCCCTTCAGGAAGAAAAGGGGCAAGATGCGAAAGCAACGTCTGGAGTCCCTGGGTATCCGTTGGGGTTCTGTGTTTGCTGCTATCTTGAGATGATATGAATCATATGAGCAGAGGAGGTGTGCTGTCAAGAGAATGGTCCTTCCCTTGACAAACTTCGTTACTTTGTATTATAGTTATCATATATATGATGGTTATCATATAAAGTGAGGATGTTCTGAAACGGAGAACTGGAAATCATGGCCCCGGACAATAGGGCTGACAGCAACGGAGGATCAGAACAAGGGAGACAAACGTATGAATGAAGTCGCAACTGGAGACATTGAGCTTCACTGGGATGTGTTCGTGACGCCCGGCATACCCGTTGTCATCAGCGACCTGCCTCCAGGCACGAAACAGCGGATGTGGTCGCCGATATCGTCGACCCTCATCTCCGGCAAGCGGGACGCCGTCCTGGTCGACGCCTTCATCACCGTCGAGCAGGCAGGCGCCCTGGTGGATTGGGTCGCGGCCAGCGGCAAGAACCTGACGACGATCTACGCCACGCACGGCCACGGCGACCATTTCTTCGGCGCCAGTACAGTTCTACAACGCTTTCCACGCGCCCGCCTTGTGGCGACGCCGGATGTGGTCAAGACGATGCGCCAGCAGGCATCGCCGCAGTCCCTCGCGTCGTTTTGGAATCCGCGTTTTCCCGGTCAAATTTCTGATCATCTGGTGCTTGCCGAAGAACTGACCGAAAACGTGATTGACTTGGAGGGGCACGATTTGGTCGTCGTGCCGCTCGGACATACCGATACCGACAACACGACCTGCCTGCATGTTCCGTCAATTGGCCTGGTCGTAGCGGGTGACGCCGCCTACAACGGCGTCCACCTGCATCTTGGCGAGTCCAATCCGCACACGCGCCGCGAGTGGATTGCCGCCCTCGATACCATAGAGGCGCTGCATCCGCGCGCGGTGATCGCCGGGCACAAGAAGCCTGGGAACGAGGACGGCCCCAGGATCATTGAAGAGACCCAGCAGTACATCCGCGATTTCGACCGGGTAGCCGAGACGACGACGACGGCGCGAGAGCTCTACGACCAGATGCTGGAACTCTACCCTAATCGGGTCAATCCGGGCGCGCTCTGGAGTTCGGCGCGCGCCGTCAAACCGTAATTTAGGAGTTGCCCATCAGTGAACTTCTCGACCTGGCATTACAAGCGCACGGCGGTCTCGAACGCTGGCATGAAGTCCAAAGCCTCAACGTGCGCGCCTGGCTGACGGGCGCGTTGTATCGACTCAAGGGTTACCCGGAGGATGTGCCCCAAGCCCTCCCTCTGTCTAGAGACGTCACTGCCCAACTCAGATTTGGAGACAACCCATGACAACAAGCACCTACGCCGCAGACCGCACCGCCCTGCTGATCGTCGACCCCTACAACGATTTCATGAGCGAAGGCGGCAAGTTCTACGAGGCTACCAGGGAGACGGCCGAAGCGGTCGGCTTCTACGAGAACATGCGCAAGCTGATTCCTGCGATCCGAGCGGCGCGTATCCAAGTCATCATCGTGCCGCATCACCGCTGGCGAGAAAGCGACTATAAAGGGTGGAAGCATATGAACCCAACCCAGGTTCGGGCGAACCAGTCCCAGGGCTTCGCCGCCGGAAGTTGGGGCGGAGAGTTCCATCCCGAGTTCGGCCCCCGCGAAGGCGATGTCGTCGTGCTTGAGCACTGGGCACAGAGCGGCTTCGCCAATACCGACCTCGACGCCCAACTCAAACAGCATGGGATCGAGAAAATCATCCCCGTCGGCATGGTAGCGAACACCTGCATCGAGGGCACCGCGCGCTTTGGCATGGAGCTTGGCTACCACATCACCCTCATGAAGGATGCGACCGCTGCCTTCGAGCAGGAAGGCATGCACGCGGCGCACGAGGTCGATGCACCTCTCTTCGCGCACGCCATTCTGACCACCGAGGAGCTGCTGGCCCTACTGCCGTCCTGATTCAGATCACCGATGTCGTGGTCGCGTGATTCGCTTCCAGCCCAAGAGGAAGTAAAAAATCCGTAGCTGTTCAGGTCTCTCTTCTTCGAAACTCCTCCCACCTGCGGTGTCCACTCGATAAATCGGTGGCCTACCGTGCTCTCATTACCTGCCCCCCAGGCAGGATTGCTCGGCACTCTACGGCAGTTCGCAGGTATTTGTGGTGGATGTGGGCTTTGCCGCCTGCGGCGGCAAAGCCCACATCCACCACAAGTATAGGCGAGTCGCCGCAGGCGACGAGGAGTCCTGAACAGTTACGAATAAAAGACAACACGAGTGGGAATAATAACGTTCTATCGTATTGTTGATATGCATAGATAACGATATATCGTTATAAGAAGGAAAATAGCACAAGGGAACAACAAGCTGGCCGTTTTCTCGTGAGATTGCATCATCTGCAGCCTCAGAGGCGTGTCACCCGTTCCCCTTGTGAGAGAAGTGAAAGCATCATGCTAGATATAGATACGAATGAAAAGGATGCCCAGGCGCTCGATGCCTATTCACGTTCGGTAATGACGGCGGCGGAACGCGTTGGGCCTGCGGTCGTACGTATAGACCTGGAGCATGAGGGGCGGCGCTATGGCCAAGACAATATGCCTCGGGAATATGGTGGTGTAGGCTCGGGTTTCATCTTTGCCTCTGATGGACAGATTCTGACCAATGCCCACGTGGTTGCCAATGCACGGCGGGTGAAGGTGACGCTGGTGGATGGGCGCACGTTTGACGCCAGTCTTGTTGGGAGTGAGCCAGACGTCGATATCGCTCTCCTGCGTATTGGCGCCGATCACTTGCCCGTGGCAGAATTGGGCCGCGGACCGCTGCGAGTCGGGCAGCTGGTAATCGCCGTCGGTAATCCGTATGGCTTGAACTGGACTGTCACGGCTGGAGTAGTCAGTGCGCTTGG
>Ga0137362_10003153_pt1 | contig 10949 bp, 12 predicted proteins | sample MadtaG_2_FD_104801 | JGI IMG/M metagenome (GOLD analysis project Ga0137362, IMG submission 104801) | Vadose zone soil microbial communities from Angelo Coast Range Reserve, California, USA - Mad1_100_16 metaG | ecosystem: Environmental > Terrestrial > Soil > Vadose zone | place: USA: California... | reverse complement strand
GTTTTTAGCAATATGGGAAACTTGTGGTACAGCTGTAGCAGCGGTAAACGTGAGCACACAGCCTACCTGACACGCTTACTTACTCAGCGTCAAGGTAGTACTCGCTCGAGCTCGGATCGCTAAAGCAACAAGAGCGATATGGGTGAGGGACCGCGCACTGCACTGCACTGCATGCAGAAACAATTCGATAAACTAGGCGACAGAAAAACAAATTCACGTACCGAATACGACAACCGCCGCCTGAAAACCATATGCTATGCCAAGTGGATGCGTCGTTCATATGCATTCCGAGACAGAGCTGTAGGCCCGCCGGGGCGCGTCCGCGTTCATCTCCGGTAAAGCACTGGTATAAATCCACCAATTTCCCTACAGAATATCATGAGAGGGGGGATAAAAACCTCTCTTCATTTTATTGGACCGTACAGTGCACATCTCAGGGGAGTCATGCGTTTTAGTTGGTTGACCGTATAGCCGCAAAAGAACGGATCCGAGTGGCGCAAACATGAAAATAGCGCAAACGCGGGTATTATCAGCTCTCCGGACCGGCTCAATTCCCACATCCGACGCTACCCGCCACACCGCCACCGAAATCTACCAGGATAAATATAACAATGCCAAAACTGTTCCACCTCAGTAGAACAAATCGCATCGGCGCAACAATGTCGAGTTTGCAGAAGAATACTGTCCTTAATAATATATATAGTACAGGTTATCTTTTGCAAATGCAATGGGGTCAGAATAGAACGCGAAGGGGTGCGGGAGGTCATAGACTCCTCTAAAGCAATATTAGTATGATTGATCGGATCGAATTTTACTTTGTGCGCTTGTAAATTTTCTCCAAAAAGACGCGGAAGACAGAGCGGCGGAGCACTGAGTCCCCGGACGGGCTCCCTACTTCCGGTACGGCATTAATGAGTGCATTGATGCGTTTGTACGCATCCGCTTCGTACTCGGCGTACAGCGCGTCTACGCCGACATCGCGGAAGACCTCCTTGACTCGTGACTCCGCATCCGAGTCCTTGTGACCGTAGTTGGCGTCGAGGATCGCGCGTTGCGCGAGGGTTGCGCGGGCAAGCGCAGTGTTGATACACCAGGAGCACTTGTTGTCTATGATGTCGGTGCCGATCTTGCCGATCTGTTCTGGCGTTCCCGCATAGTCGAGATAGTCATCCTGGATCTGGAAGTACTCGCCGAGGGGAAGGAGGATGTCAAGGGCGAGCTTATAGTAGTCGGGATCAGACTCGTTCTTCTTCTCTACGGGGAATCCGCAGAGGAGCAGTGCGAGCGCGACGGGTAGATAGAACGAGTAGACGGCTGTCTTGTAGAGAACAATTGTCCTATGCCTGTGGGTCGTCAGGAAACGGAACGGTTGAGAGAGGGATATCTCAGAGGAGGGCGTACCTTGAGAGATTAAATTTGGACAGATCCACCCTGTCTTCCGGGGCGGTGATGAGATCGACGAGTTGACCCATTTCTGTTTGATATGAGACCTGCGGCCACGGGTTACATGGGTAATCTAGAGAAAGAAGCGCGTTGACATACTTCATGCATAAGATCGAGCAGGTCGACGTAAAATGGGTCCTTGCGGAAGTGTTTACGGATCATCTGGAAGATAGCGCCTTCGAGAAGGAGGGCATCGTTCACGGCCATAAGACCAACGCCCTCAACGCGGTACCAGCAAGGCTGGCCACGACGGGTAATGCTCGCGTCCATAATGTCATCCGATACGAGGAAGTAGGCTTGGAGCTGGAGCGGACTTTGAGACTGGGCAGTGGGGAGGAGGGATAAAAGAGACGCACCCATTCGACAGACCAGCCGAGCACAGCTGCTTTGAAGTATTCCGACTCAGTAAGCTCACGACCCTTGAGGATGGCGACCGAGTCGACGACGCTCAGCCCTCGGTTAAGTTTGCCACCTGGGACGTTGTAGTCCATACTCTATGGGATGCTTCAGAACATCGCAGAAGGGGGAAACTTGCAGTGGATGTACGAACCCGTCGATAATAATCAATGACCTCCTCTGGCATGTTGTGTTTGCGGAAATCGTCGAGAAGATCATCGCGGACGACGGTGTAGACGGATTCGAAACGTTTGCGGGCGGCCGCTTTCTTGTCCTTGGGGGCGGTGGATGTTGGTACAGCGGGGAGAGGGACGACGATGGGAGTGGGGGATGCAGCGACGGGGGCCATTGTGGGGAGGAAAACAATAAAGGGAGTCGTAGTCGAACGAGTTTTTATAAATAATAAAATGTGGGACGAGGGATCGCCTTCCTTTCTCGTCTATCGGGTCTTCCCCGCTTCTGTTCCCTGTTCGGTCTCAGCATTGACTGATCGATTCAGGTTACCCTACTTGGCACCCCCTCACGGACTTACCCTTCAGCCGCATCGAGCTTTCATTTTCACGCTCCCGTCCCGTTTCCGAATAAATCTGCCACGCCACGGGGAATGGCTTGTCAAAGCCCCCACTGTACTACGTGCAAGACAAACCTCGACACATCAGTATGCCTTTGGCCCCAGTCAAGTGGCTGCCACTGCATCGTTGCGCTTCCAGCTTCCAGGTCGCCTCGGGCCTTTTCTGTCGATCAGGTTTTCAAGTGTATACGCGTCCCTTTTTCAACATGACCTTGTGATTCAATCTTAAACCATTTTAGGGCAATTTCCCACACTGAACCCGCAACGGCACAGCACAGCCCGAGGCTGACAAAGTCTCCCCACGCTCTTCGTTCGGCCGACACAGCGAAAAACTGCAAAACCTCACAACCACCCGGTTTTTCGAGAATACCGAGTGACACTCATTTCCGTCGTCGTCCACTGTAACACCCTGGGTCCATTGGCCAGCGCATGGCATTACGTTACGACCCCACATTTTTTTGCTGTTTCATGTTGTACAGAGGCGCGCATCTCATCCCCTGCTGATAAAACACGTCAATATGCCCCTCTTTGGACCTGGCGTGACCAGAATGATCGTGGTCTATAGCCATGCCGCAGAATGGCTCCAGGAATGTGCTCTGACTGATGGACACGTCCTTCCCTGCTCTCGCTTAGAAGACAGCGTTCTTATCGAATTTCTGTTCGGGCGTGCAGTACACACGTGATCCTCCCACGCACACTGACACGACAAGCTTATGGAAGCGCACAGCTACAGCCATCAATACGTATCTCTTTCCAATTCAGGTTAAAAGCCCACGAACGATGAGTCGATGACCCTCGATACGCGCGCCTATCAGCGCACATCGTGATACCGAGTACGACGTCATTCGCGCTCGACGCAGCTCGACCTTTGTTTGCCACCAATCTCGCTTTCATCGTGACCGAAACGTCATTTTGGGGGGCTCATCACTGGATGATGGCGCTGCTGCTCTCTTCTGATGTTGTCCACCCGTCCTTTCGATGCCAACGGGCCCCTCCTCGAGCGATCTTGACAAGACAATCGCAACGATCATATTATCTCTACCATCTCTTCATCATTTGATCTAGGCTCTCTATCAGATCATATAAGCAGTATTCTCCCTTTCAGGCACTCGTCGATCGGGCAACGGCAAAATTCTGTGCTCTTTCAAAGGCCGCGAAGGATCGGATCGAGCATCACGCAGCGCATCTTTTCATGACGTATTGTGCAGAAGCGAAAGATCATTTTTTTGTGATAATGATCTTATCATGATGTAGATGTAGATGCAGGGTTCGCCCGCCTTTTCTCACTGCGTATAGTTTGGAGATCGGGATTAGTGTTGGGGGCCAAAATCAGGGCCCGGTCTGAGGCACGCTTTGTACCGCCATGCCATGATGTACTGTATGATGCTTCACGGGAGGGGGTCGCGAGATTATCTGTTGTCCGGTCAGAGTCTTTCTTCTCTTCTGTCTCAGACATCTGCGGCTGTGTTGCAACAGTCTGGAAAACCACCGCACCGCATTCCTTGTCCATCCAATTTTGATGCTTTCCCACAACAGCCTCTGAAAAGCCACAAGTGAGTTGATCAAACCCACATCATCGACCCATTGTTCTCCCTCCGAGTCCGTCATATATCGAAGCGAGCTTTGACCTCAGCCAGTTCAGACATCCGCGGCAAGTGAGCCCACATGCGCCAGTCAGAATAAACGTTCCTCGTACACAACCAACAATGCGCCCCCCTTGCTTGCGCATATATCCGCGGACATCCTCAGGAGATCATAAAATATATCTCCGTTCTCGAGCACCTCAAAGTGCACACTGCGTAGCAACACCGAAAACCGAAAACACATTTCAGCAGCAGGCTGCCCCCGTGTCCGTTTGTTTTGTTTTTCCCTTCTTTTTAATTCCTTCGCAAGTTTTTCTTTCCGTTCAAGTTTCACCCATGTTTTGTGCGTTTACCCCCGACCATCGACCTCCCGTTTCGTTGAATCCCGCTGAACATCATATTTTCAACCCAGTCTACCATCCACGCCCGTCGACAGGTTCGACGGTCTGGATTCGCCCTCTATTCATTCCCTCCGCCCTTCTTCTGCTTTCACTCCCAACCACGAATGCTATACGCACAACAGATCCGTCAGTGCACATCCCTGCCACCGTCCTATTTTTGTCTCTTATCCGTTGTCTCCATGCCACAGCACCGACACAGCAGCCGAACATAGTTCTGGCTCACCATCGACGAATCCTGGCCTGCCGCCGATTGTGATTCTCTGTGTCGTCGCTTCAGGTGGTATGTCTCTCCCACAGCTTGACATTCTAAAAAACTGTAATCTTACCACACCTTGCTTCCTTCCCACCGGCTCCTCTTCGGGAAATTAAAAAAAAACAATCAAAAAACAACAGTCTTCTTCGTCGTCCTCGGATCGTTCTTGCTGTACCTCCACGTCCGCCGATTGCGTGAACGTACGAAACGAAACGAATACCGCGAGAAAGCGTGGCAGTTCAAGGACATGCAGCGAAGAGGGGGGTTCCGACCGACCTTGAAGACAGAGGGCATATCGGACGTCGACAAACCAATTCAGATTTCCTACCCTGTATTGATGACCGAGACGACGTCGAGTCCACGCTATCCGACCAGGGCGTTCCACTGGTGACGAACACGGTGTTACCCGGAGACCAGAGACCGGATCGGATCGGCAATAACGAACAGTGATGATCAATCAGCCAGTTCTCCATTTGTTTTGGACGACTTGCGACCCACCCCGTTTTTTCTCTTGTATGCGTGTGCGATGACAGTGACGTGGTGATGGCCATTTTGTACTTGTATCCTTGATGTATGATCAGATCGCACGTGCTTGTTTGATTGCAATATGATTTATGATACCGCTTTGGTCAGGTACATTGCGGTGCACGATTGCAATTTTGATGGCGCGGCCACGGCCCCGGTGCGTGCGTGTTAGGCGATTGATTAGGTTAAGGTCCCCTCTGAAGGGTACTGCGCTGATGGTGTGTGCAAAGTGATACAGTCGGGAGACATCGGAGGATAAATCGGATGGAAAAGCGTCGAAACGGAGGAATAAAGAGGGGCAGGCCCGGCCGCCATACGACAGCGACGAACGAGACTCGGAGCTTCCCTCCGATTCGACGATGATCTAGAGGGAAAGCTCAAACTTGAAGACACAGCAGCTTAGCTTGGTCACCGCGACTTTTCATTTTTCCTCGAACAACGCCAGTCGATCCTTTTCGCGTCTCGGCAGTTCGTCCACTCCTTCCAACGAGCTGACCGTCGTCTCAAACAATACCTTCTCCATCTCTTTCAACTGCTGCAGGAACCCCGCATTCGGCGAGACCTGCGGCCGCACGCGCACGATCTGTCCCAGGGCAGCTTTCAGTGTCATCCCCTTGCGTCTCATCAAATACGCAGCGACGATCATGGGCGAATGCGAGATGCCCGCGGAGCAATGCACCAAAATTTTCCCACCGCCACTGCCCCGGGCCTTCGTCTCGGATGCCATTGTTGCTCCGTCGATGATCTCGCAAGCCGTATCGGCGACCTGTGAGATGGACGAGGAAGTAGAGTCGTTGATGGAGAGACGATGGTATGCCACGCCGTCGACTCTTCCCTCTTGCGAAGGGCTGGCGCCGATGCTCAGCACGTCGGTTATGGAATTTGACGTGAGGAATCGTTTGGAAGACGCTGCTGAGCATGGTCCTAGAAATAGGGATGGGGGGAGGACGAGCGAAACTGGGTAGTGGGGTTGTTTAGATGGTTGATGCTGACGCTTGCCCATTGTGTGTTAGCTGACTCGAGGAGGATACACGAATACTACAGTATAGTACTATCGCCGTGGGAAAGTGGGAACGTATCGCGTTGACCTGTCAAACGTAGTTACTGTACAACAAAATGTACTGTAATATAAAGATCTGAAGAGCCGTGACACTGTGTACAGAAGAGAATGGTGTGCAAGAGGTGGCAGGGAAGCGGAATGGGGCGCAGTGAGCCTGCTTACTGCGCGGGTGGGAAGGGAGATCCACTCTTCAAGTTGTAAGGCTGCTGGATCTTTCCGCAACAAGTAGGCACAGCCGGGGAAGAAGAACCACTCTTCAAGTTGTAAGGCTGCTGGACCTTTTTTCCGCAACAAGTAGGCACAGCCGGGGAAGAAAGTAAACTATCGGAATACCTGAACTAGAATGGTTGGAGTGAGGAAACTTGAGAGTTTTGGCTGGGATACGGTATGTATGTAGGTCACTAGTAGGTGGAATGCTTTGCTCGGAGCGGGAGGGGGAGATGGAGGGTTGACGTTTCTCGAGGCGGTCACGGAAAATAGAAAATAGGGAAATAGAAAAGGCGAGAAGTGAAACAACGGGGGAAAAGGTTGTGTTGTGGTGGCTGCGGCGCTCGAAGAGAAGTGATGATACCACGTGGTTGGGGTCTCACGCGATCTCAACTGCTTCTGAGTGTCAAGACGAGTGTCTCCGAGTCATGGTGGCACTATATACACCTCCAGATTTGTCTCTGAAACACTGTATACAGGATCATCTCTTACGAGAGGCAAGGGTGGGAGTGTGATGCATGGTGAATATAAGACGAGGTTATGGGTGACGGGTAATGGTTTGTCACGGTAACGGTCACGCCTGATAGGATCATTAAGTTATCACCATCATTGTACAGTCGTGAACTGAAAACACTGAAAACACATGATCACGTAGATCGAGAAATTGGTGGGAGTACCACAGTGAATACGGGAGTCCCGTAGGCCGAACGATGTCACTTGTAATATGCCCAGGCCGCGGCACGCGGCACAAGTTTGTCACATTTATTGGTGCCTCTTCCCCCAACTCGAGTATTTGTTCCCATGACCCATGACCACGCCACCGTGACACGAGACATTCTAACCTCTGTCTTCAACCACATCCTCGCCAATACTAGTTTCCATCCATGGCTTTTCGCTGCTCTATCTCACCTGTTCTTCCATTCATTAGAAAGATCAGCCGAGGTGGACCCAGTCGCGATTCGAAACAACCGAGGTATGCTCTGTGCTCTTGATGTCTTACTAGCTTCTTAGCAAAACACGGCTAACTGGCAACAGACCACCTAGTGCAGTTATCCACATGCTCGACGATGATTCCCTTCTCAACATTTTTTCTCTTTATCGACCACTGATTTTGGATGAGAGAGAGGCAACCAACGGCGAGATCCTAGACGGGGGGAAATGGAGCTGCGAACAGTGGTGGTACACACTCGCGCACGTTTGTCGTAGATGGCGATACCTCATGCTTGGGTCTGCGTCCCACCTCCGTCTTTCCCTCGTTTGTGCTCGTGGGACCCCAGTAGCGGCAATGCTGTCAAATTCACCTCCCCTCCCCCTCATCATCGATCACCTTAACGAAGATAATGATATCACCACGGAAGACGTAGAGGGAATCATCCTTGCGTTGCGGCACCGTGATCGCGTGCGCCGCGTCCGCTTCAGGAATCCTATTCCAATATTACAGAAGCTCGTTGTTGCGCTTGATGGGGGTTTTCCGATCCTGGAATACCTGTTGATCGAGCACCAGTCATACCTTGAGCCCGCAAACACGCACAATACGAGTTTGAACATTCCAGCGACATTTCGAGCGCCCAATCTACGCTATCTCGTGCTGATGAACTTTGATATTCCAATCGGATCTCCATTACTCACGACTATGGAGAACCTTGTCACTTTGAGCCTCGACTTGATCCCACCCTCCGCTTACTTTCACCCTAATGCTTTACTCCAACGGATCTCACTTGTTCCTCAGCTAGAGATGCTTGGGATTTCTTTTAGCTCTCATTTTCCCAGCGGTGACATTGAGAGGCAATTGTTGCGTACGCCAATCACGACGGTGCACGTCACTCTTCCTAACCTCCGCTGGTTCGGGTTCCGAGGTGCCAGCGCTTACCTGGAAGTGCTTCTCCCTTGGATCACCTTCGCTCTCCTGGAGAAGCTTCAAATCTATTTCTTCAATCAGCTGACCTATTCTACCCCACATCTCCAGCAGTTTATGGGAACTGCAGGGAACCTCCGGCTTAACACTGCCACGCTCACGTTCTCCGAGGAACATTTTCACGTGAGGGCGTTACCCCATAAGGAGGCCAAGGCGCAGACTTTGTCCATGGTGCTCAGTGGTAGACACCTCGACTGGCAGGTAGCGTCTGCAGCGCAAGTTTTTCACACACTGGGAACGGTATACTCTGCGGTGGAGCATCTTACCCTCAAATATTACAGGCACCCTATATCCTCGGAATGGAGCAATGAAGCCGACCATGCCCAATGGCGCGAACTCTTCAGGACGTTTAGCAATGCGAAGACACTTGTTATGGATGGGGGGCTTGTCGGGCAACTCTCTCGTTCGTTACAACCAGCCGAAGGAGAATCGCCCACGGATCTACTACCCGAGCTGCACGAGCTCTCATATCATTCAACAGACGCTTCCGACGACGCATTCTTCCGATTTATTGATGCCCGCCAGAAAGCAGACCGCCCCGTAACTGTGATCCATTTATGATACCGGCAAATGGTGGGGATGCGATACGTGGCTCAGTGTTCTTCTCGTATGGACTGCAACTCAATTTCCCGACAGATTTAGTTCTGATCACCATCACACTCCTCAGTCGGTGAGGATGTGACACGGCCGAACATTCACTGCATAAAAGGCACCGTCATGGATATGTAATTGGTTTTCACCGTCACACGCCTACTATGTTCCAGCTGTTTTCGGTTTCTTTGATTGTAGCCTTCGCTACACCCTTTGGTAATCAACCTACGTTATTTAGTTAATTGTTCTACCTAACCAAGTAGGGAAGTACCTGGTTCATGGTGTTATCGATCACTGTAATATAACACTGCTGGTTCCGAGTTTTGGCGTTGGCGTTTCTTGGATCGCGAAGCCCACGAAGCGTTGATTACGAACCCGAATCAAAATACAAAGGGTAATGATAACGAAGGTGCGCACTGCTGCCCATGATAAGGGCACCACGGTCGAATTGGGTCTCAACTTCAAGATCATTTTCTAACAAAGGGGTCAAGAGAATCTATGCGCGTATAAGAGATGTTTCCTCACAATAAAAACCATTCGTGACAAGGCCACAATAACCAGATAGTAGGTGTATTTGCTCTTTTGTCCCCATTTTCTGTCGCAGAAAGTGATCAAAACATGGCGACGTGTTTCGAGCACGGGGAGAAAACGGCCTAAATACCGATTTCGATTTCGGTACTAGGCACGGATTCGAAAGAGGTCGACTTGTATCAGTGGAGTGAGTGATTCCGGAGGTATTCGCTCAATGGAGCAATTACTAGGCTTTCCATACTCCGAGTCCGCCGGGATCGCGTGCGGAATGAATTATGGGACAGCGACGAACTAGCGTGTTTTCTATTTGCACCTATGAAATCGAGATCAAAAGTCTGCGGCGGAACTTTCCAGCTCATCATGCAAATCCGTAATATTTGTACCTGAGGCTGAAGAGCTGCGAAAAGAGTATTCACACGACGTTTACAGAAATAGCAGGGTATGACGCACTATACGAGAACGATGGTTGGAACAACTGCTCCCGCGCTGAATGTCCTGGATGTTGCTGAAGGGTAGTAGTAGTACTGTAATACTAGTACGCGTTAGTACGCGAGTAAGCAAAAGAACTTGAAACTGCCGAGGGTAGCATTACGAACGTACACCTGAGCCCGATAGTGGTGCATATAAACACTTCCTCACAGAGTACAGTATCCATGGCCATAGGACTTTGAAAGCACCGCATCCTGTTCGATCTGCGCAGTTAACCAAAGTGCCGCCCAGTTAGTACCACGGTGGGGGACCACGTGGGAATCCTGGGTGTCGTGGTTTCCTCCTATTTTTCCCTCTCCCACCAGTGCATCAATATTCCCATCATTTCCTGGAACGATACTCGTCACGACCGCAAATTTGAGCAGTCATTGTTATGGATTATAAAAGGCGCGTATGCATTGCGTGATGGCTATGGTACCGCACTTTGAAAATGGAGGGTTTCAGATCGAGCCAAGCTCAGTATATTACTCTCGTGGGATGGTGGGATTTGAAGAGATGAAATTATAACCGCGCGATACGGTCATAAACGACGCTGTCCGTCCAGCGCCCCCCATCATATCGCAGGGGTTACATGAGGACGCCACGAGGTCCACCAACGTCTCTCTTTACCAGTAACCACATCCAATACTACCTTGGTCCATGACATGGGCCTTCGCCTTTCAACCACTTCTCGCCCTCGATCCACTAAAAGAATTGGCCAGGGTACAATAAGTGACGAGTCCCAACGCCAGAGGTACGTTTCCTCCTGTCTTCTTCACTTGCTTGTGATTAATGGGTACGCCTGAACAGTCCACATCCTGTATCGATCCATATCCTCGATGATGACTCACTGCTCAATATATTTTGTCTCTACCGGCCATATTTTTTAGGCGATGGGTCGGATGAAAAAGAGCGTCTCTACGGGGGGGGGGGGGGGGGGGGTTGGGGGAGGTTGGGGGTATAAGCTCGCAACCGTTTGTCAAAGATGGCGAAACCTCATACTTG
>Ga0137362_10003152_pt1 | contig 10950 bp, 17 predicted proteins | sample MadtaG_2_FD_104801 | JGI IMG/M metagenome (GOLD analysis project Ga0137362, IMG submission 104801) | Vadose zone soil microbial communities from Angelo Coast Range Reserve, California, USA - Mad1_100_16 metaG | ecosystem: Environmental > Terrestrial > Soil > Vadose zone | place: USA: California... | reverse complement strand
CGTTGAAGGATTCAGGGTACCGAGAGCGTTCTGCTGTTCCAGAACCATGACGAGATGAATCACCATAATCCCGAGAATTCTTGTCATAAGAATCATAAACAGGATAATCGTCCCTTCGTAGAACACGGCGAGAGCTATCATCCCTAATAGGTGAAGGATCACGATCACGGGGATGAACACGACGAGAGTCAGAATCATTAGACTCCCTATAGCCTGAGCGCGAACGATCCAAAGATACGTCAACCGGAGAATGTCTTGCAGACCTTGCGGCGGGCCTGTCAGCACGGTCGTCGGTTGCGTGATCGTGATGCCGGTCCCTGTCATCGTTTCGGTAACGTACATCGTGGCGTGGCTGCGTGCGATATGTGTTGGGCTCTCGCCCCTCTTCATCGGATGAATAGTAGACTGGACGGTAAGTAGGACGGTAACAGTCATCTTCACGTCGTAAAAATGGGTAACTGTCTCTGTCTTTGACACCTCTGTCCCTGTCTCGGGGGGGAGGATGAGAGTCTGTGGGATTAGAGCCAGGACGCGTCCAAGAAGATTCGTCAGCATTTGAGTCAGGACGACGACTATCTCCGCCGGCTGTGGTCTCTCTATCTGACAGAGAGGCGTCGTCGCCTTTTTTAACGGTGTTTCCATTAGACCGGCGTTCCTTACGTGGAAAAGACATTGGACTAGCGGCCGTCGTCGAAGGTGGAGCACGAATCGAAGAAGAAACCACAGGTTTGGGAGGGAGTGCATGAGTCAGCTTTGGGGTAGGTTGGCGAGTTTCTGGCTGAGGGGATGGTGGAAGGGGTGCCTGCTGGGCTTGGTTCATCTCTTTCCTAGGAGTTCTGCTGCGCCTTCTAGCATCCCTTTTTGAAAGAGTAGTCTGTAATCTGTCAGGAGAAGACGTGTTCTGCTCGCCGGAACGAGCACCGTAAGCTGCCAACTCTTCTTCTTCATCACCTCCTAAAGACACCGCGTCTTCAACATCGTCGGTCTCGACGCCTCCTGAGGCACGACCCATCCCTACTGAGTCAAAATATGGTCTTGACGGAATGGGGTCATCTTCATCATTTCCCCAGTCGACTTCATGATCGTCAGTCATGCCGATGATGACGGGTGGTGCTGAAAGGAATATGTAAGGCCGATGGAGGTCGCGAAACAGTTTTTGTGCACAAAACAAATTCACCCGAGGCGGTTCAGGCGGAGACTAACAACATTCAGTCTCCGAAAACAGCTTGGATCACATCATCTGCGTGTCACCACACAGGTCTACACCGTCGCTGTAACTTCGAGCACATCCGTTGAGACACGTATCCATGCGTTTATCGCGAAGTTAAGCGCAACAAAAGGCATCTATTTCCGCAAACCTTCAACCTGTCGATTCCGCGCTTTCGTCCGAGTCGGTTTAGGGTACATAACAATATGGCCCTACTTCCCACAACTGCGGCCACGCCACAGAACGGCAACTCATCTAGAGCTTCCCAGTCGGTCACGAACAGACTGCCAGTTATTTTCAGGAGATTATTCAGATTTCAGCAGATGGTGCACCACGACCTTAATTACCTTCTCAAGCACTCTGACATGACAGTGTGGTCAGGATTTCGAAGTTGCTGCCTGGCAATTAACCTACCTATGCATAGCACCAAAGAGAGTGTACGTCTGTCACATCATACATCCGAGCTCTCGTATTTTGTCTGACTCACTCCAAAGATATCGGAATGTGTATTTTCATAAGCGTGTGTATTGTGTTCCTTGCTGGTCGCTTTCTAAACAGCTTATACGAATGAAGAAACAAAAAATACATGGGCAAGAGACGACCCAGCAATCTTGATTTTAATAGCTGGAGGCGTGTTTGGTGAGTTTTCGTCTTCCCTCCTCCTATCATGTTCCGCCACCTCACACGCTTGTAGCTGCCGCTCTAGCTTGGTCCGTAGTCTGGTCTTACGGCCTATACGATGCCATTCGATTGGTGTTTCTTATGGTATTCCGAGATTTTCTTCTGGTGGGAGTTATTTCAGCTACCTTGCTGTGGTGAGGTCCACCGTACGGATCTGTCATCCCCGATTGATGAATCCACAGGCTCTTCGCTAATCGTGCCCTCCTCTCTCCACCCTCTCACTCAACGCCGGCAGATACGGCAGTCGAATGGGCCTACGCTTTTGATGTCCATACCAACGCTTTCTTCCCACTTTATCTTACCCTTTATGTTGCACAACTTTTCCTCGTCCCTGTTATTCTGAAGACGAATTGGGTATGTTAATGGGTTGGAAATACACTTTATCTGGTCGCGTGAGTTTTTCCAGATTTCACGCTCCCTTGTCCGCTCTCCTTATTAGCCTTCTAGATTCGCGCAGTACGTCTATGGCGTCTATCTAGGGCTCAATGGTGAGTTTTTATGACTGTTACGGGTGAGGGAGTTATCGATGTACCTCTCCGCAGCTCTACCTTTCCTCATACGAACCGAGCTCCTTCTCGCACCCCTGTTGCCACTGTTCGTAGGATACATAATATCGCTGCTCGGTTTTAATGTCGGGAGATGGGTGCTTAATGCATATTTTGGGTTATGATAACCCCATCATCAATTTGATGCTGCACTCAAGACCCAGGACGCGATCACGTGAGCACATTCTGGCGTGTACGACTGGGTGAATGCTCCTAGTGGTGTGAACTGAATTCGGGTTACACACAGGACATCGCATTTAGTTTCGTACATCGCAGTATTTGCTGGGCGTCGCGCTAGCTCCTGTTATTATTGGTTTCAATGCGGGGTTGGGCCGATACGGTGCATTCCCGAGTCCTAAACTTCTCAACGCTGCTCCACGTTGGGAGACATACACTGGCAAGACAAAGTGATTTCGTATTACAGTACATCGATGTCTCTCATTCTAGACGGGCCAGCTGGCGAACGATGTGCGGGAACTCCACCCATAGCCTGCTGGCCTCGGCTATAAACACTATTCGTCTCGATGCTCAATGTAATAGATCCTTCGTCGTCCGCGAGGTTGAGGCACGCACCCTGACTCGAGATTGATTGTACTGTATAATGTTCGCTTACAGTAAGAGGCACGCAGGTCTGTACCGCATCAGGGCCTTACTACGGCCTCTTGGGAAGATGGAATGAGTGCAGGCTGGATTATCCGTCCGTTCCTTCTGCATGCACGGTGTCTTGGGTTACGTTGGGTGTATGCCGTTGCCGCCGTGCTGGACCCCATTCAGTGAAAGCAAGTCCCGGCCTTGTCCGAGTCCCACTCAGTCCCAGTGTCGACTTTCACGAGTAAGCGCACTTCCACCTTGTGTGGCCTCGTGCTCACATCTTTCGATATATTTCTCTTTGTCTCTTTGTTCTCCTGTTTCTGTTTGACATCGTGCTTGGGAGTGCACGCTCACCTTGTTCTTGATTCATGCGGAGATGGTTCAACAAGGGCCTGCCTACGGTCCTGTAAATGTACTTTATTGCCACCGTTGCTGCAGCGCTGCATGTCAGTGCATGATTGACGAAGCGTGATGTTGAAAGTCCTTGGCGCAAGGACCGGAGGGGGGAATTTCAGGGCATTCTACTCTGCGACAAGATACGGTATGGGACACGAAATCCATTTGCATTGCTCTGGGTTCGGGCGCATCATCGTGACGCCGCAACATCGCCAACCTCCAACACAATCAAACCTTATCCTAGAACACGTCCTCGTCCAGCCATCCGCGTCCCAGAAAGCCCTGCATTGCTTTCCGACTACTTTCCGTACAGTACGTATACCTCTGTGGATACCTTTGCGCCTTCGCAATTTGGAAGACGAAACACGCAGAAACATGACGTCGTTCCTGTGGCCCGAGTGTGACTTATCATGTTTAGGAAGGGAGCGGTAGGGTATCCATGCTAGTTCCCGGGGTCATCAGGGGTCCTCTGTCTGAACTACAGTAGATAGGCAGGTTGGTGACACGAGAAAGGGGAATACCTCACGAACGTTCGTGTTCATTGTGTTACCCTGCACTGCATCGTTTGTTCGTTCTTCCCCACATTGTGTACTATAACGGATAATGAACGGTTATAGTTAATCCGTTACACAATAACAATAGTCTGGTACTCGAGTACAGAACCACTTAATTCGGTGTCCGGCGGCGTTAGCTCAATTTAGCCTTCTTTGTCCAACATACTGTACAGAACCCCAGGCGCATATATAAGGCCATTGTGCATCCCCCTTCCGGTCGCGTCCACATTATGCGGGCATTCATAGTTGCTGCTGTAGTCGGCCTGGGGAGCCTCCCCCGCGCGTTAGCCTGGGGCGCGGCAGGTGCGTTTTATCCTCCACCTTAACATTCTCATGCTAAGGCAAACCTCCGAAACAAAACCAGGCCACGAGATTGTTGCCGCAATTGCCCAATCTTACCTCGAGCCGGGAGTCCTCAAGTCTGTCTGTTCTATCCTCGCCGACGACGCCAAGGGTGACCAGGTGCGGGGCGACGCGCCTTGCTACCTTTCGACGGTGGCCACTTGGGCGGACAAAATCCGTTTCCACGCACGTTGGTCGGCTCCGCTGCACTTCATCAACGGCAACGGTGACCATCCCCCGGGCGATTGTCGCTTCCCTGGTCCAGATGGCTGGGGCGGAAAAGAGCGCGCCAACGTGCTTGACGCGGTCAACAACGTCAGCTCTATCTTGACCGACTTTGCACAAGGATCAACGACGTCTGCAGCCCCCGAGTTGGCACAGGAAGCGCTCAAGTTCCTCATCCATTTCGTTGGTGATATGCATCAGCCTCTCCACCTTTGCGGGCGTGATCGCGGTGGAAACAGTGACAAGGTACATTGGGACAACCGAGTCACGAGTGCGTGTGCCTGTGGAAATATTTCCATTCTAAGGTTGTACTGACGGTTCCGCCCGTGGCGGGCGTTTACTGAACAGACCTTCACTCCGTTTGGGATAATGCTCTCATCGCCAAGGCCATCCGGTTGACACCGCAGAACTACTCGCACCCCCTTGCCCTGCCTGCTCTGGAGTCCTCCCTCCGCGGCGCGATCTACGACCCTTATATCCGCCGTATCATCTGGGAGGGATTGGGTTCAGGTCATATAGCCGGCCGATGGGGATCTGAAGCACATTCATGGATCAAGTGCCCGCCTCCTCCCGCTCCCGAGTCCGTGGTGGACGCGGAATGGCCACCGCAAGAAGTACTCGCGGCGCCCCGGAAGCCCAAACCAGGTCCAGGGCGCGGCCCGCCGCAGACAAGCGATTCGGCGGTTCTCTGCCCGTACGCATGGAGCGCGCCCATCCACAAACTCAACTGCGAAGTAGTATGGCCGCCGGAACTGGATGAGCCCGAAACCGAAGGAAGAGCTCCTCGACGGGACTACCTCGAGCTCGACACGCCTAAATATTCCGGGAACATCGAGAAAAAGTGGATTGTCGAGAAGTTGTTGGCGCAGGCCGGTGTGCGTCTCGCGGGAATTTTGAATCGCATTTTTTCGCAGCAGCAGGAGTTTGACTTTTGAAGGAGCCAAAGTCGGAATATGGGGTTTTTCTTGAACTTTTCTGTATTTACTCTGTAAGTTAGTAACTAACCGTTCGTGAAGCAACCGTTCTGAACTTTCCCCATTGTATGGAGCGTGAGAGATACAAAGGGTTGCCCTAACACGGAAAGAATGTACAATGCCTTGACAGTACCATGAGAACAAGGTCCGTTGTGATCTTCATCGCCCCTCAGGTTTGCCACGTGCGAAAAAGAAAGAAAGCCCCGAAAAGCTTTATTACACAAGATAAATAGTAACGACAGAAGGTCCAAAGGGTACTGTATGTGGTCATCTAAAAAAAAGATGGCTGGCTACACTAGCATAGGGCGTGCGGCTCGTCGCGGTACTATGACCGCCGCGGATCATCCGATGATCCTGTGGGCGAAGCCGTGTGACTTCGCGAACGACGCTCCTCCGCGCGCAACCGTGTCCGCTCTGTCGCCGCCTCTAGCTCATCGTCTTCCGCACCTTCCTCACGGAGACTCTGCATATTAAGCGCATGCACAGAGCCGCTCTGTGCATCTTCTAACACATCGAATAGCGCTGTACGCGAGCCGCGGCGCGCATGGCCAAAGTGTAGCCCTGGTGAGGATGTCACCGCCGTTGCTGCTGGCCAACCGTCGACCGATGTGCGACCTTGGAGCGAGAGTCGTGGGTTGAGAATCCCGTGTTCGAGCGCGTTGTGTCCCGTAACTGCTGGTTTGCGTGAGAGCTCGAGGAGGTGCATGCCGATGAAGATGATGATGAAGCCGACCAGGAGGGATACTGTGTTCACCGGATTGTCAGTGTTGAGGCCTTGGAAGAGAATGAGAGATGCGACGATGGTGGCCGTTGAGAAGCAAACATAATACAAGGGGTTCACGCTAGACAGTTCAGTGTGTAGGCGACGATACGGCAAAGAGCCAGAGGTAGCAGACGTACACGTTGGTAGAGAACGTATCGAGAGCTTTGTTGAAGTAATTCATTTGGACCATTATGCAGACGCTAACGACGATCCCGAAGAGATAGGTGCTGACGTATATGAATTGATTATTGCCAGCAAGGGTGAGCTTCACGGCAATGCCGAAGCCTTTGATTGCCATGATAGAGACAGAGCCAACAAGAGAGCAAATGGAGATATATACAAGTGGGTTTGAACGGCCATACTTGGGTGCGATAGCATAGATCATTGTGAGCGAGAAGACGAGCACGCAAAAGCAATACATCAGGAAGCCTGTGCGCTACGTATTAAAGCGCATTGCAGAGTGAGGAGATGGCGATGGCGACGTACCCGGTTGGACGGCAAATCGTAAGACTTCATCGACCGTTTGTATATCTTTATCTGCAGGTGCATGTAGCACGATGATTAATGAGCCCAGGATACAGATTGTGCACCCAAGTCGGCCTAGATGTCCTAGCTCTTCATCTAAGAGATACGAGGCGAGAATTGCGCTGTATTCCGGGTCAAAAATGCATTGCGACAAGGACACTAATACCGACGCACCCGATGATTACGCTCAGCGAACCTAACGGGGTAACCAATATTGGAGGAGCAAAGGAGTATGCAGCAAAATTTGCCACTAGCGTAAAGGAATGTATTTGAGGAACCTAAAGTGAGGGACTAGAAGTGAAACGCACATTCACCCAACACCACTGACAGCGCATCAGAGACAGATTAGCAGATGAAGCGCGCGGGAATGAAGTGGAACACTCACTTATTGCCATCCCTGCCCACCAGACAGGATTTTTGAGGTAAGCGTGGTCATCAGATGCTTGAGAATATGTGTGTCCTCTGTCTCCTGCTTCATTGAGGCCCTGCGTGATGGGAGGTAAAGCGGTCGCACGACTGCAAAAGGGTAGCGTGTACCTTCTTTGTGATGATAAAACTGGATCCGATGGCTACTGTGCCCGACACTGCCAGAGCGAGGCCGACATACTTGTCTTCTACCATGAAGAACTATGCGGGCGGTGAGGGAGAAAGGTCGGGGCAAGACGCGTGTCCGTGGCGGGACACAGGAAATGAGTGTGGTAGAGCAGTGCTAGCAGCCCGTCAGAACAATAATATTTTCAACAACTCGCACGGGTCATCTAATCTAATCTTGCTCAACGTTGAATAAAAAGTAGTTTTAGCCCGAGTTTCTGTTTTATTTCTCTTCACAAAGACGCCAGGATACGAGCCGAGTGTTGTCTGACCTGAGATGCTTCGTTCCGCTCTCCGCGGCTTTCAATTCCGTCCTCCCACTCGCTTCCTGAATACACCTCACTGTCCATTATCAACAATGGGCACCATAGGCACACAAACAGTCGACACGGCCGATAGGCTCGCAGCCCTGCGCAAGCACATGGCAGAGCACAAGGTTGACGCATATATTGTGCCGAGCGAGGACCAGCGTAAGAGCCTCGGCCCATCTGATTGGAGACCTGGCTCAAAATGTGAACTCTTTCCAGATTTAAGCGAGTACCCTGCAGAGTGCGATAAGCGTAGGGCGTTCATTTCAGGATTCAATGGCTCTGCCGGTTCGTTCGTTGCTCTGTCATAGTTTCTCTCTCTCCTGACACTGATTCTTCTCAGGTACTGCGATTGTGACAAAGGACCGAGCATATCTTTTCACGGATGGACGTTACTTTCTTCAGGCGGAGAAACAGCTCGATAAGTCAGTTCAAATCGTGCTGAGATCAGCTGGACTACGAGAGACTCAGCCGTGTACAGGAACTGGACTTTGATGAAACAGGGCCAACCAGGTGCGTCCCACGAATATCTGTACTGAGTATCCACAATAACCCTCAATTAGACGTTCCCACCTGGCAGGAGTTCATTACGAAGGCAAGCAGCCAGATGTTGGACTTCTACCCGGCTTAAACTCTCTTGACCCCATAGAACGTTACCCCACCTTCCCGTGCCGGAACAGATCCAAAACTGATCACTGCCTGTACGTTTGCGTCAGCTCTCCTGGCGTTGACCTAAAAGACACCCCCCAGCCGATGCCAAGTCTTTCGCCGCGATAGAGATCTCTTATGGCGAGAATTTTGTTGATCTGACCTGGGGTTCTGCGCGACCCGAGCGCCCGAAGAACCCCGTGTTTTCCCTCGGCGTCAAGTACACTGGCAAAGGCCACACGGAAAAGCTCGGGAGCGTGCGTCAAGAGCTGGAGAAGCAGAAAGCGCGCGCGATTGTAGTGACGATGTTAGATGAAGTCGCGTGGCTGTTCAATCTGCGGGGCTCGGATATCGACTTTAACCCTGTTTTCTTTGCCTACGCGGTAGTCAGCCCCGATAGTGCCCAGCTTTTCGTCGACCCGACCCAGATCAATCAGGATGTACGCGCCCAGCTCGGACAGGAGGTTCAGCTGCTTCCGTACGACGAGTTCTTCCCCCACCTAAAGAAGCTCGGAGCTGGCCTTCGGGTACGTTGGCATGCCTGACCTTGCGCTGATTTCGGGTATTCAGTTCGTGATCAGGAAGGTCAGAAGGTTTTGATCGGTGACAAGGCGAGCGTTGCAATTGCCGAGGCACTTGGTTATCCCTACATCACGATCGCGCGATCGCCGGTCGCAGACCTCAAGTCTATCAAGAATGCGAATGAAGTTGAGGGCTTCCGCACATGTCACATCAGAGATGGTTCAGCGCTCGTGCGATACTTTGCGTGGTTGGAGGAACAGCTGAGCAACGGAATTAAGCTATCAGAGAGCCAGGGTGCGGATCAGCTGGAGAAGTTTCGTAGGCAAGTATCCCCCCGTCTACATCGTTGAGTGACGAGGGTCTTACTGGTCCTTTCCTGTCTAGAGAGCTTCCTTTGTTCAAAGGCTTATCTTTCACGACTATTTCCTCGACTGGGCCCAACGGAGGTGTGTGAGGCCACTCTAATTTTTGTCATATCCTCAATGCCTTGAAATAGCGATCATCCACTATTCACCGGACCCAGATGATTGTGCCATCATCCGGAAAGACCAAATATACTTATGTGATTCTGGCGGTTCGTGGTGCTTACTGCTCCTCTGTATCTCGTGTTAACAGGCGAATTCTAGGGCAATACCTGGATGGCACCACGGACGTGACACGCACCTATCACTTCGGCACTCCAACTCCAGACCAGCGTCGCACTTTCACTCGTGTGCTGCAAGGCCATATCGCTATTGACACCGCTGTGTTCCCCAACGGAACTTCTGGTACGTCACTCGTTCCTGACGAGGTGCTCAAGTGTTAAAGAAACGAACCCCAAACTAGGTTTCATTATGTGAGCCAGGCGTTTTCCCACTTAAGTTTCTCTCTGAACGCAGTCTCAGCGACACATGGGCGAGGAGGTACTTGTGGAGGGACGGGCTTGGTACGTCGCCTGACTTGTGTTCCAACTTTTGACCAAATTAAGTGCCTATAGACTATAGGCATGGTACTGGCCACGGCGTCGGTCACTTCCTAAATGTCCATGAAGGTGCGTAATGTTTCACAGAACTTCACATGTACGTCTCACTGAGGCTTTGAGTCAGGTCCACAAGGTATCGGCACGCGAATTGGTGCGCATATATCTGGTATATCTATTAGCCTCTTCTCAAACTTCACACATAGCATACAATAGTACGCCACTGAAACCCGGTATGACTGTTTCAAACGGTGAGGATGTCTACCTTCTCGTCTAGTCTACGGGCTCATCAAAGGATAGAGCCGGGCTACTATGCCGACGGAGAATACGGAATACGCATTGAGAACGTGGTCATTGTGCGTGAGGCTCGGACGCCGAATAACTTTGGCGACAAGGGATACCTTGGGTTTGAACACGTTACCATGGTATTCCGTTTCGCCTATATTCCCTTGGACGCGCTGACCCGTCTTTGCGAAGGTCCCTATGGGGCGAAACCTCATTGACGTGTCTCTCCTCTCCGTCGAGGAACGCGCGTGGGTGGATGTGTATCATAAAGAGGTATGGGAGAAAGTATCCCCATTGCTCGAGGGCGATGCAAGGGCTAAGGCATGGCTGCAACGCGAGTGTGCGCCGCTGTGATGCCGAAGTTGGGTTCATCTATCCCGCATTAGTTAGCCTGTATTTCACTTGATGGGTTCCTACTCGCATGAGAATAACTGGTTTCTTCGTTGAATCTGGCAAGCAGTGTAGACAGGGAGAGATGCGACCATCACACGTACCAGCCGTAGCCAGGCAGCGAGTATAGGGATAACCCATAATTCAAACTTCTGACCCTACAGTAGCTAGTACGGAGCGTCGCGGAAAAATCCAGTAGTGCGGATGGAGGGACCGGAGGTGAATGTTAGGCATTACGTGCAGCTTGCTCTCTGCCACCACCACCAACGAGCGCCGGCCATCCTGAACGTGAGCCCTACTAGTGGGCTTTCATAACCTTCCGTGCTTCCATGGTAGAATATTGCTCCACAACGTTACAAGGGGCTACATGCGTCAACAGTCGATGTCCGTATAGCCATGACGTTTTCCACTGCGAACCATGCGGGTGTTCTTTTCCTGCCTCATT
>Ga0137362_10003147_pt1 | contig 10959 bp, 7 predicted proteins | sample MadtaG_2_FD_104801 | JGI IMG/M metagenome (GOLD analysis project Ga0137362, IMG submission 104801) | Vadose zone soil microbial communities from Angelo Coast Range Reserve, California, USA - Mad1_100_16 metaG | ecosystem: Environmental > Terrestrial > Soil > Vadose zone | place: USA: California... | reverse complement strand
TCTTGATGAGTTCGGAGATGACGTTTGTATCCAGCAGGAAGCCACTCATAGTTTGATCTCACGGCCAGGGTCCTTCACCCGATGAAGATCGAGCTTCATGCCGGCCAGAGGAGACTCGGCGAAGAACTGCACCAGACTGCGTGGCTGACGCGCTCGCTTCTTCAATTGGGTGAATTGCTCTACCGACAAGACTACGACCTGCTCCTTGCCTTGACGAGTCACGACCTGTGGCCCCTCGGTGCGCGCGCGTCGAAACAGTTCGCTGAAGCGGGCCTTCGCCGTTTGCAACTGCCATGTCCCCGAACGGTGCTTGCCGGTCAATTTCATTTCCATTTCTCTCTTGGCGTTGTTCATGCCGATCTGCCCTTTCACATCTGACTAGTCTGACTAGCCCAGCTTACGCAATACAGCGCCGGACCGTCAACACCGAACGGTTATCCTCTCCTGATTGTGTCTACTTGATCGCTTTAAGACTGGCGGGCTTGGCGAAGAGCGAGTCAGCGATGGTCTTATTCAGCTCGACTGATTCGTAGTTGATGCGGCTGGTTTGGCTGCCGTTGCGGAAGTGATCGATGACGTAGGGTGTGACGACGCCGTCGATGGTAACTGGTTTCAGAAGCCTGTCTTCTTCGGTGAGTTCTTCCATTTCGTCGCTGTCGGGTTTCTTGTGCTTGCGCTCGTAGATCACTTTTGCGGGCAAGCCCTCGCCGGCGGCGAACTCGTATTCAATCCAAAAACCATCTGGGTAGGCGAGCTTCACGGTTTCGTTGCGCCGGCCTACGCCGGCCTCGCGGCGGCCCACGTAACTCAACTTCGCACCCTGCGCGCGCCACCAGCCACGGAGCAAATTTTCGACACTCGTGCGCATCGCCAGGCGGAAGTCTTCCAACTGGGTGGTGTTTTGGTCTTTGAGAGTTCTGGCTGCCGCATCAAAGATCCATCCATGGTCGCGATCATTAGTTTGAATCAATCGCTGGCCGCCACCGATGAACTCAGTGCGTTCTTTGTCGGGATACACAATGTAGTCGACGAACTTAAGCGGAATCCCAGACATACCATCTTTGTATTCGGTGAAGAAGCCATGACCGATGACTGTCTTGACGCTCAGATAGCGGTCGCCACCCACGACTTGGATGGAGCGCTGCACAATCTGCTGGGCCTTATCGTCAGGAGTTGTTTTTTTCGGTTCAGTTTGAGCGCTGACCTGACCAAGAGAGAACGCGACGGCGATGACTGCTAATTGAGTCGCTAGGGCAAGTTTGGCAAGGAGTATGACTTTCATTTATCGGAGCTGAGTGTCAGAACCGCGAGCGGTAGGGGGCCGGATCCCGACAGTCGCTGTTGATTAAACCAGGACACGATTTGTGTTCAGAGCTTTCCGAAAGAGGCTTACGATCCGGTCGCTACCGCTCGCGGTACTGATACGGCGAGCTTGTTAAGCCTTCAAAGTGTCGGCTGGTGATTTCTCGCCTTCGACGACCTTCACCGAGATCTCTTCACCTTCGACATCGACTGAAAACTTGGATCCGCTCTTCCACATCGTGGTGATCGGTAGTTTCACTTTCTCGTCGATGTAACGCTTCAGAAAGCGCGCGCCGTACTGCATACTGAAACCTTTTTCGGTCAACAGGTCGATTGCCTGACTGGTAACCTCGAATGACTTGCCCTGGCGCTTCATCTGACGACGAGTCTTATCAAGGTAAAGTTGGGCGATTTGTTTGACCTCGTCCAACGTCAGCGGCGAGAAAACTACGATCTCGTCGATGCGGTTGCGAAATTCAGGCGAGAAGCGAATCTCCGCGGCCTTCATCACTTCGTTCTTGATGGCGCGAAAATCCGAGGCCGTCTTCGTGCCAAAGCCTAGCGGCTTTTCGTACTTTTTGAAGCTATCCGAACCGAGGTTCGACGTCATGATCACGATCGCGTCCGAGAGATAGACGCGCCGGCCGCGGCCATCGGTCAACCAGCCTTCATCGAAAGCCTGCAGGAACAGATTCATCAAATAGGGCGAAGCTTTCTCAACCTCGTCTAGCAACAAGACCGTGTAAGGGTTCTCGCGAAGTTGTTCTGTCAGAATTCCACCGCGCTCCGATCCGACGATGCCACGGGGCATGCCGATCAGTTTCTCGACGCCCACCGTCCCGTCGCCGTATTCGGACATGTCGAGACGAACCATCTTGTGATCGTCGCCGAACATAAACTCGGCAACGGCTTTTGCCAGTTCAGTCTTGCCTACGCCGGTCGGACCGAGGAATAGCAATACGCCGTCAGGTTTATAGTGCGACTCCTTTAACGGACCTTTGTTCAAACGCAGGCGTTGCGCGACGGCTTGGATAGCTTGCTTCTGGCCAATCACGCGCTGAGAAAGCTGGACTTCAGTCATCGCAAAGCGATCGCTCGTGTCGCGAAAGATCATGTCGCGCGGGATTCGCGATTCTTGCGAGATAACTTCGATGACGTGCTCCGGCTTGACGATCATCGTGTGTGGCTCGTTGATTTCAACTTTCACCGCGGCCGTGTCGAGCCAGCCAATCGCTTTGTCAGGCAGGTGCAGGTTGCGAATGTATTTCGGGGCCATCTCCAGCGCGGTATTGATGGCTTCGTCAGAAATCTTGACCGAATAATTTCGTTCGAGCCGCGGCCGCATCCCAAGAAGAATTTCTCGAGTTTCGCCGATTGAAGGCTCGTCAACTTTAACCAGACGGAAACGCCGGGCCAGCGCTTCGTCCTCGCCGATATATTCCTTGTACTCGGCCAAGGTGGTTGCGCCAATGATGCGCAGCTCGCCTTTGGCCAGTGACGACTTGAACATGTTGGCTGCATCCGAAGAAGTTCCCAGCGCGGCGCCGGCGCCGATGATGGTATGCGCCTCGTCGATGAAGAGGATGAGATTGTCGCGCTCTTTCACTTCATCGATGATCCCTTTGATTCTTTCCTCGAACATGCCGCGCAACATTGTGCCCGCCACGATGCCGCCCATTTGCAGTTGCACTATGTGCGAGTTGCGCAAGCGTGACGGCACCTTTTGCGGTTCGAGTTCAACCAAACGGGCCAGGCCTTCGATAACGGCGGTCTTACCAACACCGGGCTCGCCAACCAACATGGGCGAGTTGGCACGCTCACGATGGCAAAGAATTTCGATGATCTGCTGAATCTCTTTTTCGCGCCCGATAGTAGGTGGGATTTTGTCCATGCGCGCCATGCGATTCAGCGAAACCCCAAAGTGTTTCAAGTACGGCGGCAACTCAAACTTCTTACGGTATTGTTCGTCTTGTTGCTCGCGCACATTTACATTTGTGCGCACGTGCTCGCCGACCGCGTCCGGCTTGGCGCCCAGATTCTGGAGCACCTCGACAAACAAACTGTCGGGTTTCGAAAGCACTTCGAAGATGTCGGTAGCTTCGATTGTCTTGCGTCCGCGTGAGCGCGCGCGCTCCATCGCCCGCTTGAACAGATCGGTCGTATCCGGAGCGATCCGAACGCCTTTGCCGACGTGCTGCCGGGCATTATCCAGCCGCGTACTTATCGCGCGCGTCACCATTGCGGGATCGAGAGCGAGACTACGGATGGTTGAGTTGAAAAGCTCGGGCTCTTCAGATGCCAGAGCCTGGATAATATGTTCAACCCCAATGTAGTTTTGGTCGCGGCGTTGTGATTCAGTCAGAGCATTCTGAAGTACACGCTGCCCGCTATCTCCAAATTTGTCTCGATATGCTTCCAGATCCGCCATTTGTTTTCTCGACTTACTTTTTAACCATCTCCGCTTCAGTTTGCTCGAAATTGCATCACGCGAGCGCCCTTTTGATGTTTAGAGCATATTCATCGTTGCGTTTCAGTGCAACAAGAATCTGCCGACCATCTCAGCAAGCAAATTTGTTGCCAGCAATCCTCGCCAGGCAAAACCCGCGCGGACACTCTAATGAATTTACGCTGCGGCGGCAACTTCTGTAGTAAATTTCATCTCACCGTCGCGAGCCGATACAAACACTGTCTGGCCCGGAAGCACCTCTCCCCGCAGGAGTTTCATCGCGAGCGGGTTCTGAATTAGTGTCTGAATCGCGCGCTTTAGCGGTCGGGCGCCAAAATTAGGATCGTAGCCTTCGCGCGCGAGCAATTGCTTCGCTGAGTCTTCAAGGACGAGTGAGACGTTGCGGTCGTGCAACATCGCCCGCAGGCGTTCGAGCTGCACGTCGATGATTTGATTGATTTGCTCTCGGGATAAGCGATGGAAGATGACTATGTCATCGATACGATTCAAAAACTCCGGCTTGAAGTGTTCGTGCAGAACCTGAGTGACCGCCTCGCGCACTTGCTTTTCGTCATCGCTGACTTCCAGAATCTCGCGAGAACCGAGATTGGAAGTCATGATCAAAACGGTATTCTTAAAATCGACCGTGCGGCCTTTCGAATCCGTCAGGCGACCATCGTCCAGGATCTGCAAGAGCACGTTGAAAACATCCGCATGCGCTTTCTCGATTTCGTCGAAGAGGATCACACTGTAAGGCCGGCGACGAACTGCTTCAGTTAACTGCCCACCTTCTTCGTAACCAACATAACCCGGTGGGGCGCCGATCATGCGCGCCACAGCATGCTTCTCCATGTACTCAGACATGTCGAGGCGCACCATTGCTCTTTCGTCGTCGAACAGAAATTCAGCGAGCGCCCGAGCCGTCTCAGTTTTGCCGACGCCCGTTGGCCCCAAGAAGACAAACGAGCCAACTGGACGATTTGGATCCTGCAAGCCCGCGCGGGCACGCCGCACAGCATTCGCCACCGCTTCAAGCGCTTCCTCCTGGCCAATCACTCGCTCGCGCAGGCGATCTTCCATGGTCAGAAGTTTCTGCATTTCGCCTTCGAGCATTTTTGAAACCGGAACGCCGGTCCATTTGGCAACGACTTCGGCCACGTCTTCTTCATCGACTTCTTCTTTCAACGTGACGCCGTCAGTCTGAATTTTCGCCAGCTTAGACTGCTCAGCTTCGAGCTTTCGTTCCAGTTCGGGAATCTTTCCATACTGAATCTCGGAAGCCCTCGCGAGATCGCCGGCATTACGGGCCTGATCCAATTGCAGACGCAATTGCTCCAGCTCGGCTTTCGCTGTCCGCATATGCTCGATTGCTTCCTTTTCCGATTGCCATTTGGCTTTCATTCCCGAAGACGTTTCACGCAAATCGGCGATGCGCTGCTCGATCTCTTTGAGCCGAGCCTTCGAACGTTCGTCTTCTTCTCTTTGCAGCGCCTGGCGTTCGATTTCGAGCTGCATTATTTCGCGCTCAAGCTGGTCGATTTCCTGCGGCAGCGAGTCAATTTCAATTCGCAGGCGAGACGCGGCCTCGTCAATTAGATCGATTGCTTTGTCAGGCAGGAAGCGATCGCTGATGTAGCGGTTCGAAAGCGTAGCGGCGGCGACAATCGCTGAATCTTTGATGCGCACGCCGTGATGAACTTCGTATCGCTCCTTCAGACCACGCAGAATCGCAATCGTATCTTCCACACTCGGCTCGCCGACGTAAATCTGCTGGAAGCGGCGTTCGAGCGCTGCGTCTTTCTCAATATATTTCTTGTATTCGTTCAGCGTCGTCGCCCCGACGCAACGCAGGTCACCACGCGCCAAGGCTGGCTTCAACATGTTCGAAGCGTCGATTGCGCCCTCCGCCGCGCCGGCGCCGACCAGTGTGTGTAATTCGTCGATGAAAAGAATGATCTGACCCTGCGCGTTCTCGATCTCCTTGAGTACTGCTTTCAAGCGATCCTCGAATTCCCCACGATACTTCGCGCCGGCAAGCATTGAACCGAGATCCAGACCGACCAAGCGCTTATTACGCAGAGTCTCTGGCACGTCGCCTGAGACAATACGCTGAGCCAGGCCTTCGACGATCGCCGTCTTACCGACGCCAGGCTCGCCGATCAGCACGGGATTGTTCTTTGTGCGACGCGAGAGTACCTGAATGGTGCGGCGAATTTCGTCGTCGCGGCCAATCACCGGATCGAGTTTTCCCTGGCGCGCCAAATCGGTGAGATCGCGCGCGTACTTCGCCAGCGCCTGGTAATTCGCTTCCGCATTCTGATCGGTGACGCGAGCGCCACCGCGCGTCTGCTCAACCGCTTTAAGCAAGTCATCCCGATTGACCCCGTGCTGGCGGAGAAGCTTTCCGCTCTCACCATCTTTCTCTTCAGCGATCGCCACGAGCAGATGTTCGGTCGAGATATATTCGTCCTGCATCTTCTCAGCCTGCTTTTGCGCCGCGGTGAATATTTGGGTCAAGCGAGGACTGAAATATTGTTGGCCTCCCTGGACTTTCGGAAAGCGCGCGATGGCCGCCTGGCAATCGTTGAGCACAACCTGCACGTTCGCCCCCAACTTGCCAAGCAGCGGACGCACAATTCCCTCCGGCTGTTCGAGCATCGCGCACAGAACGTGCTCGGGTTCGACCTGCTGATTCTGATTCCGCTCAGCCAGTTCAATGCCGGCCTGGATGGCTTCCTGCCCACGAAGTGTAAACTTGTCTAAACGCATTACAAAAAGTTAACTACAAAACTTGTTCTGAGGAAAGTAAGCGGGGCTACTGGTCCGTATGCCAGTGCCCCGCTGAGTTCGCCCAACCGGAGACGTTTTATTTGGCTGCAGCTCTTGCAGTCTCAGGCTTGGCTTCGATCGTCCTGGACTCCTCGCCGCCTTCGCTTTTGATTTCGATGCGACGAGCCTTCGTCTCCTCTTTCTTAGGAAGAACCACGCGCAAGACGCCATTTCGATAGTCTGCCGTCGCTCCTTCGCCCGAAACCGAATTCGGTAACGTGAAGGATCGCAGGAAACCGCCATAGGCGCGCTCGACGCGATGGTAGTTGTCCGTTTCGTCCTTCTTTTCGAAGTGACGCTCCCCACGAAGGGTGATCACGTTGTTCTCGACGGAAAGATCAAAGTCTTCGCGCTTCATGCCGGGCAATTCCGCCTCGAGCACGATCTGGTCCTTGTTTTCGTAGATGTCTACGCTTGGACTCCACGAACCGCGGGCAATACCCTCGTCGTCAAACCGGGCCATATTGCCGGTAAACAGACGATTGACTTCATCCTGAAGCGCCCGCAAATCACGGAATGGGTCGTAACGAATGATACTCATAACCAACCTCCTGATTTTGTTATTACTCGGTCTATGACTCAGGGCCCCGCCCTGAGCGCATCGTCATAATAAAGGCTGAGTGTGTTGTTGTCAAGTCCGCTTTCAGAGCTAGGACATCGTTAGGATAGCGCTCTGCCTGGGCCGGAAAGTTTTGGATCGTTGAAGTGGATTGCCAATTCTTATGGTTGGTTTCTACCGCAGGCCGAAGAATCGCTTGATGGATGACAGGAGTCCGGCGGACTCTTCAATGCTGGCTTGGGGAAGCTGTTGAGAACCCGCTGCCAAGCTCGCGCGGCGCTCGGCAATCGTCCAACTAATGGATTCAGCCAAGTCGGGGTTCGTCTCGAACAAATGCTTCATCGCGACATGGCCGATTTCAAGCACTTCAGTTTCTTCTATGGCGAGGACGTTGGCCGTGCGCGGTTCACCCGTGAACAGGGCCATCTCGCCAAAAAAATCGCCTTCACTTAAAACGGCCACGGGTCGAGGCCGGCCATTTTCGGTTACTTGAACTTGGACCCGGCCATTGTGGACAACGAACATCGATGACCCTTCGTCGCCTGCGCGGATAAGCGTCTCGCCGGGGGCAAACACATGCCCGACTGTGGCCCGTGCCAACTTTTGTAGTTCTTCGGTGGAGAGCGGGGAGAAAATATCCACCGCCGAAAGCCGATCGGCAATTTGTTCGTCAGCGGTCACGGGCTTCGGCGCTACCTTTCGCTCTAACTGGACGGTGCGGGTTGGATAGGCAAAGGTTAGGCCACTTCTCCGCAGGGCATACCAGATGCGCTGACGGACGAGGGCGTCCGTGTCGTTGTATTTGGCGTAGTCCTCCAGCCAATATTTTATTTCCCAATCGATGGAGGACTCACCGAGATTTCTGATTCGGACGATGGGCGTGATCTTGGGTGAGACGTTGTCGGCGTCACGGACGGCTTCACGCACGACATGGATTGTCTTGGCGGGCGAGTCCGTATAGAGCGTCCCAAAGAGAACCAGGCGGGCGTTAAGATTATCGCGCGGACAAACCTCTATCGCTTCCTTTGCCGCGTTGCTATTGCTTACCAGGACCACGTGGTTTTGAAAGGTGCGGATCTTGATTGCGCGCCAGGTGATACCCTCGACGACGCCAGTGTGCTTTTGCTGTCCAACGACGATCACGTCGCCGACTTGAAATGGTCTGTCTGCATGCAGGGAAATACCGGAGAAAAAATTTCCCAAAGTGTCCTGCAAGGCGAGACCGATGATAACGCCGAAGATAGCTGAGGTGGTGAAGAGGGCTCCCAGATTAACTTCGGTGTAGATGCGATTAAAGATCAGTAGGAAGAGAATTGTGAAAGCGACCAGCGAAAAGATATTTCGCACCAGAGTCGGGGCTTCATAGCCACGCCGGAGACGAAATACAAAATCAAAGATGATAGTGCTCAGCGCCCGAACGCCCAGGAAAGCAAGCAGGGAAAAGAGTATTAGCTTAGGGATGTTGATCAGACTGTCTTCCGCGCGGGCGCGAGGACCCATGCGCGAAGCCAGGTAAGTACGCAAATCTTGTTCGAAGTAGAGGAAAAAATAGAGAGCCAGCGCGACGACCAAGGTCGCGAAAATGAAAGCTAAGATCCGATTCCGCTTGGGTCCGACTGCTGCCATGTAATCCTCGCTCTTCAAGTAGACGTCTGGGAACGAGAAGGTACTTTTATCATCAAACGCGCGGCTTGGCGAGAAGTAAAGTGACGTCTGTGAAGTCCTGACTTGTCACTGGCAAATTACGGCGGAATGATTTGTGCACCCTAATGAGCTACTTCGCAAAAAGGTTAGGGAATACACTGGTCACGATCATCAGGAGCGACAATGCTGAGATAATTATCGCGGTGGCCCAGGCCGCGAGATTATAGACCAGACCATTTACATACTCACCCATCAGTTCGCGATCGTTCACCAGGCGCAGGACCGCGAAGAGAATTACAGGTAGCAGCACTCCGTTGATGACCTGCGTTACGAGCAGGACGCGAATTAAGGGCAAGCCGGGCATCATTCCGATCAGCGCGCCCAGCGCCACCAGGAAGGTAAAAATTCCGACAAAGATTGGCGCCTCGCGGAAACTGCTGGAGACGCCTTTCTCGAATCCAAGCGCTTCGCTAATCGAATAAGCAGTTGCCAGCGGCAACACCCCGGCGGCCAACATCGAAGCCCCGAACAGTCCAATCGCAAACAAACTTTCAGCATAAGCACCGGCAAACGGTCTGAGCGCATGCGCGGCTTCCGCTGCCGAGTCGACATGTTCGCCGCGCACGTGCAGAGTCGCGGCAGTCGAAATCACTATGAAGAAAACTATCAAGATCGCGAAGATGGTTCCGACCCAAACATCGATGCGGGTCAGCCGATAGATTTCGGGACGCACCCCTTTTTCGACTACGGACGATTGGATAAAGACCTGCATATAGGGCGAGATGGTCGTTCCGATGACCGCCACAAAAGTAAAAAGATATGCCGGCGCCAATTCGAAATGGGGATGGACCAATTCACGCGCGACCGTGGTCCACGCAGGATGCGCGAGAAAAGCGGCTACTACGTAACCGAGGAAAACGAGCGACATCGCGAGAAAGACTCGCTCGACGCGCTGATATGATCCCTTGACAATTAGCCACCAGATGGCGATGGCGGCGATCGGCACTGAGATATAACGTGCAATACCAAACAATTCCATTGCCGCGGCGATGCCGACGAATTCCGAAACGGTAACGCCGCCGTTCGCGACGAGCAGAGCCAGCATGACCAGCGCGGTCCAGCGCACGCCGAAACGTTCGCGAATCAGATCCGCGAGACCCTTGCCCGTCACCGCGCCCATGCGGGCGCACATCTCCTGAACAATACCAAGGCTAAAGGTTAGCGGAATCAGAACCCAGAGGAGCTGGTAGCCATGATCGGCGCCTACCGAGGCGAAAGTTGCGATGCCGCCGGCGTCATTTCCCGCGCTGGCCGTAATCACACCGGGACCGAAAATGGCAAGGTAAATGAGCAGACGAGGCCGCCGTTCTATCCTGCGGCGCACACGCTGGGCGCTGCGCCGCAAAAGGCGTTGACCTTCGCCAGGCGCGTCGATCTGTTGCTTCGCCATTTGGAGGATCCTCAGAATTCATCTGCGACGTACGAATGCGAATTGCGGATTAATAAACCCATGCCGTTCGTTTAATGCCGGACTCGTCCGGCGCTCAGAGAACAAATCCAGCCTAAACAGCCATCGCCTGGACTTCTCATCCGATCAACTTCGGTAATCGCTGACGCCAGTCTCTTGGTAACAAGATTTCGATTGCGTCGTCGACGGTTACGATGCCCAGTATTTCGCCGGCCTCATCGACGACTGGAAGAGCCAGCAGATTATACTCGGCAATCTTCTGCGCCACATCGGCCGCCGAGTCGTCCGTAAGCGCCACCTGCAAATCGCTGCGCATCACGGTTTTCAGGGGCGAAGAAGGATCGGAAAGGATCAGGCCGCGCAGCGCAATCACTCCGACCAACTTCTCTGAAGCTTCATCCTCGACCACGTAGAGGTAGTAAATCATATTCGGCGTTTCCGCCATCTCACGCAGGCGAGCCAGCGCCTCTCCCACCGTCAGGTCCCGCGCCAGCGTTACAAACTCAGTCGTCATCAATCCGCCGGCGGTGTCATCGGCATAAGGCAGCAGCTCAGCGACTTCGAGCTGTTCTTCATCGTCCATGCGATTGAGCAGGTCTTCAGCCTTATCTACCGGCAAGTCGCCAAGCACATCCGCTGCCTCATCGGGCGACATATGTTCGAGGATGTCCGCAGCGCGCTCTTCATCCATGTCGCCGAGAATTTGCGCCT
>Ga0137362_10003146_pt1 | contig 10964 bp, 12 predicted proteins | sample MadtaG_2_FD_104801 | JGI IMG/M metagenome (GOLD analysis project Ga0137362, IMG submission 104801) | Vadose zone soil microbial communities from Angelo Coast Range Reserve, California, USA - Mad1_100_16 metaG | ecosystem: Environmental > Terrestrial > Soil > Vadose zone | place: USA: California... | reverse complement strand
GGAGATGGAATACCGTACAACAATACCATAGCTATACGTCCCAGAGAATTATGCCAAAAAGATTGCGAATGCGTTTGATCCGCCCCACACGGATATTATACTAACGCAACTTGAAATGACTGGGAGAGAAAGGGTATACGATTATACAACAGTTGGCTTACGTGGAGAATACCGACGACGCCCTCGGATCAGGGACTTACGCGCTTGTAAGGCTGTCTTGTGACCCTTTATGCCGCAAGGTAAGCCTCGTGGCCATGTGACCCTCGCCATCCGGCACATTAAGGAGAGTGTGGCGTTTTGCGCAGCCAAGCAAGTGTGCCAAGTATAGGGACATGTGGTATATGAAACGCACTCATGAAGAACCGGCCGGTACGAGAGTGCTTAGTCGACCCTTTCCTGGAACTGGAAGCTCGATAATCATAACCTTTTGAACCATCCTTGGACTGAGAATCGCCAAGCCTCGTGAATGATGCACTAAGGCGCAATCTGTGATCCGATCCGGGAGAGTTCCTGCGGGTTATCTTCCTTTACTAGGTGGGTGTTGCATTTCAGGCTGAAACAATGTCGAGAGGCTACGCTTGCCAGCTGGTGGGAATCAAGTAGATTAGATATATTTGATTGTGATAACCGTGTGAGTGGGGGTGGCCGTCTTGGCGTCATGTGCCTCACGTGGTGGACTCTTCCAATAAAATTTAGTCGGCCTGAGTGGAGAGTGGAGGACCCTGGTGAGCAAGGGCCGCAATTCTGGCGCTAGGCGCCACTGGAAGATTTGACATTCTCACGCCATAGGTCAAGGGCTTTTGCTCTGGCGGTCTCACTTGATGATAACTGCATGTAATCAAAAAGCCAAGCAGTCCAACTGGCTCCACGGATTGATTGGCCTTGTGAGAATTACAGTGCTGGGGAAATGAACTGGCTTGAATGGATTGTCGTCTCGGGTTGACGATGCTGCCGGCAGTATCCACATGAGCCGGTCTCAGCCGGGATGACAGGACTCTCGTAATGAGTGGTATGTGCCGCTAGTGTGAGGCGTCCCTACGGGTTTCAGTGAACAACTAAGCTGGATAGGGGAAGGACTGTGCGGTCATGTACCTTGTGACAATCAAGGACGCCTATTTGCTTGCTTCCCTGACCTCATGAGGTATAGCAGTTACCCACTCCGACACGATGCCCACCGAACATAGGACATGGGTAGCAGCCATGTACTCGGCCGCAACGCGAATGCCAGGATTAATCGGGGGGAGGTGCCTGTGTGGGGTAATTTCACATCAGGCATCAACACGCTCCGATGGCAGTGTTGAAAAAATGCCGTTATGGAGGTGGATGATGTATAGGGCGGGGGCATGCTGTTTCGGGTCCGAGGTCAGGGAAGAGGAAATGGAGACGTCGACGGGGGTCGCTGGAGACTTTTTTGGGGCAGAGGTCTAGACTTGGGGTAGAATGGAGGAGTGGCAGAGGTAGCTGTCCAAGCACGAGGACGGTCTCGACTGAGACGCAGGCTCTCCGGGTCGGGGTCCTGTGCAGTTGCTGGACAGATTTGAATCCGTGTCTCGCCTGCCCTGCTCTGTCCTTCTTCTGCTTTCTTGTTCGCTCGACTCGACCCTGAGTCCTCACGTGATCAGACTTGCCTTGCCTCCGAGTCGCCCCGCCCATCCAATTCATTTTCATTTCCCTCACTTTCCCCTTCTCTCCCATCTGTTCTCATTTCCCCCTTCCTCCCATCCACGATTGTGTCTTCATCTAGACATGATCACACTCGGCTCTCCCGTATCTTCTCCAGAGCTACCAACCCACAAGCCCTCACTGGCCGACCTTAGTCGAAATGCATCGGTCATCTCGTCGTCGTCATCCTCCAGCTCCACCACCTCCCTAGTTCTCCCTATTCGTCCACGCGCCATACGAACTTTCTCTTCCCCTCGCTCGAGGAGCCCAAGTGGTCCGCCGACTCCGAAAGCATATCGCCCCCCCGCATATATTACCCGCGAGCTTGGTATCGCGGATCAGCCATATGATGTGCTTTCCGGCCGTTCTCGCGCCAACTCAAAGTCCAAATCGCGCAGCAGCTCGGCCAATGGTCGTCTTAGTGCCGATGACTTCGAATTCGGCGATGTCCTGGGTGAAGGATCCTATTCCACCGTGCGCCTCATGCCTCCAGGGTGACCCCCTCGCACCCACCTCCTTGCTGACATGCGGCGTATTACAGGTCATGCATGGCACACACCGCGCAACGAGACAAGAATATGCGATCAAAGTACTCGACAAGGGTCACCTCAAGCGGAACAACAAGCTCAATACCGCCCTTGCAGAGAAAAATACCCTAGTCCGCCTTGGCTCTGGCCATCCCGGTATCGTGCGATTGCATTGGGCATTTCAGGATGATTGGAGTCTCTGTGAGTCAACTTCTTCTGCCCTCACCCCGCTTGTCGAGGGAGAGACTGCCATCCCCACTGGGATGGAAGAGGGTCAGGGTAATCTGTCGGGCGCCGGGCCTGTCGTAGATTCGCCATGGCGCAGCCCTCTTGGGCATGTCTGAGATGGCGACCCTTCCATACCTTGCCCTCGCTCCTGCCACGGCGGGCGGTCCGATTACCATGACTTCTTATCGCAAACATAAATACGCCACTGAGCACAATGGTTCAACCCTTCGCCTTTCTCGAGTCGTTGCCAACCTCATATAGATAACTTTTGGCAACGAACATTCTATGCTTGACAAAGGTATTGAATAAGCTGCTAACACATTCTTCAGATTTCGTCCTCGACCTTGCACGCAATGGTGAACTTCAAAGCAGAATCTCACGAATGGGTTCCTTGTCAACAGCTTGTGCCCGATATTATACGGCCCAACTCGTTGACGCCCTCGACTACATGCATTTGCGTGGCGTCATTCACCGGTACGCACATATGCCGCACTTTCTCTTTTTTCCCCTGCTGATCGCAATACCAGTGACCTCAAACCGGAAAATCTGCTACTGGATGATGATTTCCGAATCAAAGTTACGGACTTTGGAACCGGGAAATTAATTGACGTTCCGCGTTCGTTATATCTTGCCAATGACTAGCGAAAAAACCTCACTTTTGCTCTAGCTGAACGTGCGACAAAAACGTTTGTCGGTACCGCGCAATACGTCTCCCCCGAACTCCTTGAGGCGAACGAGACGAGCAAGAGGTAGGCGCCCGACTGTTCTGATACACACAAATCATCTGACTTTTTGGAATAGCTCGGATTTGTGGGCTCTAGGTTGTGTGCTTTATCAAATGATCGCTGGTCGATTCGCATTCCAAGGGCTATCCGAATATCTCACATGGCAAAAGATCAAGCAACTCGACTATACCTTTCCCGATGGATTTGACCCTGAAGCTGCTGACCTTGTACGGCGCCTTCTGGTGCGCACAACTGTTTGAATGATCCAAATTATTTTGATCTAATTTACGTCTCGTGTGGCAGGTGCGGGATCCGCTGGAGCGACTGGGTGCAGGTCCACTTGAGGGCGAACATTCGATGGAGGCATTGCGCTCCCACCCTTTTTTTGCAAGTATCCGTTGGGAATCACTGTGGGATGACCCTGCACCACCACTGGAGACGGGTCTCGTACGGCGCGAGTCAGCACCTGCTGATGAGTGGGATGATGTTGGTGCAGCTTGGGACGAGCTCGTCAGCGGTCCAGATGGGAGCGAGGACGAGGACGAGGACAATGCGAGTGTGGAGAGCTCACATCCAAACGGTAATACTCACGCTCATGCACGTTCGCGGGCGCCAGGGGACGATGGGATCGAATGGGCGCCGGACGCGCAAGCGTATGTATCGCCACCTGCCATCCCGCCCGAAGAGATTGGCCCGCATGGCGAAATACCAGACTATGCGCGGGAGTCACTGTCATTGGCCGGGCCTGTCAACGGCGTGGGTGCCGTAGACGCCGTGGTGGCGTCTGGCAGTGATGTCGACGATGCACAGGAAGAAATCGCAGTCGGTGCAGGCGCTGACAGTGCTATCAACGGAGGTTACAGGATGGACTTCGTGCCACCCAGGATCGACGGGGTATTAATGAATGCGATTACGAGCGCGGGCGAAGGCGAAGGCGCTGTACCTGGGATTGGACCTGATCCTGCCTCAGGCCTTATTCCGGGTCCTGGTCCGGGGAAAAACAATGCCGCAGAGCGAGGCAGCCCCGTGAGCACCTGCACAGAGGCAAATGGAGATGGAGAGTTGGCGACGGCGGACTCGACTCGGAGGAAGAGCACACCACTGCGCGTGCCGCGCGGAATGCGTGATTCGTATGCGACCAGCTCGTCGGATGGTAGTCCCGTCGAAAAGCTCGGCGCAGCCCTCGAGGCGATGGGGATCCATCGTGGCAGGCTTCGTACAAGGAGTCCAACGCCCGCACGAGGGTCACCTTCTGCGGAGGCACCGGACTGGTATGTCTCTTACTTTTCCATCTTCTGTCATTGCTGCGCTCGGGTACTCAACGGAGTTATCCACCGTGCAGGTCATCGGTACTCAATGTGGGCGAGAAGATGCATTTCCATGCTCCAGTGGAGGAGACAGCGTTGAAACGACGCACGTCGCGGTTATTACTACCGCTTCCGGTGTCGCAGCGGAAACCGAAAGTGCGCGAGCTCGCACTGACGAGTCATCGGCTCGTGTCTCTCAAGCCGCTCAAAAGTGGGCGTGGTGTGGGCATCAAGGCCGAGTTTGTACTTCAGGAATTTCGGGGTCAATTGGCGGCGGGCTCTTCGGGCCGCGAGAAGCGCTCCAAGGCGGATGAGGCTCGTAGGACGGTGACGGGCGTCGAGCGGAAAGGCACCAAGGAGTTCGTCGTGCTTTCTGTGAGTGCTTTTTTTTTCCCCCCTTCTCCTTCCCGGGCTTGTGGATTTCGATTGGTCTTTTCCCATGTGTGGTTGGTTGGGCGTTTGGGGAATTGAGGTCGATGTCAAGGCGGTTGGGCTTCTCGGGCGTTTTTGCGATAGAACCGGATGAACTGACAAGTTTCTCTTTTCTCTCGGTTTATACAGACGTCACAGTCGGGCTTTTTCGTTGCCGAAAGCGAGGCGGCGGCGGACGCATGGGTGAAACGCATATCGGAGGCTCTGCATCAGCAGCACCAACAACAGATTCTAAACCCAAACCTCGACAGCGGCAATGGCAGCGTTGAGAAGCGCGGACGCGATCCACGCCAGTAATACCGACATCATCATTGCCATCATCAACGACCAACAACAAATAATTTCAATAAACAAACATCAATAGCAAAAATCAGCTATGCACGCACATAATTTATCGTCGTTTTTATACACACAAGTATGCTCGACCCCCAATCGTTTAACGTATTTTCGTTCGTTTGTTTTCCCTTTCTTTTTTCCGGTTGGTCTGGATTTCTGCCTCTGCTCGCGCGCACCCGTCGCCCCCCTCTCTCCTTCATTCTCCTCCTCGCCTCTTGCCCCTCGCCCACCGCACTAGTACCCGCTGGGGTACGTATATACACACGCACCCCTTATGCCGTTGTGGCAACCGGCAACCGGCAACCTTCACTACCCAACCCACAAACCAAACAACACCACGATCTTCCTCTTTCCCCCAGCCGCCCGGTATTTCTCTCGTTTTTTATGGTCTTCCTTTCCGCGAACAAAGCATGGCAAAGCAACAGATGATTAAATTTCATGTTATATATGATTAAAGTCGCAAATACTTTTTATTCACGGGGTTTTTTCTTTTCTCTTCTTTCCTTTCCTATGGTGTTTAGAACTGCAGATAGTCGTCAAGGTATATGGCAAGGACAAGGCAAAGCAAAGCAAAGTGAGGGTTTTGTGAGAGGTTGGTTGGGTCCCATACGGTCGTTGAGGTTCTTGGTTGGTTGTTAATATTTCCGCCCTTCCTTCCTTTCTCTCTGTACCCCTCGGACTTCACTTTTGTTCATAGCTAGCAGGGTGCGTCGTGTTTAAAGTGTGGTGTATTTATTCTGCTGCATTTTCCTTTTGTCTATTCGTAATCGAAGAATACCATCCGTTCGCAATGAGGGTAAATATTGTCGTCTCTTTCTCTTCCTTCTTTCCGATTCTCTTCCGGTGAATGACGTGAGTTTGCAAACCAGAAACCTTTAATTCGTGATATATCGGAGTAAAGATAATAACATTTGGAGATGTCTTTGAGTGAAATTTTGGACGTCTTTAGCCCGGGGGAAGGAGGCTCGCGTCGATAGCAACGTCTCCCCCGCTTGCTGTCTCCTCCTCTAACAACCCGGCGATGGGGGTACGCGGCATAGCCATCAAACCTACGAAAAACAAGGAAGGACAAGTCAGTGCGACAAATTTGGCACACCATAGACTTGTGGCCTGCGTCGATGCCAGACTCTAAACGGCGAAGAACGTACCGGTACGAGCTGACTCGATTATACCAAACGGCTTGACGAGACTGAGGAAAGCCTCGACGCGGGATGTCTTGCCGGACATCTCCAAGATAATGCTATTCTCGCTCACGTCGACGATCCGCGCACCGAACTGGTTCGCGAGTACGTGCAGGGACTGTAAGTGTTGATGCCGCATGCGTAGTGCCTCGCTTGGCGTGAGCGGTTTTGCACCTTCCACTGCTGGTGTTGTTGTCGATGAGGATGATAGAGGGGGTGGTGGGCGACTGGACTCCTCGAAGTTCCGCGCGAGGGCCATCTCGCGCTCGAGCTTCGTCTGCTCGGCGTGTGCTCGGTGCGCGGCGCGCGGCTCGTGCGACGGTCCGCTTGCGAGTTGGTCATCGAGGTACTCAGGGCCAAGGATAGAAACTTTAACAAGGAGCAGTTCGCGGGAGATCGTGCGTGTTTCGGTATAGTCCAGAACGGCCCACACAGGCACCTGAACGACACACATACGCATATACGCAGTGAGTAAAAGAGGCGGGAGAGAGGGTAAACCCGTACGAGGTCTTCGAGTTGGCGACGCGCTTGTTCGACGACGCCGTCCTGACCACTGATGACGATGCACATCCGACTCAAGTCTCGAATCTCGGTGCGGCACACGACCAGAGAATCAATGTTGAACCCGCGCCCTGCAAGAATCCCAGAAACGCGCGATAACACACCGGGCTCGTTCTGCACGAGACAGTTCAGCACGTGCCTAAATTGGGGGGGGAGAGAATTTTGGTTACGAGTTAAAGCCAGCGTCGGAGAAAGAGAAGGAGAAGGAGAAGGGAGGAGACCATAAGTCCGAGAAAACAGAAGGAAACAAAGGGGCGTGTGTGTAGTGGAAGAATGAATGGCTTACTTTTTGTAGGGTTGTAGGCTCGGTGGAGGCGTGTTATATAGTATGTTCGTCACGGCCTCTTCTGCAGATCGTGACCTTGGTAGGTCCATCTTGGGGAGCGGAGGAGGCCTGACCTTGTGCGACGTCTTGTAATCGAGCGCGGACGTCGAGTCGTCAATGGGACGTGGGGGCTTTGGCGGTTCATCGGACAGTCTGCGCGTTGTGGATGAAAGGCCACGGATAAGTAGAGTTCTTGAGGCCACGCGACCTCGAAGTGCGAGCATTTTGGACGGCGGCGGTTAGGAGAAATAAACGCTTCACTCGGCGCCGTCGGAGCGTGTCGGCCCTTGAATATAGAGATTATTTATTTGCAGTTCTGGGCTAGCTACTATATATACACAGAGAGAGGAGAAACAGTACATAAAAGTCACTGAGATGGTGGGACAGTGGACAACATCCGGGGCTCGTCTAGCGTGAGGCTGCCGAGGTTACCAAAGAGTGCGGGGATGCAGTATGGGTCCGAGGAAGTAATTCACTACGCGGACTGGAGGATGTCGAAACCAGAGGGATGGGATGCTCGTCCGAGATTGATGCCACCACATTATGCATAGTGGGTTCCAAGGAGTATGAGGGACCCAGCTTGAAGGCATCATACACGGGTTGCAAAAAGTCACGCATTATGGAAATATTTCGCAACGCCCTGTTATAATCATAAGAAGAGAACGCTCCCGCGCCACCCACGGCGATCCCCCCGCGTAGATTGGCTTCGGCGGTGTTGAGGTTGTCCCATGTCTGGTGGAAAGACTGATAAAGGTGCGGAGGTGCGGAGCTCGTCCAGTCCCCCATCTGTTCCCTCCCCAGGATCAGTTTTAGGGTGCGCGCCGTCAGGTACGGATCTATGATATGACCCATACCCAGGCCGATGTGGCATATGCGCCGAATAAAGCTGAGAAGCTGTGCAAGTAATAGGTTGTCCCTCGCTCGCGTCTGTAAGTAATGACCTAGTTCGTCATGTGGCAGATCCAGTTTATCCGCGAGGATGGGGGGCGTGCGTTGATCAGAGGGGTCCAGTCGCGCGCAGGTGATGGCCGCGACACATTCTGCATCGAGCCTGATCCTCATGTCGATCCTGGGATCTTGACTGAGAGCGTCAGCGACGGCCCAAGATTCGTAACTGTCAAGGAATGAAGGTACGGTGACAATGTTCCCTGGTCCGCGGATTGAATTGGAAAGAGCGGCTTGAATGGCGTTCGGAATAAAGTATAGTGCCCTGAGACAAACTCTGTCTCGCCACAGTCGTCTAGCTTTCGATAATAGATGGAGACTCTCTGCATGTGGCGATGAGCCTGTCACAAGTTTCTGTATGTCTTTCCCGAGGTTTGGATGGAGAGTGGTGGATTCAGAAATGGAGGCCAGCATACCCACTGGTTGTTCCACAGCTTTTGAAACGAAGAGACCAGGTATTCCAGCCGCAAATTGCTCCAATTCGTGATCTTCATCTAAGGCGTCTAAAGTCCAGGCGAGGGCGCGAGCGTCCATCGTCCAATTCTGCCTCTTTGCACTTGCTTTGAAGTGAAGGGCCATCGATTGTTCGAGTTTGTATTCGCCATAACCCAATGGCTCGAACGGGGGGCTTGTGACCTTACGCCAGATTACGGACTGGTCCCGGTTTCTGATTATGAATGAATAGCCCGATACTCGTTTGACCATCTGCAGGAAGCGCATACAACAAGACCAAGCCAGGGATGACAGAGGGGTCTGGTATGGACTGCTGTGACGGAAGATGGGTATGAGTGTCAAGACCGAATAAGCAATCCCACAAAAGACGATAGGGGGGAGGATTAGGAAGAAGAGGGAGTGGTGGATATTATAAATGAAGACAAGGAGTCCTGCGAAAAAGAAAAAGACAGATATGTGGAGGAGCGCCGGGAGTGCGTCGACAACCATTGGAAGGTGGTATTTTATCACGCCTTCTGCAAAGAAAGACCGGATTCGCGCACGATCGTGGAGCTTGCTACCATGACTTTGGGTGATAAGGAGATAGCGACGGGCCCATTGTTGCAGAAGAGTAGCCAAAAGAGCGCATGTAAGGCTCACGATGAGACTGAGGAGCCACAGTGTGCTCGTCAACAACGCGGATGTGGGCGCATGGAAAGGGGAACGGTCGGGGAAAGTCAGAACAACAGATGGCTGGGATGCATTCGTGAGTGCAGCAAACTGCTGAGAAATTTGCGAAAGCAAGTCAACAGAGGACGTTCCAGTGTCGGGCTGCAGGTTCTTGAGGCCCTCAATTACGAAGGCTGCTACAATTGCAGAGAACAGACCCGTCTGACCCGCTCCAGTTGAAGTACACATGAAATAAAACGGAAAATTAGGACGCACAAAGATCAGGATGCCGTCTGCATCTGCCTTCCAACTTTCTGCACGATCCTTATCGTAAGTCTCTGCTCGCGATAGATACATGGAGAACAACGCCCCAGACGAGTCGCTGTATGTATCCCCAGCGCGAGTGGCATTGGAAATCCCTTCTGCACCTTAGTTATCTACTACGGTTGACCACTCGACTGTTTACACACCGAGGTCGTTGTCCATTGCAGAGGCACATATAAGCGCCGATTTTGATCCCGTTTAACTCACGGTCGCTCACCATGACAGAAAACCCATCATCGGACGTCCCAGCAACGGTGCTGTCCACATTGCAAGCAACTTCAATTCCCGATGACATCGCACCCTCGAGCCTACATCCTTTTTCTTCCTCAGGCGAACAAACAGTCGCTCTCCTTCACGCCCTCCTCGACACCACGGAGCGCGTCGCGCATTCCGTGACGCTACATTCAGCAACTATCGTAAATGACTCCAAGACCGTTTCCCTGCTCCGACAGCAGTCTGCCGGACAACACACCCTTCACCTGGTAAATGATGCCCCTCCCTCCCTTTCGTTATCGGCTACGTCTCCTCCTCCCTCGGCCAAGACTCTCTGATCATGACTTTCATCCAGTCTCGTACGCAAGTGGAGAAAACTATAGCCGCGGCCGAGGAGCGAAGACGCGCAGACATGGGCTACGATGGCCCTTCCGACTACTCAAGTACGCTCGCGCGCATCAGCGCATGGAGTTCAGCAGCGGGTATGCAAACTTATCCAGAAAACGCTCCGGATACGCTCCTGCTCGGGGGTGAGGTCCTCGTCCTGGATGTCGCGCTTTTACCAGAGCCAACGGTGCATGCATCGTATGCTGGCTCGGCGGCAGAGGGTCGTCATTGCCCAGCAATGGATGCGTTTTTCTCGCGGCTGGTAAGCGACGTGTCCAAAGGGGGTGATGGACAGAGGCTACGTGACGCGTTAGAATATGTGATGCGCCTTGACAAACTTGCCAAGCGTGAGGGAGATGCTGGGGCTCGCTGGTTCGACGAGGTAGAGGCGCTCGCCAAGGAGCTTGCGAAGTTCACCCAGGAGGAAGTCGCTGTACTTGCACAGTGCGTCATTCAACACCTCCCCCTCTACCTTAGGAACCCGGTTCTCGGGGTGTACTTAGGGCCGAAGGGTCTCATCCGCGAACAAACGTGCTTATCTAGGTTGACAGGCTTAGGGGACAACTCTCAGTTCCTCTTGATGTTCTCTTGCTCCGTGGACATGCGCTGAGTCTTCCATATCTCCACTCCCCGGCACTCTGCTTCCTGGTCTATCTCTCTCCCCGGGCCTATCTATCTCTCCAACGCAGTGCTGCGGTGACTGCGGCCCT
>Ga0137362_10003143_pt1 | contig 10968 bp, 13 predicted proteins | sample MadtaG_2_FD_104801 | JGI IMG/M metagenome (GOLD analysis project Ga0137362, IMG submission 104801) | Vadose zone soil microbial communities from Angelo Coast Range Reserve, California, USA - Mad1_100_16 metaG | ecosystem: Environmental > Terrestrial > Soil > Vadose zone | place: USA: California... | reverse complement strand
GACCGGCGAGAAGTCGGCGTCCAGCAAGATCGCGTTGATCGGCAAGGCCTCGGGCTCACGCTTCTCGGCGGACACGTAGCCGCGGCCGCGCTCGACGCACACCTCCATCTCGAGCACCCCGTCCTTGTCGAGGGTGGCGAGCGGCACGTCGGGCGTGAGGATCTCGACGTCGGCGTCCTTCTCGAAGTCGCTCGCCTTGACCACGCCCGTGCCCTGCGCGCGGAGCCGGAGGATCTTCGGACGGTTGACGTGGTGCGCGAAGACCACCTTTCGGAGGTTCAGCATGATGTCGAGCGTGTCCTCCGTGACCCCCGGGAGATGCGAGAACTCGTGGAGCACGTTCTCGATCTTCACCCACGTCGGCGCCGCGCCGTGGATGGCCGACAGGAGGGCGCGGCGGTAGGCGATGCCCACGGTCAGCGCGAATCCTGGCTCGAAGGGCTCGATGACCAGCTTGCCGTAGTTCTTTTCCTGGACAGCCCACTCGTGCCGCGCAGGAAGCTGAAGCTCCAACATGCAGACCCCCTTCAACACGTAAGAGGATTAAATCGGGATTTCCGATGGCCCTCGCCAGCCGGGACAGGTCCCAGCGGGATGACGTCCTGCGCCATTGTTCGCTTGCTGAGTAGGTGGTCAGTCTCGCGGCGTTAGTTCATGTTCAACAGGGCGCGTATCGCCGCATCGGTCTACCATCGGGCATCACCACGCGCCCGTCCTTTGCGATTCGCCTTGCTTGTTCGACCATCCGCAGCGCCTGCGCTCGAGCCGTGGCCCGCAGCGTCGTCTCCAGGGTCCCCCCTGCCGGTCTGCCCGGCGGCGACGTTTACAGCTTCATCGGTGTCTTTTGTGCTCATGATCCCACTCGCTACACCCCAATGCTGGCGTTTTGGTTCTCGGCCCTAGAGAATCCCTCTCGTTCGGCCGAAAGCCTCAGGAGGGGTCCGGCCCGCCGAGGGGCGACGCTCACGTTCCTCTAGGCGTTCGCTGGCCAGATCTTGCGCTGGGCCGCGATCAGGACCGGCCGCTCCGCCGAACGCGACGACGACCGTCGCGAGCCTCCCAGCTTCCGGCGCGATCCCCAGGGCCCGAAAGAGCCAACTCCCCACGATGCTCCCACCGAGACCGAGGAGAATGTCCCCGGTCAGGCCGTACCCTCCATCCTTCAGGACGATCCCGGCCAGCCAGCCCGCACCCAGCCCCATGACGACCACAATCGCGACCAGTTCAAGAGTCATGACTCGTCCTCCTTCACGTCGTCCTTTTCCTAGGAGAGTCCATATCCCGGGAGAGGGCTCTTCACCTCGCAGGCGCCAGCTTCGAGTGGCAGGGCTTTGGTGAGCCTCTGCCGAAGGGCTCACGCAGTTCGGCCAGAACCGGATACACGAGACCACGAAGACCAGACTCAGTTATCGTCCGAGGCGCGGGAGCGCTGCAGGGCCCGTCGCCGCTTCTTCCGCGCCTGCGCCTGTTTCCCCGATCACCTGATCCGCGCGCACGAGGAGCGATTGCGGGATCGTCAGCCCAAGCGCCTTCGCGGTCTTCAGGTTGATCACCAGCTCGAACTTGGTCAGCTGCTCGACGGGGAGGTCGGCGGGCTTGGCGCCTTTGAGGAGTTTCCCGGCGTCCCGGCCCGCTTGCCGGAAGGGGTCAGCGAGACTCGGCCCGTAGGACATGAGGCCCCCCGCATCGACAAATGCCCTCAATCCGGAGACGGCCGGCAGCCGCGTCTTTTCGACGAGCCCAACGATGCGTTTGGCGTGATCGTTCATGATGGGGTCCGCATCCACAATGAACGCGCTGGCGTGGCCTTTCATTGATGCGGCGAAGGCGGCGTCAAGCTCGTCCGGCCTCCGGACCTCCACGGGCTGGAGCGTCACGCTCCGCGCCTGGGACACGCGCTGTGCGTCCTGGAGGCGCGGCGTGCTGGCGGGATTGGCCGGATTCCAGAGCAAGGCGATGCGCGAGAGCTTGGGGACAGTCTCCGTCAGCAGCTCGACCCATTTTCCACCGAACCAGGCCGGCATTGCGGAGGACGGTCCTGTCACGTGCCTGCGGGGCCAAATGAAGCTGGCAACCAGTGCCAGCCCGACGGGATCGCGGCGGCTCACGGTCACGATGGGGATTGTCGTAGTCACTCGCTTCACGGCACGGGTCGCCTCCCAGTCCGCCGCGACGATGACTTCGACCTTGAGCCGGACGAGCTCGGCCGCGAGATCCGAAAGGCGAGCATATCGCCCATCGGCCCAACGGTACTCGATGGCAATGTTCTTTCCCTCGGTATAGCCGCGATCGCGCAGCCCTTGCCGGAATGCTTCCAGAAGGTGCGGATAAGCAGAAGGAGAACCAAACCCAAGATAGCCGACCCGTGGAATCTTCCCCGCCTTATACTCCTGCGCGTCGGCGGCGAGCGCCCTCGTTAGCAGGCCGGAAGCGAGAGCAGTTAGGAACGCCCGGCGATCCATCGCTGATGTCATGAGAACGGTCCAGCGCTGTTGGCGTTGTTGGTAGGCTCGGCCGACCCGACTACCACGACGCGCGACAGAAGACCGAGATTATGACCTTGGTCGGCGGCGACCTGCACGCCCGGAAGCAACAAGTCGCGGCCCTCGATACCGACACGGGCGAAATCGCGAGCACGAGCTCTCCCCGTACGGGCGATCCCGATGAGCAGTTCTACGCGTCGCTGCCCCGCCCGGCCACCGTGTGACTCGAGGGCCTTGAGCTTCGCTTCTACCACGCCAGTATTGTGCTCCATTTTTGGAGGAGATCAGCAGTCCTTGGCTCGTCGCCCAGGTCAAGGGCATCAGTTCCTTCACTTTCGAGCATATGGGAGCCCACCTGAGGAAGGGCACCGAAGCGGGAGAGAGCCTCGTAGTGGGCGGTCGGCTGGGCGAATCGCGATAAGCGATTTCACCGCAAGGACGAGGCTGGCGAGAAACGGGCTTGTGCGACAGATCAGCATATCGGGCACCTTCGCCAATCAGATCGAGCAAGAGGTGGCGGCGTCAACGCACTCGCCAACGGGCTCGTCTTCATTCTCGGGTCAGAATGAGAGCGCGGGTCGGTAGGGGCAACAGCCGGATCCCCCAAACACTTGCTGGAGTCGCGGCGGAGTATGCCGTCGCGGCCGAGCTGTCGAGGCGCAGCTACATCGCTTCGTTGACCCTCAAGAACACCAGGGGAGTTGATCTCCTGGCGTCGAACGCAGATGCTTCGCGGTCGGTAGGCATCCAGGTCAAAGGGAGTCAGGGGCGGAGACGAGCGTGGGTGCTGGATAAGAAGGCAGAGACGTATCGAGCCAGGCGGCTGTTTTATGTATTCGTAACGCTTCTTGATTCGACAACTCGTCCGGAATTCTTCGTGGTGCCAAGCAAGGACGTTGCCCGCTACACCAAGACAAGCCACCGAAGGTGGGCTCAAAAGACCTGGCAGAAGGGCCCGGAAGCACCGAGACAATCCAATGAGGGTGTTCAAGGACCCCGCGGGCAAGTATCTTGAGAGATGGGATTTGCTGAGGCTATACGTGGCTATAGGTTCGGCTGCCAGTGCGTCCACGGGGTGGAGAGTGCAGGAATGCGTGAGGACGATCGCCGACCGAGCATCACGGGGGTGTAGGCCAGAATCAGAGCCCATTCGGGCCAGCAATTTCGTCAGATTTGCGGCGGCGAGTTCAGTTATCGTGTCGAGGGCGACTCCATCATGCTTGCTCGAACCGACTGGCTGATTCCGCGGGCCCACCTCGCCGAGGCTTTGACGCATCTGCCCTTGAAGAACACCGTTACTGTTCAGCATCTCTTCGCGCCGTCGGACATCTATGATCTGTGCTCGGGATGCGGATGATTTTCATCTCCTTTCTAAGACGCTCGGAGCCGCCGGCGCCCTCCCGGCATCAGCATGGATCAACCCGGCGGTCCTTTTCGCTCGGTTTCCTCACGCAAGGCGCAACCCCCCAAGGCGCTCGTATTCTTCACCGCTATTCTTCCCCAGTTCATCGAACCGCGAGGCACTGTCGGCTTTCACGTCTTCGTCCTTAGGGTTAGCTCAGTCGTAATCGAGCTTGTCGTTCTGAGCATCTACGTCGCCACCTGCCAGGCGGGGCTAGGGTGGGCCCGGCATCCGCGCGGTCTTGATCCCGCTGCAGCGCGCAGGTGGGCTTCTGCTCATCGGCGCCGGGGGGCGGCTCGCCGCGATTCGGCGAGGATGATACGTGCGGCCAAACCTGCGGCTTGAGCGGGGCCGGTGACGGAGGTGCTGGAGTGAGGTCGTTGCGTTCCACTGAGCTGCGCCCCCAGCCGTGGAAGGGATACCGATTGCCCACATCGCGACACTGGCCTGAAGACTTGCGCACGGTTCTCCGCGTTGATGCTGACCTCGATACGGCCGTGCTCGACCGCCTTAACCTCATTCCGGGCATCGAGGTAATTAGCACGTGCGCGGGGCACCCGCGCGGCGCTCATATCGGCTATGAAATCGTCCGCGGCGCTGGCATGAGTGGCCGATTCTTTGCGCGGCGGCTCGGCGCTCGGTATCTTCCTCGGTATCTGAGCTTCTGGCTAAGGCCGACTGCGGAGCCGCCACGGGGCGGCTCGCTGAAATGGTTTGAGCAGACGGTGACACGGATGGAGCGCGCCGCGGCCGATCTGTTGGCCTCAACGTAGTTGAAGCTAGCGCTGACGCGAAGGGAGCCCCCGCGCCGCTGGCACCGCCGAGGGCGTGCGGGTTTGTGACCATGGATCTCGAAACGATTGAGGCAGCAAGGCGCGTGCCCCGCTGGTACTCGAACCTAGAAGCTTGGGCGGATTTTCACCCTCGTGGGCTTGGGAGTCCCGCCCTCGCCGTCTTCGTAGGCCGGTGGTTTCAGAGTTGGGGGTCGGCGTTCGGTCTCGCCGGACTCGTGCTCGAAATCTTTGGAGACTGCACTCTCACATGGAAGCTCGTCAGTCGCGCCGCTACTGACATTCGCCAGCTAGGGTGAGCTTATCAAATGTATCGGCCGTGGGCATGGGTCGGCGTTCCGGTTGCGGTGGCTCGTCGCCTCGGTAACCCCCCTCATCGACCCCAGCGCCCTCCTAGAAGCTCTTGGGACCAGCCCGACCAGCAACACGCGGCGGAGAAGCGTATCCAGCTGGTCATGGAGCGCTAGCCCAGCTGGCGCCCTGCGGTTACGATGCGACCCAATGAGCACATGCGCTCACTGCCGCAGGACAATCGAGTCCACCCACGGAATCATCCAGGTCGAGCGTGACGTCTGGGTCCACTCCATCTGCTACTGGAAATCGCTTAGGCAACAGCGCAGCGTAGGCAGCTAGCGCGCAGCGCAAACCTCTCCCGCCATTTCCTACCACACGGCTCGAGAACGTCTGGACCGTGGAGCGCTACGTGATGCCCCGGCCCCTCAACCGCGAACACCTCCGACCCGTTTCGACATGGGCTGGGGTCGCCGTCAATGTCGTAGATGCGAGGACACCCACGCAGGCGGTTCCGCGATGGTTTGGGCGGCAGACCGAGGCCTGCCCACACTGGGACTCAATGGCCTTGACAACCTCTAGGTGGGCGCAGATGATCCCGTCACCGCCTTGACCGTCTGATCCTCGGGGAGGCGTCATGCCCCTGGATCGGGTCCCCGGACAGCCTTTCGACGCCTCGTTGATCATGCCGATGGCCGGGAGGGGCGTTCGTGTCTGCGCGGCCACCACTCATCCACACATCATCCAGAGAAACACCTGCGCCGTAGCCGGTTGGGGCCGGTTGCAGGCGTTCCCCCGAGCCAACGGGAGGGAACGGCGATGGGAGCCTATTGCCTTCGAGCGCTGATACCGTTTCACACGGCCTTGGTGGGCGAGATCATGGAGGTCCTCTGGTCCGACTACTATGGAGCTGTCATCTTCGGCGACAGGCGGGAGATCGCCTGCATCCCGCACAAGGGATGTCGCCTGGAAATCGTGGCGACGGCGGAAGCGACTCATCCTCTCGTCAACCTGCTCCTGCCGGGCCACGTGATCCGCTACAAGCGCTCGTTCTTCTTCGGGGATCGGTTCGAGCTGCCAAGCGGCGTCACGGTGGGCCTCGCTGAGTTCGTCGGCTTCAAGCTCGAGCTCGCCCCGAGCGCGGCTCCGGTGCCCCCAGCGGAGGAGCTGATCCTCGAGCGGGCACAGCACGGTCAAGATGGCGCCGGCGGGTCCGACTTCCTCGTGCCTTCCCTGAGCCACGGTGGCCGCCTCGCGCGGCCGTTCCGTCGTGAACAACGCCGGTGAGCGGGGGAATACCGGATCTGTCGAGCCCGGCAGGGTGTCTCTGGAAAGGGTAGTCCCGGCCTCCACGAGAAAAACAGGGGGACCACATGAAAACGCAGAACTCCGGGCTGAACCAGGGCGCGCTGCTGATGCTGATTGGGGGCCTAGCGTTCATCGGCTACGCAGTGGTGTTCTTGTTCCGCAACTTCACGGGCAGCGGCTTCGAGCTCGGCGTGGAGACACTCAACGGCGTCACCCGGGACAATCTGAATGCCCTCAATCCGGCGATTGTGCACTACATCGGGCACCTGCACGTGGCCACGGCCGGGTTCATCGCCGCCACCGGCATCGCCGTGGCTGCCCTGTCCTGGTACGGCGTCCGCCGCGGGGAATGGTGGGCGTGGATCGCCGCCGTGGTCTCCCCGGTGGTGGGCCTGGCGGTGGCTCTGCCCTACCACTACACCGGGACCTTCGAGCACGATTGGGTCACGCACCTGGGCCCAATCTACGTCGCGACCCTCGTGTTCGTGGTGGGCGCCCTGCTGGCCTTGCGCACGATGACGCGACGGACTTGAGGCCGGCGGGCTGGCCCCGGCTGGCCGCCAAGTACGATTAGGAAGATACAGGCTTAAACAACAGGAGGTTCGCCATGCCCAAGTATCTAATCCAGGCTTCCTACACGGCGGAAGGTGTGCAAGGACTCCTGAAGGACGGCGGCTCAAAGCGGAGGGCCGCGGCTGAGCAGGCGATCAAGGGTCTCGGAGGCAGACTAGAAGTCTTCTACTTCGCCTTCGGCGACACGGATGTCTTCGCGATCGCTGACGCCCCAGACAACATGAGTGCAGCCGCCGTTTCACTAGCGGTGACCGCCAGCGGTGCTGTGCACGCCAAGACAACGGTTCTTATGACCCCGGAGGAAATGGATCAAGCGACGAAGAAGAGCGTGAGTTACCGGCCACCAGGGAGGTAGCCGCGGACTCGGGCGACACCACGGGCGTCCAGCCACTCTCGGCGCTCGTGGTGTTTCAGGCAATAGGCGTCTCAGAACGTGATTCTGTGGCCCTTCGACGGTTTTACGTGACCCTTTCCATGAATTTCCGCCCTCGATGTTCCGCTCCTCCAGGGCTACGAGAAGCTCTACTGGGACACGCTCCACGTCCTCTCAGGTGCGTAGGACGCTCGGCCGAAAGCCGCGCAATCTCCGCTTCGAGCTCTGCTTCGGTCAATCCGCGCCTACCTCTCGGTCTTCAGGTGCCGGTATCCGTCCCCTTGCGATGCCGTAGGCCGCAGGAGCATTGCGTTCTTCACCGACCTCACTCCCTCCACTACGCGGGGCCCGGAATGATCTCCGGCCTCGGAATCTGCTCGCTGCTCCCGAGCGCAACGGAGACCCGCCGAGCGTCTCACCTCTCCTGTTTCCCGCGTCTTGCGAATGGCGACCTTCCGTCGCGACCAGGCCTAAAAGCGGGACGCCAGGCATGCCGGGCTTCGCTGGGAGGCTCGGCCGCCCGGGCCTTTCCGGCGTTCCAGGCCGTCCGGGGTTCGGCGGTTGGTCGCACATCCGCTTGGACCGGTTCTTCCGATGAAGTCGCGGGAGCGATCCTGGAGTGGTGCGGGGCTCGAGTCGGTCTACCGGGCGCAACCCTCTTCTGGATGCCGGTGCTCTCGCGTGGGCCAAGCAGCCCGGGCCTGGCCCAATTGGATCTTGGCCCGGCTATCTCGGCTTCGGGTAGGATAGTCGACGCTATGGACCCCCGGCGTCTTCGATTCTGCCGGCGCGCCGCATCCCCTCGCCCGGGCCCCAGATCGCCTGCTACGACGAGTGGCTGAAGATTTCGGTCGCCCTCCGGTACGCCCTCACCCCCGGACGCCTGGCGGGAGGTGCGCCGGCACACCCCGTGGCCGCCGGCCGAGCGGAGCCGGTTGCCGCGCGCAGGGCGGCTGCGCAAGCCACGAAGGCACATCAGCGGCGAGCGCGGTCAACGACGTCCGATATCGTTTAGATCGAACACGAAGGAGGAGCCCGAGTTCGTTGGCTTACCTTCTTGTGAAGCGCTCGATCGCAACGCACTCACCCTTCATGTCTCACACGAGGTGTGCCCATGACACACTTGCTCTTCCGAACGGGAATGATCGCATTGCTTGTGACCGGTTGCGGGTTCACTTCGACTTCTCCCGGCGAAGCCGTTGTGTTCTCGCGATTTGGCGCCGTCGATCCGACCTGCTATCCCGCAGGCTTCTACTTGTACAACCCGCTCACGACGTCGGTCTACCATGTTGACGTGAAGGTTCAGAAATTCGAAGTCAAAGCCGACGCGTCGAGCCGCGATTTACAGGACGTCCATACGACGATTGTCCTAAACTTTGCTATTGATGGCAGCAAATGCCACGAAATCGTGAAAACTGTAGGGACCGATTTTGCTGCACGAATCATTCTTCCCGCTGTTGAGGAAGTCACCAAGGCCTCCACTGCCTTATTTCCAGTTGAGAAAGTGATCCAAGAACGGCCAAAGTTGAAGAAAGAAATCGAAGATGGGTTGAAGGTCAGACTGGCTCCGTATTGGATCACCGTTCAGGCCGTCTCAATCACGACCATCAGCTTCTCTCACGATTTCAGTCATGCGATCGAGCAAAAGCAGGTAGAAGAACAGAATGTACAGCGGGCGGAGTTTGTGCGACAGCAAGCGGAGAAAGAAGGGCAGCGGCAACTCGCGTTGGCTGAGGGCCAAGCGAAAGCCAACAGGCTGCTCCAAGAATCGCTGAAGAGTTCACCCGAAGTGCTCCAAATGAAGGCGTTAGACAAGTGGGATGGAAAGCTCCCAGTGTATATGGGTAGCGGCAGTGTTCCATTTATTCGGCTCGAACCAGGAAAATGACCCGGTGATTAAGCTCATTGTTGGCGCGGGAGAAGTCTTAGTCTTTCTTCTCATCCTTGTGGCATGTGGGTATGTTGTCTACTTAGGTATCAGGCTTTGGGATAAAGAGCGCGCTCGGAAAATGGTGCAGCGAGTGATGAAGAGCAAAGACCCAAAGGAGCATTTGTAATTTCTAATTCGATGCCGTTTCCATTTTCATCCTCCCCCAACGATGACCAAAGAGGCGGTCTTGGCGAGTCAGGCGGCGATCTGCGTCGCCCAATTTATGAAGCAACCGAACCATGAAAAGAAACTTAAAGAACTCGGGGAAGTAAGTTGCTGGCAGAGAGCTGAAGTCGTGAAAAAGGCGGCTGGGATAGCCCGGGCAAGAAAAGGCTGGCTCTGCTGTAGCCCGAGCATGCGCCGATGGGCTTGAACTTCTTATCAAGAAATGAGATTGGTACGTGCGGGCTTGCCATCATCGAGACGACCGACGATCGCTCCCACTGCGCGGTTCCTTTTTCAGATCAGCTTCGCGGCGGCGGCGCACTGTTGTAAAGTCCGCGGGATGAAAAAGCCAATGAAGAAGGCGGCCGCTAGGAAGGCCGAGGTGAAGAAGCCGGTAGCGAAGAAGGCGGCCGCGAAGCGCGCGGCGCCGAAGCTGCGCACGCCGAAGAAGTCGTCGGCCACGTACACTCCGGCGCCGCTCCAGACCATCGGCGAGGTGCCATTCAGATACCCGCCGCAATAACCTGGAAGCTGGCTCCTCCTGCAACCTCCTGTCCGGCGGCTTCCCGCTGCTGGGGGCTGTGGTGGGGCCACTGAGGAGTAGACGAGGTGCCGAAGGCGATCATCAACCCATTGCGGCAGGCCAGGCCGCCTTCGCATTGAGCGCCGCAAGACTGCGCCTCGCGGGTCGAGGCCAAGGGCGTGTTTGTCGCGGGGGCTGACTGGTTTCTCGCCTCCAACCTTGATCGCCGAACGCTCCTGAGAGGCGCGAGTAGCGCAGTGCTCGGCCTGCTCGCTTCCGCCTGCGGTGCAGCCAACCCAACAGCATCTCCTTCCGTCGGCAGCTCGAGCAAGTCTGCCGCGGCGTGCGGGTCCACGGAAAGCCAGGCGGCGGGAGAAACGGTCTACGTCTTCAACGTTGGCTCGAAAGACGTCACGCTGATCGACGTCGCCAGCCGCCGGGTGCGCGAGACCCGGCCTCTTGGCTCGTCGGTGCGCTGGTTGTCCAACGAGCAGACGTACTGGGACGGGGCCCGGATCTGGACCTACGATTTCCCCAGCAACCAGGTGCAGGCCATCGCCATCGATCCGAAGCAGGTGGCCGTCACGAAGACGATCGCCGGGCTCGGCAAGGGGCCCGGCCACAGTCTGGTGGTGCTGCCCGACAAGAAGAAGGCCGCGGTCAACGTGGCGGGCGACAACCTCATCGCCTTCCTCGACCTCGAGGCCGGCCAGGTCGATTCCACGCTCAAGACCGGCGCCTTCCCTTGAGACCTCCACCTCTCGCCGGACGGTCGGTTCGGCTATACACCAGAGCGCGAGGCGGACACGGTTTCGAAGATCGACATGATCAGCCGGAAGCTCGTCAGAACCGTCTCGTTCCCCGCCCGCAGCAAGCCGCACATGCTGCGTGTGTCTCCCGATGGGAAGGAGGTGTGGGTGCAGACAGCCGAAGCGAACACGAACGTGGTTCTCGGCGCTGATGACCTGTCGGTGCTCTCGACCGAGCCGACCGGGAACTCGCCTGTGACGAACGCGTGGACGCCCGACCGGCGATACTCGATCGTCACCAACAGCAAGGACACCATCGCCCAGGTCTTCGATGCGAGAACATTCAAAGAGGTGAAGCGACTGACCATCGGCCAGGGCGG
>Ga0137362_10003139_pt1 | contig 10971 bp, 10 predicted proteins | sample MadtaG_2_FD_104801 | JGI IMG/M metagenome (GOLD analysis project Ga0137362, IMG submission 104801) | Vadose zone soil microbial communities from Angelo Coast Range Reserve, California, USA - Mad1_100_16 metaG | ecosystem: Environmental > Terrestrial > Soil > Vadose zone | place: USA: California... | reverse complement strand
GGGGCCACGAGGTGCACGATGCCCGACACCATGGTGCCATGACCGAACGCCTGGTATTGTGGCTGACCGAGGTTGAGTGCCGATGCTGGATCGAGGATCGCAGCGCTCGATTGGTTGACCATCGCCGGTGAGGCCCCGCTGCCAATAGAGGATTGGTTTACGTCCGTGAGCTCAGAAGCTGAGCCGGCGATGTTACGGATAAAGTCATAACCTGGAAGGAGGACACTTTGAAGTACGGGATGACCGGGATCCACCCCCGTATCAATAACCGCTACCACCGTCCCTGCACCACTCACGCTGAAAGTAGATTGCGTGTCTGGTAGCCGGACAATGGCGATCGCGGGCTGGCTGACGTAGCCGTTAATGACGGTCGCCCCGAAGTACACCACAGGCGCGTTATCCGACAGCGCGCTGGGCGGCGTCGTGGCAGTGGCTTGCATGACTTTCAACAGGGCGTCTAGCTCTACGTGCGTGATTCCCGGCTGGCTCCGCAGGGTTTGCAGAAAGGCATTTGGATCGATGAAGGCAGGAGAAGTAACCAAGAAGACTTTACTAATGGTGCCGTCAAGGCCGCCCGCCACATTACAACCCAACGCCAGGCAAACCTGCTGTAGGGAATTGAGGCCGGATTGAGTACGGACAATGAATCTGTTGTCAGCCGCGGCTGGGCTGCTCGACAATCCAAAGAAAACCAGAAGGACCCACAGCATCCTCGGTTTCATGGCTTCGCCTCCTTCTTTCCTTCCCCGGGAGTGGTTCTGACAGACATCGGCCTTGCTGCTGGTCGAATGGTTACGAATTTCCCACCGCGTTTCGACGGGCCCGCTCCAGAGGCGGTAACGAGATTGTTATTTCCTGAGTTTCGGCAATTCCTATTTCCAGACTGACGCTGGACTCAAAGTTGAAATCCAAATGGAACTCGCCGAATTCCCCGGCAGTCGCGTGCGCCACGGGACCCTTCCAGCCCTGGAGCGTCACGGGAACGCCTTTAAACTTACGATCTGGCTTGGCTGAATCCAGGATCTGCCCCGTGAGCGCTATGCGGCTAGAGTCATCTTCAGGCTCGACCAAGAGGTCCAACATTAGACTTCCGGATGCGTAGAGCAGCCTTCGATTCCGATTTTGCACAGCGCGCACCCCAGCGGGCAGCGGTTCGCGGAAGCTATCCGAGATGAGCCGCGCCATTTGCGCGACGTTCCGAAACACGGTCTCACGACGGAACAACGATTCCAGGCTGGCCCAAAGTTGTTGCAGGAGAAACTTCCGTTGGACGGGGGTGAGCGAGTAGCGCTCGGCCAAGTCCCCAATCACTGAATCTTTCCCATCCTCGGTGATGAGCACCACACGTCTTATGAGATTCGGGTGAGATTCGTTAATCCTCGAAATCACGTCTGTGACTCGCGAGCTTGAGGATTGCGGGTCCAGTACTACGGCGTCGAATTTCCTTTGATCCATCGTCCCCAGTGCCTGTTGGAGGTTCGAGGCGACAGTGCACTCGCATCCCGAGCTTCCCAGCAAAATACGCATCTCCTCGCGGGCCGACGGCTCCTCCCCGACGATCAATATTTTCTTTCGCTCGGGACCGACACTCACGTGAACCTACCTCTGGCGTATAACGGGCTGACACTCCCGACCCGCCGGGCCAGGAACTCGAATGGCCGCTAGGGGTGCCCTGCCCGACCTCTTTGCATGAAAGCAACCGACTTGCTATGACAGCCAAAGACCGCCAGCTTGGCTGCTACTCCGCGGCTCTGAGCTCTTACCTCCCTGGCTCAGCCGCGGGAACTGGTGGAGCCATTACTGCGCTTGATCGAAAGCCTCACCGTCTGTCACTGGTGCCTGGACCGAACCTCCTTAGGCCTTGTGCATGATGGCAGCACCACATCTATAGGATTGCGCTGCTTCCAAATCAATCGGGTAAAGTAAGTAGTTTCAGGTCGGGTGAATCCCGGACGAGGACAGATTCTTGGACTTCAGACTTCTGCTGAAAAGGTCACCGCCGCGGCTTTGTCAGCCTCCGCCAATGACCCTAACGGTTCGGATGTGAGCATGGTCACATTCAGTGGGGGCGCGGAGTAATTTGATTTCGCACTCAGTGATTGTCCATTTATTGTTCCAATCAAGGACCTATCCAGACTGCGGCGCCGGTAGTTCTAAATTATTTTCGGTCTACTCTCAAAGCGGAAAACTGGTATACAATCCGACCACTTCATTCAAGGGGTAGCATCATGGAAGAAGAGCGACGCCGCGCACCAAGATTCACCTTCGTTGCCGCCGGAGAAGTGTTGGACGAAAACTCCGGCTCGCTCCTTCCCATTCGAGTGAGCGACCTCAGCCTCAACGGATGCTACCTGGACACCATCAATCCTTTTCCAGGCGGCACTCCGGTTCACGTCAAGATTTTCACCGAGTCTCACCGCTTCGAAGCTCCGGCCACTGTCGTTTATTCCCACATTCATCTGGGTATGGGAATCGCCTTCCGCGAATTGGATTCTGCCCACTTGACTGTCTTGCAGAACTGGCTTCTTTCGGACACAGAAGGCTCTTACCAACCGCAGGGTTGATTCAATCTTTTCCGCGCTGCCGCTCTCCTTTCGCGCCTTCCTCACGCCTGTGGCTCTCGTTTTGCCGTCGCGGCCTCCAGGATCCAGCGCTGCAAAACCCGCGCGAAGTGCGGGTGGATGCGGTCAAACATCACGCCCATCCCGGCATCTGGGTTCGTATATACGACCGTCGCCGGCGCCTCAAAAAATTTCCCGTCCGCGTAAATCTTTACCTTAAGAACAGTTCCTTCCGGGAAGGGACTTTTCAATTCGATGTGACATCCCCGCAGGCCCAGTTCGGTCACGCGTGTTGTTATGCCTGTGCTTGAAGACGCGGCAATTACCTCAGCCGTTGCGACGAACGGATATCTGGGCGCCCGCCGTTTCTCTTGTTCCAAAAGATTCACCCCGAATTGCACTGACTGAATTCTAGCTCGTATTGGCCCGCTCTTCCTCAAAAAGATGTTCTCTCCCCTGGCAACGCATATTTTATGAAATCTTGCCGGCCTTTCGCCGCCTGCCACCAGCGCTCTTTTCCCGGCCTCGACATCCGTGCCGGAGCTGCGGTACTAATATTTAATCTGCCCGCCCGGTCCTAAAAAGAGGCAACCATGAAAGTCAACCGGATCGTTCTGTTCGCCGCGGTGAGCTTTCTTTTTGTCGCGCCGCCTGTCCCGGCACAGACATCTCCCGACTCCCAAGAGGGGAATTCGCCTCGTTGGTACAGCCCTTCCAGATACAATCCCATGAAACTCATCAAGCGGAACTCTAAGACAGCATCCGAACAGCTCGCCGCCGACAACGATCTCGAAATCAAGCTGACCACTCAGTTGCAACGCCTCGCAGTGCTCCCCGCGCGCACGAATCTCAAGGACGCCTGCTCGGACTTCAAGGACTTAACTCTCTGCGTCGCCGCTTTGCGCGCCAGTCACGCTCTTAAGATCGATTTCAGTTGCTTGAAGTGGGACGTAACCGGCGTAAAGCCAAAACCCGTCGGCGATGCCTGCGCGGGCCCCGCCGGCGGCAAGACTATGCGCTTTGACAAAGCTATCGACCTCCTTAAGCCCGACGCAGACGCCAAGTCCGAAGCTAAAACTGCCCTCGACAACGCCCGCAATGACATTAAGGACGCCAGTTCATAGGATGCTCTTATCTCGCCTGCAGGGCTCGAGCGTCTACCTTCCAAATGAGTACGAAAACTGAAACAGCCCGGAATCGATCCCCGGATTTTCCGTTCCGATGTTCGCGCTCGAAATGTGCTGGATCCGGTAATCAACCCTCAGCGATCGTTTGGGCTCGTAGAACCACTCCAGTCCGGCCCCAAACTCGAAACTGAAATTGAAGGTCGATGCATGGTCGATGGGCACATCGCGCGCCGAGATTAGGAATCCTGTCGCCCCAAGGAGCACCGGCTGCAGGCGGTGCCGAGATCGCAGATTCCATTTTATGCCCAGCGGGTTCGCGCCTCCGGCATACGTCCACTCGCGCCCGTAGCGTTGCGTCACTACAACATTTCCCGGCGGCACCGCGATGAGCGTGTGGACAACCATTTCCACCCGCGGTGGCTTCGCAAACGGGAAGAGCAGCCGGTGGGAACTCACATCCTCATACCCCAGCAGAACAGGGTCGCTCTCTAGCATCAATGGCCTCGCCTGTGCCAGGTAATAGAGCCCCATCCAGCCGTTCAGTCGTAGCCTCCGGGTATACTCTCCTCCCAGGAATACAAGTCGCCTTTTCTCGGTAACGCCGAGGAAGATGTGACTCGAATTGGGCGAATACTCGCCGAAGAAGCTCCAGGTATTCAAACTTGAGTACGGCGTTTCGCTGGCAGCGGCGGACCCCTGTTCCTTTCTGGCAGAATTCTCTCTCTGCCCAAGTGCTGGTGGCACTTGACAAAGCTGCAAAAAACCAGCAACCGCCAACAACGCCATGCAACTCCTCAGGGAAGCGGTTTGCCATCGCCGCTTGCCACCCGAACCGCCGTTTCTTGGCGAACGCCGCTGTAGAGCAAGAACTCTTCTCAGCTGGCACGGGATCTCCATTTTCATGTTCACTCCGAAGTCTCCCTTCTTCGGATGCATGTTCCACTCCAAAGTCGTCGCGGGCTGTGTCCCTCTCAGCACGATTTCTCGCGCCTCCTTGGCTTCTGCGGAGGCCCTCGGGCCGCGCACCGTTTCTAGCATGGTCCCTTTTCGCATCCCAACGCCAAAATGGTACTTGGCCCGATCGTGGCCCCTGCCTAGCATCGGCCTGAGGACACTCGATGTCAGCGAGAAACACTCGATCTTTCCGAAACGCGGGTCTGCCTGCGGAGCTCGCCTCCTGGCTCCAGCAACGCACGGACGAAATGGCTGCGCTCGCGGCCGGGTTGGTCGCCATCCCGACGGAAAATCCTCCGGGAACGGAATACGGCGCTTGCGCAGATTTTATCGAGCGCCGCTTGCGGGAACTTGGATTGTCTTGCGAACGCATTCAAGTTCCCCGTACTAGCGCGAAGGATCGCTTCGCTTCTCCCGCGATTCTTTTGGCTACTCACGGTCGTGGCAGCCGCACTCTCTATTTTCACGGTCATTACGACGTGGTCCCCGCGCAATCTCCTCAGCAATTTCAGCCCGTGCGACGGGAGAATTTTCTTTTCGGGCGCGGCTCCAGCGACATGAAAGGTGGGGTCGTCGCAATGCTGTACGCCATCCTTGCGTTGAAAAAATGGGGCGCGGATCTGGACGGCAAAATTTGTCTCACACTCGTTCCGGATGAAGAAACGGGCGGCGCGTGCGGCTCCGGCTGGCTTGTACAGCAAGACTTGTTGGCGCCGCCCAAACAGGGCTCAAGTTCTCCGGGTGCCGTCGCCGCAGGCATGCTCACCGCTGAACCCACTAGCGGCGTCATATGGAATGCGAGTCGCGGAGCGATTACCCTGCGCGTGGAGGTTTTTGGGAAATCCGCGCACGTTGGACTGCAACACCACGGCGAAAACGCCTTCGAGCGCATGCATCGTGTGGTCGCGCGGCTACAGGACCTCAAGCATGAAGTCGAGCAGCGTAAGACCGCATGCACTATCGGCGCAGATCAAGCGCGCGAGTCCATCTTGATGCTCGGCGGCAAATCGGGCGGCGGCGCCAACTTCAATGTCGTTCCGGAAAAGTGCTGGTTCACGGTGGACAGGCGCATCAATCCGGAAGAAGACCTGGAGACGGAAAAAACACGCCTCATCGGCGTGTTGCAGGAATGCAAACGCGATGGCATTCCGATGGAATGGGAGATTTTGCAGGAAGGCCGCTCCGCGGCTTGCCCGGAAGACGAACCCCTGGGCCGCGTCTTGGCGCGCAGCGTTGAAACCTTTACCAGCGAAACGCCGCGATTTGAGATGTGTCCCGGGCTCCTCGAAACTCGTTTCTATGCCGCGCAGGGGATTCCTGCCTACGCCTACGGCCCGGGGCTTCTTTCCGTTGCGCACGGGCCAAACGAGTACGTCGACGTTAGGCGTATGGCCGCCTGCGCTGCCATCTACGCTTTGGCCGCTGTGAGAATTTTCGCCCATTGACGCTCTTCTCTCTGTTCTCACGATATTTGACAAGGAGCCGCCCGACTTCTTAACATGGAGTTTCACCCCTGAGGGGTTCTTCGCTCGTGGGGTTGTTCAAAGACCGTGCGTCTTGTTTTCTTAAACAAAAAACCATGATTACCGTCAACGAGCTTACCAAGCGGTACGCGCGCAACACGGCTGTCGACCACATCTCCTTCAATGTTGAGAGGGGGCAGATCGTCGGCTTCCTCGGCCCCAACGGCGCCGGCAAGACCACCACCATGCGGATGCTGACCTGCTTCTTGCCGCCCACTGCCGGCACGGCGACGGTCGCCGGTTTCGACGTCCTGGAACAGCCGTTGGAGGTCAAAAAACGCACCGGGTACCTTCCGGAGACGCCGCCGCTTTATCAGGAAATGCGCACGAGAGAATATTTGGAGTTTGTTGGCAAGTTGAAAGGGCTTTCGGCGGGCGAGCTGCGCAACCGCATCGAGTATGTTTCGGAGCGCTGCGCGATCGGGGACGTAAGAGAGAAGCTGCTGGGAAAACTGTCGAAAGGGTACCGGCAACGCGTCGGTCTCGCGCAAGCCATCATACACAATCCGGATGTTTTGATTTTGGACGAGCCGACAGCGGGGCTCGATCCGAAACAGATCAACGAGACCCGCGACCTGATCAAGAGTCTGGCGGGCGATCACACGATTATTTTGAGCACGCATATTCTTCCCGAGGTGGAGCAGACCTGCCAGCAGGTGATCATCATCAACAAAGGAAAACTCGTGGCCACGGACTCGGTAAACAATTTGCAGATTCGCGCTCGCGGCGCGGAATCGGTCCTGGTGGAAGTGGCCGCGCGCAACGGCGATCTCGACTCGGGCACGATTCAAAGTCGGCTCGAAAAAGTTTCCGGAGTCAGCCGCGTTCTCTTCAAAGACAAGCGCGAGAATCGGTCTATCTTCGAGGTGGAAAGCAGAAAGGACCGCTTTATTCGCGGCGAGCTGGCGCGCGCGGTGGTCGAGGCCGGCTGGGACCTCAATGAATTGCGTCCCGCGGCGGTGAGCTTGGAAGAAATCTTTCTCCAGCTCACCGGCGATCAAGCCGCCGCTCCCAAAAATGAGGCTGCGGCCAAGGGAGCAGGCAAATGAGAAACACCTTCATCATCTGGCGCAAGGAAATGCGCAGCTATTTTGTTTCCCCAGTCGCCTACCTTTTGCTGGCGATGTTCGGCGTCATCTTTGGGTTTTTCTTCTGGAACATCCTGAACTTTTTCGTCACCCGCGGCATGGAGTCGCAGATGAGCGGCGAAATGTACCCGATGAACGTCAACGAGCAGATGATTCGCCCGCTGTTGTCAAACGTCGGGGTCATCGGCCTCTTTTTCATCCCCATGATTACCATGCGCCTTTTTGCCGAGGAGAAGCGCAACGGCACGATCGAACTTCTGGCCACCTCCCCCGTTCGCGACGGCGAAGTCATCATCGGAAAATGGCTCGCGGCATTGACCCTATACGGCGGCATTTTGCTTCTTACGGCTCTGAACTTCGTTTTTCTCTTCAAATTCGGAAATCCCGACTGGAAACCGCTCGCCATCGGGTACTTGGGCCTGCTACTGCAAGCCGGGGCACTGCTGGCGGTCGGAATGTTTATTTCCACACTGACGAAAAACCAGATCATCGCTGGCGCGGCGACGTTTGGCGTGTGTCTTTTGCTCTGGGTTCTCGAGTGGGTGAGCGGAAATGATTCCTCGACCTGGGCGCAAGTCTTGTCTTATATGTCCGTGGTGAGCCACATTGGCTCGTTCTCCAAAGGCGTGCTGGATACCAAGGACGCTGTTTACTATGTCTCGCTGGCTTTTCTCGGACTCTTTTTCACCGCGCGCTCTCTCGAGTCCTTGCGCTGGAGGTCGTAAGTGAATACTGAATTGCTGAAGGCGAGGCAGACGAAGTACGCGGCGTACGTGTTCACCTACGTCCTGGTGGTTCTTGCCGTCGTGACCGTGGCCAACGTGCTCGCCAACCGCTACGTGAAAACCTACGACACGACCTCCAACAAGCGCTACAGTCTCTCTGATCAAACCGTGAAAATTGTAAAGGGACTCAAGCAGGACGCCACGATCACGTATTTCAGTCAGACCAGCCGCTTTCAAGAGGCCAAAGACAAACTGGAACAGTACGCCAACCTTTCTCCCAAGGTTCGCGTCGAGTATGTCGATCCCGACAAGAAGCCTGAAGTAGCGCGCGCCGCAGGGATCAAGAATTACGGCGCAACGATTGTCCAGATCGGCGCGAGAAAAGAAGAGGCCAAAAGCACCAGCGAAGAAGATATCACTGGTGCGTTTATCCGCGACCTCAAGAACACTACGCGCACAGTTTGTTTCGTGGCCGGGAGCGGCGAACACCAGATCGAGGACACGGATCGTAGCGGCTATTCGCGCTTCAAAGACTTGCTCGGAAAAGACAACTACGAGGCCAAATCCGTCAGTTTGCTGCAGAAGGCCGAGGTCCCGAACGAGTGCACGGTTGTCGTCGTAGGCGGACCCAGCGGCGATTATCAACAGCCGGAAGTCGATGCGCTCAAAAAATACGTAGAAGATGGTGGGCGCGCATTATTTCTGCTCGATCCGCCCCTGAAAATGGGCCGCTCGGAAATTGCCGACAACAATGCGCTTTCAACTCTTCTCCAGGGCTGGGGTGTAACGCCGAATAAGGATTTGATTCTGGATCTGAATCCGATTGGACAGCTCGCCGGACTCGGGCCGCAGGTAGCGCTGGTGACGCGCTACGATTCGCATCCGATCGTACGCGAGATGAAAGGTTCCGCCACGGGATTCCCGTTGTCGCGCTCGCTCGAAACGAAGAACGGCGACAAAACGACCGTCGAGAAAATGTTTGATTCTTCCGAGAGCAGCCTGTCCACGGCGAAGCTCGATTCCCCTAAAATTGACCCCAGCGACCCAAAAAACAAGAAAGGACCAATGACCATCGCCGCCGCGGGAACTTATAACACCGGCAAGCAAAACTCACAGGGACGATTCGTTGTGATAGGCAGCTCCTCCTGGGCGGCGAATTCCTTCTTCACCTTCAACGGCAACCGCGACCTGGCCTTGAACACCATGAACTGGCTCTCCTCGGATGAAGATCTCATTTCCATCCGCCCGAAGGACAGAGATGACCGGCGGATCACCATGACCCAGGCTCAGTTGCGCTGGGTGATCATCACTAGCCAGTTTTTATTTCCCCTCGCCGTCATTCTGGCCGGGATTACCGTCTGGTGGCGGAGAAGATAGAACGCGCGTCCATGGCCGCTTTTACCGGCTCGGATGAATTTCGGGAACGATCATCATGAAGAGCAACAATTTACTAATCGCCGCTGCGGTGCTGGCGGCGCTTACCGCAACGCTTTACTGGTCGAACCACCGCAAGCCGGTGGAGAACAACGCGAAAGTTTCTGCGGACGCGCCGCCCAAAATTCTTTCTCTGAAGCAAGAAGACATCTCCAGAATTGAAATCAAGAAGAGGGGCGGGGAAGAACTCGCGCTTGCGAAAGATGCCGCAGGCAAATGGCAAATCACTTCGCCAAAATCGTACGGGGCGGATCAGGATTCCGTTTCGAGCATGCTTTATACCCTGTCCGCGCTCAACTCCGACCGCTTGATCGAAGAAAAAGCCGGTAACCTCGAAACTTACGGTTTGCGTCAGCCCGCCGTCGAAGTGGACGTCACGGAAAAGAACAACAAAACGAATAAGCTGTTGATCGGCGACGATACGCCGGCGGGTAACGCGGTCTACGCGGCGCTCGCGGACGACCCGCGCGTGTTTACCGTGGCGAGCTATAGTAAGAGCAGCATCGACAAGAGTGTGAAAGACTTGCGCGACAAACGGCTGCTCACGTTTGAATCCGACAAGCTCAGCCGCGTCGAGTTGCTCGCCAAAAAGCAGGCCATCGAGTTCGGCCGCAACAAAGATCAGTGGCAAATCGTGAAGCCCAAGCCGCTGCGCGCGGACGATTCTCAAGTCGAGGAACTCATTCGTAAGCTCAAGGACGCGAAAATGGACTTGAGCGGATCAGAACAGGACGCGAAAAAAGCCGCTGCGGCCTTCACTTCTGGCGCTCTGGTGGGCACGGCGAAAGTTACGGATGCCGCGGGAACTCAGGAATTGCAAGTTCGTAAGAGCAAAGACGACTACTACGCGAAGTCGAGCACCGTCGAGGGCGTGTTCAAGATTTCGAGTGACCTCGGGAAGTCGCTCGATAAGAGCGTGGACGATTTCCGGACCAAGAAGATGTTCGACCTTGGGTTTGCCGAACCGGAAAAAATCGAGATTCACGACGGGTCGAAGGCCTATTACCTGACGAAGGGCGGCGAGGACTGGTGGTCTGACGGCAAGAAAATGGATACGGCGAGCGTTTATCCGGTTCTTGAAAAAGTGAGAGACCTGTCCGCAAGCAAGTTTGTCGAATCCGGTTTCACTGCCCCGGTGGTTGAAATCACCGTGAATTCCAACGCCGGTAAACGCATCGAGAAGGTGCTCATCGCTAAGGAGGGCGATCATTTTGTCGCCAAGCGCGAGAATGAGCCCGCGTTGTATCAGCTCGATTCCAACTCCGTGAGCGACCTGCAGAAAGCTGCGGCTGAAGTGAAGCTCGCACCCCCTCCCGAAGCAAAACCGGCAAAGGGCAGGAAATAGGCGGCGGGATTGGCCCTTTCCAGTAATGGGGCGGACTCCGGCGCACGAGACTTTTTGCACCGCGGGAAAAACCGCAGTCCTGAAGGCTAAGCTAGATTTGCCCCTTTGATTTGTGGTGACGATGCCGGGAGGTTTGTTGAGCAGCAGATAGATTCTCTGGGCGGCGGCAACGGGTTTGCCATCGACTTCGATTTTGTCCTTGCCGATGTGTACG
>Ga0137362_10003138_pt1 | contig 10974 bp, 9 predicted proteins | sample MadtaG_2_FD_104801 | JGI IMG/M metagenome (GOLD analysis project Ga0137362, IMG submission 104801) | Vadose zone soil microbial communities from Angelo Coast Range Reserve, California, USA - Mad1_100_16 metaG | ecosystem: Environmental > Terrestrial > Soil > Vadose zone | place: USA: California... | reverse complement strand
GTGCCGCCGCTCTATCGCCTCACCCACGGTAGCAAAACGATCTATGCGCGCGATGAAGCCCACAAGGACACGCTGTTGAAGAGCGAATTCAACGCCAACGCCAAGGTCGATGTCGGCCGCTTCAAGGGCCTCGGCGAAATGATGCCGGCGCAGCTGAAGGAAACCACCATGGACCCGGCCAAGCGCACCATGCTCCGCGTGGTGCTGTTGGCCGACGACCGTGCGGGCACCGCCGATTCGGTCGAGCGCCTGATGGGGACCAAGGCCGAGGCAAGATTTGCCTTCATTTCCGACAAGGCGGAATTCGCCAGCGAGGACCTTTTGGACGTGTAGGGGGCGCGGTGGCCGTCTGTGGGAACGGCGATCACTTCAGCAGAGGTATTATAGTACGGATTCGTTGCCAAAAAAGCCGATTTCGCGTCGTTTCCGGCCTTTTCGAAGGCTTTTCGCTGACACTGTTTTCGAGTGTGTGTGCCCCTGCCGCAACAGCATTTTGGGCTGAACTGGCTATAGTCATCGCCATAAGCTTAGGGAATCGGTGCTCTCGCACCACTGTCATGCGGTCGGGTCCGAACGCTTACTTACTGAGGAAATCAAAAAATGAAGAAATTAGTGCTCGCTCTGTCGGCGGTAGCGGCATTCACGGGATCGGCCCTCGCGGCTGACCTTCCTGCCCGGACCTACACCAAGGCTCCGATGATGGCCCCGGTCTATAACTGGACCGGCTTCTACATCTTCGGCGGCGGCGGCTATGGCATGTTCGACTCCAACACCTTCGTCACGACCTTTCCCGCTGGTACGCCCCTGACCATCGGTCAGAAAGTCGGCGGCGACGGATATTTCGGCACGGTGGGCGCCGGCTACGACTGGCAGTTCAGCGGCTCCTGGGTTGCCGGCATTTTTGCTGACGGTCAGTTCGGCAGCATCAAGGGCTCGCTGACAGATCCTACGTTTCTACTGGGCGGAGCTTCCGGCTCGGTGAAAGACAAGACCAACGTCGCTGCGGGTCTACGGCTCGGTTATCTGGTCGCTCCGAACGTCTATTCGTACGTCAATGGCGGTTATAGCTATGCGGAGTTTTCGGGTTCGACGCTGGTGAGCAACGTAACTGGTGTCGCTGGCGCGACAACCCCTTCGTTCCATCGCAATGGCTGGTTCGTTGGCGGCGGCGTGGAGAACTCCCTGAATATCTTCGGCATCGCGGCTCCCGGCTGGTTCATGAAGACCGAATATCGCGCTGCCGAATATCAACGAGTCAATCTGGGTGAATCCAACATCGGCGGCGGTTTGAACGGTTTTGGGGTCTCCGTGAAGCCCATCGTGCAGACGGTCAGCACCTCGCTGGTCTACCGCTTCAACTGGGGTGGCCCGGTCGTCGCGAAGTACTGATCTCTGCTAAAACTTCAGCAATTCAAAATCCCCGGCATTGTCCGGGGCTTTTTTGTGTCTTGCGCGAATGATGGCGTTGCGCAGCGCGCGAGCGCCAAACCCGTCCTTGCTTCAATCGAATGAGCGCGCCACCCTGACAATCGTTGCGCGATAGCCCGCCATCAGGCGAACGAGGAACCCATGCGCAAATTGCTGTTGGTCGTTGGCTTGCTCGCGCTCGCCGTTGGGCTGCTCTGGATCGGCCAGGGCACTGGCGTGATCAAATGGCCCGAGTCGAGCTTCATGATCAGCCAGATCCAATGGGCCTATTACGGCGCGGCGCTGGCCGTGGTCGGACTGATTCTGATCTGGCAGGGCAAGCGCTAATCGGGCAGACTCCGATCGATCTCAAACAGCGTCCTGGATGATGACGATGAAAGCGGAACTATTCGATCTCGGCGGCAAGGTCGCCATCGTCACCGGCGGCAATGGCGGCATTGGCCTTGGCATGGCGCGCGGGCTGGCCGAAGCCGGTGCCAACCTCGTGATCGTCGGCCGCAACGAGACGAAGTCCGATGCCGCGGCCGCCGAGCTCAGCCGGCACGGCATCAAGGCGATATCCGTCGTCGCCGACGTCACCGACAAGGCCGCCGTCACGGCCATGGTCGAACGCACCTTGCGCGACCTTGGCCGGATCGACATTCTGGTCAACAACGCCGGCATCAATATCCGCAAGGCCCCGCACGCGCTCGAACTTGCGGAATGGGACAGCGTGATCAAGACCAACCTGACCAGCGCGTTTCTGTGCTCGCAAGCGGTCTATCCGGCCATGAAGGCGGTGGGCGGCGGCAAGATCATCAACATCGGCTCGATGATGTCGATCTTCGGTGCGAGCTTCGCGCCGGCCTATGCGGCAAGCAAGGGCGGCATCGTGCAGTTCACCCGTTCCTGTGCCGTCGCCTGGGCCGCGGACAACATCCAGGCCAACGCGGTGCTGCCGGGCTGGATCGATACCGATCTGACCAGGCGCGCGCGCCAGGAGACCGACGGCCTGCACGACAAGGTGCTCGCGCGCACGCCGGCGGCGCGATGGGGTGGGATCGACGACTTCGCCGGCATCGCGGTGTTTCTCGCATCCAGCGCTTCGGATTTTGTCACGCGTGCCGCGATCCCGATCGATGGCGGATTTTCGGTGATGGGATAATCAAGACACCGGCTGCTGCTCCAAAGGAAAAGCCCCGGTCGAGGCCGGGGCTTTCTTGTCTCCAGAGGCTTGGGCCCTGTCAGTACCGTGCGACCAACGGGCCATCGAACCTGTAGTTCAACCGGACAACGGCCGACTGGATATCGCGTGGCTTCGCATCGAATGCGTAGACCCCGGCAGCGGCGCCAGCGAGCTGATACCGCTTGGTTTCGAAGGCCGAATAGTCGTATTCGAGGCCGACAGTCCAATTCCGGGTCATTCCGTATTCCCAGCCCGCGCCAATGGTCCAGCCGTTGTGCCAATGCGTGTCAGAGCCCGAGCCCGTCGCCGGGGGAAGCACATCAACAACCGACAATCGATTGTTCACGCCGGCATATCCGCCCTTGGCATAGAAAAGATTGTTCGCCACCGCGTAGCCGATCCGACCCGTCACGGTCGCCATCCAGTTGGTGCGCCAGCTGAACACATCATCCGCGGCACCGAACACCGTGTTTGCTGCGGTTCCGCGGTTGTTCATGGCGGAAGCCGTGCCCTCGAGACCGAACACGTAGTTGCTGGCCTGCCAGTTGTAACCGATCTGGCCACCGCCAAATACGCCCGTTCCGCGCTGGCGGAAACCCTGGCCCGGACCGAGATCGCCGAACGCCGTCGTATTCGCAACGTTCGTCCAACTCTCGTTGGCCGAGGAGCCGCCGACATGACCTCCCACGTAGAAGCCGCCCCAGTTGTAAAGTGCATCAGCGATGGCTGGCGCCTTGGTGTAGTAGGACCTTGCCCCCAGGTCCGCGGCAGATGCAGCGCCAACCCCAAAGGCGGCAGCGAACGCCAATGCGGCAATGAATTTCGAGTTACTCATTTTTCTGTACCCCAGTTTTCCCCGAATGATTTTTTCCTCGAAAAAATACTGCCCTCATGTTCCTCGCCAATTCGTTAGGGAGCCTGAGCGGTGCGGGAATTGCTGCAATCTTTGGTAAACCCGCAGCTAATTGTTGACGTCACGGTATCACGATCGCCGACTTCGCGGGCATCGCGGTGTTTCTCTCATGGGGCGTCGGAGTTTGGTCGACGGCGGATTTTCGATCATGGGTCAAGTGAGAAAGACGAATGCGCCTTCTTTTTTCGAACTCTTCGCAAACGAAAAAGCCCCGGACGCTGCCGGGGCTTTTGAATTGCGGAAGTTTTTCGGGAGGATCAGTACCTCGCGACGACCGGGCCACCCCAACGGTAGTTGACGCCGATCTTCGCTGTGTGCACGCCGGGATCGCGGCTGTCGGTAAATTCCGGAAAAGCTCCGTTGGCTATTCCAACATCCCTGAAAGTCTTCCGAAGGCCGAGATACAGATATTCGCCCTTGACGCTCCAGTGATCGGCGAAAGCCCATTCAACACCGCCGCCGACCGCATAGCTCACGATATTATGGGACCCGGAAACGTTGACGGTGCCGGCGCCGCATGGAGCCACCACACAAGTGTCCAACACGGAATTGGACACATTTGCGAAGACGGCGCCGCCCTTTGCGTAAATCAGTGTGCGATCGAAGGCCCAGCCGATGCGGCCCGCGACAACGCCGTAAGCGTCACCGATCTTGGTCGAGGCAGTCGTATCGCCACCCACCGGATTTCCGGGAAACGTCGAGGTCCTGGTCAAATGGAGGTAACCACCTTCGCCTTCAACACCGAGAACCCAAGAGCCAGCCTGCCAGTTGTAACCGACTGTGCCGCCGCCAATGAAACTTGAGTTCAGATTGTACGTCGCCGGCAGGACACCGTTGTAGGTTCCAGTGGTCGGGCAAACAGTGCCGACCAGGCACGGGTCGGTAACCGATACGCTTCGGTCAGCCCAGGCGCCGCCCACATAACCGCCGATGTAGAAGCCGGTCCAACTGAAAACCGGCCCAACGATAGCCGGCCGTGCCTTCACCGCCATATCGGCGGCCATGGCGCCGCCGAGCCCGGCAAAACCTACGGAAATAACGGAAGCAAGAGCCCATCTAAAATATCGACGCACATTATCCTCCAGCACAGTAGTATCAATATTCCCCCCATTCGTAGGGTGACTCTAGGACTCCGGCGACAAAAAAATGCCCCATACCGGACACATTGGCGCGGTTTCTGTGGCATTGTTGCACGTCTGCAACAAAAAAGACGCAGGCAGGCCAATTTGATGCGGCCAAGGGAAACCCGCGCCGCCGCGGGGCCGCCGAATTGACCAAGTTGGACGTCGATGGTCAGCCCGGCGAGGCCGCCGAACGCACATGCAAGGGGCGCACGCCAAGCGAATCACGCGGTGATGGCCCTGAAGCCATGGCACACCAAAGAAAAAGCCCCGGACCGTGCCGGGGCTTTTGTGTCTCCGAATCCTGGAGCGCGATGACTTTTCCTCGAATCGTCATCCCGCTCTATCTTTTTGTTTGAGCATGATCTCCGCGCAACCTGTCCGCTTAACTCCGAATTGCTGAACCGACGCCCGGATCAAGGGTTTGGCAACCGCGTCGCGCTCGCGCGATGGTCCGCGGGCATCGCAGGGTTTCTCTGCCCGGCAGCGTCGAAAGCGAAAGAGCAATCCTTTCTGAACCCATCAAACAAAAAGCCCCGGCCGAGGCCGGGGCTTTTGATCCGATGAATGGTTCCGGGAAGATCAGTACTTCGCGACAACCGGGCCGCCAAAACTGTAGTTGACGCCTACGCGCGCGATGTTGAACGTGTCGTGGACCGAGCTCCTCAAGGTGCTGGTGAAGCCGCCATAGGTGTAGGTGATCAAGGAGCTGTGGGTGCCGAGGTCAACGTAGAGGTATTCGGCCTTCACGCTCCAGGCGGGCGCAAATTTCCACTCAGCGCCTGCGCCGACTGTCCAGCCAGCTGCGGTGCTGGTGTTGGTGTTGGTCGTGCTGGCTTCGGTAGAGGCCGGAGGTCCGCATGTCGGACAGATAAACTGATTGCCAATCCGGACTTGTCCGACCGCAAGGCCGCCCGTGCCGTAGACGAGAAACGACGGAGCCACTGCGTAACCGAGGCGGCCCCGCAAGGTGCCGAGCCAGTCGAGCTCGCGACTATATGCCGTCGCGACCGGCACAAATCCGGGCACGGTGATGAACCCGGTATTGAACGTCCGCTTCGCAGAAACCCAATCGATGTCGCCTTCGATGCCGACGACCCAATTCGGACTTACTTGCCAGTTGTAGCCTGCGGTGCCGCCGACCATTCCGCCGCTGTTGCGAAAGCCAGTAAGCGCAATCGGAATTGCGCCCGCGTTAACAAGCGACCCAAGGCCGCCGGGACCTGTGTCGGTGCCGACATTGGTGAGCCTGTTGTTGTTTGACCCGATCCAGCCGCCGTTAATGCCGACGTAGAAACCGGTCCAAGTCCAGACCGGAGGGGCGATCGGACGCGCCTTTACGGCCATATCGGCAGCCGAGGCGCCGCCGAATCCACTAAAACCTAACGAAACAATCGAAGCGAGTGCCCAGCCAACACATCGGCGCATGTTACTCTCCAACGCAGTTACCAATAATCCCGCCCATTCGTAGGATGCCGCTAGGATTCAAGCGACAAAGAAATGCCCCATGCAGGGCATATAGGTGCGGTTTCTGTGGCGTTGTTGCACGTCTGCAACAAAAGAGGCTCCATGCTAACGCGAATTTCTACCATTAAGGGAAACCTGCGCCGCCCGCTTGTTGCCGCGGGCAAAATCGCATCAAGGCGGTGCCAGGCGCAAAATCGACCTGTCCGCTTGATTCCGAGTTTGCTGAACCGGCGCCCGGATCAAGGGTTTGGCAACCAGCGTCGCGCTCGCGCGATTCGTCCGCGGGCATCGCAGGGTTTCTCTGCTCGGCAGCGTCGAAAACGAACCAGCAATCTGCTCTGAACCCATCAAACAAAAAGCCCCGGCCGCGAGGCCGGGGTTTTTGATCCGCCGAAGTTCAGGAGAAATCAGTACTTGGCAACAACCGGTCCACCCCAGTTGAATTTGTAATTCACGCCCACCAATGCCTGCTGGACTGTCAAGTGGGATGATAAGGTATCCGTGAAGACAAAACCGGGTGACGCAGCAAAGGCGAGGTTGCGGTGTCCGAAGTCCATAAAATTGTATTCGCCAAATACCGACCAGCCAGGAGCAAACATATACTCAAGACCGCCACCCACGGTCCAGCCGGACCGATTGTTGCTGGCGAACTCCTCGATCACATTAGCCGGGCCTAGAATGCTCTGATTGGTGCGTGCCCAGGCGCCACCACCCTTGACGTAGCCGAGCAGTTGCGGCGTGAACAGGTAGCCGACGCGGCCGGTAACGCTGAAAATGTCTTTAACCCGACTTGTTTCAACAAAACCGGGGAATCCGGGGATCTGGTGTGAGCTATCAATGTTGCCGAAGTCGAACATGCCCTGGATGCCGGCTACCCAATTGCCAGCGAACTGATAGTCGCAACCGACTTGGGCGCCACCGATAACGCTGCTGCCATTGTCGGAACCCAAATTCGTAAACGCAACGGGCGTACCGAGGAAGGTGGTCGTGGTGTTTAGCGAGTTTCTTTTCCAGCCGCCGCCGATATTGCCGCCGATGTAGCAGCCCGACCAGTTGTAGATCATTACTGGAGGAGCGACCGGGCGTGCCTTGACGGCCATATCGGCGGCCATCGCGCCGCTGAGCCCACTAAGACCTACCGAGATAACCGAGGCGAGAGCCCATCCAAGATGTCGGCGCATACTGTCCCCCAAGCAAAAATACAAGAATCCAAGTGCGATCAATTGTTAGGCTCGATTGCGCGTTTGCGCGACACGGAACTGCAACCAGGAGGCTATACAACCGCATTTTTCGTGCCGGCGTTGCATCTCTGCAACAGAAGGTTGCAGTCGCGGTAATTCGATACGACCAAGGGCAATGCAGCCGGCTTGTGTGCCGCAACACGGCTCCCGCTCCCGCACCGGCCGACAACACCCGGGCCAACGCATGCTACCATCGCTACGCGTGCCGGTCAGGAGATCGATGGCCTGCCCGGGGAGGCCGGCGAACGCACATGTTCGGGACGCACGCCGAGAGCAACGAATCGCGCGGTGATGCCCTGCAGCCAGGGCACTGCGTTGATCAGACGCGCGAACAGTGGAACCTGGAGTTCTCGACCGGCTGAATTGAGCGCGACGCTGATGATGTTGTTCTGCACCACGACCTGCATGGTCTGCGTCATCCGCACCGGAAATTCCCGCCGCCTCCGCACGGCATCCAGTTCGTCTTCGTCGGGACAGCCCTCGGCAAGCTTTGCAGCCAGCAGGTTCGCGGTCGCAACCGCATCCTGAACCGCAAGGTTGACCCCGACGCCGCCGACCGGCGACATCGCGTGCGCGGCGTCGCCGATGCAGAGTAGCCCCGGGCGGGTCCAGCGCTTCAGCCGGTTGATCGCCACCGTCAGCAGCTTGACGTCGTCCCACGACTTCACGTCGGACATCCCCGATTGGAGGACCGGCGCCATGCCGATCACGTCGGCACGGAATGCGTCCAGCCCGCGCGCCTTGACCGCGTCATATTGGCCCTTGGCGATCACATAGGCGCATTGCCAGTAATCGCCGCGATCGAACGTCACCATCATCTTGCCGGTTTCGACACGCGCAAATACGCTTTCGCTTTCGCCTGCGCGCTTGCCGGAACGAAACCAAAGCACGTCCATCGGCGCGCCGATCTCTTCGACCTCGAGATTGGCGCGCTGCCGCACGATCGAATGCCGGCCGTCGCAGCCGATAGTCAGGTCCGCGCGGATTTCAAGCGGTCCATCCGGCGTGTCGGCCAACACTCCGGCCACCCTCTCGCCCGACCAGATCAGATCGGTCGCATCGGCATTCATCATCACCTTGAGCGAGGAAAACCGCTTGCCGCTCTCACGCAGGAAATTGAGAAAGTCCCATTGCGGCATGAAGGCGATGAAAGGGTATTTCACCTTGAGACGGCTGAGGTCGGCGACCCGGATCGAAGTCCCGCCGAATTTGCCGTCCATCTTTTGCAGTTGCTGGTGCGGAAGTTTCAGGAACCCCTCGATCAGGCCGAGTTCGTCCATCACCTCAAGCGTCGAGGGATGCACGGTATCGCCGCGAAAATCCCGGAAGAAGTCAGCGTGTTTCTCCAGCACCAGCGTGTCGATGCCGGCGCGGCCGAGCAAATAGCCGAGCATCATGCCGGCAGGGCCGCCGCCGACGATGCAGCATCGGGTGTTGATCGTGCGCTCGAATGGTCGCTCAGGAGAAGTGCCCGCGTCCATGATCTGACTTTCGTCGAGACGGCGCTCAGCGCCGGAAACTCTTGATCTCCGAGACGCTGCCGTCGCGATAGGTCAATTCCACCGAGACCGATTGGGTGGACGGCGCCAGCTTCAGATAAGGCTGCGCGTCGCTGGGAATGGAGCTTGGATCCCTGGGATCGCAGGGCGGCATTTTCAGCACCTTGTCCGGCACCGTCGTATCGATGCCGACGCGCACCTCGCGGATCGCACAGCGATACGACATCAGGTGCGTGTAATAGACCAGGAGGCCGTTGAACTCGCGAAACGACAGCCAGCTGGTCGCGGTCATGTCGAGAATTTTCCGCTGATCGCGGATCAGCGCCGCCACCGGATCGAACCTGATCGGAAACGGCCCCTGCATCTCGCCTGAGGTATCGATATAGCGCACCTGAATGGTCGCCGCCGGCGCATCGCCGGGAAGCTCGATCGAAAGATTGGGCATCCGCTTGCGGGTGCGCGGATCCAGGATGTCCATAAAGCCGGTCTCGCGGAATTCGCCGCTGTCGCCCATCCGCCATGAAATCCCGAGCGTCGGATCGGCGATCGAGAACACCACGGTCCAGCCGCCATTGTGGCGGGAGAACATCGCGATCGGCGCGTTGACCGAATCGTTTTGGGGAATGCGCGGCACCGACACCGGCGGCAGCGCTGCCACCTTCTGCGTCGGCTCGGCAGGTTTTGCGGCTTCCGCCTGGCCCTTCGCCATGCCGTTCAGGAATACGTCGTCGACCATCTGGTCGAAATAGACCGGGATCTGCTTGTGGCTGACGGTCTCCGCCATCTCGCTGACCAGCCGGCGCGTGTGCTGGGCGACCTGAACCAGATTCTCGCCGGGTTGCAGCAGTTCTTTTGAAAAAGTTCGCGTGAATACCGAATTGGGATTGTCGTCATTGTTGGAGAGACGATCGAGCGCGGTCTGGCGGGGGCCTGCCGAAAACACCGAGAAGACGCCCTCCGGCAATTGCGTCATCGGCGCGAGGCCTCCGCCGCCGGCGACGGCACGGGTGCCCGCCCGCTCGAATGGATTATTGCGACAGGCGTCGAACACCAGGATGGAAGTGCGCACTTTCTTGTTTTGCAGGCGTTCGATGATGCGGTCGGCGAGCACGGAGGCGTCGCGGACCAGTTCTTCCTGGCCTTCGCCGGCGGCGGGCACGTCGGTCGGCAGCAGGAAATTCTGCCCCGCGATCTCGAAGCCGTGGCCGGCATAGAAGAAGAACGCGGTGTCGCCGGGTTCAACCGCATTGTCGAACGCCAGCAGGGTCTGGCTGAATGCCTGCCGCGTCTGGTTTTCCGCGACCATCACAGAAAAGCCCAGTTGCTTTAGGGTGGCGCCCATGGTGCGGGCATCGTTGACCGCCTTCTGCAGTTTCGGCACGTTCCTGTAGTCGTTGTTACCGACGACGAGCGCGACCCGTTTTTCCGCGTGCGCCGGCGCTGCGAGCGCCATCAGCGCGACTGCGATGCTGGTCAGCGTTGGTAGCCCGGAAAGCCATCTCGTCATCGAATTCCCCGCCTCGCGCGATTGATCCGCGGCTCGCGCCAACCGCCTTATGCCATAGTCGACAAACTTGCGCCGCCGGTTCAATCCAGCACTGCCGCCCGCTGCCCCCGCCGCCTGAGCTGCGGCCCGGCAAAGTTCAGAACGAGTGCCCATGGCGCCAGGCGCGGATTGACAAAACTCAGCGCAATCGCTGGCCGCGATGAGCCCGTCAGCATGATCGCCGACATCTGCCGATGACGCAAATGGTCGCCCGGTTCAGATGCGGCGTAATGAAGACAAGACGAAGGCCGATGGCGGCAATCAGCGGCGGCATGCCGTCGCGAGCGAATCGAGGCGCACTTTTGCAAACACGATGCCGGCCAAGCCTCCGCTTGTGCGTCTTATCGCCCAGAGCAACCGGAACGGGTGGATCGAATGCTGCGCGATCCACACAGAACATTAAGCTTTTTCGGCCCTTCCGCCGCCCGCTCCATTGACTTTAGCCAATTCGCCCCTATGTTCCGCTTTGACGCGGCCCGGTATCGAAACGCGATATCTTGAATAAGCCGCCTGCCTGCGTTTTCGAAAACCCCGTGCAAATCTGCGTGCCGTTCCGGGGTTGAGCGCGACAGTCTTTTCCGGGATTCCAAGCGG
>Ga0137362_10003137_pt1 | contig 10974 bp, 11 predicted proteins | sample MadtaG_2_FD_104801 | JGI IMG/M metagenome (GOLD analysis project Ga0137362, IMG submission 104801) | Vadose zone soil microbial communities from Angelo Coast Range Reserve, California, USA - Mad1_100_16 metaG | ecosystem: Environmental > Terrestrial > Soil > Vadose zone | place: USA: California... | reverse complement strand
GTCTCGCGGCTGCTCCCGAAGCGGGGCAGCCCGCCCTCTCAGACCTGGCGGACGTTTCTGACCAATCACGTCCGGGACTTGGTCTCGATCGATTTCTTCACCGTGCCCACCGCGCGGCTCCGCGTCCTCTTCGTCCTCGTCGTGCTCGCCCACCATCGCCGGCGCGACCGCGACCAGGTCTACGGCCAGCAGTTTCGGCATCGAGTGAAGGGCATGGGGATCGACGAAGTCCTCACAGCGCCGCACAGCCCGTGGCAGAATCCTCTCGCCGAGCGCCTCATCGGCTCGATCCGGCGCGAGTGTCTGAATCACGTTCTCGTTCTCGGCGACAGGCACCTACGCCGCATCCTGGCCCGCTACTTCGAGTACTATCACCGGGCTCGCACTCATCTCTCGCTCGACAAGGATGCGCCGGACGTCAGGTCCGTCGAGCTCCCCGAGGCGGGCAGGATCGTGGAGATTCCCGAAGTCGGTGGCCTGCATCATCGCTACGTCCGCCGGGCGGCGTAGTCCCGCACGGCCGGTCCTCACTACCACCGAACGCGCTTCACAGGTCCACCCCTGCCTGCCGCTCCCCGTCCTCCCCGCTAATCCGGTGTGACCCTGCAAGGCCGCCGGTCTGAGGATGGCGGTCGCCCTCCTCCAACCAGGCTCGGGGTCTTCGGCCTGTGGACGGATTGACGGATCTCGGTGCTCCTGAGCGAGCCGGATGAGGTTTTGGCGAGGGACAGGCGCGCGTTCCCGCTGATCCCGGAGCTCCGGGCGCTCCTCGAGCGTCGGCGCGACGCGACCCGGCGCTGCGAGCGCGCCCAGGGGAGAATCATTCCGTGGGTGTTCCACCGGAATGGCCGGCCGATCAAGTCGATCGCGCGCGCCTGGCGAACCGCCTGCCGGAATGCCGGCGTCCCAGGGCGGGTGCCGCACGACTTCCGACGGACTGCGGTCCGGAACCTGGAGCGCGCCGGCATCTCGCGCTCGGTCGCGATGAAGATGACCGGGCACAAGACGGAGAGTGTCTACCGGCGCTACGCGATCGTGGTAGAGAGCGACCTCCGGGACGCGGGCACGAAGCTGTCAGCCACGCTGAGCTCGCGGGTCAATGCGGGAGACGCTCAGTGACAATCCGGGCTCGTTTCGGTGACACGGCCGAAAACGGCGTGCGCCAACCGCCTGTTTTGTTGGCGGGCTCGACGGGATTCGAACCCGCGACCTCTGGATTGACAGTCCAGTGTGCTAACCAGGCTGCACCACGAGCCCGAAGGCGTTACGGAGTCTAACACAAGAAGCGCCCAGCCCGCCCGAAAACGTCCCCCTCCCGGCTCGCGGCGGCGCCTGAACCGGCTGCGCGGCTTCGCCGCGCGGCGGCGTCGAGGCGGGGCGCCGGGTATCGACAACCAACCAACGCTAGAACTGGACGACCGACTTCGTCAACTGGGCGGCCTTCGCCTGGGCGGCGACGCTCAGCTCGGCGAGCGTGCGGATCGCTTCCGGGGTCGTCCGGAAGCGCTCGTCCCCTATTGCGCTTTGAACAAGCGCGACCGCCCGCTCGACCGTCAGCCGTTCCGTATTGAGGGCCAGGTCGTAGAGGAGCAAGTCGTCCCAGTCGACGTGGTAGAGGAACTTGACACGAGCACCCCGCTCGCGGTCGCTTTCCCGCACGGCGTCGATCGCCGCCTCACGAGTGAGGCCAAGAGACTGCTCGACACGCTCGGCCCGGACGCCCTCGGGCGCGTTGACCCTCACCCGCAGCACGTGGCGCAACTTGCTCAGGACAACGACCGCTCCCCGGCCGGCCAGGATCACGTTGTCTCGGGCAGCCATCTCGAGGATCACGGCCTCCACATACGTCACGTAACGCTGCGGGTCGTCGCTGAAGCGCTCCAGGAGACGCGGTTTGCCCTCGGTGACACGGTGGAGATCCATCACGCCTTCGCCAAAGCGCCCGGCGGCCTCAGCGATGATCTCCCGATCGGCGAACTCGTACGCGAGGACGCGTCCCAGCTCGCGTCCGATCTCGTTCCCCCAGCTTCCGAGGGTTGCGGACATCGCCACGACGCTCAAGGCACACCTCGCGATCCGCCCCGCGCCCGGCGGCAAAGGTTGGCACTGCCCGGCCGCCGCGATCGGGAAGCTGGCCAGAGAGTAACCGCCGGGGGACGGACCGGTCAACGACAAGCCCGGGACAGCCGGGGAGAGGCCCGCGAGACACACTTCCGTGCGACTGCGATGCGCCCCTCTGCGTCGGCCCGGCGCCGGCAGTACCGTCCCTTCACGCGCCAAGCCCTCGCCGGGATCTTCGCGAGACTCCGGCACCTGCCTCGGCCAGGGGCGACGCAAGAGGGACGTCGCCGCAATTGCGAACTGGAGGACTGAGGGTGCGGTTGCTGACTCGGCACGCTTTCTCGCGGCTCCTCGAAAATCAGGCTTGACTTGAACGCGAGCGGGAGCTAGTTGTTCCTCTCCGCGGGCTGTAGGACTCTCGAGGTTGAGTGTCTGCTCCCGAGGGCGTTACCGCCTGCTCTTTCAAGCACTGGGCCGCGTGGCACTCGCCCTTCGCGAGAAGACCCTCGCTCGGGACCCTTGGCAGCCGGGTCCCTGGAACGAGCCGTTCTTGTGCAGGAGTTGAGGAGGCGCAGCATGAAGCGAGAGCGACTGGAAGGGCTGATCGTCGCGGGAGGTCTGCGGATCGGCGGTGGGGGGTTCGCCGCCGGGGCTCAAGCGCCGCGGCCGAGGGGCGGGTCGCCGTGGCGAGGTCGAGCGGTGAATCCTCGACTGGATCGTCGACCGTAACCCTGATGGGAAGATCCGTGGTTCCAATGGCTGGCGAGGAGGCCGGCGTTCGCGTCACCCGGCTCGCTTTGGGGTCCCCTGCTGAACCTTCGTTATGGCCCGTTCGCTCAGCAGTGGCAGCAGGTTGTCCTCACGCCGCGGCGGGCCGCTCTGCGCGCGTACAACCGCCGCTCAGCTCACCTGCACGACGCCAGACCGGACAACCGCCAGCGCGAGGATCCCGCGTTCACCTTCATCGCGCTTCGCGATCACTCCCGCTGAGCGTGGGCGATGCCCCCGCGAGGAGGTACGGCGATGGCGACCTGCGTCTGCGGGCACCCCGCGAACGCCCATGCCCCGTGCGGCAAGTGTCTCGTCGAGGGCTGCGACTGCGAGTTGTTTGAGCAGGGTGAGCCTGTCGAGGTCTAGGCTAGGCATCCGCTACTGCGGTCAAAGAAGGAGGTGGAGGCGGTGGCAGGGTCATCGCGCCCTCGCGAGTCCTCCCCGCGACGATTCCGTGACATCGACGGTGCATCGGGCGACAAGACCACCGCCGAGGTCTCCATGGGACTGGGACCACGGGGAACGACGACGATCACGGGTATTACAACCCGGTAGAGACCGGGATTCCGGCGGGATTCAAAAACCGAAGGAGCGTCCTTCATCTGGAGGGGTGACTAATGCGCATTTTCGGACGGATCGTGGGAACCTTGGTTGCTGGCCTGCTCGTTTCGGGGGCGCTCAGCTCCGCCCATGCTCTCGATCAGAAACCGGTGCTCTCGGTCGAGGCGGCGGAGAAGATGGCCTTAGCCTGTGACGCCTACGCACGGTCACACAGCTGGAAGATGAACATCGCGGTGCTCGACGACGGGGGCGGTCTGCTCTATTTTCGGCGCGACCCTGCGGCCTTCCGTGGCAGCGTTGACATCTCAATCAACAAAGCGTGGACGGCCACCCAGTTCGGCTTCCCAAGCCGAGTGTTCGGCGAAATGATCGTCAAGCGAGCGGAGGGGATTCAGTACACGCCACGCCTGATCATCTTCCCCGGCGGCCTGCCGGTCAAGGCCGGCGACCTCCTGATCGGGGGGATCGGCGTAAGCGGTGCGACTGGAGATCAAGATGAAGAGTGCGCGAAGGTCGGCCTCGAGGCTGCAAAGGACTTGCTGAAGTAGCCGGCGGCGGGGGAGGGGGGGGACGCGCTCCCTCCCCCTCCGTTTCAGCCGATCACCTTCAGGGCGATCAACACCTGCACAAGCGTCAGCGCGCCCAGTCCGATCGCGACCCACACCAGCCGGACGATCAGCCGCTCGACCCGCCGGGTCGCCGCTACCACGGACCGGTGTTCCCCATCCAGCGAGTCCTTGAGGCGTCGCATCATTTCGATCTGAACCGCTCCTAAGCCTTCGGCGCCCTCCGAGGCGGCTCGCACCAAATCGTGATCCGTCCACTTCTCGAGGGGGTTGTGCGTCCGGCCTGGCGCTCCGGGCGACGGTTTGCTCGCACCTTGCAGCTGGTTCCAGGCCCACTGGCCCGCCGCGCGCAGCACTTCTCGGCTCAGCATCCGGTGCAATGACACCTAGGCCTCCCCGTTGCCGACATTCTCGACACGCCGAACCCCCGGGAACGTACTCGGTCGGGCCAAACGGTGCCGACCCCAGCGTCGGGACGACGGGGAGGAACCGGCACCCGGGGCGAACACGACAGGATCGTAGCGCGGCTCGGCGCCCGCCGCCGAAGTCCACGTCGCGCGGCGATTCCGGCATACTCCGACCCGGGCCAGGCAGCCCCGCGGGAGGCGTGGCGGACTAGGGATGGAAAGTCGCGGTCGTCCACGGTCAGCCCTTCCGGGATTCGGTGGTGGGCGGAACAGGGTTCGAACCTGTGACCTCAGCCGTGTAAAGGCTGCGCTCTTCCAAACTGAGCTATCCGCCCGTCCAGAAAGATCAGCGAGTTACTGACGAGAGTCTATCGCAGCAGGGGGAACTGTGCCCGGAAATGTGCCCGTCAGCTTCCGGGCGACCTCTTGGAGATCAGCCGGGCTCACGATGTTGTACCGGTCGAACACCGAGCGGGTCTTGTGGCCGGTCACGGTCATCGCCACGCGCTCGGACACCCCGGCCCGGACGAGGTTGCGGACGGCCGTCCTGCGGAGGTCATGACGGAACCGGCCCGCAAGGCCCGCCTTCTCGCAGGCGGTCGACCACGCCTTGCGGAAGTCCCGGATGCGCTGCCCAGTGTGGCGCCCGGTCAGGTGCGGGAACAGGTACGGGATGATCCGACCGGACTGCCGCTCCAGGGCGCGCACGCGCTCGACCTGAGCGGCGATCTGGGCCTTCAGGTCCAGTGGCAGGTAGACGACCCGACCGTCACCGTTCTTCGTCGCTCCCGGCTCCAGCCTGACCGTGCCTACGTCGAGGTCCACCTGCCGCCGCTCGGCAGTGGGCGCTGAGCCGAACGCCTAACCGGCGGGGCGTTTCGGATCCTCCTGACGTTTCCCCCCGACTCATTCCTCAGAGGCTGTCTTTCGCATCCTTGCCGAAATCCGTTATCGAGGGACTGTCAGCGGCGCGATTCTCTGCCATGGGTTGCCTCCCTGGATGAGCCACTCGGTGTTGTAGCGCACGATGAACCCGCCGATGAGTCGCCGCGCGCCAGCGAGACTCTGGAACCGACGGAGACGGCAAGAACCTGATCCACGGACCGCCACGACTAAGAACAGGGTTTAAGTTCAGGGATCCTGACATGGGCGTAAGAATCTATGCAACACCGGGCGCCTGATAGACGAGCGCCAGGTCCGTTCCGGGATAGCGGACCTCGAGCGCAGTGAGCGTCTCGCAAAGTTTGGCCAGGGCTTCGTTGCTGCGCGGATTGGCGAGCGAATGCAGACGGACCAGCACGCGGTGCTCGCCGGGTTGAGGAACAATGTCGGCACTGGTCAGCAGCATCTCGCGGATCAGGGCGCGCCCGTCGTCCTCGGTTCTCGCGTAATGCGGAGCCAGACAGCGGACGAGCGCGGTCTCGGCACGGTAGGCGACCATCTTGATCGTGTCCATGAGGTGCTTGGCCTCGGGGGCGAGCTTGACGATCTCCGCCTCGTCGAGCACCGTCTTGAGCGGCACGCGCTTGGGCAACGTCGCCAGGCGTGCCTGGAGCTGATCGCACTTGGCCTCGAGGGCGGTGATCCGTCGGCCCAGCCCGGCGTGGGCGATCTTGAAGCCGCGCATCGTGGGCCGTTCCGCCTCCGCATTCGTGCGCGCCTGGGCCCCATACGCCTGTTCGAGCTCGCGGAGCGCCGCGCGGGTCGCGGTCAACGCCGTGGCCGCCGCCTTCCGCGCCGGGTTCGGGATCGTCCGCTCGGGATCCGCTGGCTCGGTGGCATAGGTCACCAGCGCATCCAGCGCGAAGTGCTGCCGCATGTACCGGAAGAAGTTCTCCTGGGTCCACCGCTCAAACATGCGATAGGCGACGACCTCGATCGGCCAATCGTCCCGGGTCGTGATGATCGCCGTCTGATGACCGTTCGTGCGCAGCCGGCGCACCTCGCGCACGCGGAACCCGGGGAGCAGGTCCACCGTGCGCTCGGCCAGCTCGTAGCTCACTCGGCGCCCGTCAACGACGCCGGTGACGGTCTGGAAGGCCCGCGCGCGCCAGGCCGGATACCGTCCCTTGCGATAGGTGAGCACGTCGAAGCCCTGCTGGTGGATCTCCTGGAAGAACTTCGGGCTCCACCCCTCGCGATCAAAGACCATGGTCACCCGGCGCTCGCCGACCAACCGCCGGACTTCCGGCAGGATCTCGCGGCGCAACATCGCGATCAGATCGTCATTGGCGGGCGCCGTCACGACGAACAGCGGCTGGGCATCCTGCTGATTGACCCAGCAATCGGTCGTGGCGGGGACGCACAACCGACGGCGGGCACTCCACGCTTCGGGCAACGTGTGCGCCGTCCCCTGATAGGGCCGGACGTGGCCATCGACGTAGAGCAGGCCCACGGCGTCGGCGTGGTCCTGCACCCAGCGCTCGGCGAGCCGCTGGCTGAACTGCGTGGCGTGCCGGCGCTCGGCCAACTCCCAGAGCTTGCGCCGCAACGTTTTCACTTCGGGCGCCCGATCGAGCCCGAGCAGCACGCCAAGTTCGCCCGGCGGATGCCCTTGCAGTTGCTCCGGGGTGCGGATGCGCAGCAGTGCCATGAACGCCACGATCAACAGCGTCGCTCGCAAGCCATAGAAGGCCTTCTTCAGCGTGCCGTAGGTCTGCTCACCCGCCTCCAGAAGCCCCAGCGCGAGCAGCGCCGGCAGCGCCAGCAGGGCGCCGCCATAGCGCACGGCCTCGGCCGCGACAAAGCGCGGCGCGGCTTCGGTCAACTGGCCCACTCGCGCCAGGGCCCGCTCGGCGTGGCGCTGCACGGCCACCCCGCCGGGCGCCTGCGCATCGCGCTCGCTCCGGACGCGTGGCCCCTCCACGGGACGCCCGGGCTTCGCGGCGTCGGGGGCGGCGATCTCGCCACGCCGAAGGGCGTGGCGAATCGTGCCTTCGCTGACGCCCACCTGCTGCGCCGCCTGACGGATCGACGTCCCCGCGCGCAGCAGCTGCGTGACGCGGCGGTGCTTGTCCGCGGTGAACCGATGCGGCCCGCGCGGACCCCGTTTGCCCTCGACGACCCCCAGGACGCCCTGGGTCTTGAGCTTGCACTGGTGCCGGTACAGCGTGCTGCGATTGAGATGCAGGATCGGACTCAGCTCGTGGGGCTGGGCCAAGCCCAGCTCCAACAGCTGCGCGGCCGCCACCCGGCGGCCCACCGGATCGTCCTCGGCATGCACGAAGATCGGCACCCCGGCGGCGAAATACGCGACCTGCCCGCGCTCGCGCACCATCGCCACGTCGGGATTGACCTCCTCAGCCCCACCCGGCGACACCGGCAAGCGGAATTGCGAGGGCCTCCGCGACCTCCTTTGTGTGATGCACCAATTATTACGCATCGCCATAGGAAAGTCACGGAAATTCGCAGACCTAAACGCTCAGGTCAGGACTCCTGAAGTTACCTTTGCTTTACGCTCTCTCAGATAGACCTTGGCTGAATCAGCCATCGTTAGAATTGCTGCGCCAAGCATAATGAAATCCTTGACCACGAGGAGTCCTGGAAGTGCAAGAAAGGGAAATCCGTGGACAGTATTGCCTGGGCCCGAAACCCAAGCCTCCGGGGTCGTCACGAGGAAGGAAAGGGTCGTGAGAGCCATCAGTATCACGAGGAAGCTGCCTACAGCAGCAACCTGAGGAAGGAGTGGGTGAAGGGCGATAAGCAGCCCAATGCCAACGATCACGCAGCCCAATCCATAAGAAAGACCGTAGGTGCCGTTCGTCTCGTTCCATTCATGATTAGCAATGTTCAATCCACCCGCTTGATTTTGCTCGCGATACGCCGGCGCCGGATGATGATAGAAAAAGCTCATGAGCGGGCTGTTCGCCACGAACGGCACGATGCCTTCCGCTTCGTAATTTGCGGCCTTAAGACCGCCAATCCAGCAAAGAACCACAACCAGACCTAGACGCAGCATTCCAAATCCAACGCGATCCAACCGAGCCACGTTGATATAGAGGGATCTGATTACCCCAGTCCGTTCGTCTTGGGACTCTCGGGTCCCCTCCCGCGCGAGGAACTGAACGATCGGCCGGTCGCTGCCGACAACGCTGACGTCGAGAGCCGTTGTGCTCGGCTGGTTCGTGGTTGGACGAGAAGTTCGCATCTGGACGTCTCCGTGACCGTTTCTCAGGAGGTCAGCGAGCGATGAGCGCGTCGATCGACCACGCGCCGGCGCCGTTGACGATCAGCGCGACCGCCGCGCCAAGCGCGAGGAGGTGGTACTCCACGCCCTCGCCCTCTTGTGTACCGAACCAGTTCATAAAGAAGCCGTACTGCCTGTGAACGAGGATCGCCACGAGCATGACGACCGCGATGCCGAGCGCCGCGAGGCGCGTGAGCAGACCGATCGCCAGCCCGAGCGGGCCGAGAAATTCGGCAATCACGGCAAGGAATGCAAGAGCCGGCGGGAAGCCAGACTTCGTGAAGTACGCCATGGTGGCCCTGAAACCGTAACCGCCGAACCATCCGAGCGTCTTCTGCGCGCCGTGGGGGAACATCACACCGGCAAGAGTCAGCCTGAGGATTAGGGGAACAACGCCACCATTCGTCGCGACGAGCCAGTCGATCATGACGACCTCCACGACACCTCCGCGAGTGTCCCGAATTACCTCTCTTGTGGAAGGGATCGGCAGAACGAGCGTTACAGGACCGACGTTACGACCGCCGCACGCCGTCGGCCTCCCATCATGCTCGGCTCGCTGTAGGCTCAGCGGTCGAGAGGATCGTGGCCACCAGCGCGGAGTAGTCGAGGCCGGCCGCGCCGTGCCGAACCGCTTCGTCGAGCCAGGCGTAGGCGGCGCGCGCCTCCTTCAGGTCGAGACCCACAGCCTCGGCGGCCTCGATGACCAGCCGCCATGTCCTTGGTCGCGTGGCGGAGCTTGAAGCTCGGCGGATAGCCGAGGAGAGCAATGGGACGAGCGATGGTGTGAAGAGCACCGTCCGCACGTTCACCACACCCGCCCCTGGGCGAGATCATCGTGGGGCTCGCCCCTAAGAAGACTCTCACGTCGGTAACGACGCTCAAAGGAGAAGGAGGCCGACGATGACAGAGCGCTCCTTCATTATCGGGACCCTAATCGCCTTTCTCGCGGTCGCTACCGTGGTCGGGGCTGGAGAAGAGACCTTCAGGGCGACGTTGACTGGAGATCGGGAGGTCCCGCCTGTCGTCACCCAGACGACGGGGAAGCTCACGATCAAGTTCAACGAACAAGAAACCGAGGGGGAGTACACCCTACGCGTGAACGACGGAGTCAGAGTGACCCAGGCCCACTTCCACTGCGCGCCCCGAGGGGTAAACGGGCCGATCATCATCTTCGGCCGCTGGCACTTCTGGCTCTTCGTCGTCGGGTTCAACGTGACGTTCCTGCCCATGCACTGGGCCGGGATGCTCCCTGAGCCATCCCAACTCCCGGTTGACTTCATCGAGATTGAACGTGTCCGGATCAAACCGCCCACCGGCCCATCCAAGCATAGCGTGGTGTAGAGGGTGATGGCGTCTGCGGATCGCCTCGAGGAACTCCTCGTACCCCTCGACCCCCCCGCAGTCTTCCGGTGGGCAATGGCGTTCACCGGCCAGGCACACCGGCATCGCCAGGCCCGCGTGGGTGACCAGGATCTTCTCGACGACGACCTCGTGTTGCCAGCGGTCGCCCATATCATAACGATATACGAATCTCATGTTCTCGCCGGAGACGACGTCGCGCAGTGTCACTCCGTGCTCGCGCAGGATTTGGCCGCTCGACTCGGGTTCCGGCGTGCCGTAGCGCCGATCGCCGATAACGAACTCGTGCCGGTGGGCAGCTGTCCATCCCATCGCCCCCGCGAGCACTCGGTGCAGTCGGTCGAGCGTGAGCACGCTGGGAACCTGAAGACGGCGCCAGACGGGTGGCGCGACTTCCATGAGGGTGACCTTGAGTTGATATGCGCCGTCGCGCTCCCGGACGGGCTCGACTTCTTTGAAGACACCGACGGCCTGTTCAGAAACCCTATCCAGGACCATCACACGCTCCCGGGGAAAGAAGCGAATTGAGGGACGGGGAACCGTGCTACAGTGGCGAGACTCTGCGCCAACCTAAGGGTGTTGTCAAGGTCGTTTTTTTTCGACTTCTGGGTGCTACATGAAAATGTCATGGGCTAAGTATCTGTCACAAAATAAGAGTACCATACCTCGGGGCCGCTGCGGTATGCTGCCCCTCAGATGGTGGACGAAGCGACCGTCGCCCGTCGGTTCAAGCTGATTGAGGGACACCTCGATGAGCGGCTGCGACGTCTCGTGGCCGCGGCCGAGGCCACGGCGGTAGGCGTGGGCGGCGTCTCGATGGTCGCGCGGGCGACCGGGGTGTCGCGCCGGGCGATCCGCGCCGGCGTGAAGGAGCTCACGGCGCGGCCGGCGCTCGCGGGGAGCCGCCCCCGGATCCGGCGTCCCGGGGGAGGCCGCAAGCGAACGGTCCACACGGATCCGACGCTGCTGAAGAACTTGGAACGGCTGATCGAGCCCGGGACCCGCGGCGATCCCGAGTCGCCGTTGCGGTGGACCTGCAAGAGTGTGCGGCACTTGGCCGCCG
>Ga0137362_10003129_pt1 | contig 10984 bp, 10 predicted proteins | sample MadtaG_2_FD_104801 | JGI IMG/M metagenome (GOLD analysis project Ga0137362, IMG submission 104801) | Vadose zone soil microbial communities from Angelo Coast Range Reserve, California, USA - Mad1_100_16 metaG | ecosystem: Environmental > Terrestrial > Soil > Vadose zone | place: USA: California... | reverse complement strand
GTAGACGTGTTTTCTCGCCGCGACCACGGCTTCCAGATGTTGCGGATGAAAGTACGGAGGCGTGGCAATCACTACCGCGTCTACTTCTTTGGAGCCCGCCATCTGTTGCCAGGCATTCGGCCCCACGAAAAGCTGCGCTGCGTCGAGCGCCGCATAGCCTTTCTCCTGCTGAATCTTGTTGAAGTTCTCCCGCGCCTTGTCGAGCTGATCCTGAAACAAATCGGCCAGCGCCACCACGCGCGCGCCGCCCGTATCGATCAGATTGGTCGCGTCTTCGGTGCCGCGTCCCCCGCACCCCAGCAATCCAACGCGAACCGCGGAGTTTGCCGCCGTGCCGCGCACCAGCTCCGGCTTGATGAACACGATCCCGGCCGCCGCTGCCGCGGCGCCGATGAATTTCCGGCGGCCAATTTTATCTGAACAATTCGGTCCGTGCTTTGTGTCTCCTGACATAGATCCTCCGTCCTCCTCGTCGCGCGCAGATCCCATTCCATGCGACAGCTACCCGATCAACTCCTCAAGATAAACTTTCGACGCCCGCACGTCTTCCACCTGCTGTGCGCCTGAAATCTCCCGTTCGATAGTCACAGCCCCGCGATAGTTCAACTCCTTTAGGCGCCTGATGATCCGCGAAAAATCCACCTTACCCTTGCCAATGGGAACTTCCTGTCCCAGCTCCCGCGGGCTCGTTGGCCAGAGTCCGTCCTTGGCGTGAATCCCCTGGACGTACGGGCCAAGCAATTCGATGGCATCCACCGGATTCGCCTTGCCGTAGAGAATCAGGTTGGCGAGGTCGAAATTAACGCCCTGATTGTCCAGCCCCACGTCCTGGATTGCGCGTACGAGCGTGATGGGTGTCTCCTGCCCGGTCTCGTATCGGAAATTCTGGGCGTTGTGTTTGCAGTACCCCGCTACCTCGCGCATCGCCGTGACGGTTTCCTTGTACACCGGGTCATTGGGATTCTCGGAGATGAATCCGCAGTGTGTTTGCACGGCAGCGATGCCGCACTGTTTGGCAAAGTCCGACGCCTTTTTTATGTGCGCGACGCGCGCCTCTCGCGTCTCGCGCGGAACTAATCCGATGGTCAGCGGCCCCTGGTAAAAGTCCCACACTTCCGGCCCAGGTCCACCGACCACCAGCGACGTCGCTTCAATTCGGTACTTATCAAGCGCCTGGCGCAGGCGCCCCGCGAGCTCCGGCTCGACCTCATCCACGAACACCTGGCATGTCGGTAGTCCGAGGTCGTGAACCTTGGCCATGGCCGCATCAGGATCCCTGCCAATGCCGAGAATCAGACCGAGGCGCAGCGGCTTCTTCCCCTGGTTCTCTGGCAAGGGTTGGCTAATCTGCAGCCGACTGGAAGCCGCGGTTGTGCCACCCGAGCGAATGCCATGACTCAACGTGGAGGGCATTGGGCTCAAGCCGGTCGCCAGAGCGCCCGTGGAAATTTGAAGAAAGGACCTGCGGTTCTGCTTGTTCATGATGATGGCTCAGAAAATAAATTTCTAATCATACCGGGCACGGGCACCCACCTCTCCCTAGTTCTGTTGGACAAAAATATCCTTCCACCTCATCTTCACCCCTCCGCCGGTATGAATCTGCAAGCCAATCACGCCATCGGAGAATTTGGGCGCCGGGTCAGTGTAGTCCACGATCTTCACGCCATTGAGCTGCGTCACAATGTGATTGCCTCGCGCGGACACTTCGAGGTCATTCCACTCTCCGGATTTCAGCGCTTGCTCGCCTTCTGCTGTTGGCATCGCCACCCAACCGCGGCCTCCGCTTTCAAACAGTGCGCCCGTATGCTTGCCCACGCTCGGGTCCACCTCCGCTTGCATCCCCTCGATATCCGGGCCATGTTTAGGGTCAATGCCGGTAATGCGTGCGTGGAAAAACACACCGCTGTTGCCGGCCGCTTCACCCTTGAACTTAAGGCGCAGATGGAAGTCGCGATAGGTTTTTTCGGTCGTCAGGTAGCCGTACTTGTTGGCGGTACTTTCGCACAGGATGGTGCCCTGCTCTACAACCCACTTCTCCTCTCCATTGTTCTTCCAGCCCGTCAGATCTTTTCCGTTGAAAAGAGAAACCCAAACACCCTGCGGCGACGCCTTCGCCACAACGGCGAGCACGACGAATACCATGGAGGCGAGGAAGGCTCCCATTCTGCTCATGGTAAAGTCTCCATCTCTGCTTATTGAAAAATCAGAGGGCTTGCCGGGAAGAAATTTATCACAGATTCAGCGAAGGCTCCGCCTGTTTCCTTCCGTTGCCCTGGTCTCAGCGAGTGCCCGGCTTGTATCCTATCCGCCCGTTGGTCTCCCCCGCTTCCAGATCGCGGATACACAGCCTCGTCAGATCTTTCTCATCGCACTGATATATCTGCTTGATGGGGAGATCTGTGTCATCCACCTCATACTCCCCTGAGGCCATATCTTCCGCGTCATCCGCTGAGGATGTGACCACCGGACTCCCCTTTTGAACGCGCACGCGGAATTCACCCGACGAAGGCTCATAATTCGAATAGCTGAAACAACGCCCGATGCAGGCGCGCTCGACCGCATGGCCTATAAATGTAATCCGCGACTCCGCCGGAGCCCGGATGGTCACGAGCACCCTCGTACCTGGAGGCAAATCCGCGACTAACTTTTCCGCGTTTGCTTCCAGCCGGTTCACCCATCCCGTGTCCTGATACAGGAACGCAAAGAAAACCACGGCGGAGACGCTGAAGCCGGCGAGATGCCATTTTCGTGCCTTCATACCTCCAAGGAGGCAAAGGCCGAAAATCGCCGAGATGGCTGTAAGCCTTGAGCCGAGCAAGCCAATCCACCCGCCCTGCGGAGAAGGCCGCAGATTTTCCGGGAGCAGAGCCGCCGCGCAAAATGTCACCGCGTACAATTCGAACGGCAATTCGAATTGCCGCCACCATTCGTTTTCCCCCCTTCGCAAATACAGATCGGTCCCCGCGCAAACAAGGCCGAAGAAAAACGCCGCACGCGCCAGCCAAAAGTACCGCGTTCCGAAGAGCCACAGTTGATCCGCTCCGTTATAGAGATAGAACGGCTCGCGGTCCCAATCCGCCAGCAGCGCAGCGCGATGCGACGTGTACCAGCAGATCGCGGCGAACCCGCTCGCCGCTGCCAGCGGCAGCGCCAATTTCCACCAGCCCGGCAATTTCGCTCTGATCTTGGTGTAAGCAACCGTGCCAACGAGCCAGAGAAAGCCGATCGGGTGAGCAAGCATCGCCAGCATGGCAAACGGCGCGGCAGCGATCCAATCGATTCGCCGCGTCCGCCAGAGAATCGCCAACCCGAAGCAAGCCAGCCCCAGCGACAAATAATAGTTCATGAAACCCATGCTGAAGGAATAGCCGTAGGCCAGCATGCCGAAGCAGGGCGTGAGAGACCACGGCGGCCGCCCCGTTACCGCGGCGACAAACGCGAAAACTCCCCAGAAGAAAATCAGCACGCAAGCGGAAACAACAATTTTCTGCGCGGCGGCAAGGCCCGCGAGATTCGCCACTTGCAGCAACGCCACATCAAACAGGACGTTCTTCCATTGCTTCGCGATGTACAAGCCCGGCGCTTGTCCTTTTTCAATTAATTGCGCCAGCCACGCGTTATACGCATGGCTCGCCAGGTCACCCGCCTCGATGCGCTGGTGCCACACGCACGGAATAACGAGTACAACGGATAGAAACAGGATACGCAGCTTGTACAGCCGTAAAAACGCAATCACACCCGCAGATTGAGTGTCGCTCGCCGCCATTCTCACCCGGAGATCACGAAGTTGTCTCGTCAAAATCGCTCTCCGCGATTCTACTATTGAAGTGGCGCAGTTCTCCTCGAGATTCGGTGTTCCGGCGAATTAAAGCGCAAAGGATAATCGAGGTCCAGGAAACCGCCTTCCTTCAAGGTGCGGAACACAAAATTTATCGCATGCAGCTAGATCATCCTTGAAGGTTTGGGCCTTGGCTTCTTCTGCCAAGACATCGCCCCACTTGTTACTTCTGTCCTTCAGTCCAGTATCTCCGGACGGAACCGTCCTGTAAGCTAACTGCGGGATACATTGCTCCCGGTACGCCAGCAAACATGCGCAAAATACTCAATTTCAGCGTCGTGTTCTTGGCCCTCTCGCTGGCCGGCTGTGGTGCAACGACCGTCGGCAATCTGCCGCCACCACCTCCTCCACCGCAGACTTCCAATTGCAACTCCCTGTTACTCGGCCAAGGCGCCAGTCTCGGCGGTTTTGTTCCCTTTCCTTCGGACAGCCTGTGGAATCAGGACATTTCCTCTGCACCGCTCGACGCAAATTCCTCTGCGATCATTAGCTTCATCGGGAGCGGCACTAGCATGCACGCGGACTTCGGGGTGGGCCAGTATCTGGGCTCGACGATCGGCATTCCCTACCTCGTGGTCGGTGGGCAGCAGCCTCCCGTCGCCATCAACTTCACCGCCTATGGAAGCGAAAGCGATCCGGGGCCTATGCCCGTGCCTGTTACCGCGCCCATCGAAGGCTACCCGAATCCCGGCGCTGGTGACCGTCACGTTCTCGTTCTCGACAATTCGAATTGTTTCCTCTACGAGCTTTCTAGCTCCTACGTTTCCGGTAATTCCTGGAACGCAGGCTCCGGGGCGGTCTGGGATCTTCTTTCGAACGAACAGCGCCCTTACACTTGGACCAGCGCAGACGCCGCAGGGCTTCCCATCTTCCCCGGTCTCGCGCGCTACGATGAAGTGGCCGCCGGAAAGATTTCCCGCGCGCTGCGCTTTACTCTGCAGAACAGCCGGGCAGCGTTTATTCCTCCCGCTTCGCACTGGGCCGCCAATTCCAGCAATTCGAACGCCGCACCCATGGGCATGCGCATGCGCCTGAAAGCCAGCTTTGACGTCTCTGGATATTCCACCGCGAACCAGGTGATCCTGAATGCGCTGAAGAAATACGGCATGATCATGGCCGACAACGGTTCGAATTTGTATCTCAGCGGCGCCCCCGATGATCGCTGGGACAACACGGATCTCCACGTTCTTGGTCAAGTTTCGGCTTCCGACTTCGAAGTGCTCCAGATGACGCCGCTGTACACGCAAAAGACTGTTCCCAGCGGAGCCGCCCCGCAAATCACGTCCTTCACAGCGGCCGCGAGTTCTATTTCCGCCGGCGCCCAGGTCACTTTGTCCTGGGTGGTAAGCGGAGCTTCTTATGTGATTGTTTCCCCGGATGCCGGCGCGGTTCGAAGCGCCAGCGTTACCGTCGCGCCCGCGCAGTCCACCACTTACACGCCTTACGCCACGAACGCCTTCGGCCGCACTAGCGCAACCGTCTCCATCACCGTCCACTAGGCCCAGCTAACGCCGCGCGCTCTTGGCCATCTGGTAGGCGGACCCCGCAGACGGCTTGCGAAGCGAAATCCGTATCGAACGACGCGAGTGGAGACTTACTTGGAGGCTTGGTTCTCGCCGAGACGCTTCAGGCGGTCGCGCAGGCGCCGCTGCAGCGGCGTGGGCGTGTTGGGATTGAAAGCCACGAGATACCACAGCGGCTGGCTGCGATCCTTGCTGAGCCAGGTAAGTGTCGGCGCATCGGCGTTCGGATGCCGTGCCACATTTTCGCGAATCGCACCATACGGATGCTTCGCCAGCTTGTTTAGCGTCTTGGCGTTGGCTCGCGGGTGCTCGCTGATCAGCCGCAGCAGGTAAAAATCTTCTTCCGGCGCTTGCTTGACAAGTTTCTCCAGCATTTCCGGCTTTGCATCCGAGCTCAGGACTAACCCGATCTTTTCATCCCACGCCGTGTTGATTTGATTCAAATCACGGGTACGCGCGTGAATCAGTTCTTCCAGAATACGCCGCTCCTGCTGCATGCGGGCGATCGGCAGCTCCGTGCCCTCGAGGGAATCGAGAACCCGGAGAAGGTGCTGCCGCTCTCCAAAAACAATCTGAGAGGTGCGCGTGGCTGCGCCTTTTTCCCTCTCCTTGTGCTGGACCAGATCGGAACGTCGCATGGTTTGGTTGCTCCAGCCCAATCCTTTCCAAACTCTTTGAAGGACCAGGCATTTACCGCCGCATTCGAATCACCTGCCACGCGAAGCCTTCGAATCGCTTCTTTGTGGCGTTAGCGAATTATGTTCCGCGTGCGCGATGGGGTAAAGTTTGGTGCGAACCGCGTGTGCCCGATGTGCAACTCCGGTCCCGTGGGTGCAGCCAGGTTCTCCGATTTCGGGAGGCCGTTCGAATCGGCTGGAGTCCGAACACCGGACCGCCTGCTGTGGCCAGGTTTAAAGCAAGCTCAACGAGGGAAACGAAATGATGTCGGCATTTCAGGAACACCAGGAAGAGCTGGAGCACTACGAACAAATGTTCGGACGGGAGCGGGGGCGTCTGGCGGTGTCGCTGGACCGGCTTACGAATGCCCTGGTTCTTGTAGGGCAGCACGGAGTGTATTGCACCAGCCAGCGGAATCCCGCGCTTCCGGCGATGGATCTGCAAATGATCAACCAGGAGCTGGTTCACGCGAAGGAATTGGTGCAGTCGGTGATGGAAGAGATGCGCCTGGCCAGGGCGAAGAAGGAAAGTTGAAATTGGAAAAGTGAAATTGGAAACCAGAAATCAGAAAGTAGAAGTCAGAAACTAGAAGTCAGAGACCGAAACTCGAAACTAAGAACCAAAAACTCCGAACTGAAAACTGACTAGCGAGAACTCGAGTCTGCCGGCCCACGGGGTGCCTATTCCGGCTGCAAAAAAGGATTCAAGTGGCGCTCGTTCCCAATGCTGGTGACGGGGCCGTGGCCCGGGTATACCACGGTATCATCCGGCAGGTGCATCAACTTGGTACGGAGCGAATCCAGGATCTGCTCCATAGAGCCGCCCCACAGGTCGGTGCGGCCAATGCTGCCGGCAAAAAGCGTGTCTCCGGAAAAAAGCTGCGGCGCGTGACCGGCCATTCTCTCCGCTTCATCGGGGGGCAGGTCTTCTGCCGCTCCCTCTGGGCCGGCTGCTTTCTTCAAAAGATCGGTGAGAGCGATTTTCTCACCGGCCTCGTCCAGAACGGTATGTATTGTCGAAGCTCCGGTGACCTTTCCGGCGTCATGCGGGAGATACAGCGAAACGCTTCCGGGCGTGTGACCGGGCGTGTGAATGACCTGCGCCTCAAACGATCCCCAGCGAAGAACGTCGCCTTCCTTCAACAACTGATCGATATCGGTAAGCTCCGGAGGGTGGACGCCGAGGAACGACGCCTGCATCTCCATTGCTTGATACAGCGGCAAGTCGTCGCGGTGCATGAGCACGGGAGCGCCCGTGTATTGATGAAGTTTGCTCAAGCCGCCGACGTGATCGATGTGCGCGTGCGTGCTGACGATGGCCTTGACGGTGAGCTTATGACGGCCGAGAAGGTCCAGGATGCGATTTACTTCGTCGCCGGGGTCCACCACCAGCGCTTCGCGCGTCACCGGATCGCCGATGATCGAGCAATTGCACTGCAATATCCCCACGGGGATGGTGATATGGATCAATCCCTCCGTCGCGGCATTGAGTACAGGTCGGCCATTGCTCATGAAGCGGAGTATATCATCTGAGATGAAGGGATTCGCCGCAGCCGCTCCGTCTCCGCCTCGGACCATCTCTTCTCACTATGCCGCACTCGATCTACACTAACTCCGAGGCGGCCCCAAGACATCTTCAGTTCCCCGGCGCTTCGAGCCACATTTTCCTGATGTTTCCTTCTTCTCTCCCTTCTTACTTTCAACTTTAGTCTTTCGACTGTTGACCTCCTCCTTCTAGGCTGCCTTTGCTAAACTAAATCCTGGAGGACGCGCGAAAATCACAAAAATGGCTACGCCAGCTACAGCTCTAAACACTCCCCTTGCAGCGGCACACCTTGCTGCGGGCGCGAAGATGGGTGTCTGGTTCGGCTGCGCCCTGCCGGATTACTTTGGTGATGCGGCTGCCGAATATCGCTCCGCCCGAGACACCGTGGCGCTGATCGACAAGAATTACCGCGCCTATCTCTCTTTCACCGGGCCCGACCGCGTGCGCTACTTGAACGCCATCCTGACCAACAACATCAAGGACCTCAAAGCCAGCCACGGCATCGTTTCCCTACTGCTCAATCCGCAGGGCCACATTCTCGCCGAGATCGAGACGTTCGCCTTTCCCGACCGGCTCCTGTGTGTCTCCTATTCCATGATTCGCGAGCGCCTGATCGAAGTCCTCGAAAAATACATCATCATGGATGACGTAACGCTCATCGATGAGACGCTGCGCTACGGCACGCTTGCTCTGGAGGGACCGAAGGCCGCTGCCCTTGTCAAAGAGGTTTCGCGCGCCGACCTCACAGCATTCGAAGAACTTTCCTCTCATGGCGGAAAGGTTGGGTCGATTCCCTGCTGGATCACCAAGCGCTCTTCGGGAGGAGTCCCGGGGGCGGAGTTTTTCGCCGAGCGCGAAAGGCTGCCGGAGCTTTGGCAGGTTCTTTTGGATGCGGCTCGCTGGCACGAAGGCGCGCCGATGGGCTACGCGGCGCTGAGCGCAACCCGCCTCGCTCAAGGCGTCCCGTGGTTCGGCTACGACTTCGGCGAAAAACAAATCCCGCACGAAGCAGGCTTGCAGGACAGCCACATCAGCTACACCAAAGGCTGCTACACCGGCCAGGAAATTGTCGAGCGCGTGCGCTCCCGCGGCCAGGTCAACCGCCAGCGCGTCCGCCTCGCTTTTTCCGGCGATGTTGTCCCCGAACCGGAAGCTCCCCTCACCCTCGACGGCAAAGAAGTCGGCTACGTCACGCGAGCCGCGCGGATCTGGGACCCAACGCGCATCATTGGAATGGGCTACGTCCGCAAAGAAGCCAACGCGCCGGGAAGCGTGCTGCAGTGCGGCAGCGGAACCGCAACACTCGCTTAGGATTAAGAATATAAATCCAACGCGAGGCGATTCCTTCACGCATGTGGCGCACAGAATACCTTCGACGGTTGGCAGAACTTCCGCCAGCACATATTGCAGAGCGGTGCTTGGACACAGGCAGGTATTTAAAAAAACCGCGTTCGCACGCGATCGGGCAGCGCTTGTAAGTCCACCAGCGTCAGGAAATCGATCGTCTTGAATTCGCGGTCAATTGCCGGAGGTCCGCAGATGCGCGCGGAGATATCCAGATAGGCGCGGAATAGGCGAGGCGGCCGCGGAAGCGCCACGGGGGCGCCGCTGGGCTTGCACGTGCGCGACTCGACCGGATTGGTTCTTAGTAAGGGTGCCACAAGATATTTTTCCTTCAACATCCCATAGAGGACCATGCCCTCGTCCTCATTCTGCGAGGAAAGGGAGCTGCATCCGATCAAATAGCGCGCCCCGCAACTCAACGCGTATCTTGCAATTTCCTTCCATAGCATGTGCAGGACATTCGTGTTGCGGTACTCCAGATGCACACAGGCTCTTCCCAGCTCCAGAACCTCGCCGCGCATTTCTTCGAACGGGCCGAAATCAAAAAGTTCCTCGCCGTAGTAACCGAGGTTTCCTCTGGCGCGGTACCCGCTCTGCATACGGTACGTGCCAGCCAGCTTCCCGGTGGCAGCGTCACGCACCATCAGGTGGTCGCAGATAAAATCGAAGCGGTCGCGGTCGAGCCCTGTGCGGTCGGAGATGTCCAGCCCCTCTCCAAGCTCGCAATTAAAAACTAGATAGCGCAGCCGCTGGCATTCGACGACATCATCCAGCGTCTTTGCCATCCCCACCCGGAGGAGGTTGGTGGCGGCAAGTGGATCTCCGCAGTCGTGCACCAGGACAGCCGTGTCTCGCATGCATCAAGTTTCAAGCGAAGCAGATTACGGGAATGTTTCAGGGATGTGATTTAGATGCTTCTGACGGTTACTGATCGGATACAACGGGCGGGGTGTTGGGTGCCCCAGGTGCCACTGCATTTCAACGTCTACTCGCACTGCATCGTTGGGGTCGCGTTGGCCATTATGCGCACGTTAGCCATGTAAGCCGTCGAATTGGTAAACGGGAATGGGCTTCGAGTGCAGGTGATAGGTTGCAGGCGAACAAAATTGAAACTCAACATTGGCGCTATCTTGGAGCCCTTCGGTTCATTCATGGCGGTATTTACGGTAACAACGAGATCGTTCACTGCTTTATTGTATGAGTTCACGTTTTCGACCAGCTTGTTGTAGCGCTCTACGACTGCGCTGCGCGCTGATTCACCTTCCAATAAGGCTTTAATCATCACATTCTGTCCTTCCAACGCAACATCCGCCAACAGCCCCTCCGCCTGCGAAACAGTCATCGCGTCTTGTAACCGGCGAAGAGTGTAAATCCCCGAATATCGTTCCTCTTTCTCCCCTAATTCGATGCTGCACTGGGAATCGGCCGTGCTCATCTGCCCGCGTCCCCCCTCCACTGCGTACCAACGAATGAACTCAGCGCGCTTGTCCCACTGTAGAAAAATCCTTTGGTATTTGTCCTTCCCGCTCATGAAATAATCCACGCCCTCTACCTGTCTGCCATCCTTGTACTTTTTCATGCCCTCGTCATAGTCGCTCTTGCTGATTTCTTGGGTTTTGTAAACCGCATCCAGTCGTTCCGCCATCCGGTTAAATGCGATGCACGGCAGCGGCTCGTCAGGAACAAACGTCCTTTGCACAATCGTGGGCTGTCTCCTCTGTTGGGCCAACATTGGGCCGGACATAAGTAAGATTGCTACGGAGATTAGAATCGCTCTCATGCTCCGCCTCCTTCAGCCTTATTATGGAATTGCTGTTTCGGTCCGCCCGTTGATCAAACAGTTCCACAAGCGGCCGTGGTTAGCGAGGGCGGGTAGCCGGAAACAAGACGTTAACACGAATTCGGATGCCCAATCACGGCTTGCCGTTTACCCCACGAGGTCGGGGAGGGTGCTTTGGGTGGGACTGGGGGCGTACGTTCACGGTTTTTCAGTGTCCAGTTTTTTGCCTCTCAGATCGACAAACCGCCTTCTTTCAACACCTTCCGCAATCATTCG
>Ga0137362_10003128_pt1 | contig 10988 bp, 8 predicted proteins | sample MadtaG_2_FD_104801 | JGI IMG/M metagenome (GOLD analysis project Ga0137362, IMG submission 104801) | Vadose zone soil microbial communities from Angelo Coast Range Reserve, California, USA - Mad1_100_16 metaG | ecosystem: Environmental > Terrestrial > Soil > Vadose zone | place: USA: California... | reverse complement strand
GCAGAGCCTACACGGCGACTGTACTGCGAGCGTGGCCGACCCCTCGATCGGCCCTATGCAATCCGCGTGTCTTTTGCGGATCGTGCCTTTAGTTCGGCTTCTCCACACGACGCGGTTCTCAGTTGAGGCTGACTTGACACATCACTCGGGAAGCGATATAACGGAGTCCGACCAATGAAAGACGACCTAAGCTCGTTTCTACCATTGTCTCCTGCGACGCTGCACATTCTGCTCTCGCTTGCGGGTGACGATCTGCATGGCTATGGCATCATGCAGGAAGCATTGCGACAGTCACAAGGCCTGTACAAGTTGGGACCAGGTACGCTCTACGACAATCTGCAGAAGTTGATCGAGCAACGATTTATCCAGGAGCTTGGCCACCGTGCCGATGATGACGATCCACGGCGACGCTACTACCGACTCACTTCGCGGGGACGTGGTGTCCTTGCTGCCGAATTGGCGCGCCTTGAAGGCGTAGTCCGCGAAGGTAAGTTGCGCTTGCAGCCTGCCAGGCCAAGGAGAGCGTAATGCTTCGCCTCCTCTACTGTTGGGCACTTCGTTTCCATCCTGCGCGTTTCCGCGAACGCTTCGCTGAAGAGATGCTGTCAATCTTCGACCATATCGAAGGAAGGGCGGCAGCTGCTGGACTCCTGGCGGATGCGTTCATCTCGCTATTGCGGCAGTGGACCATGCGCTCGGAATATTGGGAAGAAAAAGCGACTGTAAGCGTACCAGCCGGTGTGGGTGGTCTTCCCGTCTTCTATACCTTGGAGAATTTCAAGCCTCGAAAAAGCGCCTTGCTTGGGGGAGCAGTTCTGACATGGATTGCGTGCTCCTCAGTGTTTCTCGCTCTTGGTCACGGTAGAATCCATTCCGTCTATTTGCCTTCGGTCAGCTTTGAATCCCCGGCCAACTCCGAGGACCAACTTCCGGCGAGCACGCCCAATTTGTCCCCAACACGAGCGATCGTGCGCCCGTGCACACAAGCGAGCCCGCGACCACGCACGCAAGCCATCATAGAATCTGGAACGAATACTCCAGAAGCAGACCGTGTTTGGCTTGGAAGGCGCATACCCCCGGAAGCCAACTCTTCAGCGGAGGTTTCTGAACCTCAGGAACAGGCCAGATTGAGTGCCTCGGATAAGCTACATCGGAACATAACTACTACTCCTCCAGTTCAATCCTTGAGTCAACCCTTTGTCTCAACGAACATATCTAGGGGAGACCCTTTCGCTTATGTTGGGGTGTACTCAACCGACGCGCCGGGCAAGTTCAGCGTGCTCATCACGGCTGAGGACGGACAACTGACGATCGAAATTCCCGGCGAACAAAAGTCAATGTTGATTCCCGTCCATGGGACCAGATTTGCCTTCCCCGAGACGCAAAACAACTGGGTTGAGTTTATGAAGCATGACAACGGCGCTGTATATGGCCTGCGCATCTACCGAAACGGCTCTGAATTCAGAGCGCACCGCAAAACAAATTGACTTGAGTAGCAAGGCCGAACATGCGGTTCTTTGCGCTTCTCCGAGACATTTCATGTCATCCCATACGGATGCGACCACTTCTTCAAGACTTGAAATACGGAGTGAGGTCGCTGGTCGAGACGCCCAGGGAGTCGCTCAATTTCTCGGCCTGGCGTAGTTTGCTTCAGCTTCCCGCAGCGAGGCCAACAGGCTAGGTTCGAATCGGATTTTTCCAGCTCCCTCAGCAGCTCCCTCAGCAGCTCCCTTCGCAGCACTTTCTTGGCATAACCAGCTTCCGCGCAAATGGTGTCATGTGTTGCGCTCCGCGGCACAGTCCCGGCGCATCTCCCCACCGCCCCTTCCCACCAGTGAACTTGCATAAGGCCCGCGTCCGCCGCAAACCCCAAGCGAATAAGTCCAATGCAAATGGTTTTATCGAACGCGCAAGAGCATTCCGCCCACGCGTACCTCCCCCTAAGGTGCGCGCCTCCGATAAAACTCTAACGTTTATTTCAAGATAGTTGCCAAGTTAAGACGACAATCCGGGAGCTAGCGAGTCAGGCTCAACGAGAAATGCTGAGCGCGGCTACTTCTGCGGCTGCTCTGACGTCCAATTTGATGCCTTGCGAATGATCACCGGTTTTGCTCTCATTCCCTAATTGTCTGGGCGGAAGAGCTTGTCGGCCTAGGCTAACTCACCGCCTTCTTCTCGAACTGCCGCAGTCCGACAACCAGCAGCAGCAGGTCGAACAAAAGCAGCGCAATGAGTACAACTTTTATTGACAGATGTGGGAACTGCGGAACCAAGGTGGCGCGCATTCCTTCGCTTGCATACACCAGCGGGTTGATGAGCACGGCTTTCTGCAGGATAGGGAAAGTTTTCAGAGCGCTCCATGGATAGTAAGTGCAACCGAAAAAAATCATGGGAGTAATTACCATGCCGAACATCAGGCCAATATGCTGCTGATTGATGCTGCACCCCAAAGCCAGTCCTCCGCACGCGGAGAAGGTGGCGACCAGTACAATGACCACAGCGAAGGTCCAGGGCGCGCCAATACTGATTTCAACTCCGGGTCGAAGCACCAGCCATGCCAGCGGGATCACGATCAGCCCGGCGACCAGCGCTTGCAGCATTCCGGCGATGACTTTCTCGATGGCGATCCAGGCAACGCCGATCGGGGCGAGCAGGCGGTCTTCGATTTCGCGCGTCCACTGAAACTCAGCGATAAGCGGCATGGCCACAGCCCAAATTCCGGTGAAGACCATGCTGATCGCGATGATGCCGGGGAGCAGAAAGCTCTTGTACGCGGCAGGCAGATAACCACTGCCAACCATCACCCGGCCGAAGATGAAAACAAAGAGCAGCGGCTGTAGAAAGGTCTGCAGGAAGAGTTGAATCGCGTTACGCCGGGCTACGTGGGCGTCGCGCGCCAGCATGGCTGCAAAAGTTTTCCAGTTCAATCGCGCAGGCTCCTTCCGGTATGGTGCAGGAAGAGGTTTTCCAAACTCGGTTCAGAAATGTGAACGTCTGACAATTCCGCGCCTGAATTCGCGGCCAAGCTCGCGATCTCAGGAATGAGAGAACCGCCGCGATCCGCATAGACGTCGGCACCTGTGGTGTCCGCAGCGCGCACCTCGCGGACTCCCGCCAGCAATTGTAAACGCTGAAGCAGATCCGCCGTCTGATTCCCGAAACGAAGGCGCAGGAGGAATCCTCCGGGGATCGATGCTTTCAACCGCGCCGGTGTACCCAGGGCAATTACATGGCCATGGTCAATGATGGCCAAGCGCTGGCACACCGTGTCGGCCTCTTCCATGTTATGCGTGGTCAGCAGGACGGTCCTTCCCGTCTGATGGTATTCACGAATGATCTCCCACAAGAGAATACGCGTTTGAGGATCGAGCCCGGCGCTCGGCTCGTCGAGAAACAGAACTTGCGGATCGTGCATCATCGCGCGAGCAATAGAAAGCCGCTGCATCATTCCGCCGGAAAAGCCGCGCACCATCTGGTTTGCGCGCTCGGTAAGCTTGAACCTCTCGAGCAAAGCGTCGGCGCGCTCATTTCTTTGCTTTGACGCGATTCCGAAGTAAGCCGCATGAAAAATGAGGATCTCGCGGGCAGTCAAAGAAAAATCTAGGTTGGGGCGCTGGGGCACAACACCAATCAGATGCTTGACCCGGGTCTGTTCCTCCCACACGTCGTGCTCGCCAATCCAGGCTTGCCCGGACGTAGGCCGCACCCGAGTGGTTAGGACTCCGATCGTGGTGGATTTGCCCGCACCGTTTGGGCCAAGAAGGCCGAAAATCTCTCCGGGAAGAATATCAAGCGAAAGTCCGTCGAGGGCTGGAATTTGGGTTTTGGGCTGTTTCCCACCTTTCGCGTCGGCGCGCGCAATAAACACACCGGCAGCACCTAATGGAGGAGCGGTGCTATAGACCTTGCGCAGATCCTGAGTGCGAACGCCAACGGCCATGGACAGGAGTCCTCAATCTTCAAGCAGCAGGATTTTTGGGAAGTATATCATGCAGGCCGATTTGCACTGCAATGCTTGGTTTTACACACAGGGCCGCGAATGCACACTGCTTATCGGGGCAGCATACTAGATATCCTCGGCGGTGAGATCAGGTTGAACCCGTCGCGGAAAGGAATGATAAGTTTTTTGGTAATAGCGCCCGGCGTATCGGGAAACTACCGGCCCCGGGCTAGTGCGGGCGCCTTAGCGACCTGCCCCAGGTAAGTGCCTCTCCTCTATGCCGAAGGAGACTACTTCCATGGGATTGCTGTTCCCCGCTCTATTGGATTCGTCTCCTATCAGGGCTGCAATCGGACCACCTACGAGCAGATTCTAACAAGACGTTGGCTGATGCCCCAAATCCGCTATTCATCAGAATAACTGAAGGCACTAACTGGCGATGAAGACATCGCCCAAGTCTCGTCAATCGATCAACTGCCGGTATAGAAAAGCTTGCCGCTTACAGTACGGCTAAGGCCACAGGTCCGTGCCAGGACTGCGTTGCTGAGGAAGCCGTGGATGGCGCACGGAATGTTGCGTAGGGCGCTACTGCTGCCAGCCGCCGCCAAGCGCCTGATAGAGTTGAACGAGCGCTTGCACCTTGTTGAACTGCGCTTGGGCAAGCGCCAGTTCGTCAGAAAAGTAGTTCGTCTCGTTGGTGAGGACTTCCAAGTAGTCGGTAGCTCCAGCCTTGAAGCGCATCTCGGACAAACGAGCAGCGTCCTGGGCCGAGGCGGTCAGTCGTTCTTGCTCGATGAGGAATTCCCAGTTCTTGTGATAGGCGACAAGCGCGTTCGAAACGTCGCGGAAGGCACCCTTGATTGTCTGCTGATACGTCAAAAGCGCTTCCTGCTGCTGGGCCTCCGCCAAGCGCACGTTGTTCTTCAAACGCCCGCGCTCGAAGATTGGCTGGGTTAGACCCCCGCTCAGATTCCACAATCCAGTCGGACCGCTGAACAGATTGACCAACGCCGAGCTCTGAAATCCAGCCGATCCGGTGAGCGTAATCTGCGGAAAGTAAGCTGCTCTTGCGACGCCGATGTGCGCATTGGCCGCCACTAAGTTTTCCTCGGCCTGGCGAATGTCGGGGCGGCGTTCGAGCATGGTGGAAGGTAAACCGGCCGGAACCTCCGGGGCATGGGGTTGCTCCGTTAGCTTCAGACCTCGCGGCACTGGACCTGGATTATTGCCCAGCAGCAAGCTGATGGCGTTTTCTTGCTGCGCAATTTGCCGTTCGAGATCAGGAATCTGCGCCGCAGCAGTGTAGACGAGTTCTTCCGCCTGGCGCTGGTCCAGCATGGTGTCAATTCCGTGTTCAGTTAACTGTGTGGTCAGCTCCAGTGATTCCTTTCGTGAGGCCAGCGCGTTCTTGGAGATCTCGAGCGCAAGATCGAGCTCACGCAGTTGGAAATAGCTGGTCGCCACACCGGCCACCAGCGTGGCGACCACTTGGTGGCGCGCCCAATCACTGGTCAGGAGGTTTGCCCGGGCTTCCTCGGTGGCCCGCCGATACCTACCCCAGAAATCAAGATTCCACGTCGCGGAGGCCGTCAACTCCCCATTCGTCAGCGAATACGCCGGTATCGGACCGGCTTCAGGATTGCGAATGCTTACAATGTTGGCGCCGCCATTCAGGGAGGGATATTGGTCGGCGCGCGCGATCCCAAGTTGCGCCCGAGCCTGAAGAACGCGCGAGGCGGCGATGCGCACGTCAAAGTTGTTACTGAGAGCCGTCCGAATCAGGCTCTGAAGCTCCTTGTCTTGAAAGACTTCCCACCATTTTTCATCCGCGAGCGCGGCGGATTCGGACTTTGACGCTTCCTCCAGTGTCAAACCGCGATACGCGGTTGGCATGTCCACTTTGGGGCGCTTGAAGTTTGGGCCGACCATGCAGCCGGACAGGCAGGCCACCAACAAGCCGACACTCGCGTACCAGAAAAACGCAGCGCGAGCCCGTTGAGCAACTATCGTCATCGAAGTCAGTCTCCGAGGCCTGGTTCCGGCGCGACCGAACCGCCTGCATTGGGAACTTGTGAGTGGCGTGCCCGGAAAAATGACACGCGATCCAACACCTTTTCCTGGAACTCTTCCAGGTACAGATAAATGGCCGGCGTGACATAGAGCGTGATGAATTGCGAGATGATCAATCCACCGACGACCACCAGTCCCAGCGGGCGACGTGAAGCACCATCGGCTCCAAAGCCGAACGCGATCGGCAGCGCACCCATCAATGCTGCGAGTGTGGTCATCATAATGGGCCGGAAACGCTCCATGCTGGCCTCGTGAATGGCATGATCATCGGGTATTCCGTGCTCCACGCGCTGTTGGGCAAAATCTACGATCATGATTCCGTTCTTTTTGACGATACCCATCAACATGAACATGCCGATGAACGCATACAGCGAAGCTTCGGCGCCAAAGAGCCGTAGCGTGAGCAGTCCGCCGACCAAGGCGACTGGCAGGGACGAAAGAACCGTGATTGGATGCAGATAACTCTCGTAGAGAATTGCCAAGATCACATACATGACGAACACGGCCAGGAACATCAAGATGGTGAGGCTGGACACGGTGTCGCGAAACGTAAGCGCCTCGCCCTGCAGCCCGCCGCGCATTCCCGGCGGAAGGATTTGCTTGGCAGAATTCTCTACAAACTGCGTCGCTTGGCCGATCGTGTACCCTGGCTTCAAGTTGAAGAACAAAGTGACGCTTGTGAACTGATTGATATGGTTCACCGACTGCGGGCCCAGAATGGAATGCCACGTCGCCATAGCGTTCAGCGGGACCATTCGCGAGCCGTCGTCGCTCTTGATGTAGAGCAGGTGAAGATCCTGAGGCTCGGAGCGCTGATCGTCCGCGACCTCCAGAATCACTTGATATTGATCGGTCGGTTTTTTGATCAAGTATATGTAGTTCTGCGAATATGCTTCGTGCAAGAGGTTCAGAATGCGCGTTTCGGAAACTCCGTAAAGTTTTGCCTGGTCTCGCAGAATGTTGATTTGCAAGTTCGGCGTGTGATTGAACAGATCAGAATTCACGAACAGAAATCCCGGGAACTCGTGCATCTTCTGAATAAGCTTCCCCGCGGTCGCATAGACTTCGTTCGGATCGATGCCGGAAATCGCATAAGCAAACTGTCCCTGCAAGTTCGCTGTCGCGCCGGTGCTGATCTGGAGCACGGGTTGGGGCTTCAAAAAGGTGATCAGTCCGGGAATGCTGGAGTTGAGTCGGCCCATCAGCTGATTCGACACCGCCTCGATGGGCGCACGCTCATCCGGACTCTTCAGGAACGCAAGTACCAGGCCCTGGTTCGCCGGAAAGAATGTGTTATTGCCGCTCATTGTGAAGGTCATGTCCACTGCGGGATTCGCGTGCAGAACGCTCTCGACTTCCTCTTGGTGCTTATGCATCTCGTATGGCGAGGTACCCTCTTGTGCTACAAAAACTCCCAGTGCAAACGAACTGTCACCGACAGGCAGAAACGCTTTCGGGATGATATAGAAGAGGTATCCGGTCCCCGCGAGGCAGATAACCCATGTGACCAGGGAAATCCAGCGATGACGAAGAAAGAACCACAATGAGCGCCCGTAAAACTCCAACACTCTCTTCTCAATTCCTCCGATGACTCGCTCCATCCAGGTCTTCTTGGCATATTCACCGCGCTCCGCCAACAGGCCAGAACACATCAAAGGCGTCAGCGTAAGCGAAACGATGCCGCTGGCAAAAATGGAAACAATGATGGTGATTGAGAATTCGCGGAAAATCCGACCGACCAGTCCACTCATGAAGACAAGCGGAAGGAATACCGCGGCGAGCGACACGGTCATAGCCAGAATCGTGAAGCTTATTTCCTTGGCTGAGTTTAGCGAGGCCTCGAGTGCTCCTTGCCCATGCTCCATGAGCCGCACCGTGTTTTCCAGAAAGACAATCGCGTCGTCCACCAGGAACCCGATCGCAAGCGTCAGAGCCATCAACGACAAATTGTCGAGACTGTACCCCAGAATATTCATTACCACGAACGTGAGCAGCAGCGAGAGCGGCAAAGCGACGGCCGGGATCAGTGTGTCGCGGGCGCGGCCGAGAAAAGCAAAGATGACAAGTACGACCAATGCGAACGCAATGTAGAGCGTCTCCTGCACGTCCTTGACGCTATTTACGATCGTCTGCGAACGGTCATAAATGGGAATGATTCCCACCGCACTGGGAAGCTGCGCCCTAACCGTGGGAAGCAAATCGCGGATCGACTTGGCAACGTCGACGGCGTTAGACCCAGCGCGCCGAAATACCGCGACCACCACCGTTGCCGAGGGCACTTGATGGCCTCGGAACCAAAAACGCATCCTGATGCGCTCGTCTTGGAGCCCGTTTTCGGCGGTCGCGATGTCCTTCAAGTACACCGGGGATCCGTTTCCCTGCCTCACGATCAGGTTGTCGTATTGACTCGCTTCGCTGAGCTGGCCCTGCGGTTGAAGAAGGAAAGTGTGGTGTTCGCCGTCAAACTGACCCGCCCCTGTGTAACTCGTCCCGTTTTTCAGTGCCGTGGCCAGGTCATCGATTGTCAGGTTGCGAGCCGCCATCGCCGAAGGGTGTGCCTTGATTCGCACGGCAGACTGAGCGCCGTACACGGCGACCTGGCTAACTCCAGGCAGAATGCTGATGCGCTGACCGACTTGGGTGTTAGCGTAGTCATATAGCTGTCCTTGCGTCGCACTGTCACTGGTCAATCCGATGTACATGATCGGCTGGTCATTTGGGTTGGTCTTGGTAAACGTCGGCGGGCTCGGCAGGTCCACAGGCAATTGCGCCGTCGCTCGAGAGATCGCTGCCTGCACATCAGTCGCTGCCGCGTCAACGTTCTTGGAAAGATCAAACTGCAGAACGAAGCTGCTGTGTCCCTGGCCGTTATTGGAAGTAATAAGTTGCAGCCCTGGTATCTGCATGAACTGGCGTTCCAGGGGTGTCGCCACATTGTTCGCCATTGTCTCGGGCGTAGCGCCGGGGTAGCCGACGTTTACTTGGATGACCGGATAGTCCACGGCCGGCAGATCGTTGACCGGCAAGCCAAAGTACGCCAGCACGCCGAACAGAACGACGGAGACAGTCAGCACTGCCGTCATTACGGGTCGTCGAATGAATGGTTCAGAGAGACTCATGTCCCCTCGTTTTCCTTACTTCGTGCCTGCGGTACCGGCATCTGCCGGAGCTCCACCCGGACCGGGCGCCACTCCGGTATCGACACGGACTTTCCCACCCGGCGGCACGGTCATTTGCCCGGTGACAATCACATTTTCGCCTGCCGCCACTCCCTGGGTGATGACCACGTTGTCTCCTTGCCGCTGGCCAAGCGTGACTGGCCGGAAGTCTGCGGTGCCGTCGGGCTTAACCACGTAAACGAATGGTCCCTTCTGGCTGATTTGCGTGGCCTGATTTGGAATCAACACCGCGTTTTTTTGCGTGGCCAAAACGAGTCTCACATTGACAAACTGGCCAGGCCAAAAATGATGGTCAGGGTTGGACATCGTCGCGCGCAGATTAACGGTGCCTGTGCCGTTCTGGACGGCGTTGTCAAGAAACGTAAGCTTCCCGCTACGCGCGCGATTCTCCGGATCCGACGGCAGCCGCACCAACGTCTTCAAACTGCCGCGCGACATTTCCTTCTGCACCTCTGGAAGATCGCCTTCGGTCACAGTGAAATCCGCATAGATCGGGTCTAGGCGCTGGATCAACAACAACCCTGTCGTGTTCGCCTGCACCACGTTCCCCACATCGACCAGACGCGCACCTGCGCGGCCTTCGATGGGAGAGTGAATGTAGCAGTACTCCAGATTGAGCTTGGCGGTTTCAAGTACGGCTTCGGCCGATTCGACCTGCGCCAGATCCACATCAACGGTGTTCTTCTTCGTGTCATAGTCTTGTTTGGAGATCGCTTTCGATCCCACCAACTCCTCGTCGCGTGCAAACTGAGCCTTCGCGAGTGCGAGTGCCGCTTTCGCCTGTGCCAGACTGGCTCTCGCTGAATCCAACTGAGCCTGATAGGGACGCGGATCGATGACAAACAAGAGTGCCCCTTTGGTCAAGTCTGCTCCGTCCTGAAAATGTCGTTCCGTGATTCGCCCACCGACCTGCGGTGTCACCGTCACGGACTCGGAGCCGCCGCTTTTCCCGATTTCGTCCAAGTACAAGGGCACGTCCTGCTTCTGGGCCTTCGCGACGGTCACCAGTGGAGGGGGCGGCATTTGCGGGCCAGCTGCTTGAGGGTTCGCCCGATTGCATCCACTCGCGGTCAGCTGCCACAGCAGCAACGGAATGAAATACGAAAATGTGTATTTCAAACTCATTCGTACCTCCCCTATTTTTCTTACGCACGAGTTAAGGAGATTATTTCCACTCGTCTTTCAAGACTCATCCATAAAGACGGGCTTGGCTCCGTCTTGCTTGGTACCGGACAACCTGCGAGATAAGACCCGCAAGAGCAGAAATGACCTGGCGCGCCGCTCGACTCAAACTCTATGTACAGACCTTCAGGTCCCGTAGAAATTTAGATACCCTGAGTCTGCGTTTTGGTACTTGCAGACTCCTTGTCTAATATTTATTAGCGGCGGTAGCCGCGACAATCCCGGGCTCATGCGCTGGAGGCGTTCGAGTGGCGCTGCCGAAATGTGTGTTGTGACAGTCATGTGTGCGAGAGCGTGAACCACTCGACTGTCACCAACTAGCGCGGAGAGGCCTTTCGCCATGCCAACCGCCGCATTCAGCTTCTCAGTCGGGTCTCAGCCCAGCCTCCCCCGCCTCCCGCTCAGAACTGGGATTGCCCGAGAATTCTGGCCCGCGGGAGGGTTGGGGCCGGCCAAGGATTGCTCGAAAGTCATAAGCGCAACCGGAACAACGACTTGGATTGAATTTGCGGTCCGCAGAGGGTCGTTGTTCCTTCCGTCTGAGCTACGGGCGCAACCCACATCATCCTCATTCTAAAGCATTTTGGGTCGAACAGAATAGCTCGAAGTACCGAGCG